>Ga0105046_10020059_pt1 | contig 10123 bp, 9 predicted proteins | sample MAT03_FD_78385 | JGI IMG/M metagenome (GOLD analysis project Ga0105046, IMG submission 78385) | Freshwater microbial communities from Lake Fryxell liftoff mats and glacier meltwater in Antarctica - MAT-03 (megahit assembly) | ecosystem: Environmental > Aquatic > Freshwater > Ice > Liftoff... | reverse complement strand
CTCGATGAAGAAGAGGTAGGGCGGAGCGCCGACGTAGACGCCGCCATAGCCGACTTCCAGGCCGCTGGCCATGTCGAAGGGGACGGGGAAGTCTTTGCCTTCGGCGAAGACGGTGCGCTTGTCGCAAGCACCGTCGCCGTCAGTGTCTTCCAGAATGACGATACGGTCACGCGGCATCTTGCCCTTCTCGGTCCGCTTCGGGTACTCGAAGCACTCGATGACCCAGACGCGGCCTTTCTCGTCCACGGTCATGGCAATCGGGTTGGCGAGTTGCGGCTCGCCGGCGAAGAGCTTGACCTCGAAGCCGTCCGGGACCTTCATCTTGGCGACGGTCTCCTCCGGCTTGAGGTACGGCTGGCCCGACGCCTTGCGGTTGTCGAAGCCGAACTGCTTCTGAGCGTTGACGGAACCGGTGGCGGCGAGCGGCAGCAAGACGAGCAGAAAGAGCAAGCGGCGCATGGCATCCTCGCGGAAGAAGAGAATTCGTCCCCTGATGGCATATCCTTCTCAACGAATTTCGGAAGGTTACGGCCCACGAATTCTCAGTTTTCCGGTCTGAGAGGTGACTGTGTCGGTTCTTTATTCGGACCAGTAGGCGGGCAGCCCAGGTTTGGTCTCGCGCAGGATTTGTCGGACGGCTCGTCGTTCAGCACCGGCAAGATGTGTGAATTCCTTGGACTGGTCCTTCCCCGAAAGCACTTCCCAGAGTCGCAAGTAGATGCGTTCCTTGGCCTCGGACGGCAGACCGTCGAATAACTTCGAGTAGATGGTGTAACTCAACGGGTAGCGGAATATCCGGGTGTCGAGGTCGAATTCGCGCAACGAACGTTTCTTGGCATCAAACGGCCCGCGAGCGGCAAATTCCCTGGCGAAGTCGGATGTCCCCGTGACCGGCTCCGTCAGTTGCACTTCATCGCAGAACAAGAGATATTGGACCACGGCCTCGCACGCCCCGTTGATGCGGCGCGTGATTCCGTCGCTTCGATAGGCGGCCGGCTCGCCGAGCGCCTTGTTCAGTTCGGCTTGCTCGAACAGGGCCAACCGCGTCTGGTAGTTGGCGCGCGTGAGCCGATTATGGGCTTCGCACTGGTGTTCGAGAACCATCAGCGCGACCAGATCGCTGTGCGGGGTCGGGTAATTCGCCACGGTGAAGAACGGCTTCAAATCGACGACGTTCGCGCCGCCCGCATTTTTCTCCAGACCCGACCAGCCGCCCACGATCTGGTTGCCCATGTGGGCTTGCTGGCCGCTGGTTCCCGTCACGTACCAGCCGCCCCAACGATCGGCAATCTTCGTCGAATGATCGACGCGCTTGCTGCCGCGCGATAGATCGGGCTCGCCTGTTCGGTCAACGGAAACCGAGCGAATCAGATGGCCAGGGATTCCTTGATTGCTCGAGGAGCCGTGGCAAATCAAACAACTCTCCGTTTGCCGGGTGAAGGCTCCCGACTTGGTGGGATTCTGGTCGAGCGTGTAAAACACGGGGCCGAGGTTCGAGTCGATCGCGGTGATTTCGAGCACGTTCCCCTGCCGACAGAATCCGGCCATCAAATCATCGTTGAAGTAAATTGCCCGGGGCGTCTTGGGCGTGATGCGGGATCGCTGCAGGCTCGTCTTCGAGTAGACAAGGACCTGGGAGGAAAGCGGTACGTCCAATTCTTTGAGAAGCGACTTCAAATAACCGTGCTCGTCCTGGTACTCCAGCTTCGTTGTCCCTTTGATGATTTTCTCGCGCAGAGAAGCAACGACATCATCCGTCTTGGCGGCGCCGTAATTGATCGGCGGGCGATCGAGATCCGCGGCGGTCGAGACGCACCCGGCCAAAAGCAGGGCGCAGATCGCCGGGGAAAAGGATGCATTCATCTTGACCTCGCGGAATCGGTTTTCGCACGGAAGGTTACGCCGCGGCGGCGGCCGGAGCGGTCGCTTCCTGGTAGTGTCGATTGATCAGATCGTTCTGCAGCCAGAGCAGCTTGCCGAAGGCCCGCAGGGTTTTGACTTCAAGACCGCGCTCCAGGTTCAGGCTCAGGATGGTGCTGGTCAAGGCGTCGGCGACGAATCCCAGCAGGGCGTTCATCTGCACGAGGGGCACGTTCAGTTCCTTCGACCCTGCTTTCGGCGTGTGAATCTTGCCGACCATATCGAGGTACGCGACCATCTTGTTGTCGTACGGTTTGCTGACGAGTGCCGTCAGGTAACGGCCCAGATGCTCCTTGCGGAAACGAATCATCTCATGGTCCGGGGTCACCTCTTCAAGCGTCTTCGGCACGACGCCTGAGTAACCCGATTGCCGGGGCACGAAGTGCCGCCAGGTGGCATCGTACAAGTGAAGCTTCTCGTACACCGCGTTGACGAGAGCCGGCACGACCGGCGCGAGGACTGGGGCCGCCCCATGAATGGCGGCCACGTCTTCCGCGCTGAATCCCATGAACTCGGAGATGTACTGGAAGCGGTAGCCAAGGTCCGACTCAAGACGTTTTTCATCGACATGGTTCATGGGAGACTCCTCGAAATTTGGGTTGACGGCAGGCGTCCAGCGACTCATAATTGGATAGGATGATCCAGTTTATATTACGTTACATCGGATAAACTGGATGTCAAGATCCATGTTTGTTTTTTCGAGGAATCACTCGTGTTTTCGCAAACCGTCGAATATGCCCTGCGAGCCGTGATCCATCTGGCTGACCAATCTCCCGCTCTGCGAACGACGAACCAGATTGCGACGGCGACGCGGGTGCCCAAGGCCTACATGTCGAAAGTTCTGCAAGGTTTGTGTCATGCCAAGATCGTGCAGTCGAAGAGCGGCATCGGCGGGGGCATGACGCTGACTAAATCACCGACGGAGTTAACTATTCTCGATGTCGTCAACGCGGTTGAGCCGATCGGCCGTATTCACGAATGCCCGCTGGGGTTGGCCGCGCACGGCGTCCACTTGTGCCCGTTGCATAAGCGGCTGGACAATGCCCTGGCGCAGGTTGAAGCGGCCTTTCGGCAATCGACCCTGGCCGAGATCTTGGCCGAACCGACGGAGAGTTACCCGCTGTGCGATTTCCCTTCGAATCGCGAACCCTCATCAAGGGTGGGCCTGCCGGTGGCGTGACTGATGCCACGCACCGCCCAAGGACATATTGGAAGTTCCGAGCGCAAAGAGTATCCTCTCCTCATCCCGCCAAGCATTCCCACCGGATACTCACATGATCCCATCTCGATTCGTCGCTCTTCTGAGCACACTCGTTCTCGTCGGCTCCGCTTTCGGTCAGGCGACCATCGGCTTTCGCTCCGATGGCACCGGCCGTTACCCGACCGCTCAACCGCCGCTCGTCTGGGGGCCGGACAAGAACGTCATCTGGAAGATCCCGTTGACGCAAAGCAATGCCATCCCCGTCATCCTCGGCGACAAGCTTTTCACTTGTGCCGAGCCGTGCGTCCTTTTGTGCATCAACAAGAAGGACGGCTCGATCATCTGGAAACACGAATCCTTCTTCAAGGAAATCATGCCTTCGGAGAAGGAACAACCCCTGATTGAGGCCGAGAGCAAGCAAGACGCCATCCTCAGCGGCCAGCAATCAACTTTCGAAAAAGAGATGAGCGCCCTGCGCAAGATGCTCAAGGACGACGGCGCTCCCGTCGCTGAACTGGAGAAGAAAATCAAGGCACTCCAAGTTCAGGCTGACTTAATTAAAGCCAAGCGGAAAGAGTTGGCGACGCTCAACCGCTACAAGGAGCCGGGCAAGGGCGTCGGCGGCTTCCATCCCACGGGCGGCTACACATCGCCGACGCCCGTTACCGATGGCAAGAACGTCTATGTGATTTACGGTAACGGTCTGGCCGCCGCTTATGATCTGGAAGGCAATCGCTTATGGCTCAAACTCATCGAACATCCGACGGTCACCTACGGCCACGGCGCCTCGCCTGTGCTGGTGAAAGATAAGCTGCTGGTTCATTTCTCGGATCTGGTCGCTCTTAGCACGAAAGACGGCAGCGAGATTTGGCGAACGAAGATTGCCCCGAGCCATGGCACTGCGATTCATACACGCATCGGTGATGTTGACACTGTCGTTCATCCCAACGGTCAGGTAGTCCGCGTCGCCGATGGCGTCATTCTCGCCACCAAGCTCGGCAATTGCGGACCGAACTCTCCGCTGGTTCAAGATGGCAACGTCTACTTCATGGCCAGCCAGGCGCGCGGCTTCACGTTGCCGAGTTCGCTGGACGGAAAGGTGGAATGGCCATTGCTCTGGAAGGGCAAAGGAACCAACATGAAGGGGGGCGGCTACTGGTTCCCTTCGCCGATTCTGCACAACGATTTGATCTACGCGCTCAACGCAACGGCCAATTTCACGGTGGTGGATGCCAAGACAGGTGAAAAGGTCTTCGAAGAGAAACTGGAACTCGAGGGCGGCCAGTGCTACCCCAGCATCACGATGGCGGGCAAGTATCTCTTCGTCAGCAGCGACAACGGCCACACGCTCATCCTCGAGCCGGGCCGGGAATACAAAGAAGTCGCCCACAACTCACTCGAGCCGTTCCGCAGTTCGCTAGTCTTCGAAGGAAAACGCATGTACGTGCGCTCGACCAAGCATCTGTGGTGCATCGGGGAGTGAATCGGTTTGCGATGTTAGCGCCCTAACGATCAGTGAGCAGAGTACTCCGCAGCAGATCTTCGACATCGCGGACATGGGGCACCGCGATGAAGCCGCGTTCGGTCGTACGCAATCTCGATCCGTTATTCGAACTGGTGTGAAGTGTGACGATCTCCTCGAAGATCAGGTCGCCGGTGCCGTTGGCGTACTCTCGGCGGACCATTTTGCCCAGTTCACTCGCCTGATAGGAGCGAACGACGATTCCGCTGAAACGCTCGACGGCCCAGATAATCGCCCGTTGATCGGTCAAGGCATAGCACGTCTTCTTGGCGCGACGCTTCATCCAGATCGGTGAACTCAACATCGTCAAACCGATGAGAAGGAAGGGAATCCCGAAAAGGGGGAAGCAGGCGAAGAGAGCGCCAAAGCCCATATTGCCCGCGCCGAACATGATCCCCGATGCGGCGACCATCCAGAAAATCGCAAACGCGGTGAACGGGATGCCGAAAATCATGATCGGGATCGCCATCCGCGCGAACCGCTTCGGATCCGGCTGCCCGGCCCGAACCAGCCGTTCGTCCTTTCGCAATTCGGACGCGATGCGATTCTGGATTTCGTACGGCATTGAGGGTGTCGAATCATGTACTACCGCACGCAACGACTCAGCCACATATTGTCGGGCATTTGAGTTCGCGACGATCGACAAAATCAATCGGGCACCGGTCGCTCTGATTATCTGGCTACCCACCCATCGACAACGCACATCTTTGCCTGCTAGAATACCTCTCCTCACCCATCAACCCACCGGTGCCTGCCGATGATCCGCCATTCTCTCCTTTTCCTCCTCCTCGCACTCTTGCTCGGCATCGACTCACGCGGAGATCTCGACGCTCAACCAAAGGCCGAACCGCTCGACAAGGATCACGCGGAGAAGATGGCTCGTGGGCTCGACCTGTTCAAGAAGCACGTGCGGCCCGTTCTCGTTCAACAGTGCCTGAACTGCCACGGCGGCAAGACGACCGAGGGCGAGTTCGACCTGACCGATCGCGACCGATTGCTCAAGGGCGGCAACGGTGGGCCGGGAATCATCTCCGGGCAGTCGGCCAAGAGCCTGCTTTTTCGAGCGATCAATCATGAGAAGAAGCCCTTCATGCCGTTCGAGGCGGCCAAATTGCCGGACGAGACGATCCGCAACGTGGCCGTGTGGATCGATGCCGGGGCTCCGTACGATACGCCGCTGGTGAAACGCGAGGACGCCAGCGCCTGGACAAAGAAGGTGATTGCCCCCGAAGCCCGGCAGCACTGGGCGTTTCATCCGTTGAAGAACGTGACGCCCCCCGTTGTGAAGAACGAGGCGTGGGTGAAGACGCCTGTCGATCGCTTTATTCTCGTCCGCCAAGAGGCGGCGGGCCTTCAACCCAACCCAGCCGCTTCGGCGCGGCAACTGATCCGTCGCGCATACTTTGACCTGGTTGGGTTGCCGCCTGCGCCCGAAGAGGTTGAGTCGTTTGTTAAAAGTTATAGCGCGACGCCGCAAGCGGCGTGGGAGAAGTTGATCGGGAAATTGCTCGATTCCGCGCACTACGGGGAACGCTGGGCTCGCCACTGGCTCGACCTCGTGCGCTTCGCGGAGAGCCATGGCTTCGAGCACGATTACGATCGGCCGAGCGCCTATCACTACCGCGATTTCGTCATTCAGGCGTTGAATCGCGATCTGCCTTACGACACCTTCGTGAAGTGGCAACTGGCCGGCGACGAGATGGCCCCTAACGACCAGTTGGCCCTGACGGCCACCGGTTACCTCGCGGCCGGCGTCCACAGCACGCAGATCACCAAGAACGAAGTCGAGAAGCACCGTTACGACGAACTCGACGACATCCTGGCCACGACCGGCACCGCGATGCTCGGCCTGACTGTCGGCTGCGCCCGCTGTCACGATCACAAGTTCGACGCCATCCCCGCCCGCGATTACTACCGCATGTTGGCGACCTTCACCACCACGGTGCGGACCGAGATCAGTCTCAATATCGATGAGGCCGGGTCACAGAAGGCGAAGGAAGCGTTCGACCGCGAACATGCCCCAGTCGCCGCTGAGTTGAAGAAATTTGAGGACGAACAACTGCCCGCCCGCTTCGCTGCCTGGCAGAAAGACGTCGCTTCAAAACCGTTGCCCGCGGCCTGGCTGATTCCGGAGATCGCGACGTCACGATCATCCGGCGGGGCGACGCTCACGAAACAAGACGACGGCTCGTTGCTCGTTGGTGGCAAGAACCCGCCGATCGAGACGCTCACCATCGGGCTTTCGACCGAATTGACGAAGCTCACGGGCCTGCGGCTGGAAGCTCTCACGCACGATTCGCTCGTCAAGAACGGACCCGGGCGCGGCAGTAACGGCAACTTCGCCCTGACCGACATCAAGGCGACGATCGCCCCCAAGGCCGGCGGCAAGGCCATCGACATCAAGCTCGTGAAGCCGCGGGCCACGTTCGAACAGAAGGGCCTGCCCATCGCCGGCGCCTTAGATGCCGACGGCGTGACGACCGGGTGGGCCATCGACCCGCAGTTCGGCAAGAACCATGCGGCCGCCTTCACATTCGAATCGCCCGTCGGGCACCCCGGCGGCTCGCTGATCACGGTCACGCTCAAGTTTCAGAACAACGTCGGCCACGGCATGGGCCGGCCACGCCTGACGCTGACGAACAGGGCCGAGCCCCTGGCGCTCGATGCCGTTGCTCTCCCGGAAGCGGTGCAACGCATCATGCAAACGCCGGACGCCGAGCGGACTGCCGACCAGCAGAAGCTATTGATGGTGTGGCATCGGCAACTTGACCCGGAGTGGCAGACGATCAACAAGAAGGTGCAAGCGCATCTCGCCAAGGCGCCGAAGCCGTCCGTGGTGAAGGCCCTGATTTGCTCCGAGGGGCTGCCGCCCATTCGTCTGCACAGCCAGGGCGAGGATTTCTTCAAGGAAACACACTTCCTGCGCCGCGGTGACCCGGGCCAGAAGGACGGTCTCGCCGAGCCGGGCTTCCTGCAACTCGCGACCTACGGTGAAGAGAAGAAATGGGCGCGAACGGTTCCGGAAGGTTCGCGGCTGTCGTATCGCCGTAGTACCTTTGCCGATTGGCTCGGCGACGTCGACAACGGCGCGGGCCGGCTTTTGGCGCGCGTGATCGTCAATCGACTCTGGCAACATCATCTCGGCCGGGGGATCGTCGCCACCCCGAGCGATTTCGGCCTCCGCGGCGAGAAGCCGACGCATCCCGAACTACTCGATTTCCTGGCCAACGAACTGATCCGCAACGGCTGGCGCTTGAAACCGATTCACCAACTCATCATGAGCAGTGCCGTCTATCAACAAGCGTCGACGCTCGATCCCCAGCGCATGAAAGTCGATAAGGACAACACACTTCTATGGCGTCGGCCGGTGAAACGGCTCGAAGCCGAGACCATCCGCGATTCGCTGCTGGCCGTCAGCGGCACCCTCGACCCCAAGATGGGCGGGCCGGGGACGCTCGACGAAGCGAGCAAACGCCGCAGCATTTACTTCACGATGAAACGCAGCAAGCTGATCCCCAGCCTGATCATCTTCGACGCCCCTGACGGCACCACCGGCGTCGGCGAGCGCCCGAGCACCACGATTGCGCCGCAGGCCCTGCACCTGATGAACAACAAGCAGGTGCGCGAATACGCGCATGGGTTGGCGAAGCGTGTGGACTCAGCAACGTGGGAAGAAACGATCACGAAGAGTTATCAAGTAATGCTGGGCCGCGAACCCGATGCCGAAGAGCGATCGGCAGGCCTCGCGTTCCTCAACGAGCAGATGGTATCATACACAGGGAAGACCGACGCCCGCCACCTGGCGCTGACTGACTTCTGCCAGGCGCTGATGTGTTTGAACGAGTTTGTGTATGTGGAGTAGCTGAGATGCAAAACGGAACCGCGGTGCTGAACCCCCCTCCGAGCGCGAGCAAGCCGGCCCTCGATCTGGACCGGCTTGAGCCCGGCGTTCCCTTACATTTGACGAACGTCAGTTGGGATGACTATGAGCGATTTCTCGAAATCATTGGTGATCGCCCGATCCGCACATCCTTTTCCGATGGAGAGTTCGAAATCGTCATGCCCACATTCGTACATGGCCTCTGGATCTCTTTGCTAGCCCGTCTCCTCCAGACACTAGCGGATGAACTTGAGATGGATATCCGGAGTCTGGATCCGGTTACCATGCGCCGACCAAACCTTCGAAAGGGTCTCGAAGCCGACCGCTGGTTTTATCTGACAAACGAACCTTCGATGCGTTGTAAGACGACGCTGAATCTTGAAACCGATCCACCACCCGATGTAGCCATCGAAGCAGAATACACATCGACTTCGGGCAGACGGATGCAAATCTACGCGGCGTTGGGCGTTCCGGAGGCTTGGCGATACCGCGACGAGAGACTGGCCGTTCATCAACTCCAGGAAAATGAAGAGTATATCATCGTGGAGCGAAGTCAGTTCTTTCCAATGATTCCGGTTCGTGAAATCGAGCGATTCATGCATCTGTCATCCCAAATGGCTGAACGCGTCTTGATCAAGTCATTCCGCGACTGGGTGCGGCAGCAGATCGCGGCAGGGTGGACGAATTCCAAGTAACTAGAGAAGAGCATCAATCATGATCCAATACACGGCTTGTTTTCGCTACCTGAAAAAGACTGTTCTCGCTCGAGTTCTCGACTTCCCGGGGGTTGTCACTGAGGGGAAGGATTTGGCGCACGCGCGAGAAATGCTCGCCGACGCGCTGGTCACAATGTCCGAATCATACATCAAGGATGGCTCCGCGTTTCCGATTCCCAATCCAAAGTCGACTGATCCCGAATCCGATTTAGAGGAGCCGATTTTCTTGCTCTTCAATGCGAGTCACGCAATTAAGATTGTGCCTCACGAGGTTCTCGTATGAAGCGACGAGACCTCATCCGCCATCTCTTGAATCATGGTTGTGAGCATGATCACGAAGGTGGAAGCCACACCGTGTGGAAGAATCCAACCAATGGCAACAAGACCGCCGTCCCACGGCATCGAGAATTGTCGGAAGAGTTAGTGAAAGTCATTTGCAAAGAAGTCGGCATTCCCAAACCTCGACGTTGAGCGATATCCCATGACCCTTCCCCGCTTCTTCGCCCCTCCGTCCCCCGCGTACGCCTCCCGCCGTCAGTTTCTCGCTCGCGCGGGCGGCGGGTTCGGATCGCTCGCCCTGGGCGGGCTGTTGTCGTCGTCGGGTATGGCGGGCGAGATGACGAATCCGCTGGCGGCGCGGGGGCCGCATTTTCCCGTGAAGGCGAAGTCGGTCATCTGGCTGTTCATGAATGGTGGGCCTTCGCATGTCGATACCTGGGATTACAAACCGGAACTCGAGAAACGCGACGGGCAAGAACTCAAGGGGTTCGACCAGAACACCGGCTTCTTCACCAATCAGGTCGGGCCGTTGATGAAGTCGCCGTTCGCGTTCAAGCAGCATGGCCAGAGCGGGGCGTGGGTCTCCGATCTGTTTCCGCACATGG
>Ga0105046_10020055_pt1 | contig 10125 bp, 11 predicted proteins | sample MAT03_FD_78385 | JGI IMG/M metagenome (GOLD analysis project Ga0105046, IMG submission 78385) | Freshwater microbial communities from Lake Fryxell liftoff mats and glacier meltwater in Antarctica - MAT-03 (megahit assembly) | ecosystem: Environmental > Aquatic > Freshwater > Ice > Liftoff... | reverse complement strand
CGGGCGGGAAAAACGACCGCGTAGGATCGCTCAGGATCGACGATCTCGACCCGCCACGAGGCATTTTTGCCCACCCCTGCGAAAGCGAGTTCGATTGATTCACAGACTCTGAGAGATCGGCCCATCCCACCCCCCGGAGAACGGCCATGCGATTCCCTCTGGCGGTCGGCGTGCTGGTGGCGGTCGGGGTGGCGAACGCCGCGCCCGTCCCGAAAGCCAAGCCGAAGCCGAAGGACGAAGACGCCATTCTGGGCGCGTGGGTGCTGGACAAGTTCGACGGCCCGGACGGCCCGCAGGTGGACCGTGGTCCGATCCGCTTCATTTTCACGAAAGACGGCAAGTTCGCGGTGAAGCTTGGCGGCGGGGAGATCGGTAAGTAGGAGCCGGGCCGGTACAAGCTCGACCCAACTGCCAAGCCGAAAGCGCTCGACTTGACGGAAATCGGCGGGAATTCGGCACCCGCCATTTACGAACTCGACGGCGACACTCTCAGAATTTGTCTGGCCGAGGGTCCGAACGCCGCGCGGCCGACCGAGTTCAAGGCCACCGGCAAACGAGTGGCGGTGGTCACGTTCAAACGGGAGAAAGTGGCGAAAAAATAAAAGTGACGGCACCTGAATTGCCGTCCTATATCCGGTGAGTGGCCCCACCGGAGTTTCGCCATGAAAGCCCTCGCACTTTGCGGTACCTTGACGGCCTGTCTGATCGCCCTGGCGTCACCCGTTTCCCGGCCTCTTGCGGCCCCGCCGGCCCCGGTCCCCGACACGGAGAGCATCCAGGGCGTCTGGCAGCGGGTGAATCCGATCGCCGATAACGGCGATAACCTCTTGCCCACCATGACGTTGGCCATCGACGGCCGGCGGTTCGCCGTCCAGACCGGGACCGCGCCCGTTCAGGAAGCCGAGTTCTCACTCGACTCCTCCACGCTGCCCAAAACGATCACCGTCTCCTTTCCGGACGGTCGGGCGTTCGGTATCTACGAACTGACGGGCCACACGCTCCGCCTGTGCATCTCCGAGCCGGGAGCGAACGCCGTCCGCCCGACCGAGTTCAAATCGTTCGGCGAATCCGTGACCGTGTCCGAATTCCGCCGGGTGCGGGCGACCGCCGCGAAATAACCACCGAGGGCCGTGTCCATGCGTGCGCTACTGACCGTCACCGTGCTGGCGTGTGGGGTTACGCTCGCGGCCCCCGTCCCGAAGAAGGGTGAGAAGCCGGACGCCGAGGCCATCCAAGGGACGTGGGTGCTAGACAAGTTCGAGGGCGAGGACGAACCGCCGCCGGGCGTCGTCATCAAGTTCAACTTCACCAAAGACGGCAAAATGGGAGTCGAACTGGGCGGGATGGCGCGCGAGAAGGGCGGCTACAAACTCGACCCGAAGACGAAGCCCAAGTCCATCGACCTGACCGATCCCGACAGGGAGAATACTCTCGGCATCTACGAGTTGGACGGCGACGCGCTGAAGATATGCATCGTGGAAGGCAAGAACGCCGCCCGCCCGACCGAGTTCAAGGCCGTCGGCAAGAAGGTGATGCTGTTCACGCTCAAGCGGGTGAAGGACGAGAAGAAGGACAAGTGATTTCCGGCCGCGTGACCGCGATACGGTCCTGGGCAGTTTCCCACGTTTTTAAGACCTCACCCCCCGGCCCCCTCTCCGTCCCGGAGAGGGGGTGTTCAACCTGCCCCGGTAGTCTGCGTTCCGCGAGATGATCCCGATCCACCCAAGAAAACCAAGCCCGGAACACGGTTACTCGGCAACGTGTCCCTGCCGAACACCCCTCTCCGGGATGGAGAGGGGGCCGGGGGGTGAGGTCTTCACCACCTTCGCCATTCCCCGTCCGCCTGTTGCTTCCGCTCGCATTTCAGACAAGAATAGGGATGTCGGTTCCCTCCCGCTTTCACTTCGGTCATCGACATGCTTCGCATCGCACTCGTCGGGGTGTTCGCCACTGTCGCCGTCGCGCCGGCCGCCGACCCGGTGGTCGATTTCAACCGCGACATCCGCCCCATCCTGTCGAACAACTGCTACGCCTGCCACGGGCCGGACGACGCCGCGCGGAAGGCCGACTTGCGCCTGGACAACTTCGCCGGCGCGACCGGGCAGGACGGCGGCACGGCGGCCGTCGTCGCCGGCGACCCGGCCAAGAGCAGCCTCGTCGAGCGGGTGACGTCGAAGGAGCGGGGCGAAGTCATGCCGCCGCCGAAGACGGGCAAGAAGCTGACCGAGAAGGAAACGGCGCTACTCGCCGCGTGGGTCAAGCAGGGCGGCAAATACGCCAAGCACTGGAGTTACGAACCGCCGGTTCGCCCGAAAGTTCCCGCCGGCGCGACGAACCCCATCGACGCCTTCATCCGCGCGAAGCTGGCCCCGCTGGGGTTGAAGCCGTCGCCCGAAGCCGACCGGTACACGCTCGTTCGCCGGGTCGCTCTGGACCTGACCGGCCTGCCGCCGACGTGGAAGGAAGTCGAGGAGTTCGTGAACGACAAGTCCGCGAACGCCTACGAAAAGATGGTGGACCGGATGCTGGCGAAGCCGGCCTTCGGCGAACACTGGGCGCGGCTGTGGCTGGATTTGGCCCGCTACGCCGACAGTGCCGGGTACGCCGACGACCCGGCCCGCACCATCTGGGCGTTCCGCGATTACGTCATCAAAAGCCTGAACGCGAACAAGCCGTTCGACCGGTTCACGATTGAACAGATCGCCGGCGACCTGCTGCCCAAGGCCACCGACGACACCCACACCGCTACGGCCTTCCACCGCAACACGATGACCAACAGCGAGGGCGGCACCAACGACGAGGAGTTCCGCAACGCCGCCGTCGTGGATCGGGTGAACACCACCATGGCCGTGTGGATGGGCACCAGCATGGCCTGCGCGCAATGTCACACGCATAAATACGATCCGATCACGCAGACCGAATACTTCAAGTTCTTCGCCATATTAAATAACACCGCCGACGCCGACCGCAAGGACGAAAGCCCGGTGCTGAGCATCTACAGCGAGCCGCAGATCGCGCAACGGGCCGCGTATGAAAGGGAATTGGAAACGCTGACAGCCAAGCTGGCCAAGCCCGCCGCCGAGGTGCTGGCGAAGCAAGCCGCGTGGGAAAAAGCCCTGCCGCGCACGGTCGAATGGCGGACCCCCAAACCCCGGTTCCTGTCGTGGGCGGACCTGGAGGCGAAGGTGAACGACGACGGCTCTGTTCTCGTCACGCGGGCCGAGAAGACCGACACTTACACCGTCGAACTGCCGCTGACCGGCGACGCCCTGACCGCGATTCGCCTGGAAGCGTTGCCGCACGACTCCTTGCCCGGCAAGGGTCCGGGCCTCTCGCCGAACGGCAACTTCGTGCTGTCCAACCTGTCCGCCGCGATTCTGCCGCCGACCGGCGGGGCGGCCCGCGAGGGGCGGTACGTCCGCGTCACCCTGCCCGGCAAGCAGAAGCATTTGATGCTGGCCGAGGTTCAAGTCTTCAGCGGCAAGGATAACGTCGCACTGAAAGGCAAGGCGAAGCAGAGCGGCACGGCCTTCGCGGGCGACGCCAGGCGGGCCATCGACGGCAACACCAACGGCCTCTACTACGACGGCAATTCCGTGTCGCACACGAACACGCAAGACGACCCGTGGTGGGAGGTGGACCTGACCGCCGACAAAGCCATCGACAAACTCGTCATCTGGAACCGCACCGACTTCAGTACCCCGCAGCACCTCGCTAACTTCACGGTGCAGTTGCTGGACGCGAAACGGAAAGTGGTGTGGGAAGAGACCGTCGTCGCGCCGCCGAAGCCGAGCCGCGAGTTGAAGTTGAACGGCAGCCGGGCGGTGAAATTAGTTCAAGCCATCGCGGATTATACGCAGCCGCAGTTCGACGCGGCGAACGCCATCAACAACCCCACGCCGAAGACGACGGGCTGGGCCGTCGGCGGCAAGTCGGGCGCGAAGCACACACTCACGGTGGTGCCCGCCGCGCCGGTCGCCATCCCCGCCGGCAGCAAGCTGGTGGTGACGTTGGATCAGTCCTTCAACATGGAAAAGCACCTCCTCGGCCATTTTCGCATCGGCTACAGCACGCAACCGGGGGCGATGGAAGTCGCCCGCATCCCAACGAACGTGGCGGCAGCGCTGGCCGTGGAACTGGCGAAACGCACCAAGGAACAAGCCGCGACGGTGACGGACTATTACCTGAGCGTTGCCCCGGAAACCAAGGCGCTGCGCGAGCGACAGGCCACTGTCACCAAGCTGTTGGCCGACCTGAAGCCGGCCGTCACGGTGCCAGTATTGAAGGAACTGACCGACAAGCAGCGGCGGACGACGAAGCTGCAATTCCGCGGCAGTTTCCAGGACCTCGGCCCGGTGGTGACGGAAGGGTTGCCGGCCGCCCTGCACGGCTTGCCCAAAGGGGCGAAGGCCGACCGCCTCGCGCTGGCGAACTGGCTGGTGAGCAAGGACAACCCGCTGACCGCCCGCGTCACGGTCAACCGCTTCTGGGAGCAAATCTTCGGCATCGGACTGGTCCGCACGAGTGAGGAATTCGGCTCGCAAGGCGAACCGCCCACCCACCCGGCGCTGCTGGACTGGCTGGCGGTAGAATTCATGTCGCCTTCGCTGGTCCCCCTCTCCCCTGGGGGAGAGGGGCTAGGGATGAGGGGGAATCTTCCGGCTTCAACCCCGTGGGACGTGAAGCGAATGCTGAAGTTGCTCGTGATGTCCGAAACGTATCGGCAGTCGTCCAAAGTGACGCCGGACCTGACCGAGAAAGACCCGGACAACCGCTATTACGCCCGTGGGCCGCGCTACCGGCTGTCGGCGGAAACCATCCGCGACCAGGCGTTGGCGGTGAGCGGCCTACTCAGTGACAAGATGTACGGCCCGTCGGTGCGACCGGTGCGGCCGAGCCTCGGCCTGAACGCCGCGTTCGGCGGCAACCTGGACTGGAAGACGAGCGCCGGTGAGGACCGCCACCGTCGCGGGCTGTACACCGAATGGCGGCGGACCAGCCCGTACCCGTCGATGGCCACGTTCGACGCACCCAGCCGGGAGGCTTGCACCATCCGCCGGATTCGCACCAACACCCCGCTGCAAGCGCTCGTCACGCTCAACGATCCTGTATACATCGAGGCGTCGCAAGCGCTGGCGCGGAAGGCCGTGGACGCCGGTAAGACACCAGCGGAGAAGGTGACGGCCATGTTCAAACTGGCCCTCGGCCGGCCGCCGAGCGAGAAGGAACTGGCGCGCGTGGTGAAGCTGTACGAGGACGCGAAGGCCGACTTCGCCAAGGACAAAGCCAAGGCCGCCGAGTTCGCCACCAAGCCCATCGGCCCGCTGCCCAAGGACTCCGACCCGGTGGAACTGGCCGCCTGGACGACCGTCGCCAACGTGCTGCTGAACCTGGATGAGATGCTGATGCGGCGGTGATGTCGCGGATTTCAATTTAATTTAAACCGCCAAGACGCCAAGGTCGCCAAGAAAGAAGAGAGAGGAAAGAGACATTCTTTGTTCTAAACCCTCGCGATTTTTGATTTTCTTGGCGGACTTGGCGTCTTGGCGATTCGTACCCTCTTCGCGAACATAACCATGAATCATCCTCTCCTGCATACCACTCGGCGGCACTTCCTCGGCGCGGGGTCGCTCGGCCTCGGCGCGGCCGCGCTGTCCGCGCTTGGTGGCGACACCGCCACGGCCAAGCCCAGGGACAACCCACTGGCCCCGCGGTTGCCGCACTTCCCGGCCAAGGCCAAGCGGGTCATCTACCTACACATGTCCGGCAGTCCGCCGCACCTGGACATGTTCGACTACAAGCCGGAACTGGTGAAGCGCACCGGCGAGCCGGTGCCGGAGTCGTTCCTGAAGGGCCGACGGTTCGCGTTCACCTCCGGAGTGCCGAAGTTGCTCGGCACCCCGCGCAAGTACAAGCAGTACGGCAAGGGCGGCATCTGGATGTCCGACGCGGTGCCGCACTTCCATGAGATCGCCGACGATATTACCGTCATCAAGTCGATGAACACCGACGAGTTCAACCACGCGCCGGCGGAGTTGCTGCTGTTCACCGGGCACAACCGCCAGGGCCGCCCCGGCATGGGCACCTGGGTGACGTATGGGCTTGGTAGTGAAAACCAGAACCTGCCCGGCTTCGTGGTGCTGATTTCGTCCGGCGTGCAGCCGAGCGGCGGGGCGAACTGTTGGGGCAGCGGCTTCATCCCCAGCGTGTATCAGGGGGTGCAATGCCGCAGCACCGGCGACCCGGTGTTATACGTGAGCGACCCGGCCGGCATGAGCCGCGACACGCGCAAGAAGACCATTGACGCCTTGCGCGATCTGAACGAGATGCAAGCCGAACAACTCGGCCACCCGGAGACGACGACCCGCATCGCGCAATACGAACTCGCGTTCAAGATGCAGACGAGCGTGCCGGAGGTGATGGACATCAAGAAGGAGACGAAGGAGACGCTGGAAGCGTACGGCGCGACGCCGGGCGGCAGCAGCTTCGCCAACAACGTGCTGCTCGGCCGGCGGCTGTTGCAGCAGGGGGTGCGATTCGTGCAACTGTTCGACTGGGGGTGGGACTTCCACGGCACCGGGCCGGGCGAGGACATCCGCGACGGCCTGACGAAGAAGTGCGCCACGATGGACAAGCCCATCGCCGCGCTCATCAAGGACTTGAAGCGGCTGGGCATGTTCGACGATACGCTCGTGGTGTGGAGCGGCGAGTTCGGCCGCACCCCGTTCCGCGAGGGCCGCACCAGCGGCGGCAAGATCCTCGGCCGCGACCACTACCCGGACTGCTTCTGCACCTGGATGGCCGGGGCCGGGGTGAAGCGGGGGTTCAGCTACGGCGAGTCGGACGAGTTGGCCTTCGGCGTGGCCGAAAACAAGGTTCACGTCCACGACCTACAAGCGACCATCTTGAACCAACTCGGCATGGATCACACGAAGTTGACATACCGTTTCCAGGGCCGCGACTACCGCCTCACGGACGTGCATGGGCATGTGGTGAACGACGTGCTGGGGTGAGGGCGCTTTTTGAAGTTTCGGAGGGCGATCCGATGACCGATTCGGTGCGGCTTGAGTTGTCGGCCGATGTGGCACTCGTCCTGTTCGAGTTGCTGTCCCGCTACGGCGAATCGGACACGTTAACGCTTGTTGACCAAGCCGAGCAGCGCGCCCTGTGGAACTTTCTGGGCAGTTTGGAGGCGAAGTTGGTCCAGCCATTCAGTTCCGACTACGCCCAACTACTTTCAGCCGCACGCGGCCGACTGAGGGAAGTTGTAGTGTGACGCCGGTTGCCGTCAGCCCGTTGGTGGAAGTGGGCGCAACCGCACCTTGCCCGGTTCCACGACGGCGAAGTGACCGGGCCAGTCTTGTCGCTGAGCGATGGCGGCGCACACTTGGCGGGCGAGGTCCGCGGACGAGCCGGCCCGGAGGCGGAACAGGATGATCCCCGACCCGGTTGGCAATTCGGAGTGGAAGGCGAGTTCGCCGAAATCCTTATCGAACGTGACGAGGATGCGGGATTCGGCGACGGCTCGCGCCAGAACCACCGGGTCCGCGATGCCCGGCGACTCGTCCCGAATCCAGGCGACATCGTGCCCGGCGGCGCGGAGGGCTTCCACCGCGTCGAGTGGGAAGTTCTCGTTGGCGAGGAACCTCACGCGGCCTCCGCGAGCGGGAACACGCGCTCTTCGCTCACCCGCTCCTGGGCGTAGGCCAGACACGCCAACACGTCTTCGCGGGTGAGGCCGGGGTAGTTCCGCAGGATTTCAGCCTCCGGCCAGCCGTCGGCCATCAGCCCGAGCAGGAACGCCACGCTCAGCCGCGTGCCCCGGACGACCGGTTTGCCGACGAGGATGTTCGCGTCCACGATGATGCGGTCGGTCATGACGGCCCCTCTGGTAGGGGCATTGTATCGCGGAGGTTTTCCCGTGGCCAAGCTCGAAGTCCACCCGCTGATGCGGACCAACGCGGTACAATGTCCTCCACCCACCCCGTAAAGGGACCACCCGTGATCGACATCATCATCACCGACCCGGCGCTGTTGAAGCAACTGACCGAGGCGACCGGCCCGATCCTGTTCCGCGACCCGGACGGCAACGTCGTCTGTCAAACCGCCGGTCGGTGGGGCGTCCCGCCGTCGGACCTCACCTCTCCGATCCACATGGACGAACTGGAACGACGCCGGCAAGCCACGAAGGGCGGCCGTCCCCTGGCGGACATTCTCCGCGACCTTCGGGAGAAACACGGGGAATGAACTACACCGTCACCTGGAGCGAATTCGCGGAACCCGAATTGGCGATCGTTTGGATGGACGCACCCGACCGAACGGCCGTCACGTTGGCCGCGGCCGAGGCGGATCGGCTCCTGGCCGAGTCGCCATTCCAAGTCGGCCGGCCGCACGGTTCGAGCGTCTGCCGGTTGGCGCGGCTCGGCCCACTCGGAATCATCTTCGACATCATCGGGGACGACAAGAAAGTCATCGTTCAGACATGCTGGCTGGTCGGCTGATGGAGGGTTTCCCGTGGCCAAACTCGAAGTCCACCCGCTGATGCGGACCATCGTCGAATACCCCGACGCCGACCTGCCGCGCCTGGTGTACGCCGACTGGCTCGACGAGCAGGAAGACCCGAAGCTGGCGATATTGGCGGAGTACATCCGGCTGAGCATCGAAGCCGAGACGATGCCCATGAGGAGCGCCGAACGCAAGCCGTTCGACCGACGGCGTTACGAGTTGCTCCGTCTCGACCGCGATACGCTCTGCTTACCAACTCCCGGTTGGACTCACGACGCCTTCACGATGCGGCGCGGGTTCCCCGAACGGCTGCATTGCTCCCTGAAGCGCTTCGCCGAGGGCGGCGCGGCGGTGCTGGAATCCGTCCCGATTACCTCAGTCGCGTTCGTGAACTCCCGCGATCCGTCCGGGGACGCGAGGCGCGCGCCGGCCGCCTTCGCCCGACCGGAGGTCATCCGGCTGCGGGGCCTGTTCGTGGTCGCGCCCCTGACCGCCCAAGCGTTCGCGGCGCTGGCCTCGAACCCGAACGCCACGAACTTCCGCGAACTGGATTTCCAACTGACGAGTGGATTCAACGACGAGGCCGCCGCCGCGCTCGCTGGCGGCGCGGCGACTTTCGTCAACCTCACGAAACTGGAATTGTGGGACGCTCGTCCCTCCTCGACGGCTCGGACCATTCTTCGACGCGCATTCGGCAACCGAGTCACCGTGAATGGTCAACCCGCTTGACACTTCCCCACGTTGCCATCCCCTGCCCTTCGCACACAATAGCCGTATCTCGCGCCCGTCCCTCCCTCCGAGCCTTCCCGTCATGCCGAACAGCTTCAGCGCCCGTGGCACCCTCTCCGTCGGCGGCAAGGCGCACGCCATCTACCGACTGTCCGCCGTCGAGACCGTCATCCCGCAGGCCAAGAAGCTGCCGTTCAGCCTGAAAATCCTGCTCGAAAACCTGCTCCGCTGCGAGAACGGCCTCAGCGTGCGGAAGGCGGACATCGAGGCGCTGGCGCAGTGGAAGCCGGACGCCGAGCCGGACACCGAGATCGCCTACACCCCCGCCCGCGTGCTGCTGCAAGACTTCACCGGCGTGCCGTGCGTGGTGGACCTGGCCGCCATGCGGGACGCCATGAAGGCGCTCGGCGGCGACCCCGCGAAGATCAACCCGCTGGTGCCGTGCGAGTTGGTCATCGACCACAGCGTGCAGGTGGACAGCTTCGGCAGCAGCACCGCCTTCGCCGACAACACCCGGCTGGAATACGCCCGCAACCAGGAGCGGTACACGTTCCTGCGGTGGGGGCAGAACGCCTTCCACAACTTCCGCGTGGTGCCGCCCGAAACCGGCATCGTGCATCAGGTGAACATCGAATACCTGGCCCGTGTGGTGTTCGTGAACGCGGCCGGCGACGCCTACCCGGACACCCTCGTCGGCACCGACAGCCACACGACGATGGTGAACGGCTTGGGCGTGCTCGGCTGGGGCGTCGGCGGGATCGAGGCCGAGGCCGCCATGCTCGGCCAGCCGGTCAGCATGTTGATTCCGCAAGTGGTCGGCTTCAAACTGAGCGGCAAACTGAAGGAAGGGGCGACGGCGACGGACCTCGTGCTGACCGTCACGCAGATGCT
>Ga0105046_10020054_pt1 | contig 10125 bp, 9 predicted proteins | sample MAT03_FD_78385 | JGI IMG/M metagenome (GOLD analysis project Ga0105046, IMG submission 78385) | Freshwater microbial communities from Lake Fryxell liftoff mats and glacier meltwater in Antarctica - MAT-03 (megahit assembly) | ecosystem: Environmental > Aquatic > Freshwater > Ice > Liftoff... | reverse complement strand
CTAATTGGTTGTGAGGTCTCGACATTGGTCGCCTCATGCAAGTCGACTTCCAAGCGTTCACCCACGGCTGGGGCGCGATCCGCTGCGTTGTCTGAAACCGATTTGTGCTTGGCGCTACGGCTTGAGTTTCCGACCGATGGCAACTTTGAAGTTGTCGTTGCGACGGTTTGTTTCGAAAAAGGTGTAGCGTTGACAAGCGGTGATGTTGAACTGGCGAGCGCTTGGGCAATGCCCGGTTCCCCTTCGATGCGAACGTTCATTGGATTTGAGTTTGTTATCGGGACCACGGATGTGATCGGTTCTACCGCCGCAGTCAGCGTATTGCGCATACGAACGCTTGGCTTGCTACTCTGCTGATCCAATGAATCGCTTGAATCGCTGAGCGAAAAGTTCGCTGTACCTTCTTCTGTGGGTGTTACTGCTGGTGTAGTGGATTGCGCTACGGCAGGAGTCAACTGTGGGCGGTGCAGTTGTGTCGCGGTGGTAATCTTGCGATTGGATTCGCCGCCGATATGCAGTTGCATTACCGGTGGACGTTTAACGAGCTCTGGCAAACGGTGCTTAGCCTGTGCAACCGGTGCCGGTGTGGTTGCCGGTGTGGTTGCCAGTGTGGTTGCCAGTGTGGTTGTGGGAAATTCAATGTCGATCAACGATTCGCTGAACGAATCACCAGCCGAAGGTTCGTCGTCAGATGTTGAGTCTGTGAACGATGCTTGAGCAGGGTTTGCTCGGGTAGGCTGTGTACCAGTGACCAGCGATGATGGTAAAAGCGATTCTGATTTATCGCTGCCGGAGAGTTGCGGTGGCTTGGGTAACTCTTGAGCGGAAGCGAGTACGACGGTGTCGTTGCTCGCTACCTGCGGCTTAGTGCCGCTTGAACAGCAAATCGTCGGCGCGGTTGCAGTCGACTGAGTAACATCGGCAGTTCGCGGAGCCGTCGATGGGAACGAAGGCACAATGTTCGTCGATGCAGCAAGCGTCTGTACAGGAAACGCTGGCACTGCAAACGCTGGTGCGGCAACAAAATGATTAGCATCCGAGACGCTACGCTTCTTCAGGCCCAATAGCTTCGACGCGCGATGGACAGCGGAACAACTGCCAGGTGCGGATATTATCGCTGCGGATAAATTTCCCGCAGGTTGCGTGGATGATTCTTGAGAAACGGGCAACGACCAGCTGCTGGTGTCGCTCGGGAATGCTGGCAGCGGCAGATCAGTTTGGGCTGCTGCGACTGAAACGCAACCGGCCACAACGCTGGCTGCAACTGCGGATCGCAATAAACGATGAAAGTTGAAACGCTTGGCTGCTACAGTTGATTTGCGAGTTTGTATTTGTTTCGTCATTGCCCCATCCTTGCCGCCAATTGTGCATAATGCTTGAATTCAGTAGGCTGAAAACGAGCCGCTTAAATTGCGTTACTGTGGGGGTATCGGGATTCTTGCGTGCGAAAGTTGAACGATTCTAAGGGTAGAGTCAGTTGTAACGAAAGGTGCCACTCTTGTGGGTGTTTATCTTGGTGTTGGATGTAGCGGTTTGTTAAGTAAAATAGTGCCAAGAAGCGTTCCTATAGCAGCATTCGAGAGTTTTTGAACTCGAGCCAAGCCTTGTTTCGAAGCGCGAACGTCCCGTACGAAAAAGCGGGAAGAATGCGGGCGGGACGGCCGCGGTCCAATGTAAAAATCTAACATGAACAAAGCGCTAGCTTGAATCTCACAATCAGATTGCCGAACCGGATTACGAAGACAGATGATCGCCGGAGCGATGATTCCGGGAGGGATGATTGCGAGCCTGACGAACGACAACGCTTTGTTGATTTCGATTCATCAACGGCAGATGGTTTGGGACCGGCATGAAACTTATGGGCAGGCGGTTCCTGGGACGAGACTGGCCCTTGTAGGCTCGCAGGGTTATCTAGAGCTAGCAGTAAATTGTAGGTCGGCCGCGGCGGAAGCTCGACTTCAGGTTGGCGACACGATTCGCATTGCCTCAGCAAAAAAAAATTCTAATGGTTAACCGCAGGCAGCAGGGACTTGGGGGAATTGCTACAATTTCGACGATCGTAGCGAGGTTCATGAGGAGCCTTGAGTTTTTCTTCCGCGAAGGATGCCGTCGCACCGATCATTCGCCGAGAGCAAACTTCAAGTGGCAGCAAAACTCACTGGAAAAGTTGTCGAAATTGACGCCGACGGCAACCTTGTGACCGATGTCGCGGCGGAGAAATTGGCAGGCGCGCCTCACGACGCATCGCTGCGATTTGTTGTAGATGAGCATGAGACATTTGGTCTTTATCCGCTACAGCACAATCAACCCGCCCTGACTTTGGTCGCGATCGCGGATAAAATTGGAGCAGTGAAAATAGTTCTTGTCGAAGACAGTGCCAGCGTGATGCTCGGGATTCGGGTGGGAGCTCCTGTCGAAGTTCATTGGTAATTCGGATTGAATCCTAAGTCCTCTCTCGATCCATCAGTTGCTCCGGTGCGCATTGAATCGTCTTTGGATGAACGTTTGCATTGGGACCGTCAGCATTACTGGCATGCGTTCACTCAGATGGCCGAGTATCAACCGTTGGTCGTTGATCGCGCCGAAGGCGTGTGGCTGTTCGATGCGACAGGTCGGGCTCTGCTGGACGGTGTCAGCAGCATGTGGTGCAACGTGCATGGCCATCGTCATCCGGTGATTGATCGAGCCATCGTGGATCAATTGCATCGCGTCGCCCATGTCACATCGCTCGGAATGAGCAACTCAACGACGATTGAGTTGGTTAGGCGCTTGGTCGAAGTGACGCCGCAGTCGCTCGAGTGTGTGTGCTTCAGTAGTGATGGTGCGTGCGCGGTTGAAATTGCTTTGAAGATGGCGTTTCAATATTGGCGGCAAATTGCAGAGCCGCAACCGAACCGCAATTTGTTCTTGGCCTTAGGTGACGCTTATCACGGCGATACGCTTGGCAGTGTTAGTGTCGGTGGCGTGTCGCGTTTTCATGCGATGTTTCATCCGTTGCTATTCGATGTTGTGCGCGGACCATGTCCTGACAGTTATCGCTTGCCGCCGGGAGTGACCGAAGCGGAAGCGGCAGCGTATTACCTGCGCGAGTACGAATTGTTGATCGAGCAATTCAAAGATCGTTTGGCCGCGGTGATTGTTGAACCTATAGTGCAAGGCGCTGCAGGCATGGTGATACATCCGCCTGGATTTTTGCGAGGCATGCGCGACTTGACTCGCAAACACGGCATCTTGTTAATTGCTGACGAAGTGGCCACTGGCATCGGACGTACGGGTCGCTTGTGGGGTTGTGATTGGGAGGATGTTCAACCCGATTTTCTGTGTACAGGAAAAGGGTTGACGGGCGGCTACCTACCGATGGCTGCGACGATTACAACGCGCGAGATATGGAACGCTTTCCTAGGCGAATATCACGAATCGCGATCTTTCTTTCATGGTCACACGTTCGGTGGAAATCCTTTAGCCGCAGCCGCCGCACTCGCTACGCTCGATTTGTTTGAGACTGAAAAGACGCTTGAAAATGTGGCTGCGCGTGGTGAGCAGTTGGACGAATTTTTGCGGCCTTTGCGAGAGCATCCGCATGTTGGAAGTATACGGCGTCAGGGTTTGATGGCAGCCGTGGAGTTGGTTTCCAGTCGAGCGTCGCAGACACCCTTTCCGTGGGCCGAGCGGCGTGGATGGCGGGCTTGCAATGCTGCACTGGATCGCCAAGTTTGGCTGCGTCCCTTGGGCAATGTGATCGTCATTATGCCGCCGCTGTGCTGCCGTGAAGAGCACATTGAACAAATCGCTGCATCGGTGATCCACGGCGTCCATGCCGCCACGATCGATTAAACGTGGCAGTTAAACGATGGTTGCGAGCATGTTCTTCATGCTCTCTCGACAAATCGTTTCGATACCGGGCGAGTAATCGAATACTTCCACGCTGACCCAGCCCGAGTAGTTCACCTCTTTCAATGCAGCAAAGATCGGCGCAAAATCCACTTCGCCCATCCCTGGCCCCAATCGATTCGGGTCGTTGGCATGAAAATGAGCCAAGTGTTTGGCTTGATCGCGAATGATTTGTGGGATCGGAATCCCTTCGGAGCTCATCGCTTTCACGTCCAAGTGCAATCGAACCCAGGGGGACGCGAGTTGTTCGATAACTTCGACGGTTTGCGATGCATGATTCCAGAAGTTTCCTTCGGCCGGTCCCAGTGGTTCGAGCGCCAAAGTGACTTGATGGGCTTCGAGTTGCGGAAGAACTTTTTCGAGCACCGAAATGGCATTCTTGGCGGCTTCGTCGTGTGACATCTCAGGTGGAAAATTTCGTTGAAGCGGCGAACCGAGAACCATTAAACCGCCACCCAAGTCGCGGCACAGTTGAGTAAGTTGGCCGAGGTAATCGGCGGTTCGGTGGCGAACGCTCGCGTCGTTCGTCGTCAGATGATAACCTTCTGTCTTCGCCAACAACCAGTGCAGGCCGACGACTTCGACGCCGCTGCGCGTGATCTGCTCTGCCAGCTCTTGACGTTTTGCTGCGGAGATTTGATCGGCACTGGGGGCGATCGTGAAAGGCGCAATTTCCCAGCCTGTGTAGCCGCATTCACGCGTCAACGCCAACGCGCGGTCCCATGGCCAGTCCTGGAAAAGTTCATTACAAATGGCAAATCGCATTTTCGTTACTCGCTGTGAGGTGCTCTAAGGGTTATGGCTAACGAGCATAACGGCGAAGGATGCGAACGAAAAGCTGCCACTGGCAGGCGATTGAACTTCGAAAGTTGCGGATGACAGATCCAAGTGCCAAAGACGACGCTGAATGCGCCGATTTAAACAACGAAGAGAGCATGGCAGAGAAAGAGGATTTACCGTTGCCTTTTGTGATCCAGCAAAGTCTATGTTCACGCTGTGATCATCGGAAGATTATTCGCAGCGGCAAGGGTTCGATCTTTTTGCTGTGCCAATTTGGTTTGACCAACCAGCACTGGCCAAAGTACCCGCCGCAACCCGTCCAGCGCTGCCCGAAATTCGCTGCAGAAACTTAGACGATTTATCAGTGAGCTTAAGCTGCGAGTGAGCGTAAGCCGTGGGTCAGTGAAAGCTTAGCTTCGGCCGATCGCGTGAATTTCGAAACCGACTTGAGCGTACCGCTTGCGGTCCAGAATATTGCGACCGTCGAATACGAATGCTGGTCGATGCATTTTGCTATAAATTTTGGCGACATCCAGCGTTTTGAATTCATCCCACTCGGTCATGACCGCGATGGCGTGTGCTTGATCAGCGGCCGCGTAGCAATCGCTGGCGATGAAAACGTTTTCATCGATCAGCTTTTGATTGGCGGGATGAATGTGTCCGCTTGGATCGGCGAAAGCCTGGACGAGGTCTTCACGTATTTGCGCTTCACCGACTCGGGGATCGTAGATGAACAGTCGAGCGTGTTCGCGGAGCAGATCGCGGCAAACATGGATCGCAGCCGACTCGCGGCTGTCGTTGGTATCTTTTTTGAACGCCCAGCCCCAGATGGCAATGTGCTTATCGGATACGGTATTGAAGAGGGTCTTGACGATCCGTTCACCGAATCGACGTTTTTGGAAATCGTTCATCGAAACGACTTGTTCCCAATATGCAGCAACTTCGCGGAGTCCAAAATGTTCGCAAAGGTAGACCAGATTCAGAATGTCTTTTTGAAAGCAGCTTCCGCCGTAGCCGACTGAGGCCTTCAAGAATTTTGGACCGATGCGCGAGTCTGTACCGATGGCTCGAGCAACTTCGTCCACATCGGCTCCAGTCGCTTCACACAACGCTGAGATCGCGTTGATCGATGAAACTCGCTGAGCCAAGAAGGCGTTGGCGGTTAGTTTGGAGAGTTCGCTGCTCCAGAGATTGGTAGTTAGGATTTTCTCGCGTGGGATCCAGCGGGCGTAGATGCTCGCGAGAGTTTCGATCGCTTCGGCAGAAGCACCGCCGATGAGCACGCGGTCTGGCTTGAGCAGATCTTCGACTGCGGTACCTTCAGCAAGAAATTCTGGGTTGCTCAGCACGTCAAACGTGGCACCGTTACCGGAGCTGTTGAGGATGCGACCGACCGCTTCGGCAGTGCGCACCGGGAGCGTGCTCTTTTCAACGATGATCTTGTGACCGTGTGAAACTCGAGCGATCTGACGTGCGCACTTTTCAATGAATTCGAGGTTCGCAGCGCGGCCGGCTCCCATCCCGAATGTTTTGGTGGGTGTGTTCACCGAGATAAAAATAATGTCGGCTTCAGCGATCGCTTCGTCCACGCAGGTGGAGAATTTTAGGTTGCGACCGCGGGCTTCTCGGACGACTTCATCGAGACCAGGTTCGTACACCGGCAACACATCGGAATTCCAGGCGGCGATGCGTTTGGCATTTAAATCCACTACATGCACATGAATGTCAGGGCACTGTTTGGCGATCATGGCCATCGTCGGGCCGCCGACGTAGCCGGCACCAATGCAACAGATTTTCATAATTGAGTAGACCAACAGAAGGGGCGTCGTAGTGTGTGGAAACTGGTCAAGTGTGTCCTTTAAGCTTACTTAACGACTAGCCGAACATCGCGTCGGCGCGCCCCATTGTTCACTCAGAAGCGCGAGGACGTACGGCGTTTCCGCTACAACCGCTACGAAGTGAACGCTACTTGCGATCGGTTTACTTCCACCAACGATCGAGTTTCTCTCGGAGGCTCTTTACCAACTCCGCACGTTGCTCCGCCAAGTTCGATTCTTCCCACGGATCGCTGGCCAAATCGTATAGTTCTAATTGTGCGTTGGGGACGCGAAACGTTTCGGGAACAATCAATTTCATGTGACCATCAATTACCCAGCGGTACATTAGACTGCTGCGAGGGTTGTCCAGCTCTACGATGTCATGTTCGAAGATCTCGCCGAACAATGGCCCTCGCGCTGCCACGGTAGGTTTGTCTGTAAGATTGACTCCAGGTAACGAGTCATCCTTCGGTAGACCCACGAGACTTAGCACTGTAGGAACCAGATCGATGGTGCTAGCAAGTTGAACTTCATTGCGTTGAGGCTCAATTTTGTTTGGCCAGTGAAAGATAATTGGTGTGCGTGTACCGCCATCGTATTGGCTGCGCTTGCTTTTCGGCGCGTAGGCACTTTGATTCGGTAAGTTGATCCAACCATTGTCGCAGGCGAACACAATCAAGGTGTTGTCGGGGCGGCCGTTCTTCGCGATGATCGTCAGCAGTTCACCGATGCTGTTATCGAAGCGCTCGCACATTGCCCAGTACTTCGCAATCGATTCGGTGGGAGCGAGCGACCTGTATTTTTCAAGCAAGTCGGCTGGAGGATCATGTGGAGTGTGAGGCAGCATGGGCGCGTACCAAAGAAAGTACGGCTTGTCCGATTTGCGAGCGCTGGCCACGAACTCTTCGACGGGCTGCATGGTGGTTCGGCCAACTTCCAAGCCTTTGTCGCCGTGGCGTGCGCCTCGGTTGTGATCGCCGTGAGTCATGCCTGCATCGAAACCGCCGCGCGACGGATTGCCTTCCCACCACTTGCCGGATTGAAAACTCATGTAGCCGAGCGGTTTAAGTCGATCGGGCAGAGTCTCAATCTTATCGATGTGCAACTTCAGAAACTCTTCGATCTGCTTCTGGTATGCGGCATCGCGATTACGACCGCCTCGGCCCGCCTTCGCAGGTGTATCGGACTTGCTTGGCGGTGGATCGTTGCCAACGATGCCGTGCTGATGCGGGTACAGGCCGCTGATCATCGTGGCGAGCGAAGGACGACAGAGGCTGTCGGGAACATAGCCGCGAGTGTACAGTAGACCCTCGCGCGCCAGGCGGTCCAAGTTCGGTGTTTGGATGTGAGCGTGGCCCATGAAGCCATAGTCGCTCCAGGCTTGATCGTCACCGAGGATGTAAACGATGTCGGGTAAAGATTTTGTTTGAGCGGTGGGGTTTGGCTGAGCTGGTTTGTTTGATTGAGCGGAACTAAAGGCGGCGAGCAAGTTGATCGCTAGTAGCCCTCCGAGCCAGCGAGCCCGGTTGAACCAGTTTGCGATGTTAGTGTACGATTGTCGCATGATCTCTCCGAGAGGTAGATGAGTTGTGTAGTAGGTTACGTCACACTGTAAACCATGGCGGGTGAAGGTTGGAGTCGCGGGTGATTTTTTCAGCCTGTTTTTGTGAGTCGAAATGATGATCAAAGTGAAAGTAAATGGAGTGACGGGAACCATTATTTTGGACCGTCCGAGTCGCTGCAACGCGCTCAGCCGTGAAATGGTTGGTGAGCTGGCGCAGGCGTTTGATGATTTGAGACAAGAGAAACGAGTGCGAGGTATTGTGCTGACGGGTGCCGGTCCGCATTTCTGTTCTGGCATCGACGTGCATGAGTTGCAAGAAACGGGGGCCAACGATGCTCCTGAATCGCTCAATCAATGGTCGGCCGACGCGAGTGCTTTGCAATCGTTGTTTGAACAGATGCTTATGCTGCCGAAGCCCATTATTGCGGCCGTCGATGGCGCGGCGCTCGGTAGCGGGCTTGGATTGGTGCTGGCAAGTGACTTAGTGGTGGCCAGCCAACGGTCGACTTTTGGTGTACCCGCTCCGAAGCTTGGGTTGGTCTCTGGATTGTTAGTGCCGCTGCTTTACTTTCGAATCGGAGCGAGTTTAGCGAGCCAGATTCTTATTGGAGGTCGAGAGCTGTCGGCGCCGGATGCGAAAGATCTTGGTTTCGTACATCATATCGTTCCTTCCGATCAAATCTGGGTAAGGGCGAGCGGTTGGGTTGATTCGATTGCTGAAGGCGCGGCTGAGGCGATTCAGTTAACGAAGAAAGTGTTGAACGAAACGGTCGGAGAACAACTATCGACTTGGCTGGCGAGCGGAGCTGCCGCGACCGCGACTTCGCTGACTACTGAAGCGGCAACAGAAGGCTTAGCAGCGTTTGTGGCTAAGCGTGCACCAAAGTTTCCATAGTTTGCGAGTGATCCAACTAGTGGATTAGTTTTGGGCGGTCAATAACTGTCGTAGTGGATTTCGTTAGAAATTCTATTCACAAGGAATTCTGGCAAATCCTATCGCGGCGCCAGACAGTTGTTTTCCGCTCGATGCCTAGTTTTGGGTGGTGAATTGAATGACAGCGAGTCAATGTAAATTGAATCTGGATGGATCTAAGTAAGTGAGGTTTGAGTGAATTCGCAAGACGCAATGACGAGCAGCAATAAAAGTCATCCAGTGATTTCGCCGCGAGAAAGTCTGGCTTTGATCACCGGCGCCAGTTCTGGAATCGGCCGCCAGATCGCTAAGCAACTCGCCGCTCAGGGATACCAGATCGTTGTCGATCACTTTCGTGACATTGATGGCGCGAACGAAACGTTGCGGCTGGTGCGCGAAGCGGGAAGTGATGGTTGGATCTTTGATGCCGATGTCGGTTCAGCGAGTGAACTCGATCGCTTATTTGCGGCAGTTGATGCGACGAAGAAGCCTTTGGCTGTGTTGGTAAACAATGCCGCTGTGCAGACCTTTAAGCCGCTGATGGACTTAACCGAAGAGGAATGGTCGCGCACGATTCGGACAAACTTGACCGGTTCATTTTTGTGCACACAGCGAGCCGCGCGGTTGATGCAGTCGACCGGTGGATCGATCATCAATTTAGGGTCAGGCGCCAATCGTGTTCCGTTCCCGAGTTTAGGCGATTACTGTGCGAGCAAGGGTGGCATCGAGATGCTGACCAAGGTGGCCGCAGTTGAACTCGGCAGGTTCAAAATTCGCGTCAACTGCGTCGCTCCCGGTGCCATCGAAAATGAACGCACGCAGCGCGAAAGTCCCGATTATGGAAAGACCTGGGGTTCGATCACTCCCTTGGGTCGCGTGGGGCAGGAGTGCGATGTGGCCGACGCAGTAAGTTTTTTAGTGAGTGCCGCGGCTAGCTTCATCACGGGTCAAACACTGTATGTCGACGGTGGTCTTTGGACACGCGGCCAGTGGCCGTACGAGGCTTAATAAAGCTCGAAAGCTGTGTCGAAAGCATTCGCTAAAAATAGATGGAAAACCTCTTGACTGCGAACTGTATCGCTGTACTATGTGGTGTAGTACAGAAAAACAGTCGCACGAGCTCAGTTCGATGAGCCTGATCGGAGAGAGGGAGAGCGATG
>Ga0105046_10020053_pt1 | contig 10127 bp, 8 predicted proteins | sample MAT03_FD_78385 | JGI IMG/M metagenome (GOLD analysis project Ga0105046, IMG submission 78385) | Freshwater microbial communities from Lake Fryxell liftoff mats and glacier meltwater in Antarctica - MAT-03 (megahit assembly) | ecosystem: Environmental > Aquatic > Freshwater > Ice > Liftoff... | reverse complement strand
TCAAGGAAGTCGTTCCACGGGATCAGGTCGTCCTCAGTCGAAGGTCCCAATCACAAGAGTCTTCGTCGTTGTCACCAGTACATTGGGCCGCGAGTGTGAACGCCGGGCGAACGCGCGGTGAATTGCGGGTCATAGCAGCAAACTTCTTGAGGTATTGCCCTTTTTCCCTTCTGCGCGCTCAGGCGGAACTCCCCAAATCCCCTGCCTTCTAAGCAAGTTTGCTTACTTGTCGCGGCCGCTTAGCCTCGCTCCACGTCCGCCCATCGCACCAACCTGTTTGACCCTTTCCTGCTGGTTCGTGCTCGCGCAAGCGCTAACCAAAGCCATGCCCGGAGCGCGGCACGGCACGGCGCCGTGAGCGTACAAACGCGGCCAACGGTGGCGGTTTCGTCGAAGCAACAGCGTCACCTGCGATTTGATTCAGAGTTGATTCACAGAACCGGCAGGCGTCCCAGCCCGCTCACGGCTTCCATTCACGCTCGCGCCGCGCTGCCTCGATAATCCGCTCAGCCGTCCGCACATTCGCCAGCCCCGCTTGCGCATCAATCTCCGGCCGCGTCCCCATCCGCACCGCCGACAGGAACGACTGAATCTCGGCCACAATCGGTTCCTCGTCATCGATCTTGAGGTTCTCGATATTGACAAGATCAGCCCACTTCAGGCTCGTCAGGTCTTCGCCTCGGCGCACGTTCTCGCGAACCTCGCGCATCTGCGTTTCATTGGCCGTGCGACGGATCACGATGCCGCTCCTGGCCGCGTAGTCGATCTTCACGTAGGCGTTTTCACCCGTGATGCGAGTGACTCGCTCGGTCTTGAGCGCCAGACGGCTGCTCGTCACGTTTGCCACGCACACACCCTGCGGCTGGCGGAACACCAGCCGCGCGTTGCAGATGTCTTCGTGCTCGGTGATCACCGGCACACCGCTGGCATAAATCTCGTCGGGCTCGCGACCGCCCATAAGCATGATGATCACATCCAAGTCGTGGATCATCATGTCCATCACAACGCTGGTATCCACCGAGCGGAACGTCATCGGCGAAACCCGCGAAACCTCCATGAAGCGCGGCAGGATCGACTTGCCGCCATCGGTATCACGCTGCAGGGCCCGCATGATGGGGTTGAACCGCTCGATGTGCCCCACCATCAGCACCGCGTTGCCCGCCTCGGCAGTCTTCTTGATCTTCTCAGCCTCTTCGGCGCTGCCCGCGAGGGGCTTCTCGATCAGGCACGCCACGCCCGCGCTCAGGAGCGGCGCGGCCATGGGGAGGTGATACGTTGTGGGCACCGCCACCGAGACGACATCCACGCCCGCGCGGATGAGGTCTTCCACGTTGCTGAAGCCGCGGCAGTTGTAGTCTTCGGCGATGGCGCAGCGACGGTCCTCGTGGCTGTCGACCACACCGACGAGTTCGGTATCGGGAAGCTGGGCATACACACGGGCATGGTGGCGACCCATTCGACCCACGCCGACAACGCCAGCGCGGAGTTTTCGTTGACCAAGAGGTGGAGGCATGAAGTGTCCGCTATAGATGAAGGAGGCGGTAGTCGCGCCCAAAGTCCGCCGGCTCAAGCCGGGCGACGGGGCACTCGTGCGGGTTCGATCAGGCCGTCGTCTTCTCAAGCCACGCCGACAGATCGGCCTCGCTCTTCAGACCCACCATCCTGCCAACCACCTGCCCGCCCTTGAAGACCAGAAGTGTGGGAATCGACTGAATCCCGTTCTTGGCGGCCATCTCGCGGTGCGCTTCAATATCCATCTTGCCGACCTTCACACGACCGGCGAACTTGTCCGCAAGCTTCTCGACCGTTGGCGTCAGCATCTTGCACGGGGCGCACCACTCGGCCCAGAAATCCACAAGCACCGGCGTGGGGCTCGAAAGCACCTCGGCCTGGAAGTTGTCGTCGGTGAACTCTTTGAGGTTTGCACTGGCCATCTGAAATCTCCATATCTCACGGGCGGGCACAGGCCCGCACGAATACCGACTGACTGGCCCGGGCAACGCACCGCCCGGGAACCCCGAGGAAGGCTCGGGGGAAGGGGCGATACTACGTCGCACAACGCCCCAGCGTGGCCAACCGGTCGCGATCGCTCGCGTGATTCGGCTCTCATGCGAGGGCCCTCATCATATCGACCACCATCTATATACGTTCGCCAGCGGCCTAAGTTCGCCACCGCCCGCGGCACCCTTCGGCAGAATGCCTAAGGCCGATCCCTCGCCGATTGGGGCCCGTTCGCAAGCGCGAACCGCTCCGCCCGCCAACATAGCGAACTCTCGCACACGCTCTGCGAAGACCTGCAACCGTGTATCGCCGCGCGCCGTATGGACGGCTGTGCCCGCGCGATATCGCCCGCCGCACGACAATCCGACGTTCCCGTCTCTGGCCTGGCCCGGTGCAGCGCTTGTGATACTCTTGGCACCCGCCCTCATCTGATCCACATTGCTGGATCGCACTCATTCCCACGAGTGCTCTGCCGTCGCAGGCCGACAACCTGAGGTCCCCCATCCGCACGAAGCTCCCGCTCCGCCGCGACACGACGGCCACCGCCGTCGCGCCAGCGTCAAGCGATGATCCTGCGCGGTGGCTGGGACTCACCGCAGCGACACGCGGCCTTTCTGGTGTTCCGTCCGCAGCATCCGTCGCCCTTCCGGGTTCACCAACCCGTGGAGCAGTCTCTCGCGCCCACAGGAGGCCGAAAGATGGATGCTCGGCGGAACGTCGGAGAGGGCCTTCTTGGGGTGGCGGCACATCTCGCGCCGCCCCTCACGCTCCCGCTCTCTCTCCGCGCGCTCCTTCTCCCACCACGCTCCTCCGTGCGTCGCTGCGCCGTCCGCCTGTTCGCTCGGCGCATGAGGTTCCGGATGTTCCGGGTTCTCATCGCTGTTCATCGCGCGGCGGGGGTGCTGCGCTCACGCACAGTCATACCCATGCCGCGCCGGGCAAGCCCCGCCCCTGATCGGGCGCGGCTTGTCCCATAAGGAGGCTCTGTATGAACGCCCGTCGTGCCTTCACCGTTATCGAACTCGTCGTCGTCATTCTCGTGTGTCTCGTGATCGCGGGCCTGCTGTTGCCCGCCACGGGTCGCCCGGGCCGCCACAATTCCCGCCAGATCAAGTGCGGCACGCAGGTCCGCAACATCGTGCAGGCCTGCTTCACCTTCGCCACCAGCAACAAAGAGCAGCACCCGCTTCCCAGCCAACTCGATATCGCCGGCCAAACCCTGCCCAGCGAAACCGACGGGGTCGCGGACACCCGCAAAGACACCACCGGCAACATTCTCGCCATCCTCATCCAAGGCGGCGGCATCAGCCCTCAAATCTGCGTCACACCTCAGGAGGCCTCCACAGCCGTTCGGATCGACGAGGGATACGAATCGACGAGCCCGACCGGCACGGTGAAGCCCATGAACGCACTCTGGGACCCCAAGTTTGCCGGCACGCCCGACCAAGGCGGCAACGCCCAATCACTCGCGCCCCGCACTGCCGACATCGGCAACAACTCGTACGCACACTGCCCTCCCTTCGGCGGCAAGCGCGCCCGCTGGACCTCCTCCGCAAGCACGACCGAAGCCGCGTGGGGCAATCGCGGCCCGGGCTATCAAGGAACCACCGCGAGAGGTAAAGACTGGACGCTCTCTGCCGCGGGCCAGATTCCTCCCGGCGTAGATTCGATCACCCTTGCCATCCACGGCGGCCGCAAAACCTGGGAGGGTAACATCGGCTACAACGATGCCCACGTCGAGTTCGAAACTCGACCCGACCCAACCACCATCACCTACCGGCGCGCCGGTGCCCGCGCCACTGCCGTGCCCGACAACCTTTTCGTGGACGAAACCGACGACATCACCCGCAACGGCGATACAGACCCGGACTCGCTCGTTGGCTCCAATCAGTTCCTCGCCATGATCTCGCGCATCGATGCCGCCGTGCTCGCCGACGCCGTGCCCACGCTCAAACTCTTCAAAGACTGACCGCTCGTGAAGACACCCCCCAACTCCACAAGCACACACGCGCACGACGACACGCCACGGCCGAATCCGGATAAAACCGAATCCGGCCCTTCGACCTCACGCTCGGTTGTTCCGCTTCATCCCCCCGGGCGCAAGCCCGCGCTCCTCACTGGTCGCGCAGCGCCATCGCCACCAGCCGGTTGCACAGCGCCGGCGTCTCGATCCCGCCATACCGCGCCGCCTTCGGCACCAGCGAGTGATCCGTGAACCCCGGCGTCGTGTTCACCTCCAGCAGCCACGCAATCCCGTCGCCATCAAGCATAAAGTCCGTCCGCGCGATGTGGCGAATCCCCATCGCCTTGCACAGCCGCGCCGTCTGCTTCTTGATCTTCTTGATTGTCGCCTCCGGCACGTCGATCTGATTCTCCATCAGATACTGCGTGTCGTCGCGCGTGTACTTCGCCTCGTAGTCATACAGCCCCTGCTTGGGCCGAATCTCAATCACCGGCAACGCCTCGCCATCAATGAACCCGACCGTGAGTTCCCGCGCCCCCTTGTCGCCCCCCACCTTGGGCTCAACCATGTACGGCCGCTGCAACCCGCCGGCCTGGTCTTTCTTCACGGCCTCGATCGCCGCGGCGTATTCAGCCCGGCTGGTGCACACATGCAGCCCGATTGTCGAGCCCTCGTGAATCGGCTTGATGACCACCGGCAAGGGCGACGGGCACACACTATCGCGCGTGCTCAGCACCCAGAACGCCGGTGTAGGAATGCCCAGTTCGAGCGCTACCTGCTTGGTGTGAATCTTGTCCATCGCGGCCCGCGAGGCCCGCGCGTTCGAACCTACAAACGGCCGTCCCCGCGCCGCGCCGGCCCCCCCCGACTCAGCGGACTCCAGCAAATCCTGCAGCGGCCCGCCTTCGCCCCACGGCCCGTGCAGATACGGAAACACGACGTCGCCCGGCATTTCAGCGATCTCTTTGGCCGTCGGCTGATCGATAATGTTGAGCGTCACCTCATACTCACCGCCCGCGCGCAGCGCCTCGGCGATGCCCGTCGCGGACTTGATCGAGACCTCGCGCTCGGCATCGGGCCCGCCACCAAGAACAAGCACATGAGTTTGGTTTGCCATAGTTCTCGCTCTTGCCTCGGCCGCCCTTCCCCTGCATCCTTCGCCATCTTCCAAACTTTCGCCGCCGTCAGTCCTTCAGCTTCGCGCCCCAGATCACAATCTCCGGCTCAATGTTCACCTTGAACGCCGCCAGCACCTTTTCCTGCACCTGCTTCATGAGCGAGAGCACATCGGCCGCCTTCGCGCCCGGGCCCGCCACGATGAAGTTGCCATGCTGCTGCGACACCGTGGCACCCCCCACCGTCATGCCCTTGCACCCGGCGCGATCGATAAGCATCCCCGCGCTCACCCGCGTCCCCGGTGTGCCGATATCGCGAATCCCCTCCAGCAGCGTGGGGTTCTTAAAGCAGCATCCCGCCGATGCCGCGTTCATCGGCTGCGTCGTCTTCTTGTATTCCGTCACCTCGCGCAGTTTTGCCTTCACCGCGGCCACATCCTGCCGCTTGAGCCGCAACTCCACCCGCGTCACAATCAGGCCGCTCTCCGCCAGTGACGAGTGGCGATACGTGAACTCCACCTGCGTTCGCTTGAGCGCGATCTCCTTGCCCGCGCGGTCCATGGCGTGCACCGCAAACACATAGTCCCCCGTCGCGCCATACTTGCCGCCGGCGTTCATGATGGCCGCGCCGCCCACCGAGGCGGGAATGCCCGCCAGATTCTCCAGCCCGCTCAGGCCCGCATCGGTGGTCGCATTGATGAGTTTGAAGAGATGCACACCAGCCCCCGCGCTCACGATCACGTTGCCGCGGGCATCGGCCGGCCCCATTGAGAACGTATCAAACTCGCCCTGCCGCAGCGAGATCACCAGTTCCTCCACGCCGCCATCGGCGACGAGCAGGTTGGCCCCATCACCCAGCACCACGGCCCGTGGGTCGATCGCCAGTGCGCTGCGCAGCTCGTCGATTGTGCCGGGCCGGGCCATCCGTTTGGCCACGCCCCCCAGCCCAAACCACGTGCTGATGGGTTGATTCTCAAGAACCGAAACAGACGCAAGCATGGCAGTACTCATTGGAAATCGCTCAACTTTAACCACGGCCACAATCCACGCGCCAAAGCCCACCCACACCACTCCGGCCAACGCTGCCCGATGATCTCCCGGCCGCGCGGCGTCACTTCTTCTTCAGGAATCCATACGCCACCTCGTTCACTGGCCCCGCGCCCATCACCACCAGCACATCGCCCGGCTTGCAAAGGTTTTCCAGTTGCTCAATGATGGCCTCGAACGGGTAGAGGTGCATGGCATGCACACCCTTCTCGCGAAGCCGATCCACCAGATCACCCGCCGTCACCTTGGTCTTCTCTTCAATGCTGTCGCGCACGAAATAAATGTTGGGCACAATCACCACGTCGGCTGCGTTAAACGCGCTGGCGAACTCTTCCATCAGGTGGCGGGTCCGGCTGTGCTGGTGGGGCTGAAAGACACAGATGAGCCGGCCATTGCGCTCTTGCGGCTTCTCAAACTGCCGCAAGGCCCGCAGCGTCGCCTCTACCTCCGTCGGGTGGTGGCCGTAGTCGTCATACACCCGCACTACCCCGCCCAACCCGCCCCCTTCGCCCCCCGCGCCCAGCGGGTGCGGCCGTGCGCCCAGGAACTGGCTCCGCCGATCCACACCCGCAAACGTGCTCAGCGCTTCGCTGATCTTCTTGGAATCGGCCCCCAGCATGAGCGCCAGCGCCGCCGCCGTCGCGGCGTTCATGGCGTTGTGATCGCCGGGCATGTTGGTCGTCCACTCGCAGGCCACCAGGCGTTCGGGATTCATCAGCGTCGTCCGCCTCGTCTCCGGATCGTGCTTCACCGACCAATCGGCCCCCGGGGCGTACCCAATCGTCTGCACCGCGCATTCAACACCCGCCGTCACCTCGCGCTTGTGCGCACCCTCGTGCGCAATCAGCAGCGTGCCGCCCTGTCCCTCGGGCGCGATCAGTTTGGCGAAGTGATTAAACGACTCAACCACTGCGTCGAGCGTGCCATACATATCAAGATGGTCGGCCTCCACCGACGTGATGACCGCGATGGTGGGCCTGTAGTTGTGAAAACTGCGATTAAACTCGCACGATTCGGCCACAAACAGCCCCGGCAAACCCGCCAGCTCGCCCTCAGGAATCACATCCGCCCCCAGCCGGAAGCCGCCGCTCGACCCCGCCCGCCCGCCCGATTCCGCCAGTTGCTTGCACGTCGCGCCCAGAATCACCGCCGGGTCAAGCCCGGCGTGCGCCAGCACAAATCCCAGCATGGCCGTCGTCGTGCTCTTGCCGTGCGTCCCGGCCACGCACACCGTGGTCCGCCCCAGCATCGCCTTGCCCAGCGCCTCGGCGTAGGTGTAATGCTCAATCCGCCGCTTCTCGGCCTCGATCATCTGCGCGTGGTCGGGCTTGATGGCCGCCGAGGCGATCACCATCTCGCACCCTTCGGGCAGCCGCCCGCTGGCCTGGTCAAAGCCCACCGCCATGCCGTCAGCCACGATCGCCGCCGTCGCCGGTGAGGGCGAAGCGTCCGACCCGCTCACGATCGCCCCACGACCCCGGAGCATTCGCGCCAGCCCGCTCATGCCCGAGCCGCCGATGCCAATCAGATAAATCTGCTTACCCGCTACCGCCCACTCAATCCGGGCCGGGCGCGCAGGCACCGCCCCGGCTTCGGGTGAAGCCGTCAGCGGGAGCGCAGCAGCGGGAACAGCCAGAGCAAGACGCTCGGCCGCACGACGAACAGGCGGTGCCATAAGCATGAGAACAGTATCGGCAACCGCCCCGCTCGACCGTCAAAACCAATCGCCACTTTTGCACACTCTCAACCGCGATTTTCGCGCCCTCCCGAACCCCACTTTGGCGCCCGTTTCGTCCTTCTATCCATACCCGCCCCTCACGAACCCGGAGTACCGCTCGCCATCTTGCTGCTGAGTGTCAGCAGCGGCACCATCACCGATGCCAAGAGCGTGCCGATGATCACGAACATCACCACAATCAGGAGCGGCTGAAGAATCGCCAGCAGCCGGGCCGAGCGGCGGTCAACCTCATCGGTCATGTCGCCGGCGAGTGAGTTAAAGGCCGATTCAAGGTCGCCGGCGCGTTCAGCGGCGATCAAAAGCCGCCGCGTCCCCAGCGGAAGCGCCGTCACATCGTCAATCAGCAGCCGCAGCACGCCGCCCTCGACCAACCGCGTCCGCAGCCGCTCCATCTGGCCGCGCAGGCCAGGATGATTCACGGCCTGATTGGCCGTGGTGAGCGCATCGGAAAGCGGAACTCCACTCCGGCTCATGGCCGCCATGACCGTAAAGAATCGGGCCGATTCCTGGGCCAAAGCCACCTCGCGAAACAGCGGGAGCCGCCGTAGCACCGCGCCAAACACCACCACGATCTTCTCGCGCACCAGCACCGCCGCCACAATCAGGCCGATGACCCCTGCCAAAATCAGCCCGATGTTCCCCGACATCCACGTCCCCATCGCGATCATGACCTTGGTGTACCCCGGCAACGACACGCCCGCATCAATAAGTTGCGTCCCCAGCATCGGCACCACCACCACCATCATCACCCCCGCCACCAGCAAACTCACCGTGATCACAATGATCGGGTAGATCAGCATCGTGCCCGCCCGCCCCGCAACGGCGAGAATCCGCCGCGCCGTAATGGCGAGCTGCTTGGCAGCCCCGGCCAAGTCGCCCGTCCGCTCCGCCGCCCGATAGACGGCGCAGGTCACGTTGTCGAACCCACCGGCGTTTTTGCACGCATCGGCAAAGTTCGAGCCCGCCGCCACCTGCTGACGAATCTTCTCAATCCGCGGCCGGGCCGATGGTGCCACCGTCTGGGCCACCACTTCAAGGGCCTCAACCAGCGGCACACCCCGCGACAAAAGTTGAAAAAGTTGGTCGTTGAGCACCGCGTGGTCGGAAAGTTTCAAGGTCCGCGACTGACCACCGCCCAGGTTTCCCCCGCCCGACAGGAACGACGGCACCGAGATCGCCTGCACCACCTTCATCCGTTCGCGTCGAAACGAGTCCGACAGTGCCGCCCGCGATCGCGCCGCCCGAAACTTCAACGTCGTACCGCCCCCACCGCTCTTTTGAGCAATGACGAGGAAACTGGCGAGCGAACTGGAAGGTGAGCGCGACATGCAGCACTTAAAGGATACGTCACGCCCGCCAAACGCACAGCCAGCAATCCGCCGGCGTTGCGCCCTCGTGACCGTACCGGCGAATCAACCCCTGCATCGTCTCCTCCACCGCCAATCCTCCACCTTTATCGGCCCGTAGCCACGCTCAGTCGGCGTGGAATGGTCAAGACGCTCGACCACATGCCGGGACGATCTTTACGGGCTTCACCGGGGCACGCGGGCGCGTTCCTCGGGCGTGAGGTCGGCAGGGTTCGCCGTCCGCCATGACTTGCCCGGGTTGGGCGATTCATTCTCGCCGACCCAGCGGTACCCCTCCGATGGACCGGGTGCCATCCGCGGCTTGCCATCGGGGCCTGGGAGGATCGGGCCGTTGTCAAACACTTCAACCAGCCGCGTGCGAACCCAGTTTCGCGAGCACTGCGTCACGAACGCGCCCGCGAAGGCCAAGGTGAGCACCATGAACACGATGAGCAGACGGCGTTGGGTCTTTCCAGGCAAGTCCCAAGCATATTGCGCGACACGCCCGCCCGCCCCAACCGTCTTCGACGTCCTCCGTCGCCAAGCGACGTCGCGTGGCTACATTCATCCATCATGAAGACCTCCACGCTTCCTTCCATGAACATCGAGCTGGTCCGCGGCATCTATTCCGCCTTCGCCGCGGGAGATATCCCGGCGGTCCTCGGCGCGTTCGATCCAGCGATCGTCTGGAACGAGGCCGAGCACTTTCCCTACGCCGATGGCAATCCGTACATCGGGCCCCACGCGGTGCTCAACGGTGTGTTCGCACGCTGCGGCAGTGAATGGGACGGGTTTTCCGTCGCAATCGACGAACTCCTCGATGCGGGCGACACCGTCGTCGCGCTCGGCCGCTACCACGGCACGTACAAGGCCACCGGCCACGCGCAGAGCACGCAGCTCGTGCATGTGTGGCGGAT
>Ga0105046_10020048_pt1 | contig 10127 bp, 7 predicted proteins | sample MAT03_FD_78385 | JGI IMG/M metagenome (GOLD analysis project Ga0105046, IMG submission 78385) | Freshwater microbial communities from Lake Fryxell liftoff mats and glacier meltwater in Antarctica - MAT-03 (megahit assembly) | ecosystem: Environmental > Aquatic > Freshwater > Ice > Liftoff... | reverse complement strand
TCGCTCACGAACTCGCTCAATTGCCATCGCAACTCGCTCCCAACCGCTAACGGTTTCATTGGTCGTTGTCCGGGTCATGGTTTCGATCAACTTCTAAGTGTAATGGATTCATTGTCTCGATTGCGTATTGTAGTACGAAAGCGAAACGCATGCGAACGATCGCTTCCTTCTCCCTGGTACCCGTTGGACAACGTGATCGATTTGCAGATCGAAGGCGAAGCCGATTCGATTGGAGTAACCGACAACCATCCGTTTTCGAGCAAATCACGGCAAGCCTTCGTCGCCGCCGCAGACTTCGGTCTTGGTCCGTGAGTCTCTTGGAATCGCGATCACCGTCGAGCCTTTCTTGACGTGCCCACTGACGATTTGAAACTTCCCGTTTAGGCCGGATCACGATGACCGCGACTATCTATGTGCTTATCGAAACTGCCGCTGGGGTTGGTGCGGTGTCAAAGCTGCGGGTCAAAAACCTTTACGACAGCGGAGACCAATACTGTCTGCATTTTGACGACAAAGGCGGCAAGTCCCGCGAGATCCCCGTTCGTCACGACGACGATAAGGAAAACGAAAAAGTTAACGATGCGACCGATGACGGCAGGCGATATCGGACGAATGGTCAAGCGACTCCTGGCCGCCTGCGGAAAGAACTCTCGACCATCGCCACACTCATTCAGGGTGACCACCATTACCGACTTGCTCGAACAGGGAGTACCGCATGAAGAAGTACAAAATTTAGCGGGCCACGCTGACCCGAGAACGACTCGGTTGTATGATCGGCGAACTAGGTCGGTCACGAGAAACATTGTCGAAAGAATTTCCGTGTCGTTTATTGCGTTAGTCCTTACAGTCAAATTTACTTCATAATCGAAAGTCTTAACACCTTCGTAAACTGAGCTGGGAATGTGTTTTTGCAATTTGAGTGCGGCGTGTAGATAGTCTACGAATGTTTAGATCGAAATAAAAATCTGCTGACGAGAGTGCTTTGATTTTCCTTGATTGCCCATCAACTACGCCGCTTGACGAGACTGTGCTTGACGCGATGTTGTCATATCTGCGGCACAGCGGAACGGACTACCAAAAGCTTGCCCAATCTGAACGAAGCGAACGTGGTCCAGCCGTTCGTGCAGCGCGTGAGTCAGTCGCCGAACTTGTCAATTGCCTGCCGAATGAGATTGTTTGGACGAGTGGGGCAACTGAGGCGAATAACTTGGCGATCCTGGGCTTTGCAGCGTCGCGGAAAAAACCGGGCAGGATCGTTTCCCAGGTGACCGAGCACTCCGCTGTGCTGGAGCCGCTCCGACAGCTTGGACGTCTTGGTTGGGACGTCGAATTGCTGTCTGTTGATCAGGTCGGGGGCATTTCCTTGGATGCTCTGCGTGCCGCAATCACCAACTCTACTGATCTTGTTACGACGATGTGGGGCAACAACGAGATCGGAACCATTCACCCGATCGCAGAGATTGCTGAGTTGTGTTCCTCTCGTGGGATAGCGTTCCACTGTGACGCTGCTCAGGCAGTTGGCAAAGTGCCGATTGACCTATCCGAGTTGCCGATCACGATGCTGACGCTTTCCGCACACAAGTTCTACGGTCCAATCGGTGCCGGAGCATTGTTCGTTAGGGACCTGTCGAAAGCAAAGTGCATCTCACCGTTGATGTTCGGCGGTGGGCAGGAACATGGCTTGCGCCCCGGAACACTTAACCTGTCTGCGATCGTCGGTTTAGGCGCAGCGAGTCGCTTGGCAAGCGAGAAAATGGCAGCTTGGGGCAACCACACCTACGCGCTTCGCTCACGCTTTGAGTCTTACTTGCTCTGCGAGCTTGCTGATGTTTCAATCAATGGCTATGCCGACAACCGATTGCCACATATCAGCAACATCGCGTTCAACGGAACGGACAACGAAGGGTTGCTTACAATGCTACCAGAGATCATAGCCAGCACAGGTTCAGCCTGTCATTTTGCCGACTTCAACCCCAGTCATGTGTTGTCTGCATTGAACAAGACACCACAAGTTACTGAATGCTCGTTGCGATTTGGATTCACTAAAGACAACACGGAAGACGAAATTGACAGAGCTGCAAAGATGATTGTCGAAGCGGTGAACGAGTTTCGTGCCAACGCCTGAATTGAGCGGCGTCAAAGCTGGCAGATGAGGCAGCCATCTTCACGTCCAGGATCGTCCTCGAATTCAACGTCTGTGAGAATCTGAACGAGCTTCGGCGACTGGCGTTTTCGCTTCGCCCGCTTCTCTTCCCATTGGCGTTCGATCTCTGCCATCCGTTCCGGCTTTTCAATGTCTTCGAGTCGTTCGTCGCCACTCCAGTAAAACGCTTTGCCATCTTCATTGTACTGCTGCTGAGCATACTCGTATTCCTTCGCTTGGTCGTACAATTCGGGATACGTTTGCTTGAGACGCACCCATTCGATCTTCTGTTGATAGAAGCAGAAGAAACACCCCGAGCGTATCCGTCCCCAATCGGTGTACTTTGGCATTCCAAGGCCAGATTCCTCAAGGATGCGAATGACATCCTCGTAAACAACACCGTCCTCACGAAACGGATACACCGTTGTGATGTTGGGTTTGGCACTGATGTAACCCTGGCGGCTTTCGTCGGCCCTGAGTCCGATATAGCTGACGACCGGATCGTCACCGATCCAAGCCTCGAATGGTTTCAGCTTCAGGTTTTTCGTACACCACCTGCGCATGTTCGACGGAATCATACCCCGATACACCTTCAACCAGTGATCGAATCCCTTGTCCGGGTTGCTCTTGTGAATCAGTTTGCCCAGAATCGCTTCCAAGCGGTCGAGATATTCGTAAGTCTCGTCTAGTTCCTTGAACGTGTCGTGGAACAAGTATTCCATTTGCGGAACACGATCACGCATGTATATCGCCAATGCCGCACTGTCCTTTCCACCGGAAAGACTCAGGATATGTCGGGTTTCTTTTGCAGGGGCAGTGGTCATTTCTTCGTGTCCATCCTCGACATTAGAATTTTCGCGGCAATCGCCAGCCCCAAGTCAGGGTTTGCGTCAATCAATTTTGCCAACTGCGTTTCCAGCGACTGGGCTTTCGCCTTGTCTGAATTGTCGAATTGCATGACGCGACTTTCTTCGGTTCCATCTGATCGTAAAAAGGTCACCCGAACTGACTCAGACGACGGAGATGTGCCCTTTGAGAATGCCAAACTTGCTGTTTGCTCAAATCTCTTCGCTAGTCCTTCAAGTGCCTCGGTGAACCCAGCCTCGTCCCGGTCCAGCCATCGTCGCGGAGGCTTGGCGAGAACAAGGCTTCCTAGCGATTCCAGCCAAGTGTCACGGGGTAGATTTCCATCGGCGAGCCGCAGACAGAACGCCTTCAGCGTAGGCTCGGTGACGTGAACACTCAAATCCTTCGATTGTTGTTGCAGTCGCTTGCGTGTGTTCTCTGGATTCGCTTTTGAATCGAATGCAATAGCAAGTTGTTGTTCGATACGGGACAGCAAATCAGGGTAGGCGCTTCGCAGTTCGCCAAGCGACTTTTTCAGTGCTCGGACGTATTTCTTGACGGTATCGTCTTTTGCTCGCCGTCGCACAGCGATTGCCGGTTGACCGCACGCGGCGGGTAGTTCCTCGAACAACAGTGTTGCTGGTTCGGTCGCGTTCATTAACGCATCTCGCACCGCCAATGTTGACTTACTTAGCCCGGTGGTGTTCTGGGCAAAGTCGGGAAGCATTGCCGCGAACTTGCACAGTGGCCTAACCACGTCGATCAAATCGGCGGGTCGCGATCCGTCGGTTTCAGCATCAACAACCGTCAGAAGCTGATTGAAGACCTCCGAACGCACGCCGCTGAGTTTGCAGTATTGCAGTTCAAAGGTCTCTGGGGCTTTTGAAAGCCGATGGAATGCGGCACCGCCAATATCTTGCAAGAACCGTCCATCTTCGTACATAGCAATATGCTGGGCCTCGGCGACACAGAACACGGCAAGCATCAATGGAAGTAGGCCATCACGGGCACCCACCGGCTTCTTTCTCAGCTCCGCAAACAGGTCTGACAATGCAACACGCTTACCCTCGTTCTCAACTAGCACTTGTCGCATCCGATTGAACAACGGAAGCAGGTTGCAGGTGTCTTCGTCTTCCTTCGGAATCGCAATTCGCGAAGCGTTGCGGCCGGAGATATGAAGGCCAGAGTTCTTCAGTGCCGAAAGGTACATCGACATTTCCGGCGGTTTCTTGGCAGGGTCCATCCCCAACAAATCTTCAGTAGCGTTATCTAGGACTCGCTCGATCAATCGCATTCGTGCGGCTGCCGCTGCGGAACTTAGCTTGCGACGGTTTAGCAACTCGTTTCGTAGCTTCGGCGAATCCGAGAACACTCGGTCACAAATCGTAGATACCCGAGCAAACAGTTCACGAGAGCTTGCCAACTCGATCGGCTTACCACAGTAGAACCATTCAATTCCCTCGCCGGTACGAAACGACCGAACATCGAGTACGCGGTTGATTCGTTCCAGCAACACTGCTCTTGCTGCCGAAATCTGCCGCGACACCTCTTCGCGTCCGTGTTTGTCGCCGTCAAGTTCTAACGTGTTTGTACCGACCCACTCCCAACGTCGCAGCTCCGCAACAAGACCGGAAAAACCACTCAACGGTTGTGGCACGGCAACAAGTATTTCGGGACGTTGAACCAATCCAAATTTACTGACCGACTGCTTTACCTGCGAGCGATCGGAAGCAGTCTGGCACAGCGGCACAAACACCGCCCCATCCGCATCATTCGGCTCCCATTGCTTAATCACGCCTTCCAGTTCGCTCGCTTTGACGTAGATCAAATCGAAGTGACGAAGGTTGCCGGTCGTAACGTAATGGCGACGCGCCACGATCGGACGCACCAGGAGATTTTCAGCGACAGCATCGACAACATTAGAATCTTTGCGGACGGCCTTTTCCGCTTCAGCGTACTTCAATTCCAGATTAACGCTGGTGTAAGGCCACAGGCAGTAACCGCCCGACGCACCACGATAGTACAGCACTCGCTTCTTGCTTCGCAGCGTCTTCAGCGTGGCATCAAAACCCCACTTACCGGGAATGCACGTTTGGTGAAGTGCCGCCTCAAGGACGTCTTCGCTGGCGCGAAGTTTCTGATCGTCAAGCATGTTGAGCACGCCGACGGTCTTGAGCATTGCGACTTCTTCGGGTGCTTGGCTCAAGGAGGCGTCGATCACCGATTCGATCTGACTCCAACGACTCGACAACGCCCGTGTATGCAAGCGGTGGCCGATCGTTGACCGGACGAAATCGTAAAGGTGATGAATCCCAAAGAAACCGACCCCTACATAGTGCCCGACCGCAAAAGTTCTCAGGGCGTTCGCATCGGCTGAGTACAGGAAGCTGAACAGTGATCGTTCGTTATGCCCAAAACGGCTGAAGAACTTGACGAGCACCGGCAGCAACATCGGTTGCAGTGGATAGATCGACGCCGCTTGGTCCAGCAACGCTTTTCGATCATTCACCGCGCCAAACCATCCCAGGTCAATTGCCTGCTCCATGTTCCTGCGGGCAGCCTTCACCACTGACGGGGGAATTCGATCGGTCTTGACCCCCAACGCACTGGAAACCAATGAAACGAGTTGCTCCAGAGGCTGGTCGAATAGTAATTCCTCAAAACGTCCGCCAATCTTATCCCATTCACGCTGGTCGTTTGCTTCCATCCGATCCGCGTAGGCCGAGAAACCTTGGTGCAGAATGCCGAGCACAACCAACGGGGCAGAACCACTTCGTGAAGCGGTTTCAGCGAGCGTTTGCAGAAACGTCATGTCCTGTTGGTCGGGATGTTCGGTCGCAAACTCCAGCGACTTGCCCAGCTCATCCAGGATCAACAGTACTCCATTGCCCTGTTTGGTTTGCTGCACGAATTGCGTCGTTGCTTCTAGTAGCTCAATTGCATACCGATCGCGATCCGTCGGCGTTGCCTCGCGAAGAATCCGTTTCGCGTTGCGAAGTTCGGGTGGGCGTTTGTCCGATCGCGATTTGTTGAGTGTTGTTTCAATCGCACGAATGATTGCCGTTGAAATCGGCTCGCGCGTCCCGGTTACCAGCACCGGAAGTGCGTCCGCCTGCGGAAGAGTCTTTGATAAGTTAGTTAGCTGAGGAGGCAAGCGACCTGATTTACTGTTACACAAACGCGCAATCAACAATGCAAAACAGGACTTCCCCGTTCCGTAGTCTCCTGTGATCCGCCAAGCACGCTCTGTTGACCCATCGCCGAACGAGGAAGCAAAACGACGGCACAATTGTGATACACGGTCAGTTACAACGTATTGGTCCAAAGCCGTGCTGTCTGAGGAGTCGCTGCTTGGTACGATACGGTACTCAATTTGCTTTTTTGTCGACCAGATACTTTCTTCAAAAACGAGCGACACCGAATGGAAACCACCGATCGCCAAGCCATCAGTTCGTCTGCCGAGGACAAATTCGTCGAACTGTTTGCGCAGGTTTTCGGAATGGAGAAAGTCCAATTGCTCGCCTATGATCAACCGATTGAAGATATCTACGGTGTATCTCGTTTCATCGACTACGCACTCAATACGATCGACGCAAAGATTGCCTTTGAAATCGACGGTTTGACTTGGCATCACCCCGACGCCATCACGATCGACAAATTTGAAGATGACCTAATGAGACAAAATAGTCTTATTCATCTTGGTTGGAAAGTCTTTCGATGGACGGATCGGGAGTTGTTTACCGAACCGGAGCGAGTTAAAGAACAACTCGCACTTTTCTTGGAAAGCATTTCCGACATCGTGTCGTTCGACGATTTCTTGCCGAAACAACGCGGCGAAGCGTTCGAACTGAGACCGCACCAACAGGAGGCCTTGGAAGCTTTGGCCGCAATGCGAGCTGAAGGCAAGACAATCGGCTTGGTGACGCACGCACAAGGGGCCGGCAAAACTGTCGTTGCGGTTAGTGACGCGAAACGAATCGGTGGTCGAACTCTCTTTCTGGCTCACCGCCGCGAATTGGTCATCCAAGCGTATGACGAATTGAAAGGTTTGTGGCCGGAGCAGACGACGGGGCTGTTTCTGGGGGATGTTCGCGACCACGATGCGTTCAATATCGCTGGCTCCATCCAAAGTCTGGCAGATCGACACAAAGAGTTTGAACCCAACGCGTTCGCTTACATCGTCGTTGACGAGGCGCACCACGCCGCTGCGCCCACATATCGTCGATTGCTCAACTATTTCAGACCTCAGTTTGTGCTTGGACTGACGGCAACACCAGAACGAGCCGACGGACAGTCAATTCTTGAAATGTTCTGCGAATCAGCACATCGACTCGATTTGAAAACTGCGATCGAACGCGGCGAACTCGTGCCAATTCGCTGCGTTCGAGTCAAAACGAATGTTGACCTATCGAAAGTTCGTTTCAATCAGGTTCAGTACAACCGTAAGGACATCGAAGAGCGAATTTTGATTCCACCGCGAGACCAGTTGATTGTTGATACCTATCTCGATCACGTCTCTGGTCGTAAGGCGGTGGTATTTTGCGTGAACGTCCGCCACGGCGAAAACATCGCAGAATTGTTTCGCAAGCAAGGTATCTCGGCTCGAAGCGTATCAGGCCGAATGACGACAACCGAACGGGATGATTGCATGAAAGCATATCGTGCTGGCGACGTCGACGTGCTTTGTGCTTGCGACATTCTAAACGAAGGCTGGGACTGTCCCGAAGTGGAAGTGCTAATGATGGCGCGACCTACGTTATCAAGAGTGATTTACCTTCAGCAGATTGGACGTGGGACACGCAAGTCACCTGGCAAGGCGTGTTTGATTATCTTTGATTTCGTTGACAATTCCACCAAGTACAACCAGTCGCTTTCGTTGCATCGTGTTATTGGAGAAGGGAAATACCGTCCTGGCGGGATCGTCATTGGCTCCGATGCCGCGAAGAAAGACGATGAAGCTTCGATATTGAATGGCGAAATTCCAACAAGCGTTTTGCAAATCGGCGTTTGGGCAAAGGATTTTGAATTGATTGACCTATTCAATTGGCAGGAAGCCGTTGCAGGGATGAAATCCGTTTCCGAATTGGAGTTCGACTTGGGAACGTCGTCCGGCTTGATTCGTCGCGCGGTCGAACGCGGCGAGATCGAAGCGGACCACTCGCTCGAACTTGGTGACCGAATTCACTATTACTTTTCCGACGAACGAACCACTGAAGTCTGCGAGAAACTGGGCATCGAACCTGTTGATGCGAACAACGTCAAAGAAAAATTCGTCGCTTACGTTTCCAAGATGGATATGTCGGCGTCCTACAAACCCGTGTTGATGCTCTCCATCTTAGACACCATCGACGAACGAGGACGAGTGAAAATCGCCAAGATGATCGAGCGATTCCGCGACTTTTATTTGACGCGAGCCAACGAAGGCAAGACAGTCGAGAAGCAGACCATATCGTTGTCGCGCGTCACCGACCTAGAACTTGGCGAAATCCAAGCGATCATCCTGAAGATGCCGTTTGAGAAATTCGAGCGCCGACGATATTTGGAGTACGATAAGCGAGACTTAGCCTACGTTCGGTTCTCGCGACCACTATGGCAAAAGTTGTCCATTGCTGATCGCGTTGATCTTCGTAAACGCTGCCTGGAATCCATCGAGAAATACTACGAACGAGTTGAATTTTCAAAAATACACGAAAACACCGAACGCAGAAAACTTGAATGAAAACACTGACACGATGCCGATACTGTGGACGCAAGCCAACGGATTGCGAACGCAATAGCTGCCTACCTGACGAAGTTAAGATGGAATTAGCTCGTTGGATCAAACAGCATGGTGTTCGGTGGCGTTTCGCGCTTCGAGAGCATTGGTTCCGTGATGGCAACGAACTTCGTTATCTACGAAATGCGATCGGCCCATCAGGAATTACTCACATTAAACCCGACGATCAATTGTCCGCTGTGAATCTGCTGAGACCGCGAACCACGACATGACTTGCTGGCGTTGAAGTCATCAACTACAACGCGTTCTCCACCGTCACCTCACCATCTTCGTCTGTTGGGCAATATCCGTCGGCTTCTTCGGGCGGATCGTCGTCGCACAATACATATTCCGTCGCGTGCCGATATTCAGTTCCACGTGTGCTTCGCACCTCGCAAACATCGTGATACGGCCTTCCAGCTGCTTCGATCGGTGATCCGTCACCCAAGTTTGCATTGAATTTTTGGTTGAACTTCCAATCCCGCCAGACTTCAAAAAGCCTTCTGATTTTCATGACTTTCTCCAGTGCGATTACGAAACCAAACACGTCTTTGGCATGGTTTACGCATCGAGACAAACATTGTTCATCTGACTCAGGCATAGATGCCGCTTGGTGACCTTGCTCACAGCAAGAGCATTCGGAGTCAAGATTGGGTAGCCCGTGACACGGACGCTTCGATTTTTGCTCCGGAAATCCGCGAGACAAGATGGATTAGAAGAGCGTTCCTTGCGATTGCTTCGGAGGATAAAAAATGCCAAGAACAAGCCAAGTGTTGTATGGAAAGAACGTTCCCATGAAGAACCTCGTATCGCGTTTCGGCGAACACAATTCGTCAAGAAACTTCTTTTTGACACTCTCTGCCGCTGCTTGTTCTGAGCCAAGACGCTCGGCTTCGTTCAGAAACAGGACGCCCAGTTCCCAGTCTTCACACATCGCTTTGTGTGGTTTGTCGTCGTCTTCACACTCGAAAACGTAATGGAACGTGTAGGGTATCTTTCGCAAAGGCTTTTGTTGTGGGCCGAACAGAGCCATTTGTTGAAACAAGTTCGCCCATTCGGGCTTCCAATCGGAATCAGCCTCCCTAATTTCCATGTCCAGGACTCGGGCTGGCCTGACGATTCCCAGTGATGTTTTGTCCTCGTCGTGCAGGTGTTTCAACTCACGCAAAGTATGGTGGGGCAGTTGGTCAATGATGTCTCGTCGTGCCTGCCAGCCGTTCTTCGTGTCAAGTTTCTCGCCGACCAGCTTCAGTGAATCTAAGTTCGGCTTGCGGCTCTCTTTCCGATTGTCATTCGCCGCCCCACGCGGCTCAAGTTCCACGTCAATCCATTGATACTTTTGAAAGCGTTGATTTTTGGGGCGGTAGCGATAGTCAATTGGAT
>Ga0105046_10020047_pt1 | contig 10128 bp, 2 predicted proteins | sample MAT03_FD_78385 | JGI IMG/M metagenome (GOLD analysis project Ga0105046, IMG submission 78385) | Freshwater microbial communities from Lake Fryxell liftoff mats and glacier meltwater in Antarctica - MAT-03 (megahit assembly) | ecosystem: Environmental > Aquatic > Freshwater > Ice > Liftoff... | reverse complement strand
TCGACGACTACCAGCACCTGCTCGACGCCGGCGCCCAAGCCTGGCAGCAACTCACCCCGGAAACCCTCCGCTCGGTCTGCGCCTGCGACTACGTCAAGCCCGAGTTGGAGCGGTGATTCGTATGAGTGTTTTTTTGGGGGGGGGAGGGGGTAAACACGGGAGATAAGTTGGAAGAGACCACGGCTTGCGCCGACGGCCCGGACGGCCTACGCCTCATCATCCACAGCATCGTTCCTCAGCGTGAGGATCTCGCGCAGTTGGTCCGTGTTCATCTCGGAGATCCAGGTCTCACCCGAGCCGATGATGTTCTGCGCGAGTTCGGTCTTGCTCTCGATCATCTCGTCGATGCGTTCTTCGAGCGTGCCGCGCACGAGGAACTTGTGCACCTGCACCGTGCGCGTCTGGCCGATTCGGTAGGCGCGGTCGGTCGCCTGATTCTCCACCGCCGGGTTCCACCAGCGATCAAAGTGGAAGACGTGCGTCGCGGCCGTCAAGTTCAGTCCAACGCCCCCCGCGCGCAGCGAGAGGATCAGCACCGGCGTCGTGCCGTCTGCCTTCTGGAAGCGCTCGATGATCGCCTGACGCTGAGGCTGGGTCGTGCCGCCGTGGATAAAGAGCACATCCTTGCCGAATCGATGCGCGATCATCGCTTCGAGGAGCGTGCCAGCCTCGCGGAACTGCGTGAAGACCAGGCTCTGATCTCCCTCGGCGATGATCTCATCAAGCATCTCAAGAAGGCGGATGCACTTGCCCGACCGCCCCGGATCGGGCGGGCGCAGGCCGTCGTCGTTCCAGTCCTTGAGCAGCATGGACGGGTGGTTGCAGATCTGCTTGAGGCGGACGAGGGCCGCGAGGACGAGGCCGCGGCGTTGCATGCCGTCGGCATCCTCGACCTCGTTCAGCATGCGCTTGACGCAGCTCTCGTAGAGGCTGGCCTGCTCGGCCGTCAGGTGAGCGTGCTCCTTGGTCTCGACCTTCTCGGGCAGGTCCGCGACGACGGTCGGATCACTCTTAAGGCGGCGCAGGATGAACGGCCTCACCATGGAGCGGAGCTGCTCGGCCTTCTGCTTGTCGTGGTATCGCTCAACAGGTACCGCGAAGCGCGAGCGGAATGACGCCGCGCCGCCGAGGTAGCCGGGGTTCAGGAAGTCCATGATGGACCAGAGCTCGGTGAGGCGATTCTCAACCGGCGTGCCGGTAAGCGCAACCCGGCGCGGAGCGACGAAGCCTCGAACGGCCTGGCTCTGCTTCGCGGCGGGGTTCTTGATGTACTGCGCCTCATCAAGCACGATGCGGCCCCAGCTCACGCGCGCCAGAAGCTCCTTGTCACGGTTCGCGAGCGCATACGTCGTCACGATCAGGTCGCTGTTGTTGGCCTTCTCGACAAACGCGTCGCCCAGCGCACGATCTGGCCCGTGATGCACGAGCAGCCGCAGCGAAGGACAGAAGCGCTTGGTCTCGTGCATCCAGTTACCAACGACAGACATCGGCACGAGCAAGAGCGTGGGCGCAACAGTGTGGAGCGGCGCGGGCAGCCCGGGAATGGTGACTGTGCCCAGCCCCGACACGCCGTCGGTCGTGGCGACGCCGCTCTCGACAGCCTGCGGCGCGCCCGAGCCAGTCCCAGCCGGCGCTGGGCCCGCGATGTTGCTCGCGGCGTCGCTCAGCTCAGGACGCATGCCCGGCATCCCATCTGCGGTGTGGGCCGCGACCTGCGCCGCGATCTCACGCTCCCACGCAAGAAGCGCAAGGAGCTGCACGGTCTTGCCAAGACCCATGTCATCGGCAAGGCAGACTCCGAATCCAAGCTGCTCCTGGAATGCCATCCAAGAAACGCCGCGGGCCTGGTACGGCCGGAGCGTGCCGCGGAATCCGGCCGGAGGCTCGATCATCTGGAGCTGCTTGCTCGCGGCCTCGGCGTTCATGAACGCGCTCAGCCAGCCAGAAGCCTCGAGCCCGACGACGGGGATGCCCGTCTGCTTGAGGTCCGAGCCGTACGCGAGTCGGATGGCATCTCCGAGTCGCAGCGAACCGCCCGGATTCTCGCGGATGAACTTCACCGCAGCCTGCACATCCTCTGGGCGGATCTCAACCCAGCGTCCGTTCAGCTTGACCAGCGGCGTGCGCTTCGCGGCGAGCTGCTCGAACTCGTGCAGCGTCAGCGTCGTGTCGCCGACCGCGATCTCCCACGTGTAGTTGACGAGCGCCGAAAGGCCAATCTGCGCCTTCGCCGCGTTGGTAAGGCCCCCCGCCGCGGCAGAGAGTGGATCTTCACCCGCGGAGTCGAGGCGAAGCTTGGCACCAAGGCGCGAGGCGGGCGAGTCCCACCACGCCGGCGCCTCGACCGCGAAGCCCTGTTCCATCAGGATTGGTCGCTGCTCGCGGAGGAAGTCATACGCCGCGCGCGTCGAGAGCATGAGCCTGGTCGGCTCGTCCTCGGTCAACGCGCCTTCAAGCGCGCGATAGAGCCGGCTGGCACGCCCGAGCTCGCCCAGCAGCAGCTCGCGCGGACGCTCGACGCGCCGACCCATGATCGTCGCGGCCTCGCCCGTGATGAGCCACACATCCTCGGCATCAAGGATGATGCCCGTCTGCTCCACAGCCTGCAAGTGGAACGACAGCGCCCACGCTGGCGCATCGGGCGCGGGTCCATCCGTAGAGTCGCGCACGCCCGGCGGCTCGGAAATTCGAAAGAGCAGCCGCCACGCGGCGCTCGCGCCACGCTCCTCGAGCGATCCGACCCAGGTGCGGAATCGGCGCGCCAGGTCCTGCCTCAGCGAGAGCGGACCAAGCACGCGATCCTTCATGTCGAGCAGACCAGAGAGCCACGCGACGTGCGCATCCTTGTCCGGGCTCTTGTCCTCGAGCGCCTCGCCAAAGTTCTCGCGCACGAGCGAGCGGCGGCACTCGGCATCGACGCAGGCATGCAGGAACTGCTCCGTCACACTCCACGCGTCATGCTGAAGCGAATCAACACTCGCTCGCGCGCTCGGCGGCATCGCGCGAACAAGCGCAACAACTCGCTCGCTGGTCGCGGCATCATTCAGCCAGCCCTGCCACGCGCCCTTCAGCTCGCCCGAAGCGGCCTGAACCAGGCTCGGGATGAATCGCTGCTGGATCAGGAGGTGCCGCGCGAGTCGCGACGCGGCCTCGAAGTACGCGAGCGACGCACCGGCAAGCAGGTTTGGCTCGGCGTCCTCCGCCGCCTCCTCGCACTCGCTGAGCACGAACGCCAACGCCTCATCGGCCACATCCATCGGCATCGCGAGCGTCGGCACACCGACCGCCGCGAGCGCGTGCGGCGTGTCGTCGTGATAGACGCTCCGGCCCAGCGCACGCGCAAGCGTCGCGCTCGGAAGCGGGCCCTGCGGAGTCGACGGAAGCCGCAGCGCAAGCGTCGAGGGCGTGGCGCGAGCCAGCAGCTCCGGCGGCAGAACCACATCGCGCGTCGCGAACGGATGAATTTCCTTCAAGGCGCCAGGAGCCTCAGAAGTTGCAGCGCCAGCCGGGATCAGCAGCGAAGCATCCTCGGCCCAGAGATGGAGCAAACCCGAGGAGAAGTTGGCGTGGAGAGCGATGGGCAAGGACGAGCATCCCTTCTCTGACCGGCTGGTCCGCGTGCATGACGCGTGCGACATGCTGGCAACACACGATCCACGACTCTTCAACCGCGGCACGTCGCGACGGCCGGCGCATCAATGAGGGCGCAGGGACTCGAACCCTGGACCTACGGCTTAAAAGGCCGCTGCTCTACCAACTGAGCTACGCCCTCAGAATCGCGCTCGCGTGCCCTCCTTGTCGGGCGCTGCGCGAGCGGTCGAGATCGTAGGGTCAGCCGCCGCCATATGCGCGGGCGCTCAACGGAAGTCTGCAACGAAAAGCCCCGCCAGAGGGGCGGGGCTTTCATGGGCCTTGGAATGTGCGGGCAACGGCCTGCCGCATGCGAGCGGATCAGGTAATGGAGTTGGTCAGACCCAGCGGCGTGCCGAGCGTGCCGAAGCCGCCCGGGAAGACGCGGTCGTAGTGGGCCATGTAGCTCACGATGGGCTGCGGTGCCTTGATCGTCGTGGAGAAGAACGCGTCCGTCACGCGCCGGGTGCCCGTGATGAACTGATCAAGGTCAAACTCGCTCACGCGCCGAGCCGGAAGCACGCGGCGGAAGGACTCAGACCCCGCGATACCGTCGTAGGCGATCGTGATCTCAACGACCGTGTCCGTCGAGTTGGGGTTGTAGAGGCGGAGGTACTCCTTGACGCCCGGATGTCCGACATTCTGATCGCCCGGACGGAAGCCCTCACCAAAGCCCCACCAAGAGAATGCTTCAGTGGAGGAGGCCGACGAGAGCGAGAGGCCGGGGAAGTCGCTGTTGGCCGCGATGCGCGAGTTGACGACCACCGGCTGAGCCGACTCGAAGAAGACCGAGTACGGACGACCCGTCTGGAAGTTGGGAAGCGTGTTGACGTTGAGCTGGCGATTAGACGCGGCAGGAACGTCGAGCACAGCGCGGTACGCGCTGCCATTGTCGAAGAGGAACGAGAACGTGACCGTCGTTGCCGTAGGGGTTGCATTGAGAACGTTGAGCGTCTCGGTGGCACCGTTGAGGCCGCGCTGGCCCTCGGGGATGGCGCCGGTGGTAGAGCCCGTACCGCTATCGCCGATCTCACCCTCGGCCGTGCGGATGTCGCTGTTGTAGTGCGAGAGCGACGAGACAATCGCGACGGGGCTGCTCACAACCACGCCGTACGTGCCATCAGGAAGTGCAAAGGGGACATCGACATTGCTGCGCTGGACACGCACGTCGTTGATCGAGACGCCGCCGCGGCGGAAGCCCGCGAGGTCGAAACTGGTGAAGAAGGGTGCCCCGCCGCCGGTTGGATAGAACGTGACCGTGACCTTGTCGGTGTCGGCGGTCGTGTTGTACCAGAGGATGAACTCGCTGGTGCCTGGGCCCTTGCGGACATCCGCAAAGTTCCAGGAGTTGCTGATCTGGCTCGTGAACGCCTCGCCCACCGACGCGCGGAAGCCGCCGACGAGGTTGAGGTCATAATGGCTGAAGGTCGCGGCGACGGGCCGGTCAGAGCGGATCTCAATTGAGTACGGCGCACCATCGCGCACGAGCTGGCCGCCAGCCGCGAAGAGCTCGGGCGTGACGATCGTAAAGCCCGAGCGGCTGTTGGCCGCGATGCTGAGCTCGCCGATGATCTGATCGCGTTCCCCGGTCTCGTAGCGAGCAACCGCGAAGACGCGTGCGACCTGATCGTTGGGGTTGGAGATGGGGACGAACGTGTAGATGTTGTTGCCGTAGAAGCCCTCGGGATAGAAGACCCGGAAGGGCAGCTGCGGGATCGCCGCTCCGTTCGAGAGTGTCTCGTTGGCGGGCGCGGCGGGATTGGCCGCGAGGTGTCCTGCGCCCGTGCCATCGTTGATCGCGGCGTACATCTGGTCCACGGCCGTGGGGCTGTTGCCGACCATGACGAAGTAGCGGAACGAGACAGTCTGCCCAGCGGAGACCGCGCCAAGGTCAAAGCTCATGGCCAGCACAGAGTCCGAAGAGGCTCCCTCAGGATCGAAGGACGGAGCCTGAACAAGCTGCGACGGATCGCGTGGGACCAGGTTGGGATTCAGGACCGTGCCGCGGGCCCGAGTCTCGGAGTTCGCGGCGGCGAGGGCGATCGTGAAGCCGTCGCTGAACGCGTTGGTCTTATAGAGGCCCCGGACAAGCCGCCCACCAATGACGTCGTTCTCCGTGTTGCGGGCGGTAGCGCCCGAATCACCCAGCGAGAGGCCCTGGTCGGGGTTGATGGCTTCCATCCACGACACATTGGTCAGCGCCGAAGAGGTGGTGTTGGTGAAGTACACATCGATGGCGAAGTACGCACGGTCACCACCAATGTTTGCAAAGCGCGAGGGGAAGGAGATCGTGCGCTCGATCCGCATGCCGCGGAAGAGCGTTTCGGCCGAGACTCGGCTGTTGAAGGGGTCGGTCAGGTTCGTGAGGGAGAAGGGCTGGGCCGTGGTATCTGCCTCGGTATTGGCAAAGGCGCTGCCGGAAGCGCCGTAGCCGAAGATGCTGGTCGGACCCTCGAAGGCGCCTGGAAGAAACTCATTGCCGTTGAAGCGGATGCCGGTGGTGCCCGAATCAAAGCCGCCGGTCTGGTTGAAGCCAACGTTGAGCAGGTCGCTCGTCAGCACGCTTCCAGGGTCCGAGACGCCGGGCGAAACGGTGATGTTGAGGCGATAGCTGCCGGTGGTCTGCGCGGGGATGCCGCTGCCGTCGCTGAGCGAGCCGGGGTTGTACGAGACGTTGGCAGCCTCGGAAACGGCAAGGTAGTAGATGCCGCCCGCAGCAAAGACGTAGTTCTCGATGCGCGACGCCGCGCCGAGCGCGGGGTTGGTGATGAGGATCTGCTGGCCCGATTCGCTGAAGAGCCGCATGAGCGTGCGGAGCGTCGCGCTGCCGCTGGTGGCCGTCGGCGTCGCGAACGCCGCGAGCGTCGTGCCCGCATCAACACTCAGACGGAAGATGTCGCGATCAAGCACACCAAACCCGCCGTCGCCGATGAACGCATTGCGTGAGGTCGAGCCAGAGCCCGTGAACTCGTTGATGCCGTTCGCAGTCGCCAGCGTGTCGTTGGACTCAAAGGGACCGAAGATGTCATTCTGGAACGTGAACTCCATCGCCCAGTTGAAGAGCCGGCCCACGTTGCCCACGCCCTGATCGTCGATGAAGATCGTCCACAGGCCGTTCGCACGCGAGCCATCAAAGGCGCCAAGTGAGGCCTCGGGCCTGTAGCTCCCCGTGACAGGATTCGCGCCTGAAACGAGAGCCGTGATGCCGACGCCTGCTTCGTCGTCGAAGACGATGTTGGGGAGGTTGTCGCCGGATCCGCCCCGGCGATCAACGAGGAGGACGTTGAGGTTGTTGGGGCCAATGAGGCGAATAGTCAGATCGCCCAGGAACGTGTGGTTGAGACGGATACGAACGTTGATGTCCAGAATCTGGCGCGTGTCAGCAACTTGTCGAGAGGCGGTTGTGACTCCTGAGGTCTGCGTCGGAGCCGTGGGAGGGATGAGGGTTGTGAGGCCCTCGGGCGCGTCGAACAAGTAGGCCTGATCGCCCGTGGCTGGCGGCGGCGTCGGTGAGAAGCCCGCGAGAACAACCACATCGTCCTGCGCAAGCTGCGCAGCGATGCGGATGCTGTACGTGCCGGTGCTCTGCGTCGTGCCGCTGTTGGAAACCAGCGGGTTGTAGTTCGAGTTGCCGAAGCCCGAGACACCGATGTAATACGTCCCGCCCGTCGAGACGAAGAAGTCAATGAACGAATCTTCTTGGAAGTACTGGTCGTTGATCGCAAGCTGCTCGCCCGCAGCGTTGAAGAGACGCAGAACACTGTCCAGCGTCGAGCCAGCGGGAAGACGGCGCGCGGTAATCTCCGCCGTGATCAGGCCGCCGCGAGCCAGCGTGACACGGTACATGTCCACGTCGCGACCGCCGAAGATTCCGTTGCCAACCGTCGCGCCAGCAAAGGTCGCCGAGCCACTGGCGTCGAAGGCAATCGGTGTCGCGATCAAGATGGAGTCGTTGGGCTCGTTGTCGCCAGTCGGCGCCACCACGCGGAAGTCAAAGAGCTCGTTGTTGCCACCCACGCTGTTGCCGTTGAGGAAGTTACCCGTCGTATCGCGGACGGCGCGGATGGTGGGCGTTGACTGCGACAGCAGCGTGAGGCGGAAGTTGCCAATCGGCAGGCGGCCGCCAGTGAAGCTCGAAAGCGTGAGATTGACGGCGACCTGACGCGAGTCGGTGGCGGATCGCACCAGCGACGCGACGGGGACGTTCTGATCGTCGGCGGTGCCAAACGCGCCGTCGACACCCGCGTAGAGCAGCGATGCCGGAACCGTGGTCAGGCTCGCGGCGTCAATGTCCTTGCTGAAGCTGACCGTCAGCGTCGTCAGCGGCGAGCCGTTGGCGTTGTTCTGCGTCGTCACCGGACCAGGCAGGATCGACCGCAACGTGGGCCCATCGGACTGGATGATCTGGAGCGCCCGAGCAAGGTTGAGGCGACCGCCCGAGCGCGTGCGAAGCTGGAAGGCGGGAAGCTGATCCGCCGAGTTGATCAGCGCCTCACGGATCTCAACCGCCGAAGCATTGGGCTTCACGGTCTTGAGCAGCGCCACAGCGCCCGCAACGGTCGGCGCGGAGAAGCTCGTCCCGTTGATGTAGCCGTACGTGCCGCCCAGGAACGTCGTGTACACCGAGACGCCAGGCGCCGCAAGGTCCACTGTCTCCGCGCCGAAGGCGCTGAAGCCAGCGATCCCATCCTGATTGTCCGACGCGGCGACCGAGATGACGCCGGGAATGTTGTAGCTCGCCGGGAAGTTCGAGAAATTCGAGTCGTTGTCCGTGCCGGAGTTGCCCGCCGCCGCGACAAAGATCCCGCCCGAAGCGATCCAGCGCGAGATGGCCGCCTGCTCGGCCTGGCTGACATCGAGCTCCTGGTAGAACTCAGGAGCAAACGCGCCGTAGCTGTTGTTGCTGACGACGACATTGATCCCGCGCTGACGCATCAGCGTGGCGTAGTCGTGAGCACCCACGATCGCCGCAGTCGACAGGTTCCCCTGCGCGTCCGCGATCTTGAGCCCCATGAGCGCAACGCTCCAGTTGACACCCGTGACGCCGATGCCGTTGTTACCACGTGCCCCAACAACGCCCGCGACCGCCGTGCCGTGGCCTTCCACGTCCTGCGGACTGCCGTCCTGCTCGCCAAAGTCAAAGCCATGTATGTCGTCAACGAAGCCGTTGCCGTCGTTGTCGATGCCGTCGCCCGCAACCTCGCCAGCATTGACCCAGAGATTCTGGATGAGGTCCGGGTGCGTGAGATCGATGCCGGTGTCGATGATTGCCACTACGGTCGCGTTGCTGCCGATCGAAACGTCCCAGGCCGCGTCGGCATCGATGTCCGCATCGGGAACGCCAAAGACGCCCTGGATCGGCTGGCCCGAGTTGATGTACGAGTACTGCTGGTTGAACTGCGGGTCGTTGGGAACGCGATTGACCTTCTTGAGCTCGTTGGGCTCGATCCAGCGCAGGCCATCCATCGAGTTCGAGACCCGCGCCGCCGCGCCCCTGTCAATCCGACCGTCCGTCACGAGCTCGGCGTGGTATCCACGTGCGAGCGATCGGACGCTCACAACGTTCACACCAAGCTGCTGGGCCGCGTCACGCGAGAGACGCTGCACCTGCGACTCGGACATCTGGTTGTCGAACGTCAGGACGTACGAGCCCTGGATCGCCGCGATCTGGCTCGCGCCCCACTGCACCCACGCCCCGTTCTCAGGCAGCTGCGGCCGGTCACCGGACATCAGCGTGCGCGTCTCAAGGAGCTCGATCGTCAGTGGCTGGCCGAGATCAAGGCCCGCCGTCGCGCCCTTCACCCCCTTCATGCCACTACGAACCAAGCCCGCCATCCTGCGCAGCAGTCCGGGCGTACGGGGGGACGTAACGAATCGCTCGCGAACGTTCTTCGACATACAGAACACTCCAACCCGCCACACGAGGCCGTGCGGCTGCTCAGGTCCAACATGTTTGGCGTGCCCGGGCCACCACTTCGCCGGAGCGTCCTGCCCCAGCCGTCGGCGACTCCCGCAAGCGTTCCTCTCTACGGAACGCCGGGCATCCAGTTCCGAATCATCCCCGATTCGGGTCTCAAACACAAGTCGAGGGTAGGCGATACTTTGTCCCCGCTTTGTTCGGGTGTCAGTTCGTTGGTTTCTCGAAGGTCCGTTCAACACCAACAGCACCCAAACCCTGGCCAAGACCCGCGCCCTCCCGCCCCGGTGGCCGCGAAACGCCCGCCAGCTCCAGCAGAAGTTCGGCATGTCGCTGGCTCGCGCCCTGCTCACGCCGGATCGCCGCGGCACCGCTCACCGCCATCTGCTCGCGAACTTCCGGCCTCGCCAGCAGCTCCGCGAGTTCACGCCCAAGCGTCTCACGCGTCACCTGCCGCAGCGCCCCCGCGTCCCGAAGCGTCGTCACCACGCTTGTGAAGTCCGACGTCGCGGGACCAATCACAGTCGCGCGGCCAATCGCCACAGGCTCAATCGGATCCGACCCAAACTGATCCCCAAACG
>Ga0105046_10020044_pt1 | contig 10128 bp, 7 predicted proteins | sample MAT03_FD_78385 | JGI IMG/M metagenome (GOLD analysis project Ga0105046, IMG submission 78385) | Freshwater microbial communities from Lake Fryxell liftoff mats and glacier meltwater in Antarctica - MAT-03 (megahit assembly) | ecosystem: Environmental > Aquatic > Freshwater > Ice > Liftoff... | reverse complement strand
TCGACACGCTTCGGGAGCGTGAAGACCAGCGCGAACGCGGCAACGGCAAACGCGGCGCTGACGGCCAACGCCGGGGTCGCCGCCTGACCGAACGCGGCGGCCACGTCATCCGGCCCGGCGATCTCGCCAATGTTGCCGAACAGCACACTGCCGATCACCGCGATACCCACGGCCGAGCCGATGCGCTGCATGGTGCCGATAACGCCGCTCGCGGCACCCGCTTCTTCGCGATCGACCGTCGCGACGATAAAGCGCGCGTTCGGGGCAATGAACAGTCCTGCGCCGAGACCGGCCACAAGCAGCGGCCCGAGCAGATCCCAGTTCGTCAGGTCTGCGGTCGGAACTAAGAGCAGGATCAGGAACAGTGCAATGAGCCCCAGCGAGAGCAAGCCGTTTCCGATCACCAACACGGTGCGGCCGAGCTTCTGGGCGAGCCGATCACTCTGACTGGCGCCGATGATGTTTCCGATCGCGAACGGCACCGACACGAGGCCCGACTCGAGCGCGGTGTGACCGAGGCCGGCCTGCCAGAGAATCGAGATGGTGAAGAAGATGCTCGTGAATCCGGCAAAGAACACCAGGGCAAGAATCGTTCCTCCCGTGAAGGCCGGGTGGGAGAACAGGTGCGGCGGAACGAGCGGCTCGACTCCGCGCTTGACGAGGCGGCGCTCCCACAGCGCGAAGAGCACGAGCAGCACCACGCCACCGGCGAGCGATAGGTAGGTCCACAGCGGCCATCCCTCGTCCTGACCCTGGATGAGCGGCACGAGCAGCGCAACCAGTGACGCCGACAGCAGAAGCAGTCCAACGCCATCCGTCGACAGCTTCTTGCCTTCCGAACCGCTCGGCAGCAGCACCGCCGCCGCAATAAGAGCGACAATGCCGATCGGCACGTTGACAGCGAAGATCCAGCGCCAGCCGGTGTCTTCTCCAAACGCCTGGATCAGCAGGCCACCGACGATCGGGCCGAGCGCCGATGAGACGCCGATCACGGCACCCATAACGCCGAACGCCTTGCCACGCACGCGGGGTGGAAACAGTAGCTGGATGAATGCGGTGACGGGCGGGAAGAAAATTCCGCCACCGAGACCCTGGATGACGCGGGCGATAATCAATTGCGTGTCATCCTGCGCCAGACCGCAGGCGATACTGCCAACGGTGAAGATCGCAAGGCCAGTGAAGAACACCCACTTGTGACCGAAACGGTCGCCGATGCGACCGGCCGGGATCAGCACGAGACCAAAAGCCAGCGCGTACCCGGAAATGATCCACGAGAGTGTCGCCTCAGAGGCGTCGAGGCTCGTGCGAATCGAGGGCAGCGCGACGTTGACGATGGTGGTATCGAGCAGCGACATGAACATGCCAGCAAGCAGCACGACGAGGGCGAGCCAGGTTTTGCGTGGCACTGTCGTGTGCTGCATAAAAGCAGCTCGAGGGTCGGTCATGAGGGTCTCTTTCTGGATAGTTCGTCGTCGAGAATCTCGGGTAGAGCTTCGATGAGCTCTTCAAGCCAGGCGATCTCGCCGCGGATGCGGTGCTTGTCGTGCTTGGTCACGTGTTTTTCAGTGGTGGTGAGAAACTGGCCGATCTGGTCGAGTTTGAGCTCCTCGTTCGCCAATCGGTCACGGAACGTCGCGAGTCGGGTTTCGAGAGTTTCGCGCAACCCATCGATGTTTTCGTCGCCGAGGCGGCACAGGGCGAGGTCAAACGGATCTGGCCGATAGACGATGCGCTCGAGTGCTTCGTTCCGAATCTGCCGCAGGGATTCGAGTCCGGTGGCAGTGACCGCGTACACCTGCCGCTCGGGGTAGTTACCGTCGCGCTCGACGCGCTCGACCTCGATGAGCTCTTCGGCCGCCAATCGCTTGATCGCGCCATAAATCGCACCCGGGCTCACGTCAGCCCACTTCTCGACCAACTCCTCTTCGGCAAGCAGCCGCAGAGCGTGACCGTGCATCGGTCCGCTCTCGACGAGCGAGCCGAGAATGAACAGCCGGATGGATGACATGCGAGTACTCTCGCACGACTAGTCTCGTAATGTCAATTTGATTACGTCGTGTGTCGCCCTCCATTGCCTGCCGCGGATCGCGTGCCTAGGCTCCTCAACGAGTGGGCGACCGTCCGCCCGCCAAAGATGTCAAGGAGAACCACTCATGAGCGACTGGAAGTTCGAGACCAAGCAGGTCCACGCCGGTGCACAGCCCGATCCCACCACGAACGCCCGGGCGACGCCGATCTACAAGACGACCTCCTACGTCTTCAACTCGACCGAGCATGCCCAAAACCTCTTCGCGTTGGCCGAGTTCGGCAACATCTACACGCGTCTGATGAACCCGACCACTGACGTCGTCGAACAGCGCATCGCCGCGCTCGAGGGTGGTACCGCGGCCCTCGCCGTGGCATCCGGCTCATCCGCAATCACTTACGCGGTGCTCAACATCGCCGGCGCAGGCGACCACATCGTCTCCTCCTCGTCGATCTACGGCGGCACGTACAACCTGTTCAAGTACACGTTGGCGCGCCTGGGCATCGAGGTCACCTTCGTCGAAGACCAGGATGACGCTTCCGAGTGGGCGGCCGCCGTGCGGCCCAACACAAAGTTGTTCTTCGCCGAGACGATCGGCAACCCGAAGATCAACATTCTCGACATCGAGAAGGTTGCGGCGATCGCTCATGAGAACAACCTTCCGCTCATCGTCGACAACACGATCGCTACCCCGTACCTGATCCGTCCGTTCGAGTTCGGTGCCGACATCGTTGTGCACTCGGCGACCAAGTTTCTCGGCGGGCACGGCACGGTAATCGCCGGCCTCATCGTCGACGGCGGCAAGTTCCCGTGGGCCGCCAATGCCGACAAGTTCCCGGGACTCACCGAGCCCGACCCGAGCTATCACGGCGCCAGCTACACCACCGTGCTCGGCGACGGCATCGCGTACATCATCAAGGCGCGCGTCACGTTGCTGCGCGACACCGGTGCGGCCGTGTCGCCGGACACGTCATTCGCACTCATCCAGGGCATTGAGACACTGAGCCTGCGCATTGAGCGCCACGTGTCCAACACCCAGGAGATCGCCGAGTGGCTTGAGGGCCACGAGGATGTCGCATCGGTGAACTATTCCGGTCTACCCTCGAGCCCGTGGTACGCGGCAGCCAACAAGTACGCCCCGAAAGGCGTCGGCGCTGTCGTCTCGTTCGAACTCAAGGGCGGAGTGGACGCCGGTCGCGCCCTCGTGGAGAACGTGGAACTGTTCAGCCACCTCGCCAACATCGGCGACGTGCGCAGCCTGATAATCCACCCCGCCTCTACCACGCACTCCCAGCTCACCCCCGAGCAGCAGCTCACGACCGGTGTAACGCCCGGCCTCGTGCGCCTGTCGGTCGGCATCGAGAACGTGGATGATCTCAAGGCCGACCTCGAGATCGGCTTCGCTGCCGCTCGCGCGGTTGCCGCGGCGAACTCAGCGAGCGCGTAGAGACTCACCGAGGGCCGATGCGACGTAACAGTCGCATCGGCCCTTCGTTTATTCGGGATACTTGACATGACATGGACTGGCAGACTCCCGAAGACACCGTTCCCTCGGCCTTCATCACCGAAGCGAACGCACGTTCCGTGCTGGGCAAGCCGCCAGTCACCGGAGCCTGGCGCGAGGGCGACCCGGCGGGCAACAGGCTGTTCGCGTCGATCGGCGCGCTCACACTCGAGCGAGGCGGAGAGCTGCCGTCGGTCCGCGTCGCTTACGAGACGTTCGGCACGCTCAATGAATCGCGCACCAACGCGATCCTGGTGGTGCACGCGCTCACGGGCGACAGCCACCTTGCCGGTGCGCCGGGGCCCGGGCATCCGACTGGCGGATGGTGGGAGGGCCTCGCGGGCCCTGGTAAGGCGGTCGACACCGATCGGTGGTTTGTGGTCGCCCCCAACATGCTCGGCGGGTGCCAGGGCACGACGGGGCCCTCATCGTTCTCCCCCGACGGGCAGGAGTGGGGTTCACGCTTCCCGTTTGTGACAATTCGCGACCAGGTGGCCGTGCAACTCGCTCTCACCGACAGCCTCGGAATCGACCGCTGGGCGGCGGTTATCGGTGGCTCGATGGGCGGCATGCAATCGCTCGAGTGGGCGGTCAGCTACCCAGAGCGCCTCGAGCGGGTCGCCGTGCTCGCCGCGCCAGCACTCTCGAATGCCGACCAGATCGCCCTCAACTCGGTGCAGCTCGAGGCGATCCGGATGGATCCCGCGTTCAACGGCGGCGACTACTACGACAGTGCTGAAGGTGAAGGGCCGCACCAGGGTCTCGCGCTGGCGCGCCGGATGGCGCTGCTCAACTACCGCTCCCCCACCGAGCTAAACGAACGATTCGAGCGCAGCTGGCAGAGTGGCATGAGCCCACTGGGCGGAGGCGGGCGCTATGCCGTGGAGAGCTACCTCGACTTTCACGGCAATAAGTTCACGCGCCGGTTCGATGCCAACAGTTACGTCACGCTCGTGCAGGCCATGAACTCTCATGACATCGGTCGCGGGCGCGGCGGCACGGCGCAAGCCCTCACGCGGGTTACCGCCCGCGCACTCATACTCGGCATCGACAGCGACCGGTTGTTCCCCGTGCCCGACCAGCGCCACATCGCCATCCATGCGCCCGGCAATATTGACGGAACCACCCCGCACGTGATTAGTTCGCCGTTCGGCCATGACGGATTCCTCATCGAGGATCGCGTCGTCGGCGCCCAGATAGAGCGACTACTCGCACGCTAACCCTCAGTGACGCCCTCGGTCTACTGTCGCAGACCGTCGGGGGGAGCGATGGAGATGTCTCGATGACCCACGCCATCCGCGAGGGCTGGCTGAGTCCCGAATGATCACCATCCAGGCATGAAACGAGTGGCGACCGGAGTCATCACGGCAGCCATTGTGCTCGCCGGGTGCGCCACCGACGCCGCGACGCTCCCAGATGGCGTCACGGCGAGCGTCTATCAGAATCGCTTCGACTACACGGATGCCGCCCTCACCATCACGAGAGCGTCGCTCGAATCCACGCGGTTCGCCTCCCCCGCGGCTTTCGACCGTTCGCAGGTGATTCCTGCGGGCGGCGCCCGTGACCTGCGACACGGTGGTGATCGACTTCACGCTTGCCGACGGAACTTCCGGTTCCGCCTCGCTCACGCCGAGCGATGCGAGCGGCAGCCTGAGGATTCACGCCGCCAAGGGCACCGTGCTGCTGAGTCTGGTCGACGAGGGTGGCGAGGATGCCTACCCACTGCCCTTGGGGAGCGTGGTCGACGCCGATTCGGCGGCGAGGGTCATCCGGGTTGTCCTTTGTGCCGGCGCGCTGCGACCCGCATGCAGCGGCCGAATCTACATCCCCGCGAGCGACGCGGTTCGTGCCAGCCTCGACGACTTTTTCGCAGACTACTGCGACTTGCCGTGAGAGGCGGGGCCGCAGCCTTGGGCTGCGGCCCCGTCAACCCCCCGGTTAACGTGGAATGTGAAGTCCACGCCAGCATCCCTATCGGGTCGGACGCCGATCCGGCACCGGCGCTAGGACACCGGAACCAGATCTGTTTGTGCGGCTACGTCACGTTCGACGCCTGCCCCTCTGTAGGTATGACTTTATCGCGGCGGTTCTGTACCTCCATTACGGTGAGGCACCCCCAGTTCAGGGGCGTGATGTGTCACGATGCGACGAATGGAACTCATAGCGAAGGAGCGCGATCGGCTGCTCCAGCGCACCGCTCGCATATATGGGCTGAGCTTCACTGTCGTCTCGCTGATCTGCCTCACGATTCCCGACGCCGTCGACTCCCTTGCCTACTTCATCTGCTTGCCCCTCTACCTCGTGCTGGGGTTCTCGCAGTTCCGGCTCGGATCCAGTCGTTCGCTGGTGTGGGTGCTGCTGGTGGTCGGGTGTGGGCTCGCAGCTATCATCGTGGCAGTCACCGTGGGGACGGGGCCGTCACAGGCCGGCATCTCGGCGATTGCCCAACTGTCGGCGGCATCCATTGCATCGACGGCGATCGTATTGACCACGCAACCGACGCGCCGGGTGATTCTTGCAGCGTCGCTCGTTGCAACCTGCACGGTGACCACTGTGCTTCTCGCCCCGCACCAGCCGGCCGTGCGCACGATCGCCTTGCTTGTTCTGGGGTGGACGATGGCGACGATCATCGGTTTCTGGATCAGCGCCAGCGTTCCCCAGGCCGCCCGCCGCATCGCGAGCATCGGCCGCGCGCACCGAGCAGAACGCCAGGCCAGTGAGACCGAAGCTCAGCGCCGACAGGGTGCCCGCCTGCTGCACGACACGGTACTTGCCACCCTCACCCTGCTCGCCCATTCGGGCGTGGGAGTAGCTCCGGATGCCCTGCGCCAGCAGTCCGCAGACGACGCCCGACTGCTGCGCCAACTGCGCCTCGGCGCAACCCCCACCCCGCAGTCATCGGGAACCTACAACCTCGAGGGCGTCGAAGAGACCGTGCTCGGCACCACTCTGGAATCGGTCAAGCAGCGCTTCGGGCGCATGGGTCTCGAGGTGAGTTGGCACGGCACCGGGCAGGTGCTGCTGCCCAGCGACGTGCTCGACGCCTTCTTACTCGCCCTGGCCGAGTGCCTCGAGAATGTGCGCCGTCACTCGGGCGTCACCGAGGCCCACGTCACGATTACCGACGACGAAACGACCGTTCGCGCGATGATCACGGATGCCGGCGTCGGCTTCACCCTCGATGACGTCGATTCGGCAAGGCTGGGGTTTACGGAGTCCGTCGTCGGTCGCCTCAAAGAAGTGGGCGGTCGCGCTCGACTCTTCTCCTCACCGGGGTCCGGAACGACCGTTGTTCTGGAGGTTCCCCGGTGAGCCACCCCGAAGAGAACACCCTCGGTGTGATCGTTGGCAGGCCCCGGCGGCGGGAGTCCGACGCGACTCGGCGAGTGATTCGCGCGGCGACCCCGCGTCGCGCGAGCCTCGGAACGGGTTTCATTGGTGTCGGGGCGGCCGTGGTGGTGGGGCTGCGGGCCATTTACGGGTTCGTCTGGTTCATTGGCTTGTGGGACACGTACCCCAATCCACTTCCCACCCTGGCGGCGTGGGCGATCCTGATCGGCGTGCTCGTGGCGACATTCGTTTTCGCGCGGGTGATCGGCGACCAGCTCCCCGACTGGGCGTTCGCACTCTTCCTCACGGGCCTCGCGGGAGCCATCGCACTCGACCTTTACGCGATCTGGCCGCTCCATGACATCGGTCGGCACGCGACCGCCGCAGTGACGGCCGGGATGGCGCTCGTCGTCGTCGTCACCCTGCGCCGCACTGCAGACATCGTGATCGCGGTCTGCGCGGTGGGTGTGGCTTTGCTTACCGCAATCATCATCACTACCCCACTGAGTGAAGCGAACCTCTCGTCGCAGATCACCACACTCGCATTCGCCGTGCTGCCGCCGATCATTGCGATCGTAGTCGTGAACGGCTTCCGTCGTCTGGTGCAGGTCGAGCTTGACCGGGTGCTCGTGCAGAGCACGGTGTCGGCTCCTCGGTTTGCCGTCGGCATGATGGCGTCAGAAGAGCTGGCCCGCCTCGACCTCGCGGCCGAGGAACTGCTCGACTCGGTTGCCACGGGGAGAGCGCGACTACCGCTGGATCCGAAGACCGCGTCCACCGCGGCATCCCTCGCCACCGAACTGCGCCTGCACCTGATCGAGGGACGACGCGAAACCTGGCTGTACCACGCGATCACCGAGTCCGACTTGCTGGGCAAGTCGGTGACGCTTACTGACAAAGGCAGCCTCGCGGGCCTTCTGGGTCCGCAGCAGCGCGACGGGCTGCTCTCGACGGCGTGGCTGCTGCTGAGCGACGCCGTCAAGGGCACCGCTACCCGAACCGTGCAGCTCGCCGTCGGTCCGGCCGTGGCTTCCCTCGAATCGAGCGACGGTCGCAAGATTCGCATTCCTATCGTCATCACGACGACGGGCGTGCCAAGAAATCGCGTCGACCCGGCCACGTGGGAAGCAATAAGAAAGGTGGGGCAGTACAGTGACTCCACCCAGAACTCGAGCCTTCGTGTAGATATCCAGTGCCTGGTTGATAACCCGGCCGACCAATAACGACCCGCAACGCAACAAGAGGATCAATCGAGATGGATACTGACCGCATCAGGCTCGCGATAGTTGACGACCACAGAATGCTGCTGGGCGCGCTCACCGAATGGATCCGCAACGCGGCATCCGACATCGACATGGTGATCGCGGTGCCGACCTGGCCGGAGCTGACCATTCACCCGGACTTTCCGGTCGACGTCGTGTTGCTCGACCTCGACCTCAAAGACAACATCCCGATTTCGCTCAAGATCAACACCCTCAAGACCATGGGGGTGAAGGTTGTGCTGATGAGCACCTACTCCGAGCCCAACGTGGTGCGCGAGGCGCTCGGCGCGGGCGCGCTCGGCTACCTGGTCAAGAGCGAGGATGCCGGAATGATCGTCGAGGCGATCCGTGCCGCCGCCCAGGGCGAGTCATTCATCTCCGCAGAGCTCGACCTCGCGCTCAACGCAGACGAGATCGGTGGCTCCCCCAAGCTCAGCGCTCAGGAGCGCAGAGTGATGGCGCTGTACGGGGGTGGCGAGCCTGTGAAGGCGGTCGCGTATCAGCTGTCGATCTCAGAGGAAACAGCTAAGAGCTACCTGAAGCGCATCCGCGAGAAGTACCGCGTTGCGGGCTTCGACGTCGGCACGAAGGTCGCGTTACGCAAGCGTGCGATCGAAGACGGCATCCTGATCGAAAGCGACGTCCCCCGCGGGCTGTGAGCGCGCGGCACGGCGCTGCACGACGAGACTCACGAGCGCCAGGACCACACCCGGAACCACCAGCAGCAGCCCGACCCAGGTCGGGGACAGATACCCGAGACCGGCGGCGATGGTCACTCCGCCGAGGTAGGCGCCCAGACTGTTTCCGATGTTGAGGGAGGCATGGTTAATGGCCGCCGCCAACGATTGGCCGTTGCCCGCGACATCCATGAGCCTCGTCTGAATCGCCGGTGACAGTGCGGATGCCGCCGCCCCAACCAGGAACACGAAGAAGAACAACCCCACGGGCCATTGTGCCGTGAGTACGAGCCCCGTGAGCGCGATGGCGAAGACCCCGAAGCATACGAACAGGGTGCCCATGACGTTGTGGTCGGCCGCCCGGCCGCCAATAAAGTTGCCAATCGTCATGCCAACGCCTGCGGCGACGAGAACGAATGGCACCGCGGCAGCGCCGAGCCCGGTGACGTTCGTCGCCACGGGCGCGATAAAGGTGTAAACCGCGAAAAAGCCGCCGAACCCGATGGCACCGATCAGCAGTGCAAGCCAGACCTGGCCGCGGCGGAAGATCCGCAGTTCCCGCCGCATGGTCGCCGCGGGATCCCCCGGTTGGAAGGGCACGGCGAGCGCGACAGCAACGAAGGTCAAAACGAAGACAAGGGCGACGGCGAGGTAAGCGATCCGCCATCCGGCGACCTGGCCGAGATAGGTGATGGAAGGCACGCCGATCACGTTCGCAATCGTGAGGCCCGATAGCACCAGCGCGACACCCTGGCCGCGCTTTCCTGGACCCATGAGCGAGGCGGCGACCAGCGCCGCGACGCCGAAGTACGCGCCGTGCGGTAGCGCGGCGACAAACCGTGCGGCTAGCACAAGCCCGAAAGTCGGCAACAACGCGGATGCGACAGTACCGAGCGTGAACACGGCGACACAGGCGAGAAGCAATTGCTTGCGCGGCAATCGCGCGGCGAGTGCCGCAATCGTTGGCGCACCCACGACGACACCAAGCGCGTAGGCAGAAACGAGCCAGCCAGCCTGGGCGTTGGCCCGCTCATGCGAGGCTGACCAGATGTCTGGGAGCAGGTCGGCCGCAAGGTTCGGGAGCAGCCCCATGGCAACAAACTCGGTCAGCCCAATGCCGAAACCGCCGAGGGCGAGCGCTAGCAGCGCGAGCCGGATGCGGGCTGGAGACAGAGTGGGCAAGGCGAGCCGTTCGACGTGAAGGTCAGGGACATGGCTCAGCGTCGAGCGGGGTAAGTCTACGCGCGGGGTCGGGCTCAGCTTGGGTGGGGTAGTCCGTCCTCCTACCGGAAGCGACACGACACCCGCTTGTGAATCAGTTCCACCTGC
>Ga0105046_10020042_pt1 | contig 10128 bp, 5 predicted proteins | sample MAT03_FD_78385 | JGI IMG/M metagenome (GOLD analysis project Ga0105046, IMG submission 78385) | Freshwater microbial communities from Lake Fryxell liftoff mats and glacier meltwater in Antarctica - MAT-03 (megahit assembly) | ecosystem: Environmental > Aquatic > Freshwater > Ice > Liftoff... | reverse complement strand
GGCAGGTCGTATCGTATTTCGCAATATCTAACCCAATATCCGACAGTTGTTTGTGCGTTTCGAGCGTGGTGCCAAAAGCCGGAATAATGACCACATCATTAACAGTCAGTTCGCTAAACGGAATCAGTTGACGCCCGCTCGTATCCATTAAAAATTGTACGCCCCGGCTCAACAAATCGGCATTGACATCGGGATTATGAATCATTTCGCTCAACAGAAAAATGCGCTTATCGGGGTTTTCGGCAATAGCCTTGTACGCAATCTCGACTGCATTTTCGACCCCGTAACAAAACCCAAAGTGGCGGGCGATGTAGAACCGCACCGGGCCAAAATCGAGCAGGCTGGGCGTGAAATCGCGCTTGAGTTTGTCGCGCTTTCGACGAAACTCTTTCAAGGGCGTGATAACGGTGCTTCGGTAATAATCGGGTATGTTGAACGATTTCATTGGGACAAAAATACAGTGAGTAACACACTTTGCTAACGTTGGCTGTTGGCTGTTTGTTCGCCTAATGTGGGTGCGCTAAATTTGTTGGCAGCTATGCTTACAAAACTATGATTAAGAAACTTCACTATACCGCTCTCTTTCTGCTCGTACTGAGCCCGCTCGCCCACGGCCAAACTAACCCGGTAACGCCCAAACCGACACCTCGTCAGCTTGCCTGGCAACCGTTGGAAACCACGGCCTTTCTGCACTTTACGGTCAATACGTTTACCGATAAAGAATGGGGTGACGGCACCGAAAGCCCGGCGATTTTTAACCCAACCAAACTCGATGCCCGACAATGGATTCGCTCCCTGAAAGAGGCCGGGTTTAAGATGGCGATTATCACCGCCAAACACCACGACGGGTTTTGTTTGTGGCCTACCAAAACCACCGAGCATTCCGTAAAAAATAGCCCCTGGAAGAATGGAAAAGGCGATGTAGTACGGGAAGTGGCCAACGCCTGCCGCGAATTTGGGTTAAAATTCGGCGTCTATCTCTCGCCCTGGGATCGGCACGAAACCCTGTACGGTACCGATGCCTACAACGATTTTTATAAAACTCAGTTGAAAGAGTTATTGACCAACTACGGCCCTATTTCCGAGGTCTGGTTCGACGGAGCAAAGGGCGAAAATGCCAAAAATATGACCTACGATTTTGACGGCTATTGGGCGTTGGTCAGGAAGCTCCAACCTAATGCTGTAATGTTTTCAGATGCCGGACCCGACGTCCGCTGGGTAGGCAACGAATCGGGAAACGCGGGCGAAACCTGCTGGTCGACCATCAATACCGAAGGCATGGCTCCCGGCGTGGCCGATGCCAAATACCTGAATCGGGGCGACGCCAACGGCAAACGCTGGCTACCCGCCGAAACTGACGTGAGTATCCGTCCAGGCTGGTTTTATCACCCCTCAGAAGACAGCAAAGTTCGCTCTCCGAAAAATCTGGTGAATCTTTATTACCAAGCCGTTGGCCGCAACAGCCTGTTGTTGCTCAATGTGCCACCCAACCGTGAGGGGTTGCTTTCGGATGCCGATGTGGCCAGTTTGAAGGGTTTCCGGCGCATTCTGGACGAGACATTTAAAACCAACCTCGTTGAGCCAACGCCCAAACTCACTGACCAAAAACTAGCCACTTTCACTACCGTTTCGGTTAATGAGCCACTCACCGTAAACCTCACTGACGCTACCTTCGACCGGATCTCAATTCAGGAAAACATTGCCAACGGCCAACAAATTGTAAACGGGAAAATTGATTACTGGACCGGCACCGACTGGAAAGAACTAAGCGCCTTCAGCACAGTGGGCTATAAACGTCTGCTCCGGTTTCCGGCTGTAAAGTCCCCCAAAATCCGCCTAACCATAACCGAAGCCAAAGGACCAGTACAGGTAGCAGAAATCGGGGTCTTTAAGGCGTCGGTAGGCGAATAATATTACGCGGCCACTGTCAGCTTAATTACAATAGACTTTGAGATCGGCGTGTTGCTCCTGTCGGCAATGTTGTCGATAGGAATCAGCACGTTGGTTTCGGGGAAATAGGCCGCTGCATTGCCCCGTGGAATCTGGTAGGGTACCACAACAAACTGGTGCGCCGTGCGCGTTTGCGGTTCCCCACCGGGACTGTTATAGTTACTATGCAAATCGACCACCTGCCGCTCCTGAAGGCCCCGGCTGGCAATGTCGTCGGGGTGAAGGAAAATAACTCTCCGCTCGTTGTAAATACCCCTATAGCGGTCGTCGTTGCCATAAACCGTCGTATTAAACTGATCGTGGCTGCGTACTGTCATTAGCAACAATTCGTCGGGTGCCAGTTTGTGCTGTATGGGCGTATTCACGGTGAAATGCGCCTTTGAATCCTTGGTCGTGAATCGTCGTTCGCGCGGGCCATTAGGCAGGTAAAAGCCCGCTTCTTTGCGGACCTTGGTGTTGAAATCGGTAAAACCTGCCACTGTTTGGGCAATCAGATCGCGGATTCGGTCGTAGTTGGCAACACAACTGTCCCAATCGAAGCCCGGCATCACACGCTTCGCAATGCCGGCCACAATGGCTGGTTCGCTAAGCATCAGTTTGGAAATTGGCTCAACCACGCCTTTCGACATTTGTACGACGCCCGTTGTGTTCTCCATGGTTACGAACTGCTCGCCCGATGCCTGCCGGTCAATATCGGAGTGGCCAAGACAAGGCAAAATCAGGGCTGTTTCACCGTGAATCAGGTGGCTCCGGTTCAGTTTGGTCGATACGTGAACCGTTAATTTGCACTTCCGAAGTGCTTCAGCATTAAAATTTGTGTCGGAGGTAGCCAATGCGAAGTTGCCACCCATGCCAAAGAAAACGCTGGCTTTGCCCTCATGCATGGCTTTCACCGCTGCAACCACGTCGTAGCCCGGTTCGCGGGGAGGCTCGAAATGGAACACTCGTTTGAGGGCATCTAAAAACTCCGGTTTGGGTTTCTCCCATATGCCCATCGTGCGGTCGCCCTGCACGTTGCTGTGCCCGCGAATGGGGGCAGCGCCCCCACCTTCAATACCAATGCTGCCTTTTAGCAACAACAGGTTGATCACTTCCCGGATGGTCTCAACCGCATTTTTGTGTTGGGTCAGGCCCATTGCCCAGCAAATGATGATCTTCTTTTTGAACTTGATCGCATCCACCAAGGCTTGCACCTGCTCCAGCGACACCCCCGTTTGACCAACTAAATCACTTAAATCGAACTGACTCAGCGACTGCACAAAAGATTCATAATCAGCCGTGTATTGTTTGATAAAGTCCTGATCCAATACTTTACCCGGATTCTGTTCTTCTTCGACTAACAGCAACTTACAGACGGCTTTGAGCAAGGCTAAATCAGCGTTAATGCGAACTTGCAGGTATAGGTCAGTCAATTTTTGGCCACCAAACAACACATCCCGGACTTTTTGAGGGTGTTTGAACGCCAGCAAACCTGCTTCTACCAAGGGGTTTACCGCTACAATCATGGCCCCTTCGCGTTTGGCTTCTTCCAAAACCGTCAGCATCCGGGGCGCATTCGTGCCAGGATTCTGGCCCATAATGATGATGACATCCGCCTTCTTGAAGTCGTCGTACACAATCGATGCTTTTCCTACGCCAATCACCTCCGCCAGGGCCACACTAGTCGATTCGTGGCACATATTCGAGCAGTCAGGCATATTGTTGGTGCCATACATTCGCACAAACAACTGGTACAGAAACGCCGTTTCGTTAGCCGTTCGGCCCGACGTATAAAAAATGGCTTCGTCGGGCGAAGCAAGCGTTTTAAGTTCGTCGGCGATCAGGTCGAAAGCCGCGTCCCAGCCAATGGGTTCGTAGTGTAATTCATCATTCGATTTTCCGGCCCGGCGCACCACCAACGGTTGCGTCAGCCTACCCTGTTGCCCCAACCAGAAATCCGTTTTTTGAAGCAATTCGCCTATCGAATACCGCTGAAACAGCACCGGAGAAGCCGTATGTTTGGTCATTACTTCATCGGCAACGGCCTTAGCTCCGCTCTCGCAATACTCAGCAATTACAGACCGTCCGTGATCGGGATCGGGCCAAGCACACGATGGGCAATCGTAACCATCGGTTTGGTTCACCTTGGCCAGCGCCGTCCAGCCCCGCCCCAAGTCGGTACCGCTCAATACGTGTTCAATGGATTTCACGACCGCCATAATGCCAGCAGCTTCAGTTTTTGGCTCGCGGACTTCGAGTTGGCCGGTCAATTCTTCGGGAATCATAGACATGAAGTTGTACAGAAAGAATCTAAGAACACTTTGTAAACAACATTCTTTCTACCGCGATGTTATAACCAGCGAGGTAATTGCACTCAAAATTTATACCCGTACCCAAGCCGCACTACCTGCGTTTCGTAGTAGTCGGTGCTGACGTAGCGGAAGCCGTTGCCCTGCACCGTCCGGCGAATGCGCAGCGTATTGGCAACATCCGTAGCGTTCAAAAACAGCTCACCCCGACCCTTCTGAATCGGGCGCTTTAAGCCCAGATCAACCGAGAAGCGTGAGTCGATACGGCCCTGAGGCACTAGATCGGGGGCCAGATAAATAGCCGTAAGTTGTACATCAAGTTGCTTTGGCAACCGAAACAACCCGTTCAGCTTCACATTCCCCGAAAACAATTGCTGCCGGTTGGCCGTAAAAAGGCTGCGCACTGGGTACAGATTCACGACCGAAAAGGCGTCGATGGTATTCTGATAGCCGTTCAGGTTCAGGTTCAGCGTACCCCATTTGGCTACGTTCTGCGACAACACTACTTCCACGCCCGTGTTGCGGCTGCGCCCGGCGTTCTGGAAAATGTTGTAAATCAACGTACTGCCCGGCACGATGCTGCCAATGCGGGTAATAGTTCCCTGCATTTCCTTATGGTACAGGGCCGAGTACAGGTATCCCTCCTGCCAGCCCGTTTTGTAGCCCAGTTCATACGAGGTGGTAAACTGCGGACGCAGACCCGGATTACCCACTTTAATGATTTCGGCATCGTCGTATTTAGGGAAAATACGGATGTCTACCTCGTTGGGCCGATCTACCCGGCGGTTGTAGAAGAACGAAAGCCGGTGGTTGTCATTGAGCTTATAGGCCAGCCGAAGGTTCGGAAACGGTTGGCCGTACTGATAACCGTCACTTTTATAGGTATTATGGTTCGGGTCTACTTCATAGCGCAGATCCACGTACTCGACGCGCAAACCAGCTTCCACTTCTAGCTTTTTGGTTTCAAACAGGTACGTTCCGTACAAAGCTGGTATCCATTCGCGGTAGGTAGCCTGGCCGCCCGCGTTGATGTCGAGTGGAGAATTAAGCCCTGGAAAAAACTGCATATTGGTCGGAATAACCCGCCGACGCAACTTGGCCCCGGCTTCGATACGCCCGTACCGCACCGGCTGCACATAGTCGAGGGTGAAGTCACCTACGTGTTCGTCGGACAATAATTTGAAGGAATCCTGTCCTGTAAACGTGGGCAGAATGTTAGTAAAGAAGTACTTTTCGTCTTCACGGTGAAACGTATAGTTTAGCCCCACGTTCAGCAGCCGGCCGGGCTGTTTGAATTTGTGCTGCCATCCGCCCGAAGCCGTCACGGTAGTTTTCAGTTCATCTTCCAGAAACTGCCACAGCCGCAGCCGCTCCGACAGATTACTGGTAAAGAATGGCTCATCGCCCCGGTCAATGATTTTTTCGCTACTGAACAGGCCCGAAAACGTGATTGTATTGTTGGGGTCGGCATACCAGTCGATGCCCGCTTTGCCGGTGACGATATTGGTGTTTCGGTTGCGCTTGGTCTGCTGTCGAATCACCGCACCGGTGTCGTAAAAGCGGTCAGTAAACTCATTTTTATTCAGTGTTTGGGTGTATAAGTTATCGCCCTGCAAAAACACGTTAACCTTGTTTTTGCGGTAATTCAGCGACAGCGAGGGGTTTATTTTAGGCGTGTTCTGGTACTGGGGTCGTATGGTCGGGTAGTTTGCCTGCTTCACCCACAGCGCACCCACAGCAGTAGTCAGGCCCACTTTGCCATTGAACCCTTCCTTTTTTTCCTTTTTGTAAATGATGTTGATGATGCCGGCATTGCCGTTAGCATCGAACTTAGCCGATGGATTGTTGATAATCTCGATTTTATCAATAGCCGATGCCGGTATATTGGCCAACCCCGACTGGCCACCAAAGCCCGTCAGTGCCGTTTGCCGTCCATCAATCAGCACCATCACCTGTTTGCTACCGCGTAACTGCACCTGACCGTCGTTATCAACGGTGATGCCAGGCAGGTTTTTCATGGATTCCAGGGCCGACCCACCAGATTGACTGATGTTGTCGGCCAGGGTAAAGGTCTTTTTGTCCATCGTATTGGCAATAGTTTCCTGTTGAGCAGTAACGACTACTTCGCTCAATTGAGCCACCGATTCGGTCAGTTCGATGATACCAAGGTTCAGGAACGGGCTTAGTTTCCCCACCAGCACAGGCTGAATCTGGGTCTGGTAGCCGATGTAGGTAACTTTGAGCAGATAAGTGCCGCTCTTGACTCCCACTAAAGAAAATAGCCCATCTTCGTTAGTGATGGCCCCAGTTACAAACGCGCTGTCGGTAGGAGTCAGCAGGGTCACGTTGACAAACGGAAGCACCGCTTTGGTATCCCGAACCGTGCCGGACAAGGTTACGTCGGTCGTTTGGGCGCGGCCAATCAGCGACGAAAAAACAAAGAGACAGCCAATAAGTACTAATTTCATTTGACTATAAACGGTTGACTAAAGAACGAAACTACCCCACAATTCAGTAGCAAATCTGAAGTTAGTTCGTCAGTATTACTACAGATTTGGTCAGCAACTTTGATAAATTACGTGTTATGAAGATTCTGCTGGTTGAAGACGAACCCACGCTGCTGATAGCCATGCGACAATTTCTGGACGAGGAAGGTTACATTGTTACCACAGCCGCCAGTTTTGCCACCGCATCGCGTGCCTTGAACGACTACGATTATGACTGCATCGTGGTAGATATTGGCCTGCCCGACGGCAACGGCCTGAACCTGATCCGGCAGGTGAAAGCCGATGAGAACCCGGCCGGCGCATCCATCGGAGCGCCGGGCGTATCCACGCCGGGCCTCATTATCATATCGGCTAAGGATTCGCTCGACGATAAGTTGCTGGGGCTCGAACTGGGCTCAGACGATTATTTGACCAAACCGTTTCATTTGCCCGAACTCAACGCCCGCATCAAATCGGTGTTGCGCCGACGCTTTTTCGGGGGCAACCGCCTGATCCGTCACGGCGACATCACCGTCGACCCGCTCGCACACCGGGTAACGGTGCGGGAGCAACCGATCGACCTGACTGAAAAGGAATACCAGCTCCTGCTGTTTTTTCTGGCCAATACCAACAGGTTACTAACCAAAGCGGCCATTGCCGAGTACGTCTGGGGCGATCACATGGACATGGCAGATTCACACGATTTTCTGTATACTCACATCAAGAACCTACGCCGAAAACTGGTGGAGGGCGGTTGCCCTGACTACATCAAAACCCGCTACGGAGCGGGCTACCTCTTTACCACGCCATGAACCTACTCCGTAAAACGCTCTTGTACCTGGTGCTGGCGGCCATTCCGGTAGCCATTGGGGGCGGCTGGCTGTTTCAAACACTCATTAACCGGGTCATTCGCTACGAGGTAGATGAGCAGCTCAGCAGCGATCTGGCCTTTGTGCAGGAACAACTCAACACAGTAGGCACACCCGCCGGGCAGGGTGCTTACTTGCTCGACAATCCACACGTGGAAGCCCTTCCTGGCGGTATACCCGTTGCGCCTGTTTTCGCTGATACAACGGAGTACGACCGGCGCGAAAAGCAGCTTGTACCCGTCCGCCGACTCACCACCGTCGCCCAGCTTGGCCAGCGGACCTACCGCATCGTGGTTAAACAGGCGGTGGGCGAGTTTGAGGAAATTGCTCAACTCCTCTCTATCGGCATTATCGTGAGTTTTCTGGTGTTGCTTGTCTTGTTGCTGGTACTAAATAGCTGGGTGTCGCGCCGGTTGTGGCAACCGTTCTACCTACTCATCGACCAGCTTCGGACTTACCGGCTGGATGCCCAGGCTCCCATGACCTTTGCCAGCAGCACCATTGCTGAGTTTGATCAGTTGGGCCTGACACTCAATACCATGAGTCAGACGCTGCACCGGCAGTACACCAGTCAGAAAGAGTTTACCGATCACGCAGCTCATGAGATGCAGACGCCTTTAGCTGTCATTACCACGCAGTTGGATCAACTATTGGCCACCGAACCCCTGACCGACGCGCAGGTTACGCTGCTGGAGCAGACGCAGGGGTCGGTACGGCGGCTTGGGCAGCTCAATAAAAGTTTGTTGCTGCTGACCAAGATCGATAACAACCAGTTTGCCGAAGCCAGCCCGGTGAACCTGAGTGAACTGGCCAATCGGCTGCATCAGGATTTACAGCCCTACGCGCAGCACCGGGGCCTTAGCTGGAAAAGCCGGATCGCCCCCGGCATTTGCCAGCCCATGAACCCGTACCTGGCTGAGGTGCTGCTGCTGAATCTGATGAAGAACGCACTGATTCACGCCCGGCCCGGCACCGACGCCCAGATTGTGCTGACGCCGTCCGGTTTCCAGACCATCAATGAAGGCCAAGCCCTGCCATTTCCAGCCGGGCAGCTCTTTGACCGCTTTGTAAAGAACCCGGCTCGGCCCGAATCGACCGGGCTTGGCCTGGCCCTGGTTAGCCAGATTGCCCATCGGTACGGTATGTGCGTGACCCACAACTATGACGAGCCGACCCAGCGGCATACGTTTACTGTTTTACTTCCAACCCGCTCAAAATATCTGGCCGATACCGAAATAGAATAGCCGGTCCTCTTTGGAGAGGCCATAATCGAAAAACAGAATTGTGGACAAGTTCCAGGCTACCCGTGCGCCTAAACCGTAGGACGTCTTGATATTTTTGAAGTTCAGGTCCTGCCAGCGGTCACGCACGGTACCCGCGTCGAAAAAAGGGGCGACGCCAAAACCAAAATTTTGTCGGCCAACCTTCAAATCGGCTACCCGCACTCTGAGTTCTACGTTGGCGAATGCTAGGGAACGGGCCAGAAAACGGTTAGCCCGGTAACCTCTCAGGGATTGTCGCCCCCCCAACGCGTTGATACTACCATCGGGACTCCACTGGTCCTGGTATTCAAAGAAGGGGGCCTGCTTACCAAAGATGGTACCGGCTGCAAGACGACCGGCCAGTACGGTCCGACGGCCAACGGGCAGTCGCTGGTAGAGCCGACCTTGTAGAAATAGTTTGTTAAAACTGAATTCAGAACCGATGAACCGGTCTGAAAATTCGTTGGCGGCCTCAAAATACACGCCCCTGGTAGGGTCTGGTTCAAAATCACGGGTATCGTAAATGAGTGCGCCCTGCAAGAGCGAAACCCGGCCACCGGCAAGCCCAAAAACCAGTCCCTGCTGGGCATCACGGGCCAATAATGACGTACCATTCGGCGCTTTGGTGCCTTCACCAGATACCGGGTCAACCGCATCCGTTTCGGTTCCCTGAAACGTTCTGTACCTAAGCGATTGTATTTCATACCCCCCCATAACTCTCCATTTGCCTTTACCTAAAGCATAATCGGCCTTGAGATTGAGCATAAACTCGGTTTCCCGAAACCGATTGGAGAGTGCGTCGCTTACAAAAGCCGCTTCACCTGCCTGACCGGGCCGCAGTCTCTTTCGAGCGTTGTTGTATTCGGCATAGGTATCAAACGTTTCGGCTGGGTCGGAGGGTAAGCGAAGTGGACCCAATGTGCTTTGGTTAGAGCCGAAATAAAGGTTAGACGGGTTTTGCTGTGCCTTGAAATCAACTCTGAAACGCCAGCGGGAACCCCGGTAGTAAGGGGCGTCCAGGGAAAGCGTCAGTTCGCGGGCATTCGTTGTGTAATAGGCAACATTGGCGCGTAGTCTGACCAAGTAAGGTGTATAAGCAAAGAGCGGGTTAGCGCGGGTACCATTCCAATACGTGTTGGTTCGGATACCCACCCCAAAGCCCGTAACCGGGTCCGATGATAGGTCAGGTAAACCCGTCGTAAATCGCCCTTCCCGTTTTTTTGCCAGGTCGGCTTCCGACATGCGCTTAGAGCGGATAAAGGAAAGACTGTCG
>Ga0105046_10020041_pt1 | contig 10128 bp, 10 predicted proteins | sample MAT03_FD_78385 | JGI IMG/M metagenome (GOLD analysis project Ga0105046, IMG submission 78385) | Freshwater microbial communities from Lake Fryxell liftoff mats and glacier meltwater in Antarctica - MAT-03 (megahit assembly) | ecosystem: Environmental > Aquatic > Freshwater > Ice > Liftoff... | reverse complement strand
TTTCCGCCGTGCCCCGGCTGCCCATGGCCTGGTGTGCTTCTGGCGCATGGCGATGCTGTTGCTGATCGCGCCGCACATCGCGCGCGCTCAGGTCCTCCACCAATTGCTTGACGAGGCGCGCCTGCTGCAGCCGGGCAGCCTGTGTGAACTGCGTCTGGACGATGCGGCGGAGGACGCGGCTGGCCTGTACGACGAGAGGCTGCTCAGGCACATCTTCAGCAACCTGCTGTCCAACGCCGTCAAGTATTCACCGCAGGGCGGCCAGGTGTCGTTCAGGGTGTCGGCGGATGCCGGGTCGGGGACGTGTTGCACGGTTCGCCTGCCGGTTGTGGCCTGAGGAATCAGGGCCCCATGGACACCGCTTCGTTCCTCAGACGCCGCCGCTTGCTGCAATGGGCCTGGGCCAGCGCGGGCAGCGCCAGCCTGGGTTTGCCGACACGCGCATGGGCACAACTGCGGACTGAGCACAACCCGTTCGCCCTGGGGGTGGCCAGCGGTTCCCCGGCGCATGACTCGGTCGTGCTGTGGACGCGGCTGCTGCTCAGGGAAGGGCAGGCGAGCGCGACCGGGACCGTGAGCGTGCGCTGGGAAGTCGCGCATGACGAACATTTTTCCCGTGTGGTGCAGGCCGGCCAGTCGCTGGCCCCGGCCGGGCTGGCCCACGCCGTGCACGTGGAGGTGCAGGGGCTGGAAGCGGATCGCTGGTATTTTTACCGCTTTGCAGTGGGCGATGCCCTGAGTGCCACTGGCCGCACGCGCACCTTGCCTGCACCCCATGCTGTCGTGGCGCGGCTGCGCCTGGCCTATGCGTCGTGCCAGCGCTGGGAGCACGGCTATTTCAGCGCTTATCGGCACATGCGCGCGGAGAACCTCGACCTGGTGATGTTCCTGGGCGACTACGTCTATGAATACCCGACTGCCAGCAATGCGGTCCGCGTGCCGATGGGCGGCTGGGTGGTGACGCTCGACGACTACCGCCAGCGTTATGCGCTGTACAAGAGCGATGCCGACCTGCAGGCCATGCATGCCGCCTGCCCGTGGCTGGTGACCTGGGATGACCACGAGGTGCAAAACGACTATGCGGGTCTGACGGAAGGCAACAGCGGTCCGCCGGTGCCGGATTTTGCCGCGCGGCGAGCAGCAGCCTACCAGGCTTTTTATGAACACATGCCGGTGCGCGCAGCGGTGCTGACACGTGCTGTGGCTGGCCTGGCAAGCGGGGCCGGGATGCGCATCTACGAACGGATGAATTTCGGGCGACTGGCCTCGCTGTACATGCTGGATGCCCGGCAATACAAGGATGCCCAGGTGTGCACGCGGGATGGCAAAAAAGGCTCCAGCACCTTGAACCCGGTCACTTGCGCGTCGTGGAACGAGCCGGCGCGCAGCATGCTGGGGCGGCCGCAGGAGCAATGGCTGGAGGCCGAGCTGGCCAGGGCGGCCAGCAGGGAGACTGGCTGGAACGTGCTGGGCCAGCAGTCATTGTTTGGCCAGCGCGATTTTCAGCGCGGCGCGGGGCAGACCTTGTGGAACGACGGCTGGGACGGTTATGCCGCGGCGCGGACGCGGCTGACCGGGGCCTTGCAGAAGAATGCCGTTGCCAATCCAGTGCTGCTGGGCGGCGACGTGCACGAGAACTGGGTCGGCCATGTCAAGGCGGACTATACGGATGCCGCCAGCCCCACCATTGGCGTGGAGTTTTGTGGCACCAGCATCACTTCGCGCTCAGCGGGCAATGCAAAGATTCCCGAGACGCTGGCCGAGAACCCGCACTTCGTTTTCGCTGATTCGGAGCGCAAGGGCTACGGCGTGGTGGAACTCACGCCCCAACGGATAAGCACCACCTTGCGCGTGGTCAGCGATGTCACGCGCCAGGACAGCGGCCTTGAAACGCTGGCGCGTTTTTCGGTGCAGGCGGGAAGCCCGGTGATAGAAAGAACCTGACTCGCCTTTCGTTTGAAGGCGCGCTTACGCTGCAAGGGCGGGAGCCGGTCTTCCAATCGTGAACAGGATCATCGTGGACCACGGCCTGACCGCACCACCGTCTCTGATGTGTGTACTCGACAGCGCTTCCGACGCCCCAAGCCCGACAGTCTTCCGGATCTTGTCACTGCCGCGCGGCAGGGCGGGCGCGGCGTGCCTTGACAGGTTGTCCGAACAACTCGTTGCGCGCTGACTGGGTGATCGCGACGACGCAGGGATGCGTGATGCGCCGTTCGACCGAGATGGCGAAGAATTCGTCCACCACTTCGGCTGTCACACCCAGGGTCTTGACATTGAATTGCTTTTCGATCGTGTTCGACAGTACCGTGGGGCCGACAAAGATGCCCGCGCCATGCCGACCGAACTCCTTGGCCAGCGCGCTGTCGTCGAACTCGCCGACGACTCGCGGGTGCAGCGAGCTTGCCCGAAACCACGCGCGAAGGCGTTGTCCGAGCGCCGAATCCTCGCCCGGCATCAGTATCGGAGCGCCGTCAAGACAGCGCGGGAACTCCCCGACGCAGCGCTCGAGCAAGGCGGGCGTCCCGAAGAAACTCACTCCCGAGGCGCCCAGACGATGACTGAAGGCACGCACGCTGACCGATGAAGGAATCGGAGCGTCCGAGATCACCAGGTCGAGCCGGTGCAGGGCCAACTCCGCCAGCAGGCTGTCGAGTTCCCGTTCCCGACACACGATGCGCACCGGCTCCGGCAGTTGGGTTGCCGGCTCGATCAGCCGGTACGCGATCGTTTTCGGTACCGCGTCAGCCACCCCCACCCTGAACTCCAGCATGCGTGCCTTTTTCGGGTGTTCGCGCACCGCCTCCCTGAGTTCAGCGCCCAGAGAAAAGATTTCCTCGGCATAGCCGAGCACCAGGCGACCGGTGTCGGTGAGCACGAGCCCGCGACCGCTCTTGGCAAACAGGGCGCAGCCGAGCATCTCCTCAAGCACCTGAATCTGTCCGCTGATGGTCTGCGGCGTCAGGTTCAATTGCTCGCCCGCCCGCATCACGCTGCCGGACTGCGCAACTTGCACGAAGTAGTGAAGGTGTTTATAGTTCACCGCTCAATCATCAGTTTTTTTCGATTTATAAGCAATAATATTTCGTATTTACATCCCACTCGGAGGCGCTTAAATTAGTATGTGAACCTGTCAGGCGACGAGAAAGGACCCCATGGACTTCGACATTCGGAGCGCCGGATTGCCAATGACGGACGAGCTGGCCGAGCACACGAGGCGTCGGTTGCGCTTCGTGTTGATGCGCCACAAGCTGTTTGGCAGCCTGCGCCGTCTGACTGGCCCTAGCGTGTCGGACAAATCAATGTTCACAAGGAAAAACCATGAAATGCCCTGCCTGCCCTGAAGCTGTTCTGGTGATGACGGACCGCCAAGGTATCGAGATCGACTACTGCCCGCAATGCCGGGGGGTGTGGCTTGATCGCGGCGAGCTCGACAAGCTGATCGAGCGCGCCGCGACAGCGGCCCCAGCACCAGACCGTCCTGGCCCCTCGCGGTCACAGCCCGACTTTGTGGACTCGGACCACCACGGCGGTGCACGGTATCGTGGCAACCGCAAGAAGTCATGGCTGGGCGACATCTTCAACTGATCACTTCGACGCACACACCAGGAATGCAGCCTATGCGCATCTATCCGGACAACAAGCCCGCAGGCAGCCGGCTGCGTCGTTGCGTTGGCCATGCTGGCCGACGACGATGTGTGCAAGGCCGAACTCGACATACTCGACCGGCAGCCAAAGCTCATCAAGAGGAGCGTTCAACATGGCTGACTTCGCCCTTGCAATCGCTGCCCCCGGAGGCTTGCGGCTGCTCGGCACCTGGCGCGGCCCCGGCAGGCGGCTGAATATCGTCCCCGTCAAACCTGTCAATCTGAAGGAGTAACATCATGCTGAGAGTCCTTGTCCCATCCGATGGATCACCCAATTCGGAGCACGGCGTGCGTCACGTAGTGACCGAGTTCATGAAGAACCGGGATCTCGACATCCACGTTCTCAACGTACAGCGGCCGTTTTCGAAGCACGTTGCCCAATTCACCAGCAGGCAGGCCCGAATGGAATTACATCAGGAGCAGGCCGAGAAGGCGCTTGAGCCCGCGCGACAGGCGCTGGACCAATCCGGCATTCCCTACACCGTTCATACTGAAGTCGGCGATATGGCCGATTGCATTGCGAACGCGGCGCGCAGGCTCCGATGCGATCGCATTGTGATGAGCACTGCGCGCAAGAGTTCACTGGTTCGCCTGGTCCAGCACTCGGTCACCAACCAGGTGATAGCGCGCACGACCGTGCCCGTGGAGGTGATTGCCGGGCATGCAGCCTCGCGTCTGGAGCGTATTGGCATTCCGGCAGGCGTTGGGGCGGGCCTCCTTGTTCTGGCAGTCGATTGATGTGGCCCGTTGCACCGATAGACGCGAGTCGCGCGGTGCTCAGCTTGAAATTTTCTTCCCGTAAATCGCTTAGGAGCGTTTGATGTCTGATTCTGTAGTGCCCGTAATGCCCGTAATGCCCGTAATGCACGAGGCCTTGCCGGTGCCAGCCTTCGAACGGCGCGACGACATTGGCCGGCTTGTAGCCGTAACCTGGTACAGCACTGGCGCTGGGGAGAATACCGGCAGCGCGCGCTGGCTGGTGGCGGTCGATGGCTCTGAGTGCTCGCTGCGCGCCGTCGCGATGGTGGCGGGTCTGGCGGCACTGGAGCGCACCGAGGTCGATCTGGTGCACATCCATACTTGGTTGAACAAGGAGGCTGCAGAGACCGAACTGCCGAAGCGCGGTTGGGCAGCCACGGCCAAGGCGCGCCAACTGGTCGAATCGGCGTCGGTCCGCTGGCGCCTGCACGTTGTCATGGGAGAGGCGGCGCCAGAGATCGTGGCCCTGGCCGATGCGCTGGGCAGTCGCGGCATCGCTACCGGCTCCCACGGGGTGAGCACGGTTGACTCGATGTTGCTGGGCTCGGTGGCCTACAAGATCGTGCACATGGTCAAGAAGACGTCCATCCTGCTCGTGCGGTGACGGCTGCTTGCCCATGTGAAGATGCATTATTTTGAACCCGTCATCCTGTTTTTCCTGCTCGGCGTCATCGCCGGCTTCATACGCTCGGACCTCAAGATCCCGGGCGTTCTGTATGAATCCCTAAGCATCTTTTTGCTGCTCGCGATCGGCCTGAAGGGGGGGTCGAGCTGGCGCGTTATCCGCTGCTGGAGGTGGCGCTGCCGGCGCTCGTGGTGGTGGCGGTGGGCGCATTGATTCCGCTGGTCGCGTTTCCCATCCTGCGGCACGTTGGCAAGTTGTCGCGCGCTGATTCAGGATCGATTGCCGCGCACTACGGTTCGGTCAGCGTGGTCACGTTCGCCGTGGGCTCTACCTACCTCACGCGGCTGGGGGAGGCGGTCGAAGGCTACATGACGGTCTTCCTGGTGCTGCTGGAGTTTCCCGCTTTGGTGATCGGCGCGCTGTTGGCCAGGCGCGGCGAGCGCAACGCTCCCTGGGGGCAGGTCCTGCATGAGGTCTTCGCCGGCAAAAGTCTGGTCTTGCTGCTCGGCGGGTTGGCGATTGGCTGGACCGCTGGACCCAGCGGCATCGCGCCGCTGGATCTTGTGTTCTTCGATTTGTTCAAGGGTCTGCTGGCTATCTTTCTGCTTGAGATGGGCCTTGTTGCCGCCAGCCGCTTTGCCGATCTGCGGCGCGCAGGACTGTTCTTGGTTGCGTTCGCCATCTTCATGCCACTCGTGGCCGCAGGCCTGGGCCTGGTCACCGGCCTGTTGCTGGGATTGTCGGTGGGCGGCATCACGCTGCTGGCCACGCTGTACGCCAGCGCCTCCTACATCGCTGCGCCCGCAGCCATGCGCATCGCCGTACCACAGGCCAACCCGGCGCTGTCGATCGGCGCGGCGCTCGGCATCACCTTCCCGTTCAACCTGGTTGTCGGCATTCCGCTGTACCACCGGCTTGCCCAGTACCTTCATCACGCTGGAACCTGATGCCATGGACTTGACCACTCGAAAGCTGGTGACGATCGTGACCGAGGCTGCCCTGGAAGACACGCTCGTGCGCGATATCGAAACCCTGGGTGCGCACGGCTACACCATCACGGATGCACGCGGCAAGGGCAGTCGCGGCTTGCGCGGCGCCACCTGGGCCCCGCATGCCAATATCCGGATCGAAGTTCTCTGCAACGCTGTTACGGCCCTCGCTCTGTGTGCGGCATTGCGCGAGCGCTACTATGACAACTACTCGATGGTGATGTATGTCGGCGAGGTCGACGTCCTGCGGCCGGAAAAGTTCTAACCCGCCAGCAGGCACCGAAAGTTCATGATGCAAATCGCCACCTGAGGAAGCGCTGAATGAGTCCTTGCGGATGTGAGGCAGCCGGATCGGGATGGTATGCAAGACATTCAACGCAGCAGACCGCCCGAGCCCGGCTGATCGCGCGCCGCAGGGGACTTGTTCAGCGCTTCCCCAAGGCCGCTTGGCCGTGATCGCCATGCTGGATCCGAGCCAAGGTCTTGCGCATCGCAGACCTTGGCCCTGGCCATGCACGCATCACGCGCCAGCAGCAGGCCTCAAAGCGTATCAATAAAGCTGCGCAGTTTGTCGCTGCGGCTCGGGTGCTTGAGCTTGCGCAGAGCCTTGGCTTCGATCTGGCGGATGCGCTCACGTGTCACGTCGAACTGCTTGCCGACTTCTTCAAGCGTGTGGTCGGTGGACATCTCGATACCGAAACGCATGCGCAGCACCTTGGCTTCGCGCGGCGTCAGGCTGTCGAGGATGTCTTTCACGACATCGCGCAGGCCGGCCTGCATCGCGGCCTCAAGCGGTGCCGTGTTGGCGCTGTCTTCGATGAAGTCGCCCAGGTGCGAATCGTCGTCGTCGCCAATCGGCGTTTCCATCGAGATCGGCTCTTTGGCGATCTTCATGATCTTGCGGATCTTGTCTTCAGGAATCTCCATCTTCTCGGCCAGGATGCTGGCGTCGGGCTCGAAGCCGAACTCCTGCAGGTGCTGGCGTGACAGGCGGTTCATCTTGTTGATGGTTTCGATCATGTGCACCGGGATGCGGATGGTGCGGGCCTGGTCAGCGATGGAGCGCGTGATCGCCTGGCGAATCCACCAGGTGGCGTAGGTCGAGAATTTGTAGCCCCGGCGGTATTCGAACTTGTCGACTGCCTTCATCAGGCCGATGTTGCCTTCCTGAATCAGGTCCAGGAATTGCAGGCCTCGGTTGGTGTACTTTTTCGCAATCGAGATCACCAGGCGCAAGTTGGCCTCGATCATCTCTTTCTTGGCGTCACGCGAGTTGGTCTCGCCTTCGTTCATGCGCTTGTTGATGTCCTTGAGCTGGCCCAGCGGCACGACCACGCGGGCCTGCAGTTCGCCCAGCTTGGTCTGCAGTTCCTGAATCGGCGGAATATTGCGCGCCATGATGACGGACCAGGGCTTGCCCGAAGCGACCTGCTTTTCCACCCACTTGAGGTTCAAGAGGTTGGGCGGGAAGTCCTTGACGAAGACTTCCTGCGGCATGCCGCATTTTTCAACAATGATGCGGCGCAGCTCGCGCTCTTTTTTGCGCACGTCCAGCACCTGGCCGCGCAGCAAATCGCACAGTTTTTCAATCGTCTTGGCGGTGAAACGTACGGTCATCAGCTCCTCGCTCAGAGCTCTCTGCGCCTTCACGTAGACCGGCGTGCCCCAGCCTTCCTTGTCATAGGTCTTGTGCACCTTCTCGAACAGTGAGGCGATGGTGTCGATGCGGATTAGCGCTTCCTTTTTCAGCTCTTCGAGCTTTTTGGTTAGCGCTTTGGAGCCGCCCTTGCCGTCGTCGTCGTCTTCTTCGTCGAACTCGTCAAAGTCTTCCTCGGCCACGTAATCGTCGGCCTCGTTGGGGTTGGAGAAACCGTCCACCACGGTAGAGATGACGATCTTGCCTTCGCGGATGTCTTCACCGAGGCGCAGGATTTCAGCAATCGTGGCCGGGCTTTCGGAGATGGCTTCCATCATCTTCATGAGGCCGCCCTCGATGCGCTTGGCGATCTCGATCTCGCCTTCGCGCGTCAGCAGCTCGACCGTGCCCATCTCGCGCATGTACATGCGCACCGGGTCGGTGGTACGGCCGAACTCGCTGTCCACGGTGGAGAGGGCAGCTTCGGCAGCTTCCTCAGCCTCTTCCTCCGTCGAGCCGGCTGGCGCATTCGCGGTGATCAGCAGGGTCTCCGCGTCCGGGGTTTGTTCGTACACGGCCACACCGAGATCGTTCAGGGTGACGATCACCGCGTCCAGTGTCTCGGCGTCGATCAGCTTGTCGGGCAGGTGATCGGAAATTTCGCCGTGGGTCAGGTAGCCGCGGGTTTTGCCGAGCTTGATCAGCGCCTTCAGGCGCATGCGGCGCTTGAGCATGTCCTCTTCGGACAGCACGGTTTCGTCCAGGCCGAACTCTTTCATCAAGGCGCGTTCCTTCGCCTTGCTGATCTTCATGCGCAGCGGCTTGACCTTTTCGGTCGTCTCCGCCACCGGCTCGCCGACCAGGTCGTCCTCGATGTCGGACATGTCCTCGTCACCGCCGGGCTTGCCTGCGACCTTGGGCTTGGGGCCGCGCTTGGCGCCACCGGTCTCGACTGCGGTCTCGGGGTTTTTCGGCGGGCGACCAGGTTTCTTCTTGACGGGCAATTCAACAGCGGCCGCAGCCGGGGCGGCTTTCAGCGGTGCTTCTTTTTTGGCAACGGATTTGGCAACAGGTTTGGCAGGGGAGGCGGGAGACTTGGTCGGCACAGGGGGGGCTTTCTTGACGGACTTTTCGGGTTTCAGGGGCGCTTTGGGCGCTGCGGCCTTTTTGCCGGGAACTGGATGGGATATGGCGGTTTTTCGGGGTTTTTCAAGCTTGCTGCTGGCTGCTGTCTTGACCGGCGGTCGGGCCACGGGCCCGGCTGCGGCTTTGGACTTGGTCACGGTTTTGGCGGACTTGCTGGGCTTTTGAGCAGGCATGGCGAACTCCCGATGTGAAAAACTTCCTTCAATCAGACTGGGTTCCCGGCACCGGCAGAGACCGGGGCACGGGCACAAAAAATGCCCGCGCCGGATGGCTGGGCATTCAGGGGCCTTTTCAGGCTCCCAGGCAAGTTGTTTGGGCGAACATTTGGTGTGCAGTCCTTGCGGGGAAATTGCCCTTCAACCTGTGAGGTCCCGTTCTTGCGGGGGGCGGGTACCGGAGGTGCTGCTGTCGCGCTTGCCTTGGCGGAAAAGTGGATTATACCCTGATGCCTCATTTTTGGGCATCAAAACTGGCTCGAAATCAGCTTTTTTTCAGCAGGGCCGAAAGTTCTTCATAACGCTGCCGGGCCGCCGGTTCGGCCATGACGCGGGGCAGCAAATCGACCATTTCCTGCTTGCGCTTGAGCTTGAGCAACTGGTCCAGGATGCTGCGGACCTCGTCCCAATCGCACTCGATGCCCTCTGGCAGCTGGGCGATCTGGTCGATGGCGTGTTTTTCCTGGGGGTGCTCGCGCAGGCCTTCACGCAGCGCGGCCCAGGGCTGGGGGCCGTGTTCATGCAGCTGGCTCTCCAGCCAGACGAACAGCGGGCCATTCGGTGCCGGCAGCTCGCACAGCAGCGCGTGCTCCTCGCCGCTGAGCTTGTCCCAGCTTTGCGGGTCGGTCAGCATCAGGCGCAGCACCCGGTCCTCGCGGCTGGCTGGCAACATGCGCCCCGCGATGCGCCGGGCCGGGCGGCCAGTGCCGGCGGCCGGCCCGAAGCTGCGGCTGGACGGGCTGGCGGCCATGGGCAGCGAGGCGGCGTAGGCGCTTTCATCGTGCAGGTCGGCAAAGTTGCCGGAAAATTCCTCGAAATGCGCCGCAGCGCCCGACATTTCAGGTGTTTTAGGCCGCTGGCCCTTGCCGGCCGGGCGTGAGCTGCTATTATTTTTATAGCCTCTGGAGGCTGGCTGCCAGATCTGCAGCAGTTCGCGGCTGTCGATCAGCACCTGGTCGGCGATCTCGGCGAGCAACTGGCGCTTGAGTGTGCCGTCGGGCAACAGGCCCCACAGCGGCCGCGCGTTGCTGGCCATGTGGGCGCGGCCCTCGGCGGTGTCGAGCTCGCAGCCTTCGGCGGCGGCTTCGAGCATGAACTTGCTCAGCGGCAC
>Ga0105046_10020040_pt1 | contig 10128 bp, 7 predicted proteins | sample MAT03_FD_78385 | JGI IMG/M metagenome (GOLD analysis project Ga0105046, IMG submission 78385) | Freshwater microbial communities from Lake Fryxell liftoff mats and glacier meltwater in Antarctica - MAT-03 (megahit assembly) | ecosystem: Environmental > Aquatic > Freshwater > Ice > Liftoff... | reverse complement strand
TGAGCACCTCTTCGACCTCGCCCGGAAAGACGTTCTCGCCGCCCGAAAGGATCATGTCATCGGCCCGGCCATCGATGAAGAGGCGGCCGGCCGCGTCGAGGTGGCCGAGGTCACCAGTGTTCATGGACCCGTCGATGATTTCTTTCGTCCCGCCCTCGACGTATCCTTTGACGGCCAGTCCGGTATGGAGAAACACGCGGTCGATCTGCCCAACGGGTCGCGGCTCTGCGTCCGGGCCGAGAATCCGCACGGCGGTTCCCGCCGGCGGATAGCCGACCGTCCCCGGGGCCGCCCGGAGGTCGTCCGGCGTGGCGATCGCCCCGAACCCCGTTTCTGACGACCCGTACAAGTTGAAGAGGCATGGACCGAATACTGTCGTGAACCGCGTGCCGAGATCGGCCCCGAGCGGAGCCCCGGACGAGAGGACCGCCTGCAGCGAAGTGAGGTCGTGCCCCGCACGCACCGATTCCGGCACGTCGAGCAGTCGCCGGAGCATGGCCGGGACGGCGATTACCACGCGGACCCGGTGGCGGGCGATGTCGGCCAGCAATGCTTCGGGGTCGAATCGCCTCCGCACAACGACCGGTGCTCCCAACAGCAGTGCCAAATTGAAGTAGGCGAAGCCCATCCCGTGGAATAGCGGAGGGGCGATAAGGACGGGACATCCCACGCGGAAGGGAACCCGAGTTAGCAGCGTCCGCAGTGCGCCCGAAACGGCCGCGAATCGCGGCGACCGGGCCGCCCCCTTAGGCACGCCGGTCGTGCCCGAGGTCATGATGATGACCCGGCCGCGACCGCGAACTCGCCTCAACAAACCAGCCTCGGCAGGTTCCATCGGACCCTGGAATAACTCCGCGAAGCCTTCGCCATCCGCCGTCACACGCCCGCCTGCGAATCCGGATTCCACCAGTGCTTGAGCGAATTCCGCATCGTGGAGGATACATCCGAGGCGATGGTGAGCGAGGGACTGCGCCAGTTGCGGACCGGGAAACTCGGTGTTGATGAGGACGGCGTCCGCACCGGCCGCCGAAGCGGCCAGCACCGCCTCGACGAATCCCCGGTGATTGCGGCACATCACCCCGACGCCGCGCTCCAGTCCGATCCCAAACCGCTCGCGCAGGGCCGCGGCCAATCGACTGGTCCGTTCATGAAGCTCCGCGTAGGTGAGCGTCCCCTCCTCGTCGATCACAGCGGGTTGGGTCGGCACGCGCCGGGCGGACGCCGCGCACAGGCTGCTCGGCCGACCGCCTTGCACGAGCACGGCCCGCGCCAACCGTACCAGGCTCGACGGACGAAGGGGCAGCAGGCCGACGGATCGAAACGCCCGGCGGAGGTTCGGCGTGCGCGGCGGCGGCGGGGCGGAGGGCGCCTCGGCGGGCGACGGAAGCGACTTTTGCCCCATTGCGCTCGGGCTGTCCGCGGTGCGGCGGAAGACGACGCCCATTAACCACTCGAGCGGCCGGCGGCCCAGGATCCCCAACACCTCTGCCGGCAGGAGCCACCATGGAGCAACCGTTCGCGATTTGCGAACGACGGCCAGGGCGATCAAACCCGCCGCTTGCTCGGGGCTGAGGCCGGGTAAGCCACGTAGGCTCGGGGTCGGGGCGCTCATGCGGGTGTAAACGAGCGGCAGGTAGATGGTGGAGGTAGCCACGCCGTCCGATCGGACCTCGACGCCCATGCTGCGGAACCACGCATCGAAAGCCGCCTTGGACGCCTGGTACGCGCCCCACCGCGGACCGGGCGGAACCCGCACTCCGAACGTCGAGACGTTGATCAACTGCCCGGAGCCCCGCCGTCGCATCTCCGGGAGCAAGGCGAGGAGTAACCGCACTGGCCCCAGGTAGTTCACCCCGATCGTCCGCTCGAAGTCGTGGAACCGGTCGTAGGAGAGGGCGACCGAACGGCGGATCGACTTCCCGGCGTTGTTTACCACGATGTCGATCGAGCCGTGGTCGTCGAGCAACTGCTTCGCGAGCGCAGCCACCGCATCGGTGTCCGTGAGGTCGGTCGGGTGAACCTCGGCCGACCCGCCCTGCGCGCGGATCGACTCGGCGACGAGTTCGAGTTGGTCCCGCGACCGGGCGACCAGCAGGACGACCGCTCCGGCCGATGCGAAGAGGCGAGCGGTCGCCTCGCCGATGCCGAACGAGGCCCCGGTGATGAGCACTTTCTTCCCGCCAACCGCAGTTCGCAACCGGGCCGGGCTCGGGGTCCCGCTCGGGTTCAGCAACCACGACGCGACCCGCGTCGTCAGCGAGGGTCGGGGCCAGGGGCTGGGATCGGATGGAGTCATTCGACGCGTACCTGCGAAGCGAGAGGTTTCTGGGCACTGCAGCCGACGGCGGATGATCCGGCGGTTCTGCTGCTCGGTCAATGGCGTCCTTCAGCTGCTGATCTGCATCTTTCGGCCCCGAAGGGCTTAGAGTGGCGTTCGTCTTTCGCTTCGGGTTCGAGCCGCCGTGCTATCTCGACGCGGCGGAGAACGATGCGGAGATCATCATGAAGACCCTGCAGAAGGAGTGCGTCGGCGAGGGCAATCGCTACGGCGCATTGATAGCCGCGCCGCTGCTGCGATTGGCAGCAGGTGCCGGTGTCTTCTTGGTGTCACTCAGCTTCACGCGGATGAACTTGTCGATGTCCGTGTTCGCGCCCCGCACCTCCGGTGAGGTGGACCGCTTGAGTGGGCGGAATGTCCAATGTTCTTCCCCTGGTTCTTTCCCCGCGAACTCGTCTATCCACTTCGCGTTTTGCGATACCCACGCGAAGCGCGGCGGAATCGGCGTTCGCGAGCGGCCCCGCGAGCGGCATCGCCGTCTTCGCATCGCGCGATTCGACGCTCTTCACGAATTCGCCGCCGGGCTTGCCCGCTTCGAGCGACGGTCCGGTGTCGCCGCCGCGAGCGCCCATCGGCGGATGTCCAGCCGCAATCCGCCTTCCTGTTTCTTCTCCCCGTGACACCGGTGGCAGTGCTTTTGAAGGATCGGACGCACGTCTCGCTCGAAATCCACGTCCGCCACGCCCGACGCGCGGGAGCAACAGCACGACGCCGAACGCAACGATGATCCCCGCCCCGTGCCCCATGTGATCTTCGACCTTCGCGGGACACAGTTTGGACGGTCGTCACGACGCAACGAGTTCCGGGATCGCCTTGCCGTTCTGGACGATGTGGATCGGCCGACCGGTCTGGTCCGGCAGAGTCACGTTTTCGTAGTCAATGCCCAGGTGTTGGTAGATCGTCGCCAGGAAGTCCGGCGGGCCGACCCGGCGATCGACCACTTCCTCCCCCCGGCGGTCGGTCGCCCCGATGACACAGCCAGTCCGGATGCCGCCGCCTGCCCACAGCATCGAGTTCGCCCGCGGCCAGTGGTCGCGGCCCGGCTGCACGGTCCCCTCGGCCGCGCTCGCCACACCGCCGCCGCTGCTGGCGACGTAAGAGATCTTCGGCGTGCGGCCAAACTCCCCGGTCACCACCACAAGCACCCGCCGGTCCAACCCGCGGTCGTACACGTCTTCGATGAGCGCCGTGACCGCCTGATCGAAGACCGGCGCGCGGAACTTCAGCGCGTCGAACACGTGGTGGTTGACCGCGTGGTCGTCCCAGTTCTGCACACGCCCGCACAGTGGGCCGGTTAGTTCGCTGGTCACAATCTCGACGCCGGCCTCGACCAACCGGCGGGCCATGAGCAACTGCTGGCCCCAGGCGTTCCGCCCGTACCGGTCACGGACCTTCGGGCTTTCGAGGCTCAGGTCGAACGCCCGCGCCGCCTCGGGGCTGGTCAGCAAATTCACCGCCTGCTCCTGGAACGTGTCCATGCCCGCCCCTGGCATCGAGCGGTCGAGGTCGCGGCGGAGGGAACTAAGCGTACGGTGCAGTTTCGCCCGCGCCGCGAGCCGCTCCCGCTCGCCGGGGTCTGCCAGCCCGACATTCGGCACCCGGAAGGTCGGCGCGTTCGGGTCGCCGGTCACGGCGAACGGCACGTAGGCTTCACCCAGGTATGCCGGGCCCGCGATGGTGAAGTTGTCGTAGCGGACGATCGGGTTCACGCCGACGTAGTTCGGGAGCGGGCGACGCGGGTCGTAGCGGAGTCGGTGGGCGACACTCATCAAGTCGGGGAAGAGCGGCCGGAGCTTGTCCTGCGGGTCGGTGTCGCCCGCCAGCAGTTGGAGTGACCCGGCCGGGTGGCCGCCACCGGTGTGGGCCATCGAGCGCAGGATGGTGAAGCGGTCGGAGATCTTCGCGTGTCGTGGCAACAGTTCCGTGACTCGCAGCCCGGGCGTCCGGGTCTGGAGCGGGGCGAACGGGCCGCGGTAATCGGCCGGGGCGTCCGGCTTCGGGTCGTAGGTGTCCAGGTGACTGCCGCCGCCGCGCAGCCACACGATGATGACCGCCGTCCGCTCCCCCGCTTCGGCCGACGCGGCGGTGGCGCGCATTTGATAGAGTGCGGGCAGCGACAGCGACCCGAACGCCGACAGGCCGAAGCGGAGGAACTCTCGTCGGGAGTCGGGGGGCATCGGATTGTCTCGTAAGACGTGGGTCAGAATAACTCTATCAGCGTACGGCTGTCGTCCACCCGGTGGAACGGCTGGCCTTCGTGATCGTAACGGGTACGTCTTGCCTGCTCCCTCGCGCTGTGCGTGGCAGGTGCCGGTGTCGCCTCGACACTCCAGTCGCTGGCCAAGGGGGCGTTAATTTCAACGGCGAGGTACCTGTCCACCTTGAACGACTTCTTGGTCTCCGCCTCCGGCTTGTCCTTGCCTCTGTCATGTGCGGGCTGCTCCTTCAGCTGCGGGGTGAGCAGTTCCACCATCCGCTTTCCGAGCGCATCGCCGACGAGGAAGTACGTCTCGGCGTTGCCGAACTCGTGGTGCCCGTGGGTGGGATTGGGTGACTCCTTCGCGGGGCGCACGAAGTCGCGCGTCGGGACGAACAGCACGTTGCCCCGGAACTCAGGGCGCGCCGCGGCAGCGGCCTGAGCCTTGCGGAGCGCGGCCCACTTGCCGGGCGCGTCCACCCACGGCCCGGTGAGTTCGCCGATCACCACCGGCAGGTTCGGGGTCTTGAACTCCTTGCGCACGTCGTTGATGAGGTTCACGAGGTTCCGTTCGTACTCGGGCACGGCCTTCTTCGGATCGACGCCATCGTTCCACCCGTGGTACCACGCGAAGCCCGCCAGTTCGTGCCCCTGGTCGGCGTATTGCGGGAAGTCGGTCTTGAGGTTTGCGAGCGCCTCGCGGACCTCGGCGATCATCTTCGTGTAGTACGGGCCGACTGCGCCGCCCGAACTCGGCGGTCGGAAGTCCTTGGACAGGCTCTTCCCGCCCCACGCGGTCTTGACGAGCAGCACCTGCTCGGTGAAGTGGTCGCCGACGATGTGGCCGAACTGCAATTCCGGCCCGAAGTGGTGCTTCCCGCCGTAGACGGCAAACCCGATCGTGAGCGGGCCGGCCAGGAGCGGTTGCTTCTCGCGCTTGTACCGCACCCACACGTCGTCGCGCACCGTCCAGGCGCCCTTCTCGGTGCGAAGGTGCTTGACGAGTGGTGCCTTCACCGGGTCGTTCAGGAGCGCCTTGAGCGTTCCTTTGCCGTCGTTGTAGTCCTTGCCCTCCAGGTCCGCGACCGCCTGGCCCTCCATGTTCGACTGACCGGCGAGGACGAACACCTTCACCGGTTTCGGCGGATCGGCCGCTCGTGCGGCGGGTCCGAGCTCGAGAATCAGGAGCGCCAGAAGAATCACGAGTCCGCGGGTCGGCATGGGAGTAACTTGGTTCAAGGAGTGGTCGATCGCACCGGGTCGTTGCGCGGGTCCATCATCTCATCCGCGGATTTTGTCGTCGAGTGCCGTCATTTGAAACCTCCGTTCGACTCGGCTGTTGCTGTCCGGTCACGCCCGGTACGACACCACGGCCTGCTGCGCGGTCGGTGGTAGGAGGTGGAATTCGCTGCGGGCGAATCCTCCTTGGGCGAAGATCCGCTCGTACTCGGCGAACGTGTACGCGTCCCCCGCGGCGGTGGTCGCGAGCATCGTCAGGGCGAACCCTGCGGCGGGCGGCGGGCCGACGCGGTCGGGGTCGGGAACGAACTCCAGTGTGACGGCCCGACCTCCGGGCGCCAGTCCCGCGAACGCCTTCTCGGCGAGGCGCTCACAGGTCGGCACGTCGAAGTGGTGAAGGAAATTGGTCAAGAGCACGATGTCGTACGGCCCGCCCCAGTCCACCTCGAAGGCGCTGCCGGGCAGGAGGGCATGCCGGTCTGCGATCCCTTCGCGCCGTGCGTTCTCGCTGGCTACTGCGAGCACGTTTGGCCAGTCCAACGCAATGACGCGGGCGCTGGGGTAGTGCTTGGCGAACGCGATTCCGAAGAGGCCGTGTCCGGCCGCGACGTCCAGCACGCGCAGCGGTCGGTTCCGTTCGCCGCCCACCAGCCCGACGAGCATCTCGGCCTGGGGCGCCATCATTGGTCCCATGGCGCGGGCGAACGCCACCCAGATCGGGTTGTCGTGCGACACCGTCCCCTCGTCGGACACGGCCGTACCGCCCCGCCGCACGGCGTCCGGCAGAAGCGTGAAGCACTCGCGCAACTGGGGCGTGAGCAGGAACTCCAGCGCCCCGCCGAGATAGGCGGATGAAGAGCGCGTCAGGAACACCTTCGAGTCGGTCGTAAGTTCATACCGGCCGTCGGTCTTCCGCAGGAAACCTACGATCACCAGGTAATCCGCCAGGATGCGGACTCCGCGGGCGGAGGCGTTGCTTGCCGCGGCGAGTAGTTCAGTCGTGTGGTGGCCCGCAGCGATGTGCGTAAACAGGTCGAGTTCGATCGCGGTCCTCAATGCTTCCGTCCGCTGGAAGGCGTTGACCGTCTCGAAGAACAGAGCGGGTGATGGTCCGTTTGGTTGCATAACACTTTCCCTGGTTTCGAGGGCGAAGGAGCGACCGACTCGAACTTCTAGAAGCTCGCCGTCGCGGATCAGCGCTTCGGCTTGAGATCGAGGAAGGCGACACACGACGGGTTGCCCACCGGGACGTAGTGTCCGGTGAAGACCAGCGCCCCGGTCTTGCGATCGACCTTGAAGACGGTCACGTGATCCGCTCGCTGGTTGCAGCAGTACAGGAACGCGCCGGCCGGGTCGAACGCGAAACTGCGCGGATAGTTGCCCCGCGTCCACTCGTCGCCCACGGGCGTAAGGTCGCCGGTCGCGCCGACCGCGAAGATGCCGATGCTGTCGTGCAGCCGATTCCCGACGTACACGAACTTCCCGTCCGGCGAGACCAGGATCTCCGAGCAGAAGTTGCTCCCCGCGTACCCCTTGGGCAGCGTGGAGATCGTCTGCCGGGCGGTCAGCGTGCCCTTGTCGGCGGCGTAGTCGAACCGCACGATGGTCGAGCCTTCTTCCTGCACCGAGTAAAGCCACTTGGCGCTGGGGTGAAAGCAGAAGTGACGCGGGCCGTCGCCCGGCGGCAGAGCCACTGCCTGCGGGTCGTTGGCGGTCAATACGCCCTTCTTCGCGTCGAATGCCCAGACGTAGATCTTGTCGAGGCCCAAGTCTACGTGCAGTACGAACTTGCCGGACGGGTCGGCCTCGATCTGGTGCGCGTGGGTGCGGTCGTGCCCGCTGGACGCGAAGCTCCCCTTGGGAGCGTTGGTGGCCTTCGTCGGCCCGATCTTCCCCGCGTCCGCCTTCACGTCGGTCGCGTCGCCCAGCTTCCCGTCTGCGAGCACTGGCAGCACCGCGACCGAGCCCCCGAAGTAATTCGCGACGAGGAGGAACTTACCTGACGGGTGGAGGCTCGCGTAGGTCGGCCCGGCCCCACCGGAGCGCACCGTGTTGAGCGGCGTCAGCGACCCGTCGTTACGGTTGATTGTGAAGGCGGTGACGGTGCCCTCCTTCTTGTCGCCCTGGCGGTCGGTCTCGTTGGCCGAGTACAAGTGGGTACCCGACGCGTTCACCGCGAGGTGGCTCGGACTCGTGACCATCTCGTGGACGCCGGCCGCGGTGAGCGCCCCGGTGGCGCGGTCCCCGCGGAAGATGTGGATGCCGCGCCCGTTGCCGGGCGGCAGATCGACCTGGGTCGGCAGTACGTCCTTGAGCTGTGAGCTGAACGTGCCCACGTACGCGATGAGCGGCCCATCGGCATCCTTCGGCTGCGCGGACACCGCACCCGCCGCGAGGGTGAGGGCAACGGAGGCGACGAACGAACGGCGATCCGAATCGGGAGTTGGCATGGAAATCCTGTCGGCGTGCGAATCGGGGTGCAAGGCTGACAGTGTAGCGGCGTCCGGGGGTCGCCGAACACGTTCGACCGGATTCCCCTTCCGGAACCCGGATCAGGCGTAGAAGTAGACCGCCTCGGCGGTCTTCGCCAGCAGCCACGCGCGGTCCTGTTTCGACAGGAAGTCCATCCGGTCGCGGACGAGGGCGATTGAGGCCTTGTAGGTGTTCACCCCCTGCACCTGGTACGGGGCATCGCTCGCCCACATCAACCGCTTCGGCCCGAAGGCGTCCAGCAGCCGACGGACCATCGGCACCAGTTCGTCGTGCGGCGGCTGCTTCTTGCCCAGCGCGTAGAAGGCCGAGACCTTGACGTGGGCGTGCTTGTGCCGGGCCAGTTTGCACAGCGCCGCCACGTCCGCGTCCCGGATCTCTCCGTCCGCCCCGATCCGGGCGAAGTGGTCGATCACCACCGGGGTGTCCGGGTGCTTTTCGCACATCGCGTCGGTTGCCGGCAGGTCGGACGGGTTGATCAAGAGGCACATCGCCTGGCGGGTCTTGGCCCCGGTCTTCCACATCTCGGCCATCCCCGGCGTGTCCAGCCACTTCGGCTGCTCGTCCTTCGTGCGGACGAACGGCGTAATGCGGAACCCGGTGACGCCCAGCGGGAGCAGCTTCTTCATCGCCGCCCCCGGTTCCTTCTCGTGGTCGTCCACCATGCCCTGCACCCGGAACAGCTTCGGGTGCCGCTTGACCGCGTCGAGCAGGTACGAGTTGTCCCACAGGTGGTAGCCCGAGTGCTGGATCAGCACTACTCGCCCGACCCCCTCCGGCCGGGCGAGCTTCATGAGCTCGTCGTCGGTGAAGCTGGGCGGGTCGAGATCCTTCTTGGTCTGTCCCCGTGCGAGCGGGAACTTGTCCACTTCGGCCGGCCAGATGTGCGAGTGGGCGTCGATCCAGGGCCGCTCCTCGTCGGCCGCACTGGCATGCCGGGTTATGACGGCTCCCAGGGCGGCGGTGCCGGCGGCGAGTACCGCCCTCCGCGTCACGGACGGGTCGTGGGGCATCGGTCATCTCCTACGGATTGAGGACGAGCATACGGGGTGGAATCATACGCGGAGGTTCGGGAGCGGGTCGGCTCCTTCTGCCCGGGAGGCACAACATGCCGACGAACTGCCGGTGTGCTCCGGCGGCCCTCCCTAACGGTCCCGCGAGCTTTCAGGGTGATCGTGTCACCCGCGAGGCCGCGCGAACGGGGACAAGCTTGGCCGAATCGACCACTCACGCTTGCTATTGTGTCGGGTGTCGATGTCGGGCGGGTACAATCGCCCCGAGATCAACAAGTTCAACGTCACCGAGTTGTTTGCCGTCCATCTGCGGATCATCGACCTGGAGCAGAGTCCGGGCGCCGCCAAGAATGCCAAGACCGACTTCGAAGCCCGGATCAAGGCGACGATCGACTCGCTGCCTTACAGCCCCGCGACGCTCGCGGGCACGGACTACCGGCCCGGCCGGACCCGCGAGGCCGACCACCTGGCGATCGAGTTGAACTGCATCGAGGCCGGACGACTGGCGGCCGGCGAGCCGCTGAAGAGCATCCTGGACAACGAGACCATCCACCTGACGATGCCGCCGCCCCGGAGGGCGGGCGGGATCGTCGATTCAAACTGAGGAGCCCGGCGATGAGTGACCTATATGCGACAGCCCAGGCGTTGTTAGCCCGCGTCATCCTGCTCGAAGCGGAGACGCGGGAGTTGCAGGCGCGGGTCGTCGCGACCTGCAACGCTGTCCTGCTGTTGGCCGCCTCCGCTCGGGAGGCCGTCGAGGGGACACGATCCGCTCGATCAGACCTCCCTTGTGGGCGGCCGCGAAGTTGGCCCGCATGCTTTGACGCCCCGGTGGATTCTGCCAGTAGTCC
>Ga0105046_10020038_pt1 | contig 10130 bp, 3 predicted proteins | sample MAT03_FD_78385 | JGI IMG/M metagenome (GOLD analysis project Ga0105046, IMG submission 78385) | Freshwater microbial communities from Lake Fryxell liftoff mats and glacier meltwater in Antarctica - MAT-03 (megahit assembly) | ecosystem: Environmental > Aquatic > Freshwater > Ice > Liftoff... | reverse complement strand
CACGCTGCAGGCGGCGGGTGGCCGCATCGACATCCATGCCGCGGCGGTGAACAGCAGCGGTGTGGTCAGCGCCGACGGGTTTGCCACCGGCCCGGGCGGTGAAATCTGGATCAAGGCCAGCGGGGCCATCGACGCCGCCGCTGAGAGCCGCGTTCAGGCGGACGGCGCCCAGGGCGGCAAGGTGCGCATCGAGTCGGAGGCCGGACGAGTCAGCCTGCGTGGCGCTGTCAGCGCGCAAGGCGCTGCCGGTGCGGGTGGCGAGGTCGTGTTGCTGGGTCGAGAGATTGGCTTGCTGGATACCTCCAGCGTCGACGTGTCCGGTGCCTTGGGCGGCGGCGCAGTGGTGGTGGGCGGCGGGCTGCACGGGCAAGACTTGCGCTACGCCAACGCTCAGGCCGTGTACTTCGGACCGCAGTCGCGCATCACGGCCGAGGCCAAGGGGCAGGGCGATGGCGGCGACATCGTCTTGTGGAGCGACAAGTCCACACGCGCCTTCGGTTCTCTGAGCGTGCGCGGCGGGCCCTTGGGCGGCGACGGCGGCTTCATCGAAACCTCAGGCGGCTGGATCGACGCACGTCCGGCGAAGGTCGATACGACTGCGCTGAAGGGACGCCAGGGCGAGTGGTTGATCGATCCCTTCAACATTCTCATCAGCGACTTTGCTTCCGATCAGGGCATCGACCCGGCTTTCACGGCCAATGCATCCAACGCTTCGATCAACACCAGCACCATTGTTGGTGCGCTAAACAACGGCACCAACGTCACGGTGTACACCGGCGGCACGGCAGGGGGCAGTGAGTCGGGCGACATCACTGTCTCCGATGTGAATTTTTTGGCCGTGCTGGCTGGCAACGTCAGTGCCCTGGGCAACCTGACGCTGCGCGCCGACCGAAACATCGTGGTCAGCAACTCGTCCTTCGCCGCATCGACCCCCATGTCGGTCTCGCTGCAGGCAGCGCAGGGCGGCGGCGGCTACATCTCGGTCGCCGACAGCTCCATCGTCACTGGCGGCGGCAACATCCTGTTGGGCGGCACGGCAGCCGGTGTCAGGTACGACGGCAGCGCCTTCTCGGGCGCTGGCGGCAACTTCGCAACGGGCGTTCTCGTTCAGAACTCCACGATGAACGCCGGCACGGCCAACGTCACCGTCTCGGGCGTTGGCAACCTTTACGGCGTGAACCTGCAAGGGTCGACCCTTGCAGGTCGCAATGTCACCGCGCAAGGCTATGCGACCGCCCTGGCGGGCATCGGCGTGTTCGTGTCGGGCGGCAGCGCGGTGAATGCCACCAGTGCCCTGACGCTCGATGGGCGCGGCGGGGATGTGGGCGTCACCGTCAACGCGGCAGCGGCGCTGCGCGTGCAGCCGCCGGTCAACGACCCCGGTGCCGCGCTGCGGGTCTCGGGCCGGGGAACCGACTCTGGTGGCAGTTTCGGCGTGCTGGTGGGCTTGGGCCTGGCTTCAGCGCCAACTTTTCTGGCGAGCAACGGCGCGAGCGTTGTGTTGACCGGAGTCGGCTCGGCGAACTGGGACGTGACCCTTGAAGGCAACCAGAGCAACTTCACCATCCCAATCATCGACAACACCGGGGGCACTGGCCTTTCTGTGATCGGCGCAGGCACCAGCAGCGTCAACATTGCCGACAACCGGGTGCTTGGGGGTGCCGGGCCAGTTTTGATCCAGGCGGCGGTCGACGTCACAATGAATAACGCCAGGGCGCAAGCCTCCGGCAATTTAACGATCAGGGCTCAGCTTGTTACGGTGTCGAACAATGGAACGCTATCTGCCACCGGGCCTGTTCGCGTAGAAGCCAACACGCTGACCATCAGCGGCGCCATCAGCTCGGTCAGCTCCAGTGCCACCGGCGACGCCATCGTGGTGTCGGGCCCAGGCACCACCGCCTTGACCGGCTTCAATAACACCAACGGTTCGTCGGGCGCTTTGTCCGCCCCCAACGGACGCTGGATCACCTACGCCACCAGCCCCACCGCGGTGGGTTGGTTGCCTGGCGCACTCAACGGCTCCCACGATTTCCGACGCTACGGCGCGGCCTACGGTGCCTGGTCCGCTGACGTTGGCAAGGGCTTTGTTTTCTCTGCGCCGCAGAACGCCAACTTCACCGCCGTAGTCGCCAGTCGCGACTACAACGGCCTGATAAACGCCCCGCTGAGCAACGTCACAGTGACTGGCGTGTTGGGCGATAACGGCTCGCTCAAAGCCAACGTCACAGCCAGTTACGCCAATGCCAATGTTGGCAACAACAAATCGGCTACTTTCGACAGCGGCAGTTTCACAGGCGGCAGCGCATTCCAGTTTTCCGACAGCTACAGCAGGCCGGTCTACGGCTACACGATGGTGGGCAGCTTGCAGGGCAATGTCACGCCCAGGTTGATCTCAGGGTCACCGACGGTGGCCAGTCGTGAATACAACGGCGGCACCGCGGCAAGCCTGGTGGTGTCGTCCCTGGCGGGTCTGGTGGGTAGCGAAACCTTGTCGGTGTCTGGCACCGGTGCGTTTGCCGACAAAAACGTGGGCAACGGCAAGTCGGTGAGCGGTGCCGCCTACACGGTGCAAAGCGGCAGTGGCCTGGCCACGAACTACAGCTTCTTCGCCTCCACCTCGGGCCTGGCGGGCAACATCACGGCGCGGACTTTGGTGGCAAGCGGACTGCAGGTCAACAACAAGGTCTACGACGCCACCACGGTTGCCACCTTGGCCGGGACGGTTTTTATCAACCCGTTGTCAGGTGACTCGGTCAACCTGGCAGGTCAACCCACGGCTGCCTTTGCCGACAAGAACGTCGGCTCGTCTAAATCGGTGACCATTTCGGGCTTGGCCCTCACAGGCCCCGACGCCGGCAACTACAGCTTGAGCACGGCGAGCAATGCGACGGCCGACATCGCGCCGCGAGCCCTCGACCTGTCCGGGCTCAGCGTCGCCAACAAGGTCTACGACGCCACCACGGTTGCCACCTTGGCCGGAACGGTGTCCGTCACGCCGTTGACGGGCGACGTGGTCACCTTGGCGGGCCAACCTACTGCTGCCTTCTCCGACAAGAACGTGGGTTCGGCCAAGTCGGTCAGTGTGACGGGCTTGGCTCTTACGGGCCCCGATGCCGGCAACTACAGCTTGAGCACGGCCGGCATCGCCACGGCCAGCATCACAGCGCGCCCAATTGACCTGTCTGGCTTGAATGTGGTCAGCAGGGTCTATGACGGCACCGTCAACGCCACCGTTTCCGGCGCGCCTGCAGCGGTGGCGTTGGCTGGTGATCAGGTCACCGTCGGCGGTGCTTCCACAGGTCGCTTTGCCGACAAAAACGCCGGGCCCGACAAGCCCGTCACCTTGACCGGCCTGACTCTGACAGGTGCCGATGCTGCGAACTACCGCCTCACGCAAGTACAAGGGCTGAAGGGAGCCATCACCCCGCTGCTGCTGAACGTGCAAGGGTTGGCCGCACAGGGCAAGATTTACGACGGCAACACGGCCGCTGCGCTCTCGGGCACGGCCAGCATCTCACCGCTGGCTAACGACAGGGTCGTACTGGGTGGCTCGTCGGTGGCGACGTTCGACAACAAGAACGTCGGTCCTGCGAAGGCCGTCAGCGTCAGCGGCTTCAGCTTGACGGGTGCTGATGCGGTGAACTATGCGCTGGCACCTTTGGCCGGATTCAGTGCCGCCATCACGCCCAGGCCGGTGGCGGTTTCGGGTCTGCGTGCAGTGGACAAGGTTTACAACGGCAACGCCGCTGCTGCCTTGTCGGGCACAGCCACCGTGGGCACCGTAGCGGGCGACGCGGTCTCGCTGGCTGGCGCGGCCGTCGCAGCCTTCGCGGACAAGAACGCAGGCCCTGCCAAGGCCGTCAGCGTCAGCGGCTTCAGCTTGACGGGGGCTGACGCCGTCAACTATGCGTTGGCGCAGCCCGCGGGTTTGGCGTCCGGCATCACGCCACTGGGTTTGTCCATCACTGGCGTGGGCGCCGTGGGGCGGGTCTATGACGGGTCCACCGCCGCAGCACTTTCGGGCACGGCGCGCGTGGGCAGTCTGGCCGGTGACGCCGTGTTGGTGGCGGGCACACCGGTGGCGCGCTTCGCCGACAAGAACGTGGGCAGCGCCAAGCCCGTGAGCGTGACCGGCTATGCGCTCAGCGGTGCCGATTCGGGCAACTACTCGCTGGGCCCCGTGCAAGGCTTGAGCGCCGCCATCACGGCGCTGGCGCTGCCGGTGACGGGCCTCGCAGCCCAGGGCAAGATCTACGACGGCAGCACAGCTGCCGCTTTGAGCGGCACGGCGCGGGTGGCGACGCTGGCCGGTGATGCGGTGTCGCTGGTCGGCACTGCAACGGCGCGCTTTGCCGACAGCAACGCGGGCAGCAGCAAGGCGGTCACGGTCAGCGGGTTCAGCTTGAGCGGCGTTGATGCCGTCAATTACAGCCTGCTCGCGCCGACTGGGCTGGCGGCAGGTATCACACCGGCTGGGCTGGTTTATGTGGCTGGAACTGAAGTGCGCGGCGTAGGCCGTGCGCTGGACGGTCTGCCCGGCGCGGTCACAGGTTTTGCAAGCGGTGACTCCTTGGCCTCGGCCACGCAGGGTACGCCCGTGTTCCGCACCACGGCAACGGCCAGTTCGCCACCGGGCACCTATGCCGTGACGGGCAGCGGGCTGACCGCGCCGAACTACAGCTTCACGCAGGCCCCAGGCAACGCGGTGGCCTTGAGCTTGGTCGACCTGACGCCGCAGACGTCGGCGGTGCTGGGTGGCAGTCAGCTGATCAATGTGCCGCTGCCCACACTGTTGCAGGCGCTGAACAGCGTGCGCGAGCAGCCTTTGGCCGGCGTGGTGCTTGGTGAGGGCGGCCCGGCAACCGGCCGCGTGACGCCGGTTTCGAACTTCGGTGCCGTGAATCTGGCCAGCCTGACGCAAGGCGAGATTGCGAATCTGTTGGCAGGCCGTCGTGTCTTCATGCAGAACCTGTTGTCCGAGTCCACGCTGCGCTTGGAGACCAATCCCGCCTTGGCTGACTTGCCTGCTTGTGAAACCGCAGACGAAGCGCGTGCCGGTTCTTGCCTGATAACGACCCGGTTGAGAGACCGCCTGGCCTTGGCCGCACCCGGTGGTGGTGTGGTGGCGCCACCGTCTCCAGCGGCCTCGCCAGCGGCGTCTCCTGCAGCCTCGCCAACATCGACGCCAAGTTTGTCGCCCCCGCAGCCGCTGATAGCCACTGCGCCCGCGTCGGCCGAAGTGGCTGCTTTGTCCCCAGCGGCAACGCCGCGCAAGCCTACCTTCAGCGCCAACAAGCGCGCCGTGCGTGTGGCGGCGCTGCCGCAGATCGAACGCAAGATTGCGCTGGTGGTGGGGGTGGACAGATACGACGATGCGTCCATTCCCTCGTTGGCCAATGCCGTGAACGATGCGCGCGCCGTGGCTGGCGTGTTCGAGACCCAGCTCGGCTACGAGACAGTGGTCTTGAGCAACGCGACCCGCGCCGACCTGGTTGCAGCCTTGAACCAGCTGGCCCTCACGGTGGGCCCGCGTGATTCGGTGGTGGTGTATTACGCCGGGCATGGCGAATTGGTGGAGACCACCAAGCTGGGTTATTGGTTGCTGTCCGACAGCGTGGCCAAGAAGCCCGAGACCTGGTTGTCGAACACCGATATCAGCCGTCTGATTGCGCAGATTGGTGCCTCGCAGGTGGCGCTGGTGTCCGACAGTTGCTACTCGGGTTCGCTGGCTTCCGAAGAGCGCATTCGCGCGCTGGCGGGCACGCTGGACCCCAAGGCTGTGCTGGACAAGAAGTCGGTGGTCGTCATGTCGTCGGGTGGCAATGAGCCGGTCTTTGACGACGGCAAGAATGGGCATTCGCCCTTTGCGTGGAATTTGATGAATACCTTGAGCGGTGTGTCGAACTGGCAAGCCGGGGGCAACGTGTTTGAACGGGTACGCTTCGCGGTTGCGAAAACCTTGCCGCAGCGTCCCCAGTACAGCGCATCGAAGGCGGCAGGCCACCAGCCCGGCGGCGACTATTTGTTCGAGCAGCGGCAGCTGGACAAGCCGCCCTGACGTGCAGGGTTCAGCGGGCACTGCCGCATTTCTACGAGATTGATCCTCATTTTTTCCAGGAGAACACCATGAGCAAATTACAACTTCGTTTCAAAGGCGTCGGCGTGGCGCTGTCAGTGCTGCTGCTCGCCTTGTCGGCGCTGCTGCCGGCCCATGCGGCCGATCCGGCTTTGAAGAACAAGGACGTCACCGAGGCGGCCTTGATCGACATGCTGGCGATCGAGCCCCCACCCAGCGCCAGCGGTGCCATGCGGGGCTTCAAGCCGGCAGCACCCGGTGCCGGTGGTGCAGGCGGCGCGGCGGCTGCCGTGTCGTCCAGGCCGGCCGGGCCAGGGCGTGCCAACCTGCTGATCGTGTTTGACACGGGCAGGGCCACGCTGACCAGCGAATCGCAAGCCGCCCTGGACACCGTGGCCAAGGCGTTGCAGTCCGACGCCCTGGCCGGCTTGACCTTCCGCGTGGAGGGCCATGCCGACGCCCGCGGTGAAGCCGAGGCCAACCGCAAGCTCTCGCAAGCGCGGGCGGAGTCGGTGGTGAGCTACCTCGTCAGCAAGCACGGCATCCTGCCCGAGCGCCTGGCCGCCAGCGGCAAGGGCGCCGGCGAGCCGATGAACAAGACCCGCACCGATGCGCCCGAGAACCGCCGGGTCACCATCGTCACCACACGCGGCTAGGTGCCCCCCGCCGCGCCACCGCCGCGCGAGCCTGCGGGCTCGCGGCCCGGTGACAGTTCTGGCAATAGCCCTGGCGACCCGTCTCGCGAAGGAAGGCGCGCCCGTGGCGCGCCGCGTCCGCCGCCCAGCCTGACCGGACCGATGCCGCCCAGGCCAGGTGCAGCGGCGAGGAACCCGGCCAGAGAGTTTGCCAAACCCCTGGCCAAAGCCCAGCTGAAGGACGCAGGCGGAACAACCCGGGTGCCCGATTGTTCTGTTGATGCAGGCTTGCGCAATTGGTGGCCGGCCGTGGGCGGGCTGAGTCTGGGTGTCGTGGTGTTGGTCGGTGCCTTGGCCTACGTCGTTCGGCCCGAGTGGTTCGGCCGCACGGCCCAACCGCTGAACGAAAGCACCCCCACGTTGAGTCTTTCCGAATTGCTGGCGGGCAATTCGCCCGATTGGCGCGTGGCACGCTTGAAGGAAAACACCGCCGTGCTGGTGGTGGAGTTTCCGAATCTCTCGGCCCAAGGCGAGGCCATGAATCGCATGGCGGCCTTGCTGGAAAAGGCCGATGCGCCTCGTGACCGTGTGCTGGACGACACGGCGCTGGCAGCGCTGATCACGCGCAGTGGCGACAATCTTCAAACGTTCTACCAAGGCCACGATTACAACGGTGCCGGGCTGGCGCGCTTCTACCGCCTAGTCGACGGCCAGACGCAAGTGCTGAACGCGCAAGAGCAGCGCATGCGCCAGTTGCTCATCGCCCAAGGCCTGCTCATGGCATCGCCCGAGGGTCTGCGACCGGTGGGCTCGCAGGCCGTCATCACCTACACCGCGATTCAGAAAGACGACCCCACCACGCCGCTGGATGAAACCATCGACGAGCGGCGCCGCGAATCCATCCTGCGTCACGAGGCCAGCCATGGCCGCTTCTTCACGCGCCCGGCCTACGCCGAGCACTGCCGCCGCCTCTGGCGCGAGGTGCTCGACGACGCGCAGCGTGAAGCCTTCCGCCGCTATCTGGCCACGCTGGGCTACGACCGCAAGGATGAAGAACTGATGGTCAATGAAGCGCAGGCTTTTCTGCTGCACACGCCCGACACCCGCGCTTTCAGCGCCGAAGGTGTGGGCATCTCTGACGAAGTGCTGGCCGAATTGCGCACCCGCTTCTGGCGCACGTTGCCACCTGAAGCCGAAGAACCTGCGCAGGCGGCCGCGGGAAGGGCCACATCGGGCGGCGTCACGCCCGCGCCAGTGCCTGCAATTCAGCCCCCAGCAAATCGCCCATGAGTTCAGGTCGGCCGGCGTAGAAAACCTGCACCTTGTCGGGCCCGGCAAAACACCGGCTCAACTCGGCGCGTTCTGCGTGCTGTTCGGCCAGGCGCACGGTGGCGCGCACATAGTCTTCCACGCTGTGGGTCACCAGCCAGTCGGGCAGGCCCAGGCGGCGGAACATGCCTTCGTCGATGTGCTCGTGCACTTCACGCCCGGTTTTGCACACACCCACCAAGCCCGCCGCGATGGCGTCCACGGTGCCATTGGTGTTGCCGAAAGGGAAGGGGTTGACGAACATTTCGCAGCGCGCCAGGACGGCGCGGTAGGCCTCTGGCGCTTGCTCGGGCCAGACGGTGGCTGCGTCACCCAGGGCCTGCCGGACCGTGCGACGCAGCGCCGGCACCATCAAGCCCTGCGCCTGGCCGACCAGGAACTGAAAGTGCACGGGCACACGAGACCGCGCCACCACCTCGGCACAGGCCCGCATCAGCAGCGGATTGATCTTCATCGCCGCCGCGCACAGCGCAATCTGCACCGGCAAGTTGGCGTCGACACGACCGACACCGTCGCGCCCGTGGCGTTGTAGGGCCGTCGGTACCTGTGCGCCAGCCCGGGTTGCCGCAACGGGCCGATAGGGCATGCCGTCGGCCGGCAGACGCAGCAGCTTTTCGCTGAAACAGGCCGGGTCGCCCACGTAGTCGTCTTCCACCACGGCCGCGTCGATGGCGGCCGCGTGCGCAGTGGCCGGATGGCCGAGACCCATCGCCTGCAGCGTTGCCACCCGCAGGTTGGCCAACATCATCGTCAAGGGAAACATGCCCAGGCTGGGCATGTACAGCACTTGCGCCTGCAGGCGCTCGGCTTGCGCCTGGATGAAGCGCAATTGTTCGTAGACCCCGCCGCCAGTCGGCAAGGGCACGAAGCGGTCGAACACCGCTGTGCTGATGGCGTCTACGCAATTGGGCAAGCCCAGGCCCACCACCTGGAAGCGGCCTCTGGCGGCTTCTATGGCCCGTGAATGCGTGCGGTAGATCGAGTGCTGCGAGGTGAACCACTCCAGCACCACCAACATCACCGGCAGACCCGCCGCGTTGCGCCGCGCGGCCAGAGAATCGGGCCGACTGTCCACGATGCCGCGCCGCTGCAGCGAACGGCGTACCAAGCGGTTGATGCCCCGCTTGACCTCATGTTTATCAGCGCGCTGGGCGTAGCTGCAGTGCATGTAGACATCGTGCAGCACGTCGGCGGGCAGCTCGTCGAGGTCGTCGATGCTGTCCAGCATTTCGGCCAGCCAGGGCAAGAGATGCTCGCGTTTGGCGTGTGCGGCCGGGGTGGCCAACAGCCGGGGCGACATCAGCGCCACCGCCAGCCCGGCAGCCAGCGCCGGGCTGTGTTGCCACAGCGCGCCCAGGTCCAGCGGCAACGAAGATTGCGGTGTGTAGAGCCAGCAGAACTTCGTGATTTCACGCGGTGAGACCGACACCGCTTGCGCGTCGCCCGGCACACCGGCGTTCAAGACGCGCAACACATGGTCGGCGTCCACGAAATCGCTGGCTTCGAAGATCGCGCCCAACCAGCGGTGTGTGGCCAGAAGCGAGGCCTGCCACTCTAGGGTGAACTGCAGCGTCGGGTCGGCCACGAGCGCGGCCACGGCGGCCGCAATGCGGTTGCACAGCAGCCGATCGCGTTCGTACGGCGGCATGCCGGGCGGAACTGCTGCGCCGTCATCCACGCCGGGGGGCAAGTGGCCACGTGCCTCGTCCAGCTCGGCCAGCAGGCCCAGCAGTTCACGGCACGCCGGCTCGTGTTCGCGCCGCAGCGCCAGGCGCTCGAATCGTTGCAGAGAGAAAGCCATGTGTGCAGTGTCTCGCACCTCGACGCAAAGCAGGCGCTGCGGGTCGATGGCCAACGCTGTGGCGTCGTCCAGCCGGTGGCTTCACATGCCCTTGAACAGGCCGGTGTAGCTGCGGCTGACTTCCAGCTTCTCGTTGTGGCCCTTCACCGTCACGATCTGCCGGCCGCGGAAGTCGCGCGACACGCCCGCAATCGACTTCACGTTGACCAGCGTGCTGCGGTGGATCTGCCAGAAACGCTGCGGGTCGATTTCATCGACCAGTTCCTTGATGGGCTTGCGGATCAGCGCT
>Ga0105046_10020035_pt1 | contig 10132 bp, 8 predicted proteins | sample MAT03_FD_78385 | JGI IMG/M metagenome (GOLD analysis project Ga0105046, IMG submission 78385) | Freshwater microbial communities from Lake Fryxell liftoff mats and glacier meltwater in Antarctica - MAT-03 (megahit assembly) | ecosystem: Environmental > Aquatic > Freshwater > Ice > Liftoff... | reverse complement strand
CGTGTACTTCGACGTGAGCAAGGACGCCGACTACGGCAAGTTGTGCAACCGCGACCCGGAGCAACTGGAAGTCGGCAGCCGCATCGAGACCAGCGACAAGAAGCGGAACCCCGGCGATTTCGCGCTCTGGAAAGGGGCCAAGCCGGGCGAACCGGCCGAGGTGGTGTTCGACTCCCCGTGGGGCAAGGGGCGACCCGGCTGGCACATCGAGTGCAGCGCTATGAGCCGCGCCTTACTGGGCGACACGCTCGACATCCACGGCGGCGGGCTGGACCTGACATTCCCCCACCACGAGAACGAACTGGCCCAGAGCGAATCCGCCAACGGTGCCGAGTTCGCCAAGGTGTGGATGCACAACGGGCTACTTTCCCTGCGGGATAAGGACGGCAAGCACGCGAAGATGGCCGGGTCCATCGGCAACGTGCTGAACGTGGCCGACGCGCTCAAACACATGGGCGGGCCGGCGCTGAGGTACTTCCTTCTCAACACCCACTACCGTAGCCCGATTGATCTGGGCATCTGGGACTGGAATAACCCGGAGACGCCACTCCCGGACAACATGGTCGCGGCGAAGAAGGCGTTCGAGACGTTCACCCGGTTCGCCGAGCGGGCCGAGCGGATCACCGGCAAGGCGTTCGCCGACATCCCCAACCCCTACGGTAGCACGACGGACACCGGCGCGACGGTGGCCATGAAGTTCGTCTCCACCCTCCGCCGCTTCGACATGTTCCTGGACGACGACTTCAACACCGGCGGGGCCGTCGGCGTGCTCTTCGATCTGGTCACGACCCTGAACAAATTGGCCGACACCGCCAAGTTGGAAGACCCCATGTCGGGCGACACGAAGTCGCGGAATGAGTTCCTGGAAGGGGCCGGGCTGGTGAAGTCGGTGACGGACATTCTCGGCCTGGACCTTACGCCGCCCAGGGTGTCGTTTGCCATTGGGCTGGCCCGAGGAACTTCAACGGCTACCGCTGTTGCTGAAGTGACTCTTGGGGGAGAAGCTCTCGAAAAGTGGAACAAGAGCCAGTCGATCATTGAAGGACTCATGCAACTGCTATTGGACTTGCGGGCGAACCTACGGGACGAGGCGAAGTCGGCGGCCAAGGACAACCCGCTGAAGGCCACTCTGTTCGCCCAGACGGACCTGATCCGCACCCGCCTGGCGGCGCTGGGCGTGGCTCTGGAGGACCGCCCCGGCGGCACCAGTTGGCGGGTGGGGTGAAATCATGCCATTTCCACACGAGTGTGGTGAGGAGTTCCGACGACTGGTTGCCGCCGGCGCGGACCCGGCGACCGTCGTGCCGGACGACTACGTCGTGGTCCGAGGCGGGACGAAGTCCTTGGCTGACGCCGGGATTGTTTTTTCTTGCTCAGTCGGCCCATCCCCAGACGCGGCGGGTTGTGCCGTCCAACACGGACAATTTCGCGCGAGCACGGCGGGAGCCATCCGTACCGCCGGTGGATCGGTAGTTTGGCTTCCGGAGTCTTCACCGCGTGGTAACATGAACTACCAACATGTGAACGTGACGGAGCCGGCCGTATCAACTTTTTCCGACCCCCAACCGAATCCGGTCGCACGCCGAGACCGGATCGATGAGGGGAAGTAACGGAGGTGATCCCATGCCGACTTGGACGCCGATTCAATACCGTGGGTTCTGGGACGTGCCACGGATCTTCCTCGTCGCCGCCTCCGACCGGTTGTTTCTGTTCGACTGCGCATTTAGCGAGGAACTCGACGACTACCCGGACGACTACATCGTGTTTGTACTCCCGGAAGGGACGGATGACTCGCTCCCGCAGGACTGGACGACCCTTGTTGATCGGGCCACCGCCCGACTCGGCACGGTGCCGGTCAGTGAGGTGACGTTCGACCCGACCCGCCGGCAGGCGATCGACGCATCCATCCTCGACCGCTTTCAACCCATCGGCCCCGTCAGCCGCAAGCAATTCGCGGGCGCGACTGGCTAACAAACTCCGGCTCTCCCGATTCGCGTGCTACGGTTCGGCATCGCATCCGGGAGGGTCCGCCTTATGAAGTCGTCGCATGTCGCCGTGGCCGGTGGGGTGTTCGCGGCCGTTCTCATCGGGTGCTTCGCCCTGATCGGGTACGGGTCGAAGGGCGAAGTCGCCACGACCCCGGCCCCCGAAGTGATCGGACCAGAGTCGCCAGCGGAACCGACACCGGCCATCGCTTGGCCCGCGCCGAAGTCCGGCTCCGCCGCCGCCGGCGGGTTCGGCGAAATCGCCCGCTCCGAAAGCCTGTACGACCCGACCGCCGTCCTCGCGCGGAGCAGCCCGTCCGCCGCGGCGGTCCTCGCCACCTGGACGCCGTCGGACGCTAACATCCGCGATTTCCGATTGCACGGCGAACGACTCGTCACCGTTTCAAACACCGGTATTCGGGTTCTGAATGCGCGAACCGGCGAAACGGCCGGCACCGGCGTAACGGTCGCGAAAGACTTCCCCGACACGGCCCTTTCCCCGCACGGCGATTGGGCCGTTCAACCGGACGCGGCCGGGCTGAAACTGATCGCCACCGCGACCGGCCAGGCGACCGTCATTGCGACAACGGCTCAGCGTTCGCTGACTGGCCCAGTCGCATTCGGCCCGGATAACGGCTGGTGCGCGGTGTTGGGCGAAGAGGCCGGCACGCCGAGCCTTTTCCGCGTCCGGCGGAACGGCGAAGTGGTCCGCATCGGTACCTGCCGCCCGGACTCGACCCGCGGCAAGGCGTCCGCCATCGCCCGGCTGTACGCCGGTGGGGAAGCCGGCCGAATGGTCGTCGAGCAGCCCGGCGAGAAGTCGCCCGTCTCGCGATTCTTGGCGTGGAAGCCGCCCGGCCCGGCGCTCCGGCCGTTGCCCCCCTTCGACGCCAAGACCCACGACGGGGTGACGCGGTTCGTTCTGTCCCCGGACGGCACGCGGGCGGTGATGTTCGACGCCGACGCGCTGAAGGTGTTCGACCTGGAAGCCAACCGTCTGCTGCTGACGCACAAGCCGGAGGGCCGTCAGATCGGCGGCGTGGCGTTCGCGCCCAACGGCCATCGGATCGTCATCGCCGACGTGTCGCGGGGGGAGAGCGACCGCGATCGTCAGCCGGGGTATGCCTGGGTGCTGGACGTGGCGGGCAAAGCCGCCGTCGGCGGGCAACTTCAGCTCGACGACCTGGGCATCCGGGGGCGGGAGTTCCGCGATTTCGTCCTGTCCGCCGACGGCACCCGACTGCTGCTGATCGAGAAGAACGGCAAGGCTCGCCTGGTGGACACCGGCCGCGCGTTCGGCCCCGGTACTCTCACGGCCCCGGCTCCCGCGCCCGCCGTCACGCCCCCGTCCAACCCCGTGCAGTCCGTTCAAGCGGACTCCTGAGCCAGGTGGGCGGGTGCCGTTCCGAATTCTGACGAACCCGGTCCGCAATGGCCACGGGCGGGCGTCTCGCCGACAATTCGTCGCGATCATCCGTGAGTGGGGTAAGGGCTTTGCCACACCCCATTCCGTTTTTACGCTTGCTTCCGGCCGATTCGCCGGCTATCTACACACCATCTCCACTCTCCCAACTCTCCCACCCGTTTCGCGGCACGTCGCGTGCCTCGCGGATGTCATCCATTGTCCCAGTTGGGAGACACCATGTTGACTCGCGCCTCCGCGCGCCGGAAGTCCGGCTTCACGCTCATCGAACTGCTCGTCGTCATCGCCATCATCGCCATCTTGATCGGGCTTCTGCTGCCCGCCGTGCAGAAGGTCCGGGAGGCCGCCGCCCGGATGAAGTGCAGCAACAACTTGAAGCAACTCGGCGTCGCCTTGCACAACTATCACAGCGGGTTCGAGAAGTTCCCGACGGGGCAGGGGGCCGGCATCGGGTCCGCCGGCTGGCGGGTCCAACTGATGCCGTACATCGAGCAGGACAACGTCTTCCGTCAGGTCAGCTTGACGGACGTGTTCAACTCGGCCGTCCTCCAGAACCTGACGCTCCAAACGTTCGTCTGCCCGTCCTCGCCGCTCCAGGCGGTGCCGGACCCGGTGCCCAGTTGGTACTCGTCGGCCGTCCGACACCAAGCGCCCGCGTACATCGGCATCATGGGCGCGTACCCGGACCCGATCGGCCGCACGGCGGGCACCATCCACGCCTCCAACTACGGCGGCTGGTGGTCGAACACCGGCATGCTGCTGGCCAACGAGCAGGTGAACGTCCTCGGCTGCACCGACGGCAGCAGCAACACGTTCATGATCGGCGAGCAGTCGGTCGCGGTCGGCACCAACGACTTGCGGAACCGCTACTACAGCTCGTGGGGCAGTTTCACCCAGTCCCGGCCGGTGAGCGGGTTGACGGCCGGGAGTGACACCTGGGGGATGGGCCTCACCTGCGTGGCGTACGCGTCGAACAGTCGGACGGCCGGGGCCGGGGCGAACATCACTTACGGCGGCAACACCATCCTCAACTCCGGCCACACGAACGGGCTGAACATGCTCCGGGCCGACGGGTCCATTCAGTTCGTCAGCAGCAGCATGGCGTTCGCCACCTTCCAGGCCATGTGTTCGCGGAACGACGGCCTCGTCGTGGCCGACCAGTAATTCGCTCTACTTCGACCACTGGCGGGCGACTCGGGTCGCCCGTCGTCCCACGTTCTCACGACTCGGAGTCCCATACATGGCATGGTCGGGTTTCGGCCTACGGTTGTTGGCCGGCGTCATTTGCTGCGCGGTCGCGGTCGGCTGCGGCGACGGGGGTAAGAGCGGCACCGTCACGGGTACGGCGACGCACAACGACAAGCCGCTGACCGGCGGGACGGTCAACTTCATCAGCAAGAGCGGCGCGGCCGCCGTCGGCACCGTCGACGCGACCGGGGCGTACAAGGTCGACGGTCAATTAGAGGTCGGCGAATACAAGGTGTACTACGGCGCGGCCCCGCCCGAACCGGTGGCCCCCGGCGGCAAGGCCCCGCCCAAGCCGAAGGCCAACCTGCCGGCCAAGCACACGAAGCCGGAGACGTCTAACGTGACCGTGACAGTCGTCGGCGGAGCGAACGTCATCCCGGTGGCGTTCAAGGACTGACCCGTTGAGCAGGGAACGTCCTCGACCCACGAGGGTCGGGTTCGTTCCGCTCCCCACTTCGCCTTGCGTTCGGTCGGCACTTCGGCGCACAATCCGCCCACGATGGACCGCGCACGCCCGCCGCAGGATTCGGCCATGCCCCCGCCCGACGCCCCCACCGTGTCGGCCGTGGTGCCGCTATTTAACGAGCGCGAAAACCTGCCCGTACTGTACCGCCGCTTGACGGACGCGCTGGCCGGCCTCGGCGTCGAGTACGAACTCGTGTTCGTGGACGACGGCGGTACCGACGGCACCGGTGCGATGTTGGACGAGTTGGCCGACGCCGACGACCGCGTGCGGGTGCTGCACCTGAGCCGCAACTTCGGCCATCAGGCGGCGCTCACAGCCGGTCTGGATCACGCGCGGGGCGAGGCGGTCATCGCCCTGGACGGAGACTTGCAAGACCCGCCGGAAGTCATCCCGGACTTGTTGGAGAAGTGGCGGGAAGGCTTCGACGTGGTGTACGCCGTCCGCACGAAACGCAAGGAAGGCCTGGCGAAACGGCTCGGCTACTTCGCCTTTTACCGCCTGCTCCGGGGTGTCTCCGACCTGCCGATTCCGCTCGACGCCGGCGACTTCTGCCTGCTCGACCGCCGCGCCCTGGATGCCCTCAACCGGTTGCCCGAGCGCGACCGATTCGTTCGCGGGTTGCGGTCGTTCGTCGGCTTCCGTCAAGTCGGCGTTCCTTACGAGCGCGACGCCCGCTTCGCCGGCACCGCCAAGTACACGCTCCGCAAACTGGTCGGGCTGGCCGTCACCGGGCTGGTGGACTTCAGTTCGTTTCCCGTCCGGGCGATGGGCTGGCTGGCCGGGTTGCTGACGATGGCGGGCGTGGGAACGGCCGTCGCGGTTGCGGCCGGCACACTAACCGGCGGGTGGGCGGTCGTGCTGACGGTCGTACTTTTCCTGTCCGGGCTGCAAATCGGCGGCCTCGCGCTGCTCGGCGTTTACTTGGTGAAAATCTTGTCGGAAGTGAAGCGAAGACCGTCCTACATTGTCACGTCCGCACCGGCCGAAGCGATCCGTTCGCCTGCGCGTGGGAGTGGGGTGACGCGGGCCGTCGTCGCGGAACCGGTCGAGGTGAGCCGATGAGCGGGGCGAAAGAGTTCGTGAAACTCGGCATCCACGGGGTCTGCCTCGTGCTGATGCTGCCGGCGCTGCTGATGTACGCTTTCGGTTGCCTGCTGCTCGGCCGGGATCGCGCGCTGGAAGGGTCGTCGCAGATGCTCGCGCCGCTACCGGGGTTGACCGGAATGTTCCTTCGCCGGGCGTTCCTCGGTTGCGTGTTGAAACGGTGTCACCGGTCGGCCGACATCGGCTTCGGCACGCTGTTCAGCCAGAGCGGGACAGTCATCGATGAGAACGTGTACGTCGGCCCGCGCTGCCACCTGGGGCTGGTTCACTTGGAAAAAGACGTACTTTTGGCGGCCGGCGTGCATATCCCCAGCGGCGGGCGAACGCACCTGTTCGCCGACCCGACGGTGCCCATCCGCGACCAGGGCGGGGAGCGGAAGATCGTCACCATCGGGGCCGGGGCATGGGTTGGCAGCGCCGCCGTCGTGCTAGCCGACGTGGGGGCCGGGACCATCGTCGGGGCCGGGTCGGTGGTGACGAAGCCGCTGCCGCCGAACGTGATCGCCGCCGGGGTGCCCGCCAAAGTGATTCGCGGACGCTTCGACAATCCGACACCCGCCGAGGGCCGACCGTGACGACGATGACCGCTCGACCGACCGCCTTCTCGCCCCTGACGGATACCCCGTTCCCCGCGCCCCGCGAGCCGCGCCCGATGTCCGAACACGCCGACAAGTTGTCCGTCCTCATTCCCGTCTACGACGAGGAAAAGACGGTCGCCGAAATCCTCACGCGGGTGCTGGCGCTCGGCCCGGTGGTGAAGGAAGTCGTCGTCGTCGATGACGGGTCGAAGGACCGCACGGCCGAGGTGGTGCGGGCGTTCGCCGACGGGCACCCGAAGGTTCACTTTCATCAGTTGCCGAAGAACCAGGGCAAGACGGCGGCCATCAAGAAGGCGCTGGAACTGGCCACCGGCGAAATCATCATCATCCAAGACGCGGACCTGGAATACGACCCGGCGGAGATCCCGGAAGTGATCGGGCCGATCCTCGCCGGGCAAGCGGACGTGGTGTACGGCAGCCGGTTCCTGGTGCGGAAGGCGGCCCGCGTGCTGTACTTCTATCACTACTTGGCGAACTGCTTCCTCACGTTCCTGTCGAACATGTTGACCAACCGCAACATGTCGGACATCGAGACGTGTTATAAGGCCTTCCGCGCCGAGGTGATTAAGCCGCTGAACCTGACGAGTAAGGGTTTCGGCATGGAAGTGGAGATCACGGCACTGGTATGCAAGACCCGCGCGCGGACGTATGAGGTGCCCATCTCATATTACGGCCGGGCGTACGACGAGGGCAAGAAGATCGGCATGATGGACGGCGTCGCGGCGCTCTGGTACATCGGGTATTACAACCTCATCAAGCCGTGGTTCGGGTCGGTCAAGCGGTACAAGAAGGCGGTGAATGCCGGTCTGGCCGCGCGAGCCGCCGCCGCGAAGTGACCGAAAGGGCGAACGGCGCGGCGTCAGCCCGCCGGTTCTTCCAAAAGAACCGGCGGGCTGACGCCGCGCCGTTCGCCGGAGCATCATCCGCAAGCCAAGTCCCGTCGCGCGGCGTATTCCAACTCCCAACCTTTCCCTGGGAGTCTCTCCGATGCTCCGCCTGTTGGTACTCGCGCTCGTCGCCGCCGGTCCCGCGCTCGCGGCCGACTGGAAGCCGGCCCCCGCCCCGCTGATGACCAGGTGGGGCAAGGCCATCTCGCCCGACAAAACGCCGTGGGCCGAGTACCCGCGCCCGCAGTTGGTGCGGAAGGACTGGCAGAACCTGAACGGCCTGTGGGACTACGCCATCACCAAGAAGGGCGACCCGAAGCCGGCCAGGTGGGACGGCAAAATCCTCGTGCCCTTCTGTGCCGAAAGCGCGCTGAGCGGCGTCGGCAAGCACCCGACCGAGAAGGACGAACTCTGGTACCGCCGCGACATCGACGCCAGTGCGTGGAACGGCAAGCGGGTGCTACTCCACTTCGAGGCCGTGGACTGGGAGGCGACGGTCTTCGTCAACGGCAAGGAGGTCGGCACGCATAAGGGCATGTCCGACCCGTTCCACTTCGACATCACCGACGCGCTGAAGGACGGCAAAGGCGAACTCGTGCTGCGAGTGTGGGACCCGACCGACACGGGCAGCCAGCCGCTCGGCAAGCAGATCCGCAACCCGCACGGCATCTGGTACACGCCCGTGAGCGGCATCTGGCAAACCGTGTGGATGGAACCGGTGGCCGACGGGTATGTCACCTCGATTCATGCCGAAGCGGATGTGACGAAAAAGGTCGTGAGGTTCACCGTTGACGGGGTGAATCTGAAGGACGGCGACACCTTCGACATCTGGGCGGAGATGGAGAGCGGTTCGGGAGGTGAGGGCGGCTACATGGGACGGACGGACTTCGGAAAGCCCGTCGCTCTCGGTCCTCCGCCGGGTGTGCAGGAGTGGAAGGCATGGACCCCGGACGACCCGCGATTGTACAAGGTTCGGGTAATCGTGCATCGCGGACAAACGGACACGTTGGACACGGTCGAGTCGTACTTCGCCTTCCGCACGGTCGGCGTCGGCAAGGACGAGAAGGGCATTCCGCGGCTGCTGCTCAACGGCAAGCCACTGTTCCAGTACGGCCCGCTGGATCAGGGCTGGTGGCCGGACGGGCTGCTGACGCCGCCGTCCGACGAGGCGATGAAGTACGACCTGGAAGTGTTGAAGAAGCTCGGCTTCAATATGTTGCGCAAACACATTAAGGTCGAACCCGCGCGGTACTACTACCACTGCGACAAGCTCGGCCTGCTGGTGTGGCAGGACATGCCCAGCGCCATCAACCGGACGAAGAAGCAGTTCGTCCCGCCGGGGGCGAAGAAGGACGCCGACGACCAGTTCACCGCCGAGGAGAAGAAGCAATTCCGCGTGGAACTCAAGGCGATGATCGACCACTTGCGGTTCTTTCCATGCATCTACTGTTGGGTGCCGTTCAACGAAGGCTGGGGCCAACACGACACCAACGCCATCCTGAAATGGACGAAGGAATACGACCCGACGCGGCCGGTGAACGGGCCGAGCGGGTGGGAGGATCGCGGCTACGGCGACATGAAGGACGCGCACATTTACCCCGGCCCTGGCATGTTCCCGATCATGCAGGACCGCGTTTCGGTCCTCGGCGAGTTCGGCGGCTTGGGCCTTCCGCTCAAAGGCCACTTGTGGAAGGACACCGGTAACTGGGGCTACCGCACCTACAAGACCGAGGAGGAGCTGCGCACCAACTATCGCAACCTGATGGTCCGCCTTCACCCGCTCGTCGGCAAGGGGTTGGCCGCCGCCGTGTATACACAAACCACGGACGTCGAAGTCGAAGTGAACGGGTTGCTCACTTATGACCGCGAGGTGATGAAGCTGGATGTCACGGAAACGGCCAAGTGGCACAAGGCGCTGTTCGGCCCGCCGCCGGTAGTGACGGAGTTGGTGCCGACGAGCGAGAAGACGGCTCAGACGTGGCTCCATCGCACCGACGCCCCGCCGGAAGGGTGGACGAAACCCGACTTCAGCGATGCCCGCTGGGTCGAGGGCAAGGGCGGGTTCGGCAGCAAGACGACGCCGGGCGCGATCATCGGCACCGAGTGGACCGGCAAAGCGATCTGGCTGCGGCGGACGTTCGAGTTGAAGGCGCTGCCGACCGGCGAGGTGATGCTACGGGTTCACTGCGACGAAGACGGCGAGGTGTATCTCAACGGCGTGTTGGCCGCGAAGTTGCCGGGTTACACCAGCGACTACACCGTGGTGCCGATCTCGGACGCTGCGCGGAAGGCACTGGTGAAAGGAACGAACACCCTGGCCGTGTCCGCGAAGAATGCCTTCGGCGGACAGTTCATCGATGTCGGACTGGTCGAGGTGACGCCGCCGAAGAAGTGACACGGAATTCGGCGAACCCGGCCCG
>Ga0105046_10020032_pt1 | contig 10133 bp, 11 predicted proteins | sample MAT03_FD_78385 | JGI IMG/M metagenome (GOLD analysis project Ga0105046, IMG submission 78385) | Freshwater microbial communities from Lake Fryxell liftoff mats and glacier meltwater in Antarctica - MAT-03 (megahit assembly) | ecosystem: Environmental > Aquatic > Freshwater > Ice > Liftoff... | reverse complement strand
CTTGATGCGGGTGATGGCGGCGTTGGCCTGGGTCGCCAGCGGCGCTTGTGGGAACGAATCAACGATGCTCTGGTAAACGCCCGTCGCTTCGCGCGGCTCGCTCAGTTTTTCAAGAATCAAACCGACCTTGAAAAGTGATTCGGGCACGTGCGGCGCGCCGGGCTGGTTTTGGAAAAATGTCACCACCCGCATGTACGCTAGCGCCGCGTCCTGGAGCGCGGGTTTGTCGTACTCGCCGATCGATCCGTACTTCGCTTCGGCCAGAATCCACAGTGCGTCCGCCTGGTGACGCGGCAGCACGAACGCGTCGAGATTCTTTTCGATCAGATCGATCGCTTCGGCGTATTTCTTCGAATCGAGCTTGTTCGCCGCCTGCGAGATGCGCACTTCGGCGAGGGCTTCTTTCGAGCCCGACGCCGACGGATCTGCCGGCAGCAACTGGCCGAGCCGTTCGACGTCTTTTGCTGCCGCTTCCTGATCGCCCTTGGTTCGATTGATCTCCAATCGCAGGCTGATCAGCTGCTGCTGGGTGGTGGCGTCGATGCTTTTGCCGGCCAAGGCTTCGTCGATCAATTTCAGCCCGAGGTCGAGCATCGTCGAACCTTTTTCCGGGAGCGTGGGTTTGTTCGCCCGCGCCGCCGCGGGGTCGGCCCGGGCAAGCATAATGTACGCGCTGACGGTGGAGTCGAAGCGTCCGGTCCTGTTCGCCGCAAGGATCACCCGCGCGGCGGCCCATTGGCGCAGCCAGGGCTTGCTGCTGGTCTTCATTACCTTTTGATAGTTGTCCACCGCCGCGTCCCAACTGGCCGATGCGTACGCTTCTTCGGCTACGACCAGCGCGGGCTCGTCGTCAATCTTCATGCGCTGCACGGCCGCCAGCGCGCGGGTGACTTCCTCGCCACCTTTGCTGCGCCAGATGATGTTCGTGTCTTCGACGCGCAGAATCTTCACGCCGTCGTACGTGATCGCACCGCCGCCGGAAGAAATCCAGATCGTGTCAGCCGTCGCCGTCATCACGAACGACAGCGACGCCAACCAGGCCGCCAGGAAAAGTTTTTTGATCATGGAACCGCCTCGGAAAACGCACCGATCGATGCAGGAGAGGGGGGTCGAACCCCTACGCCTTTCGGCACAGGATCCTAAGTCCTGCGCGTCTGCCAATTCCGCCACTCCTGCGCGACAGAGATTCAAATTACACGAAGATCGCGCCGGGATGTCAAACACGATCGCCAAGCCGACGCCACATAGGCAACGGCCGACTCCTCCGAACCTTAGAGAGATCCGCGCGAGAGAGTCGCCTGCGTTTCGAAACCGCCGAGCAAAGCGCGCGGCGGGCAAGGTCGAGTTCGCTGCGCAAATACGCCCTCTACACCTACCCCCGCGTTGCGCGTTTGGCGGGTCTGGCGCGCATCGCTAACAGCGGAGGGTTGAAGTGGTCACGACTTACGCGGTGCGCGAGGCCGGACTATTTTTAAATCCAGTTGCGCGTCTAAGAAGGTTGGCGCGCAGCGCTGAATAAGAGCAGTTGCGGGTAGATTTTCGAGCGTTCTTGCGGTGGGTGGGGTGGGTGGCGGTATACTCCGGGGGCGGCAGTGGAATGATCTGCTACTTCCCTGTATGGTTGATAAGAAATCGACGGTGCAAACGGTTCAAAGTCAATTTCATGCGGTGCCTGCGGGTCAGTCGGTTGTCGAACTGATCGGCAACACGCCGATGCTCGGGTTTAGGCGCATCGGACGGTCGCTCGCGCCGGTAGAAGTGCTCGCCAAGGCGGAGTGGTACAACCCCGGCGGGAGCATCAAGGATCGGGCGGCGCTAAACATGGTGCTCGACGGCGAGCGGCGTGGGTTGATGACGAAGGAAAAGATTCTCGTCGACGCGACCAGCGGCAACACGGGCATCGCCTACGCGATGATCTGCGCGGAGCGCGGGTATCGCGTGAAATTGGCGCTGCCGAAGAACGCATCGAAAGAACGTAAGCAGGTGCTTCAGGCATACGGTGCCGAACTGGTGTTTACTGATCCGACCGAAGGCACGGACGGTGCCCAGCGGTTCGTGAAGCAAATGGTGGACGACGATCCGAAGCGATATTTTTATCCTGATCAGTACAACAACGACGCCAACTGGCGCGCCCACTACCACGGCACGGCGATGGAGATCTGGCGGCAGACCCAAGGCCGGGTGACGCATTTCGTCGCGGGGATGGGAACGAGCGGTACGTTCATGGGCGTGTCGCGCCGGCTCCGGGAATTGAATCCGGCGGTGAAGTGCATCAGCGTGCAACCCGACGGCCCGCTGCACGGGCTGGAAGGCATGAAGCACATGGCGACCGCGCTCGTGCCGGGGATTTACGACCCGAACCTCGCCGACGAGAATCTTGAGATCAGCACAGAAGACGCGCATCAAACGGTGCTGAATTTAGCAAGACAGGAAGGCTTGCTCGTCGGCGTGAGCGCCGGTGCGAATATGTTTGCGGCGATGCAGGTGGCAGCGCGATTGAGTGAAGGCGTGGTGGTCACTATCTTCTGTGACTCAGCGGCGAAGTATCTGTCAGAGAGCTTCTGGCAGGAACTGAACAGCGAAGCGGAGAACTGGCCGTGACACCATTGCATTTTCCGAAATTTCTCGCACGACAGATTGAAGCCGAAGGCGTGGCCGCGTATCCGAACGAATGCTGCGGCGTGATCTACGGCCGAGATGTCGAAGGCAAGCGACTCGTGGAGAAGCTCGAGCCGGTACTGAACGAGTTCGATGCCGAAGAGCAGTACCATCGATTTCTCATCACGCCGGCGACGCTGATGCAGGCAGAGAAAACTGCGGGCAAGGACGGGCGATTGGTGCTGGGTTTCTACCACAGCCACCCGGATCACCCCGCCCGCCCGAGCGAGTATGATCGCCAGCACGGCTGGCCGTTTTACAGTTACGTAATCGTCTCGATCCTGGAGAAACGCGCCACGCACACGACGTGCTGGGTGCTTGACGAAGCAACGGAGATGTTCGCGGAGCAGGAGATTCGAGAGGAGTAGGCTATGGATATCGAAAAAATTCGAGAGGCGAGACTGGCTTATCCGTTCAGACCGTTCCACCTTGTTCTGGAGAATGGGCGGAACTTTTCTGTCGATGAGGCGCATTGGCTTGCGATCTCGCCGACGAAGAAGTTCGTGCTTGTTGTGTTGCCTGACGATAGTCATGTGACTATCGCTCCAGAATCAGTTCGCCAACTCGATTTCTCTGAGTCATCGCCGGCAAGCGAATTTGGAGCAGCCGAATGATTCCGGAACAGATCATTCGATTTCTGAAGAGTCAGCCTTTTGAGTCGCTGATTCTGAGACTGGTAAACGGCCGGAAAATTTTCGTGCCGCATCAGGAGTTCGCAACGCCGGGTCGATACGGCGCATCTATTATAGTAACCCACCCTAGCGGACAGGTTGAACTCATTGATACAACACATGTCGTCTCGATAAGGACGATGTATGCAGCCATGGCAGAAACCTGGATGGAGTAATCATGCCCCTAAAACCCCAAGGTAGAATTTTCAACGACATCACTGAAACCATCGGCGGAACGCCGCTCGTGCGGATCAATCGGCTCGTGCCGAAGGATCACGCGACGGTGCTCGCCAAATGTGAATTTTTCAACCCGCTGGCGAGCGTAAAAGACCGCATCGGGCTGGCGATGATTGAGGCCGCCGAGGCGGCGGGGCAGCTCGACGCCGATACCGTGATCGTCGAGCCCACGAGCGGCAACACCGGCATTGCGCTGGCGTTTGTATGTGCGGCCAAGGGATACAAGCTAGTTCTGACGATGCCCGAATCGATGTCGATCGAACGACGTCGATTGCTCAAGGCGTTGGGCGCGCAGGTGGTGCTCACGCCCGCGGCCGAAGGCATGCGCGGGGCGATCAATAAGGCCGAGGAGATTCAGCGCGAGCACAAAAAATCGTTCATGCCGCAGCAGTTTCAGAACCCCGCGAATCCGGAGATTCATAAGAAGACGACTGCCGAGGAAATCTGGGTAGATACCAACGGCGCGGTGGATTTTCTTGTCTCCGGCGTGGGCACTGGCGGGACGATTACCGGTGTGGCGGAAGTCATCAAACAGCGCAAGCCGAGCTTCAAAGCGATCGCAGTGGAGCCGTTGGCGTCGCCGGTCATCACACAGACCATCGCCGGGCAGCCGGTGAAGCCCGGGCGGCACAAAATCCAAGGCATCGGTGCCGGATTCGTGCCTGGGAATTTGCACACGCAGATTGTTGATGAGGTGATTCTGGTCAGCGACGAAGACGCCTTCACCTGGGCGCGACGGCTGGCGAAGGAAGAAGGGATTTTCGGCGGGATCAGCAGCGGCGCGAACATCTGCGCCGCCGCGAAGGTTGCGGCTCGCCCGGAGAACAAGGGCAAAACGATCGTAACCATCATGTGCAGTTTCGGCGAGCGATATTTGAGCACGCCGCTATTTGAAGAAGAATGAACCCAGTTCACCGCATGGACGAGTAGTGCGCAGAGCGAGGCGTCGATGTGGTTTTTTCGTGTCAACAGTTTTTCTCCGCGACCTCTGCGTCTCCGCGGTGAATCAGGTTTCGAAAAATCATGGCAGAACAGAAAGCAACCAACATCACCTGGCACGAGGGGTCGGTCACGCGCGAGGAGCGGCAGAAGCTGCTGAACCAGAAAGGCGTGACGGTTTGGATGACCGGTCTCAGCGCCGCCGGCAAAAGCACCATCGCGGTGATTCTTGAGCAGATGCTGCTGCACAAAGGCAAGCACGCCTACCGGCTCGACGGCGACAACATCCGCCACGGGTTGAACAAGAATCTCGGGTTCAGCGCGGAGGATCGCTCGGAAAATATCCGCCGAATTGGTGAAGTCGCCAAGCTCTTCGCCGACGCGGGATCGATCGCGGTGACGAGCTTCATCAGCCCGTACAAGAAAGACCGTGAAGCCGTCCGCGCCAACAACAAGCCCGGCGAGTTCGTCGAGATCTACATCAAAATCTCGCTGGAAGGTGCAGAAAAGCGCGACCCCAAAGGCCTGTACAAAAAAGCCCGCGCCGCGCTCGCCAGCGGGAAGGGCATGGGTTTCACCGGCATCGACGACCCGTACGAAGCGCCGGAATCCCCGGAGTTGGTGATCGATACGGAATCGCTCACACCCGCGCAGTCGGCAGAGCAGATTTTGGCGTATCTGGAAAAGGGTGGGTATCTGAAGGCGTGATTGGCAGAAGAAAAGACGGTCGTTTCGGCAGAAGTAGTGATGATGGATGACCGGACAATCCGCTGCCGACAACGGCCCGGGGGCTTTCAGTCGCAATCGGATGACGTAACGTGTCCAACAGATTCATCGATCTCCACTGCCACTCCACCGCCTCCGACGGCTCACTCCCGCCGCGGGAGGTTGTTCGGCTTGGCAAGGCGCAAGGCATCAGCGCGATGTCTTTGACAGATCACGACACCATCGCCGGTATCGGCGAGGCCGCTGAGACTGCTGCGGAGCTTGGAATCGATTTTATTCCCGGCATTGAAATCTCTGCGGAGTTTCCGTTGCCCGGGACGTTGCACATTTTGGGCTACGGGATTGATCCGAACAGCTCGGTGCTCCGCGCGATGACCGACGCGCTGGTCGCGGGGCGGGACAATCGCAATCCGAAGATCGTCGAGAAACTTGAATCGATGGGCGTGGCGATCTCGATGGAGGAAGTTGAACAGGAGGCGCGCGGAGATCAGAAAACGACTGAAGCCGTCTCGCCTCCCAGCGTGATCGGCCGCCCGCATATCGCTGCGATTCTTGTCCGCAAGGGGTACGTTACTTCGGTAAAGCAGGCGTTCGACAAATACCTCGCGCCGGGTGGGCTGGCTTACTTCGACAAGGAGCGACTTTCGCCGGCGCTGGCGCTTCAGTGCATCAAAGATTCCGGCGGAATTCCCGTGCTCGCGCACCCGGTGCAACTCCGCACGGAGAACGACGCGCAGTTGCAAAACGTGCTGAAAAATTTGGTCGATCTTGGGCTCGGTGGGATCGAGGTATTGCATTCAGATCACACGCCCGACCAGACGGAAAAATACCGAGCGCTGGCAAGACGCTATAATCTAGTTCCAACCGGCGGGAGCGATTTCCACGGCCGGTCGAAAGAAAAAATCAGCCTCGGCTACGTCAACGGCCAGCGCGTGCCGCGGGAATTGTTCGAGCAGTTGAAAGAAAAATTGAACCACAAATGAACACGGATGTGCGGAAACTTCGAATGACGAATGACGAATCAAGTTCGAATGACGGAATGGAATGACGATTGGTTTCGGGCGTCTTGTGTGTTCCAGCTTTGTTGTTGATCGGAGTTCGCCATTCGAATTTCAGATTGATCGACGACGTCAGCCGTTCGTGTCCAACTGTGCTCAATTTTGGCTACCTATGATCGTCCCTGCCTCCCAACTCGACACCGAATCGCTCAACCGGCGGTTTGAGCAGCAACAGCCACAGGACGTCGTGGCGTGGGCGGCGGATGCCTTTGGCAATGAGCTGGTGATGACTTCTTCCTTCGGGGCCGAGTCGATGCTGCTCGTTCACATGGCGACGCGCGTTTTCCCTCGCATTAAAATTATTGTCGTCGATACCGGCTATCTGTTCCCGGAGACGTTCCAGTTTCTCGAATCGATGCGGCAGCGGTTTGATCTGAATGTCTGGATGTACCGAACCCGGAATGATCCGATTGCCTACCTCCGCCGGGCGGGTGAGGAGAATCCCGAATTTCGCAAGGACATCGATTCGTGCTGCGCCGCCAACAAGAACGAGCCGACCGAACGCGCGATGCAAGAGCTGAAACCGTCCGCCTGGCTGCGCGGCGTCCGCCGGGCTCAGGCTGCTACGCGCCAGGCGATGCCGTTCGTCACCTGGTTTGATCGCTACCAGTGCTACGCGATCTCCCCGCTGCTCAGGTGGTCGAGCAAGGAGATCTTCGGGTACATGAAGCAGAACGATCTGCCTTATCACCCGCTGTACGAAAAGGGCTACCTTTCGATCGGCTGCAACCCGCTCAGTTGCACAAGACCGGTGCAGGCCGGGGAAGACCCGCGCGCCGGGCGCTGGGCGGGCAAGGGGAAAATGGAATGCGGCATTAATGTCGACAGCAACTCGCTGGATTCGGCAAATTTGTGATGCTCGCCACGCCGCGCCAGCGAACCAGCTTCCGTGTGACATCCGGTGTCGCCCCTACATCGATCACCTTCTTCCTGTAGAATCTTTTTCATGATCGGCATCGGAGTTATCGGATACGGGTACTGGGGTCCGAACCTCGTGCGAAATTTCGCCGAGGCGAAGGACGCGCGCGTGGTTGCGGTCTGCGATCGCCGGCCGCAGCGGCTGGCGTTGGCGCAATCTCGATACCCGGCCATTCGTACTTACACCGACGAGAAAGAACTCCTCGCCGCGCCCGACATCGACGCAGTCGCCATCGCCACGCCGGTGCATACGCACTTCGATGTCGCGATGGCGGCGCTGCAGGCGGGCAAACACGTGCTGGTGGAAAAGCCGATGGCTGTCAGCGCCGAGCAGGCGCAGCGAATGATCGACGAAGCCGAGAAGCGGAAGCTTCAGCTCATGGTCGATCACACGTTCATCTACACGCCCGCCGTGCGAAAGATCAAACAGATCATCACCGACGGTGAACTGGGTGATATCTATTATTACGACTCAACGCGTGTGAATCTCGGCCTCTTTCAGCACGACGTGAATGTGGTGTGGGATCTGGCCGTGCACGATCTGTCGATCCTGGATTTTCTGCTCGCCGACAAACCGGTCGCCGTTAGCGCAACGGGCATGAGTCACGTGCCGGGTGAGCCGGAAAACGTTGCCTACATCACGCTCTTCTTTGCCACCAACGTCGTGGCGCACATCAACGTGAACTGGCTTTCGCCGGTGAAGGTGCGCCAGACGATGATCGGCGGGAGCTGGCGTATGCTGGTGTATGACGACATAGAGCCTTCGGAAAAAGTGCGGATTTACGACCGCGGGATCAATCTCAAGCCGAGTCAGGAAGACGTGTACCGGCTGCTCGTCAGCTACCGCAGTGGCGACATGCGTGCGCCGCACCTCGAAACGACCGAAGCCCTGCGCATGGAGGCTGACGAGTTCGTCCGCTGCGTGCGCGACAACCACAAGCCCTTCAACGACGGCCACGCGGGTCTGCGCGTCGTACGCATTCTCGAAGCCGCCGCCGAATCCATGAAACTACGCGGGGCGGCGGTGCAGATCGCGGGTGTGTGATTGAATCGATCGGTGGGTGTTCTATTTGCCACAGAGGCACGTAGACACGGAGAAGATCGCAAAAGATTCTGTAGCGCGGGTGCAGCAAATCGCGTGGATCGGTCGAATGAGTATGTGTGGAATCTCTGCTATCAACGGTTCGAACCGGGCGCGTGGCTACTCCGTCTATCCGAAGCTCGGCGTTTCATCCGGCGTCCATGACCGAAATTGCGACGAGCGTCCGTAGCGTTTCAATCTGCTTCCCTGCCTACAACGAGGAAGCGACGATTGAAGCGGTGCTGCGCGAGGCCGATCAACTCCTGCGCGATTCTGAATTAGATTACGAAATACTCGTCGCCAATGACGCGTCTCGGGACCGGACCGGGGACATCATTCGAGGTGTCGCCGACGAACTGCCGAACTTTCGACTAATTGAGCACGACGCGAATCGCGGGATCCGTGCGACGTTTGAACATCTCTACGCCGAGTCGACAAAAGATTGGGTGTTCCTCAACTCCACCGACGGGCAGTGGCCGACGGCCGTGCTGTTTGAATTGATCGACAAAGCGCGTGACGCCGACATTGTCATCGCCAGCCGAACCAACAAGCACTACGGCTTCGTCAGGCGGTTCGTGTCGTCGGCGTTCAACTGCGTTCCGCCGCTGCTTTTCGGGGTGCGGACTTATGATGCAGGTGCGGTAAAGCTGGTGCGTCGGGAGATTATCGATCGATTCGAGATTGTTTCCAAGAGCCCGTTCAATGAGGCCGAGCGACTCATCAAAGCCGCGCGGGCGGGCTATCGCATCGTGAATCATCCCGTCGATACTTCCCCGAGGCGCGGCGGAAAAGCCGGCGGGGCGCGATGGACACTCGTACGCGAAGCGGTCGCAGACGTGTGGCGCGTGTGGCGGTCTTTGCGACGGTCGTAGGCTGATTGCCACATTGAGGGGCATCGAGAAGCAGGGTGCGATTCATTACACCGTATCGCTAAAGCGGGATTCGGGTCTGCAAGCGGTATGTCCTGAGCAACTCCGTAAACTGTTCGGTGAACACGAAGTTGTGCTCGGGAAACTGCAGCCCCTTAAGATTTTGATCGATGTGCGAGAACATGATGTCGATCTCGGCGACGACTTCCTCGCCCACTTTTACAGTCCCGGTGGTACTGGCGCCTTGTTCGTTCAGTTGCTCGATCGCGGTGTGAAATTCGATCGTCTCGCCGGGGCGAATGAGCCGGTGAAACGTCGCCCGGCCGATCTTGGCGAGGATGACCTTCTCGGCAAAATTCCGCGCCTCGCCGACCAGAATCCCCGCCGTCTGCGCCATGCCCTCAATGATCAAGGAATGCGGAACGATCGGAAACGCCGGGTAAAGATCGTGCAGATGCTCCTCCGCGAGCGACACGTTCTTAATCGCCACCGCGTGCTTCTGCGATTCAAAGTCAATGAACTTGTCGATCCAGATCCAACGCATGCGGAGTGAAGAATGCGGCGTGAAGAATCTCTCGCTCTCCACGCTTCACTCTTAGTTCTTAACTTGCCTTCAGTTTGTTCTCGACGTAATTCACAATCGCATCGACGGTGAAGAGCTTGGTCATGTTGTCGAGGCGCGGGTCCTTTTCGAACTCGGCGAATTCGGTGTGGGGCATGCGCTTCTTCAGCTCGCTGATCCCGCCCGGCGTGACGACTCCGTTCTGCACGATGTTCGGATCTTGCGAAAGATTCTCGGGCATCATCTCGCCTTTGGGAATCTTGATTCCGAACGCCTTCTCCAGGCGGAAAGTGATGTCGAGGAAATCGATGCTCTCGGCACCGAGGTCGTCGACAAGGACGGCCTTGGCGGTGATTTCTTCCTCGTCCACGCCGAGCGAATCGACAAGAACCGCCTGCACCCTTTGATAGATCT
>Ga0105046_10020031_pt1 | contig 10133 bp, 10 predicted proteins | sample MAT03_FD_78385 | JGI IMG/M metagenome (GOLD analysis project Ga0105046, IMG submission 78385) | Freshwater microbial communities from Lake Fryxell liftoff mats and glacier meltwater in Antarctica - MAT-03 (megahit assembly) | ecosystem: Environmental > Aquatic > Freshwater > Ice > Liftoff... | reverse complement strand
GCGGCGATCATCGCACGGTTTCTTGGCGAGGTAGTGACGTGGGAGGAACAGGGCGCTGACGATTGGTTGGTGACGGTGACGGGGCGATAGGCCAGTCGCCCCTGGGACCGCGGGCCACTGGCCCGCAGTTTGTTGTCATGCGGGTCTATGATATGGGGTCGTGATGGAGATGATCGGCTGCGATCATCAGTGTTTGCCCGCCTGGGAGACGGACAGCCGATTGCCCCGTGCGGGCCAGTGGCCCGCGGTCCCAGGGGCTGACAGCTGATTGCCCCTGGCCGACTGGAAGCCGGCGCTCCAGCGTCATTGTTTGGCGGGGCGTTCTGGTAATTGGCCGACGTGGCCGGGTTGCCAGCCGACGTAGGGGAGGAAGCGTGCGACATGGCCGGGATGGTAGGCCGCACCAACCGGAAGATCGATCAGGCCATCACCAGATGCGGCAGCGATGAGATCGCCGCTGCCGTTCCAGGCGATTGGTGCGATCCCTCCCGTGGTCAGATTTGCCGGTAGGAATTGATGACGTTGTCCACGATTGATGGCGGACGCGGTGACGGGCAGCTCCAACCAGGTGGGCGCGGGTGAGCCCATCAGGCGATGCAGCAACGGCAGCAGGATGAGATGCGCCGTGGCGACCACACTCACTGGATTGCCGGGCAGGCCGACCAAAAAACGTTCGCCACGTTGCATGACCAGCACGGGTTTGCCCGGCTGGATAGCGACGTGGTGGAAGACCGTGGTGAAACCCAGTTCGGCAGCGACGGCGGGGATCAGATCTTTGTCACCCGCGCTAACGCCACCGGTGGTGACGATGACCTCAGCGCGATCCATCGCTGACGACAGCGTCATGCGCAATATGCCGGCCTGATCGCCGGCATGAGTGCGGAACGCTGACAGACCGAGCGACGCAGCGAAGCCAATGAGGAACGGGCCGTTGGAATCGATGATGCCAGCGGGACCTCCGCCGCCGACTTCGTCGCCGGTGGTCACCAGCGCAAGGCGTGGTGGCCGCGTTGCCGCGACGGTGGTGGCACCGGCCATCGCGGCGAGCGACAGCACCAGCGGCGTCAGGCGGGTGCCGGCTCTCACCAGTACCGCGCCGGCTTTGCCATCTTCGCCGCGCCACGCGATGTTGCGACCAAGCGTACGCGCCTTGGGATCGGTGATGATGACGACTTGCTCGCCGCGATCGCTGAGTTCGTGCGGCACCACCGTGGTGCCGGCAGGCGCTGGTGCGCCGGTCATGATGCGCACCGCTTCGCCAGGGTGCAGCGTGCCGGCGAAGGCTGAGCCGGCGTAGACCACGCCTTTTACTGCATAGGCGGAGGTTTCAGGCTTCAGGCACAGCGCGTAACCATCCATGGTGGCGCGATCGAATGGTGGCTGATCTCCGGCGAGGGTGATGTCCTCGGCGGTGATTCGTCCGGCGGCATCGGCGAGTGGCAGGCGTTCGGTGGCTGGATTCAACTTCAGCGCAGCGAGTCGGGCGATGGCGTCGGCGTAGGTCAGCATGGTTTACAGCATCTACCGGCGGTCGATGCGTCCACTGCGGCCACCGTCCTTGGTCAGTAGCTCGATGGGGCCGATGATAAGATCGTGGCTGACTGCCTTAAGCATGTCGTAGACTGTCAACGCAGCGACGGAGGCGGCGGTGAGCGCTTCCATCTCGACGCCAGTTTGCCCGGAACAACGGGCGGAAGTGGTGATTACCAGACGCTTCCCCGTCAGCACCAACTCCACCGACACGCCCGACAGCGGGATCTGATGGCAGAGGGGGATGAGATCGCTGGTGCGTTTCGCCGCCATGATGCCGGCAAGGCGAGCGACTTCGAAGACGTTGCCTTTGCGTGTTGCGCCACCGGCCTTCAGCACCGCGATGCACGCGCGCGGCAGGGTGACGATGGCACGTGCGCTGGCGCTTCGTTCAGTCACGGGCTTGTCGCCGACATCGACCATGCGCACGTGGTTGTCGGCATCGAGGTGCGAGAGGGAGGAGCGGCGGCGGGGCATGGGGATCCATTGGGGAAGGCTTGAGGCTTAAGACTTAAGACTTGAGGCTTGAGGCTTGAGAGATGACGGGTGGTACGGGTTTATTTCCTCAAGGCTTAAGCCTTAAGTCTTAAGCCTGGTCTCAAGCCTGGTCTCAAGCCTGGTCTCAAGCCTGGTCTCAAGCCACGGCAGCGACTGAACGTTCCAGCCAGGCGCGGAACTCCGCCGGGTGGGTAATGGGCAGCAGGTGGCCAGCGCCTGCGATGATGGTGTCGGCGCCGCTGCGATTTGCCGGCATCAAACGGTCGTGGCTGCCGTGAATCTGGAACACCGGCGTGGTCAGCGCGCCGACGCCATCCCACGCGCCGGCGATGCGCGCCGCCCAGCGCAGGTAGCCTGGGTCGCCCTGACGCACCCAGCTTTCGATCACGCGCCAGTGCGCGGGTCTGGTTGCTCCAAGCTTGAGGCCGAGGATTTTGGCGATGAACGGTGCCGGTTCGTGCACCACAGGCACAAAGCGACTGAGCGGTGATAAGGTACGCAGGCCTGGCGAGATGCCCTGACGCGAGCGGCAGGTGGTGATCAGCAGCAGGCAACTCAGCGGGATGAGGCGCGCGATCTCTTGTGCCAGCATGCCGCCAAAGGAACTGCCGCCGACGTGGTCCCCAGGCCGCGCCCAACCGGCATCGACGTAACGGCGTGCGTACGCGGCGAGACTTCCGCCATCGACCGGCAGCCACGGCGGGATTACCGGAGCCAAGTGGCGGACCGCCGTGAAGAGTTGCGCGTCTGCACCGAGGCCAGGGATGAGCACCAGGCGTCCGCTCATGGTTCAGGACCCCTTCAGCCACAACGACGTGCCGTCGTCGTAGAATTCCTGCTTCCACACCGGCAGGTCTTCTTTGATGCGTTCGATCAGGTGCCGGCAGGCGTCGAAGGCGGCGACGCGGTGGGCACTGGCGACGTGGATGACGACTGATGGTTGGCCAGGATCCATGCGGCCGATGCCGTGGTGGATGGTGGCGTGCAGCTCGGGGTCGAACTTGGTAGCGGCTTCCAACGCGAGATCAGCGAGGAGTTTCTCCGCCATCGGACGGTAGCAGTCGTAGATCAGATGCGTGACACCGCGGCCGTTGTGGTGATTGCGTACCACGCCGATGAAGCTGGCGATGGCGCCATGCGCGGGCGCGCAGAGTGCGGCCGGAGTGAGCAGCGTCGCCGGCAAGGGACCATCGATGATGCCGCACTGATGCATGCGTCAGCCGCCGCTGACCGGTGGGATCAGGGCGATCTCGCTGTGGTCGCTGATGGCCACTGGGCCGTCGATGAACTGGCAGTCGACCGCAACCCGGCAGCGGTCGATGAGCGCGGCGTTGTTGGGATGACGGAGACGGACGGCGCTGAGCACGGCGTTGGCATCGGCTGACGTCGGCAATGTCACCCGGTCGCGGTCACAACCCAGGCGATCACGCGCCTGGGCGAAGTAGAGCACGGTGACCTCGGGCATTCAGCCTCCGATCGAGGCCATGTTCTCATGGCGCACGAAGGTCGCCGGCGGGCGCTTACCTTCTACAGCGGCGACGACGATGGCCTTCACTGCCTCCTCGTCACCCGCTCGCAGGGGGATGAGCAGGTCGTGGCCGGTGTTGTCCATCAGGCAAGTGAACAGCCGACCCTGCGACGACAAACGCAGACGATCACAGGTGGCGCAGAACGGTTGGCTGACGGTGGTGATGAAACCGACGGAGCATTCGGCGACGTCGTGAGCGTCGATCGACCACACACGCGCAGTAGCTTCGTCGCGGTCGAGGCGTTCGCTGAGCGAGATGCCGGCGTCGAAGAGCCGACGCCGCATGTCATCCGCCGGCACATGGGCACGCGCCTGGAAGGACTTGGCCTCGCCGATCGCCATCAGTTCGATGAAGCGCACATGCACACCTTCCCACGCGGCGAAGCGCACCAGCGCGGCGTAGTCGGTGTCGGGCATGGCGACGGCGTTGATCTTAAGCGGAGTGAAACCGTAACGCTTGGCGGCGCGGATGGACGACACCACGCGATCGAGTCCATCGCGGCGGGCGAAGCGACGAAAGCCGTCAGCGTCAAGCGCATCGAGCGAGATGTTGAGGCGAGTGAGTCCAGCGGCCTGCAACTGCGGCAGCATGGGTTCGAGCAACACGCCGTTGGTGGTCAGGCCGACCACGTCGACGAGCGAACGGGCATGCGCAACGAACTCTGGAAGGTCATCGCAAAGGGTTGGTTCACCACCAGTTAGACGAATCTTCCGAACCTTCGCCGCAGCCCATACCAAAGCCATAAGGCGCCGCAGCTCGCCACTGGTGGCGCGCGTCGACGCAAACTGTGCGTGTTCAGGAAGACAGTAGACGCACCGCAAATTGCAGCGGTCCGTGAGGGAGACCCTCAGGTACATGGGCGCGCTTCCTTTCCTCAGACCGGGCCTGCCGAGCTCGATCGTCGCGGGAGGTCGTCAGGTTTCCCCGAAGACCCCGTTCCCGACACCGTGTTGCTCATCCGCGAAACGAGTTCGCTGAAGCGCAAGGTAGGTGGAAGGACTCGGAACGTTATTGGTTGGACCACCCGTCAGCGGCATCGTCGTTGACGGTCCCGCTTAGGAAGTGGAAGAGCGCCGCGCTAGGTGCGCGACGCTCAGGTGAAGGTCACGTTGACGAAGACGAGCTTCGTGTTTCGTGGTGAGTCCCCGACCGACGGAGTGCGCCGGATGGCGATCCGTCGGTCGGGTGCTGCCTACTTCTTCTTACCGCCCTTTTTGGCGGTCTTCTTTTTGGCAGCAGCTGGCTTCTTGGCCTTGATGGCCTTCTTCTTGGCGGGCATTGAATGCTCTCCTTGGGGTTATGGTTTCCGACGGAGAATATAGACGAGTGTTTCTCAACTCGCAATTTCTTTTTTGGCCAAGTTGCTAATGCGCGTGATGAACGCATGGCAAAGCGACGTGACGCGCGCATCGCCGACATGAGTGAACGCGTGTCGATGAACACGACTCGGCGTGCTCGCGCACGCCAAGAATGGGTTCGCGGAATTGCCAAGACCATAATGGTTGTAGGCTGCGCCGCTCACACCACGAGGCGCTTCATGATCAGCCGTCCACTTGTCCGCGCTCCCAACCCGACGATTTCCATTGGCCAACTTGGCGGACACGTGAAGCGCGGCGTCAAACATCCGCGTGGTCAACGCACGGGAAAAACCATGGCTTTGGTGTCGGCGCTGCCGCTCGCGGACGACAGCGAGCTGATGGTGCTGAGCTTCATGGATCGCTCAGATCCCTTCGAGTCGTTCGACAATCTGCCACACAAGGGTGACAACGCGGTGATCATCGCGCCGAAGTCCGACGTGCATCTGTCGACCATCCACGGGGTCTGCCCTGGGGACTGGAAGGGCATGCGCGTCGCCTACGGCGATGACATCGACGAGCCGGTGGACCTCGATGTCGATGCCACCGGTCTCGACATGGCAGCCTCGGACAAGTGGGTCGACCTGGTGGATGAGCTCGGTTGTGACTGCTCGAAGGTCGGCGGCTACCCGCTGTGGGCCAACGCGCCGCTCGACCTGGATGTGCTGATGGGGAAGCCACAGCGCTTCCATCATCGCATCACGTCGGATCTGGTGGACTACAAACTGGGTGATGGTGGGGTGATCTACGTCTTCGTTGATGAGGACGGCGACAAAGGCTCGATCTGTTGGCAGCAGGCTAAATAAGGAAGGAAGGCTACGGCCCTCACAGGCCTGCGGCCTGACGCCGACTGCGTCGGCTTCTCGCGCTGCGCGCTCGGGGCCTTGTCCCCGCTCGTGCGCGCAGGCGCACTCGGGGGATTGTTGTTCGCGGACTCTGTCCGCTACGCCTGGCAGGGGCTGCCGCCCCTGCACCCCGTCGGATTGCTGGGACGTGGGTTTTTATCGGGGAATCAGCATCTGTAGGGAGACCGATCCGCAGGCCTTTGGCCTGACGCCGACTGCGTCGGCGTAGCGCGCTGCGCGCGCTCGGATCTGTGGTTACTTCGCTCACGCACGGTCGCTGGAAACACTACACCACCGGTGTGTGGTCGGGGGTGTTGGGTGATGTCGATGAGGCGGAACCGGCGGTCATGCGAGGAGTTCGACCTGGCCATTGGTGACGCGGACTTGGTACGTCGGGATCTTCACTGCCGGGTCATCCAGGCACTGGCCGCTGCGCAGGTCGAAGCCCTGTTTGTAGATCGGCGAGGTGATCTTCGGGATGCCACCTTTGTCGCCGACGATGCCGCGGGAGATGACGAAGGCCTTGCTGAAGGGGTCATAGTTGCTGAGGGCGTAGAGTTGGTCGCTGTCGTTGGGACGGACCACGGCGATCTGCTTGCCGCGCACTAGGGCGCAGGCCCCGGTGCGGGGGATGAGGTCGTCGAGGGCGCAGACGGTGACCCAACTCGCTCCGACGGTGAGCGGAGCGAGGCCTTCGGCGGGCGTGGCGGTGGCAGTGTTCATGGGCGGGTCTCTCTGCGATGGGCTGCGGCGGGCGACGTCAACGACGGATCAGGTGGGAACCAGCGCCGACATGATCTCGACCTTCTCGTCCCAGGTCGCAGGACGTGGTTGGCCACGTTCGCTGGTCATGACCACGCTCGGATCGGCGGCGTCGCTGTTGATGAAGGCGCGGAACTGTTTGCGCTTCTGGGGATCGTTGACGGCGGTCTTCCACTCGTCCTGGTAGGTGTCGACGACGTGCTGCATCTCGCGTTCGAGTTCGGCGCAGATGCCGAGCTTGTCGTGGATGATCACGTCCTTCAGGTAGTCCATGCCACCGTCGAGCTTGTTGAACCACCACGCGGTGCGCTCCAGGCGGTCGGCGGTGCGGATGTAGAACATCAGGAAGCGGTCGGTGTATTTCAGCACCTCGGCTTCGCTCAGATCAGCGGCGAGCAACTGTGCGTGCTGCGGTTTCATGCCGCCGTTGCCGCAGACGTAGAGGTTGTAGCCCTTGTCGGTGGCGATGATGCCGAAGTCCTTGCTCTGCGCTTCGGCGCATTCGCGGGCGCAGCCGCTGACGGCGCTTTTCAGCTTATGCGGTGAACGCAGGCCCTTGTAGCGGTTCTCGACGGTGATCGCCAAGCCGACGGCGTCCTGCACACCGAAACGACACCAGGTGGAACCAACGCAGGACTTCACGGTGCGCAACGCCTTGCCGTAGGCGTGACCGGATTCGAAGCCGGCGGCGATGAGTTCCTCCCAGATGAATGGCAGTTGCTCGACGCGCGCGCCGAAGAGGTCGACGCGCTGGCCGCCGGTGATCTTGCTGTAGAGGGTGTACTTCTTCGCCACCACGCCGAGGGCGATGAGCTGGTCGGGGGTGATCTCACCGCCGGCCACGCGCGGGACGACCGAATAGGTGCCGTCGCGCTGAATGTTGGCGAGGAAGCGGTCGTTGGTGTCCTGCAATGGGGCGTGCTTCTTTTCCAGGATGTGGTCGTTCCACGCGCTGGCGAGGATCGAGCCGACCGCGGGTTTGCAGATCTCGCAGCCAAGGCCAGTGCCGTGCGCGGCGATCAATGCCTCGAAGGTCTGATGCTTATGTAGGCGGACGAGGCTGTAGAGCTCTTGGCGCGAATAGGGGAAGTGTTCGCAGACGTGGTTCTTCACCTCGACGCCGGCCTTCTTCAGCTCGTATTTCAGGATGTCCTTCACCAGCGTGACGCAGGAGCCGCAGCCGGTGCCGGCCTTGGTGCACGATTTGATCGCGCCGACTTCCATGCACTTCTGCTGCGTGATCGCGTCGCAGATGGTGCCCTTGGTGACGTTGTGGCAGGAGCAGATGGTGGCTACGTCGGGCAAGTGCTCGGGGCCCATGCCCACCGGCTTGCCGCCTTCGCGCACCGGCAGGATCAGGTCCTCCGGGTTGGGTGGCAGTGCCACTTGGTTGAGCATGAACTGATGGAGCGAACCGTACGTCGACGCGTCGCCGACCAGGATGCCGCCGAGCAGCGTCTTGCGGTCAGGTGACAGCACGAGTTTCTTGTAGACCTCGTTCTTCGAATCGGTGAACGCGACGACGTGACTGCCCGGAGCCGCAGCGAACGCATCTCCGAACGATCCGACATCGACGCCCATGAGCTTGAGCTTGGTCGACATGTCGAAGCCGGTGAAGGTCGCGGGCTTCGGCGCGCCGCCGATGGCGTCTGCGGCGACCTTGGCCATGTGGTAACCTGGGGCGACCAGGCCATAGATGCGGTTCTGATGCAGCGCGACCTCACCGATGGCGAAGATCGCCGGGTCGCTGGTGCGGCAGTTGTCATCCACCACCACGCCGCCGCGTTGGCCCATCAGCAGGCCGCTGCTCTTGGCGAGTTCGTCGCGCGGACGGATGCCGGCACTGAAGACCACCATCTCGGTCGGCAGTTCGCTCTTGTCGGCGAACACCAGCTTGTCGACCGAACCGTCCTCTTTCTTGGCGATCTGGCTGGTGCTCTTGTTCAGGTGCACCTTCACGCCGAGCGATTCGATCTTGTTCTTCAGCAGCGCACCGCCGCCGTCGTCGACCTGCACGGTCATCAGGCGCGGAGCGAACTCGACGACGTTGGTCTTCAGGCCCATGTTCTTGAGCGCACTCGCGCATTCCAGACCGAGCAAGCCGCCACCGACGACGACGCCGGTGGTGCACTTCGCGGCCCACGCCTTCATCGCGTCGAGGTCTTCGATGGTGCGGTAGACGAAACAGCCCTTGGCGTCGTTGCCTGGGATCGGTGGCACGAAGGGAAAACTGCCGGTGGCGAGCACGATGACGTCGTAGCTCCGCGTCACGCCTTTGGCGGAGGTGATGGTCTTCGCCGCGCGATCGATAGCGGTCGCCTTGTCGCCCAGGTGCACGTGGATGCCATTGGCCTGGTAGTAGTCCGGCTTGGACAGCAGCGAGAGGTCCTCAGCAGTCTTGCCGCTGAAGTAGCTGGAGAGGTAGACACGGTCGTAGGCGTAGCGCGGCTCCTCGCAGAAGGTGATGATGTTAAAGGCGTGATTGAGACCGGCCTCGACCGCCAGTTCGAGGAAACGATGCCCCACCATACCATTGCCGATGACAACCAAGTTTTTCTGCGAGATCATGAAGCACTTCCTCGTCCTGGGCGGGGGTGAAACGCCGGATGGTTGAGAAAAGCGACGGTCGTGCCGTACCAATTCGCTGCGCAGCGATGCACTCATCGGCTGCGATTGCCGCACGCCGCCACTGCTGCTGCGCAGGCGCACAATTTTCGTTGAGCGGCTGTCCAGCCGTTCGACCGCTCAGATGCCGCGAAGATCGACCAGCCGCGGAGCTTCAGGTCCGACAAAGGCTTCTGCGTATTCAGCACCTGCCTGATGACCCCAGGCACGACCGCGGGCATCGATCCAGGTGGTGAAGGCGGGATCAGCGATCGAGGTCGCGGGCTCGTTGCTGCCTGCCTTATGGAGTTGGCTGCCATAGCAGCGCACGGCGTCCAGTTTGATGCGCCAGTCAGCAGCCGTCAGCGGGACCAGGAAGGTAGGAGAGAGCGGCAACTCGGCTTCGTAGAACCACAAACGTACGTTGGCGATCGCCGGTGCACCGCTGGCGGTCGCGAGTTTGTGGAACGCCGCAGCCTTTACCGCGCCACCGACGAGCGTCGCGAGCGCTTGATGATCGGGATGGCGTGCATGGCCACTGATGCACAACACCGTTGCTGGACGGTGACGACGGATCGCGTCGATGACGAGCGCACGTGCGGCGGGTTGCTCTGACGGAATCGCACCATCGGTGAGCGCGAGATTCTCTCGCGCAGTCAGTCCCAAGATGCGCGCTGCTTCAGTGGCTTCGAGCGCGCGGGTCTCTGGTGTGCCGCGGCTGCCGAGTTCGCCGCGTGTGGCGTCGACAACCACGACCTTGGCACCGCGACGCACGTGCGCGGCGATGGTGCCGCCGCAATGGATCTCGGCGTCATCGGGATGCGGGGCGAAGACCAGGAGGTCGCAGGGCATGGCTCGGACGTTAGCGTCCGGGACATATCAGGAACAGGGGATCAGTCCGTGATCTTCGCGATCAGCGGTTCCAGGTACCACTTCTTCTTCATGTCCTGGAAGTCGGCTTCCATCAGCTGTTCCATGGTCCACTGCTTCTCGGCCGGGCGCTGACGGCG
>Ga0105046_10020030_pt1 | contig 10133 bp, 6 predicted proteins | sample MAT03_FD_78385 | JGI IMG/M metagenome (GOLD analysis project Ga0105046, IMG submission 78385) | Freshwater microbial communities from Lake Fryxell liftoff mats and glacier meltwater in Antarctica - MAT-03 (megahit assembly) | ecosystem: Environmental > Aquatic > Freshwater > Ice > Liftoff... | reverse complement strand
GCCATTGCCTGGCCAAAGTTCGGTGGCGGCTGGATCCGTGTCAAACAACTGGAACGCCACGCCGCTGAGATCATTGCCCGCTTCAAGGTGAAGGCGGGTGGCCCACGGTCGCTGGCGCGCTCGCTGTCGGGCGGCAATTTACAGAAATTCATTGTCGGCCGCGAGATCGATGCCAACCCCAAGCTGTTCATCGTCTCCCAGCCCACCTGGGGTGTGGATGTGGGTGCCGCAGCGCAAATCCGGGGCGCGATTCTGGCGCTGCGGGATGCCGGCTGCGCGGTGCTGGTGGTGAGTGAGGAACTTGATGAATTGTTTGAGGTGAGTGACCGGCTGCACGTGATCTCCCGTGGCCAGTTGTCGCCCTCGGTGCCCATTGCCGAGGCCACGGTCGAAAAGATTGGTGAGTGGATGAGTGGTTTGTGGGACGACGACGTGCAACAGCACCTTGCCGAACTCGAAGGCATGGCTATCGTGGGTGAGCCCGCTCAGTCAGGAGGCCAGCATGCTCAAGCTTGAAGCCCGTCCCGAGCCGTCCAAAATCTGGACTTACGGCTCGCCGGTGCTGGCGCTGCTGATCACGGTGCTGATTGGGGCGGTGATGTTCAGCGCCCTGGGCAAAGACCCGGTCAAAGGGCTGGAGATGTTTTTCTGGCTGCCCATCCACAACGCCTACGCCTTGGGCGAGCTGATGGTCAAGGCCACGCCGCTGCTCATCATTGCACTGGGGCTGGCGGTGTGTTTCAGGTCCAACGTGTGGAACATCGGGGCCGAGGGGCAGTACATCATTGGCGCCATTTTTGCCGGCGGCGTGGCACTGCTGGCGGACGCGAGCAGCACCCGCTGGATAGTGTTGCCCATCTTGCTGGCCGGTGTGCTGGGCGGCATGGTGTGGGCCGGTATCACGGCCTTGCTGCGCGACCGCTTTCACGCCAATGAAATTCTGGTCAGCCTGATGCTGGTTTATGTGGCCGTGCAACTGCTGAGTTATCTGGTGGGCGGCCCGTGGAAAGACCCCATGGGTTTCAACTTTCCGCAAACCAAAACCTTTGAGTCGGTCACGCGTATACCGCGCTTGTTTGATGGCTCGCGCGTCAGCATTGGCGCGCTGCTGGCGCTCTTCAGCGTGGCCGCTTTGTGGGTGTTTTTGTTTCGCACCCGCTCCGGTTTTGCCTTGCAAGTGGGCGGCCTGGCTCCGGCTGCGGCCCGTTATGCCGGGTTTTCCTCACGCAAGGCGCTGTGGATGGCGCTGCTGATGTCGGGCGGTGCCGCCGGCCTGGCTGGTGCGCTGGAAGTGGCCGGCCCAATCGGGCAGCTCACGCTGTATGTGCCTGCGGGTTACGGCTTTGCCGCCATCATTGTGGCGTTTGTCGGCCGCTTGCACCCGGTGGGCATGGTGTTTTCAGCCATTTTGATGAGCATGTTTTACATCGGTGGCGAGATGGCGCAATCGCGCCTGGGGCTTACCAAATCACTCACCGGGGTGTTTCAGGGGCTGCTGCTGTTCAGCTTGCTGGCCTGTGACACGCTGGTCAATTACCGCCTGAAGTGGCGAACTCGTGGAGGGGCATGATGGAATCCTACGCACTGCTGCTGGCCGCCACGCTGAACGCGGGCACCGTGCTGGCGATCGCCTCGCTGGGCTTGCTGATCAACGAGAAGGTGGGCATTGTCAACCTGGGTGCCGAGGGCATGATGCTGTGTGCGGCCATCGCCGGTTTTGCCACGGTGGTCAGCACCGGCAATGACTGGCTTGGGTTTGCGGCTGGCATGGGTGTGGGCGCGCTGCTGGCTGCCATTTTTGGGGTGCTGGTGATCTGGCTCAACACCAACCAGTACGCCACCGGGCTGGCGCTCACGTTGTTTGGCACCGGTTTTTCGGCCTTTGTGGGTACCAGTTTTGTGCAGGCCAAAATCCCTGAGCGCACCAGTTTTGCTGTGCCTTATCTGTCTGACATTCCCTGGTTTGGCCCGGCCTTGTTTCGGCACCATCCGCTGGTCTATGTCACAGTGCTGTTGGCGCTGGCCTTGATCTGGTTCATGTACCGCACCCGCAACGGCTTGGTGATGCGCAGTGTGGGTGAAAGCCCCGAGTCTGCCCATGCGCTGGGTTATCCGGTGCGCCGCATCAGGCTGTTGGCGGTGGTGGCCGGTGGTGCGCTGTGTGGCCTGGCCGGGGCTTACTTGTCGGTGATTTACACGCCGCTGTGGGTCGAAGGCATGGTCGCTGGCAAGGGTTGGATTGCGTTGGCACTAACCACCTTTGCCACCTGGCGTCCGGCGCGGGTGCTGCTGGGGGCTTATCTGTTTGGTGGTGTCACCATGCTGCAGTTTCATTTGCAAGGCATTGGGGTGGATGTGCCCAGCCAGTTTTTGTCGATGCTGCCGTACCTGGCCACGATTGTTGTGTTGGCGCTGATCTCGCGCAACCCGCAATGGATTCGCATCAATATGCCCACCAGTCTTGGCAAGCCGTTTTACCCAGGCGCCTGATTTTTCCGGCTCATAATTCAATTTTTCCCGTGTTCAACCCATCCCTAGAGAAAGAATTTACATGACTGACCTGCAAAAACGCGCGCTGCTCAAAGCGGCTGCACTCACCGCCGTGGCCTCTGCTGCGTTGGTGGGTTGTGGCAAAAAGGAAGAGCCTGCACCTGCCCCGGTTCCGGCTCCGGTGGCCTCAGCACCCGCACCTGCACCCAAACCCGAGCCCCTGAAAATTGCCTTTGCTTATGTCGGCCCGGTGGGCGACGGCGGCTGGACCTTCGCCCATGACAATGGCCGCAAGGCACTTGAGAAAGAATTTGGCGACAAAGTGGTCACCTCTTTTGTTGAAAACGTGCCCGAGTCGGCCGATGCCGAGCGCGTCATTCGCGACATGGCTGGCCAAGGCAACAAGCTGATTTTTGGCACCACCTTTGGCTACATGGAGCCCATGCTCAAAGTGGCGGCTGACAATGCCGGTGTCAAATTCGAGCATGCCACCGGCTACAAACAGGCCGACAACATGCGCACCTATGACAGTCGCACCTACGAAGGCGCGTACATGGCGGGTGTGATTGCTGGTGCCATGACCAAGAGCAACACCTTGGGTGTGGTGGCCTCGATCCCGATCCCTGAAGTGGTGCGCAACATCAACGCCTTCACGCTGGGTGCCCAGTCAAGCAACCCCAAGGTCAAGACCAAAGTGGTGTGGGTGAATGGCTGGTTTGACCCGCCAAAAGAAACCGAAGCCGCCACCAGCCTGATCAACGGCGGTGCCGACGTGCTGTTCCAGAACACCGACTCTCCCGCCGTGCTCAAGACGGCTGAAGCCAAGGGCAAGCGTGCCTTCGGCTGGGATTCCGACATGACCGCTTATGGCCCCAAGGCTCACCTGGCATCGGCCGTGATCAACTGGGGTCCGTACTACATCAAGGCCACCAAAGAAGCTCTGGACGGCAGTTGGAAGGGTGGCGGTGGTCAATGGTGGGGTGTGAAAGAGGGCGCCATTGACATCGTGTCCATCGCCGAAGACGTGCCCGCTGAGACCAAAGCCAAAGTGGAAGAGGTCAAAAAAGGCCTGGCAGACGGTAGTTTTGTCATCTGGAAAGGCCCCATCACCGACAACACTGGCAAGGTGCAGGTGGCCAAGGACAGCGCTGCCGACGACAAGTTTCTGGGTGGCCTGAACTTCTTCGTGAAGGGTGTCGAAGGCAAGGTGCCTGGGGCCAAGTAAGCAACTACCAGCTTACAGGCTTTTGAGGTATTCCACCAAGGCCGACTTTTCGGCTGCGGTGAGTGTCGGCATGGCCTGGCCTCATCGAAGGTAACCGGCGTCGGGCTGACGATTTTGCACTCAACGAACAGGCCGAGCCAGTTTTGCATCCTCTAGCAGGGTGTGGCTCAAGGCCCAGTCACGCATAAAGGTCTGCACATCCTCCACATTCCACTGATCGTTGCCGATGCACGTGCTCAAGGCATCGAGCCGGGTCACCAGCGCGAAGTGCAAATCGACTTGGGCCTGGTACCCAGGGAAATTCAACGCCAGCATCAAGTCCTGTTCGTTGGCAAAATGCCGGCGAATGGCCTTGTAAAGTTGGATTAAACGCAGCCGGAACTCGGGCTGCCGGTTGGCAGCAAAAACCTCGACGGCCCGTGCAAACAAATACACGTGCTCGTTTTGTACAACTCTCGGCTGCGGCACCAGACACTTCAGACTGGTGACGATGTTGGATGGGTTCATGACCGTAGCGACCTTAATTCATCCAGCGCTCTGGATGGCTCGTTGACACGTAGGTGTAGCGCAAAAGCGCCAGGTTGGTTCTCACAAAGTCAAGCAATCAGTCCAACGCAAGCTCAATTGAGCCTGGGCTGGCCACCCGCGTAACCGGTGATGTAGGCGTAGCTGGTACGGGCATCCTGGCCCAAATCGAGCAGGCTGATGTGGTGGTGCTGCCAGGGTGCGAAGTCGATATCACCGGGGTCACCTATCCCCGGCACACCTTGCGTCAAACCACGCCGCACCATGCCCCATTCTGCAAACACACGCCGCTTGGCCGCACCCTGGATGACGATGTGCACATCGCTGTGGCGCGGGTCGGCCCGGATCTTGTCCAACAGGGCGAGCACTGCGGTGCGCTCGCCTTCAAGCATCTGCATAAAGCAGCCGTCCTGCACGATCAGACATCCGGAGATGCCGTTGGCGAGATTGGCGGTACGGGCCGCCTGCATGATGGTCTCTGGTGATTGACTCGGCAGCTGAACCGCTTGGCTGACATAGATCGCAAAATAAAGGCCGACCTGATCCGCGGGTAGCAACTCATGTTGCTCCCGCTCCAATGTGTCGATGAAGTCCGGCTCAGTCATCGGGCGGTGGAAATAATAACCCTGGATGAAATCGCAGCCCAAGGCGCAGAGTTCGCGCCGCTGGGCCGCGTTTTCAACCCCTTCGGCCACCAGTTTCAGGCCCAGCGCCCGCCCCAACCCGATCACGGCGCGGATCACGGCGCGGTTCTCCGGGCTTTTCTCGATGCCATCAACAAATGCGCGGTCGATCTTTAACACATCGACTGGCAAACGGGTCAATTGCGCCAGCGACGAGTAACCGGTGCCAAAGTCATCCACCGCCACCCGCAACCCCAGGTCGGCCAGTCGGCGCAGCACGCGCAGGTTGGTCTCGACATCGGCCATCAACGCCGTTTCGGTGATCTCCAGCAGCAGGCGCGCCGGGTCAACACCGGACTCGGCCATGATGGCGGCAAACTCATCGACCAGCGTGGCGGCATCGAGCTGGCGGGCCGACAGGTTGACCGAGATGTAGGGCGCTTGTTCGCCCCAGCGCTGGCGCCATGCGGCCTCGGCACGGCAGGCTTGCTGAAAAACCCAAGTCCCGATCGGCACGATGGAGCCGGTCATTTCTGCAATCGGAATGAAGATGGCGGGCGAAATTTCGCCCTCAGGCGGGTGCCAGCGCATCAGCAGCTCCGCGCCCATGATGCGGCCACTGTCGGCGGCAACGATGGGCTGAAAGCGCACCGACAGCTCGTTGCGTTCAATCGCGCTGCGCAGGCCGTTGGCGATGAGCAGCCGCTGCTTGGCCTTTTCCTGCAAGCTTTCATTGAAGAATTGCCAGCCGTCGCCGCCTTTTTCCTTCACCGCATACATGGCGGTATCGGCAGAACGCAGCAAATCGTCGCAAGCATGGGTGCTGCCGCTGCCAATCGCCACGCCGATGCTGGCAGTCACCGTCAGCGCCACGCCATCGAAGTCGATTGGCAGGCGCATGACATCGTTGATGCGCTCGGCCAGCACCGACATGGCCGTCGGCTGCTCGACCTGCTCGCACAAGACCACGAACTCGTCCCCTGCCAGCCGGGCCACGGTGTCACCTGGCCTGACCTGCTCGATCAGCTTGGCCGTCACCGCCTTGAGCACAGCATCACCCGCGTCGTGGCCATAGGTGTCGTTGACCAGTTTGAAGCCATCCAGGTCAATGAACAACAATGCCACGCTGATGCCGCTGCGCCGCGAATGCTGCATGGCGGTGGTCAAACGCTCGCGGATCAGCGCCCGGTTGGGCAGGCCGGTGAGCGGGTCGTGGGTGGCGCGCCGGGTCAGGTCATCTTCGGCCTTTTTGCGCTCGGTGAGGTCGCGCATGGTCACCGCCAACAGCCAGTCGCCTTCGACCCGCACCTTGGCAATCGAGGCCTCGACCGGGAAAAAACTGCCATCCTTGCGGTAGCCCATGACCTCGGAGCGCCCAGCCATGCGGCGCTCGGTATCAACGCCTGCCACAAATTGGCGCAGCAGCGCGGCATGGCGCAGGCGGAAGTGGGGCGGCAGCAGCAGGTGAACGGACAGGCCAAGCAACTCGCTCTCGGTATAGCCAAACATCTGTGCCGCGCCCCGGTTCGTCTCCGTGATGTTGCCCTCGGCATCGGTGGCCAAGACCGCCAAGTCGGCGATCGACAATATGTGCTGCGCCGTGCCCAGCTTGTGCACGGCGGCACCCACTTGCGCCGCCAGCCGGGCGGTTACTTCAGGCGAGGGGGACGATTCGTGCAGTCGGGCCGAGCGCATCTGCGCCAGGTAACGCTTAGGTATGCGAGGGCGATTGAGGCCAAAGTGCTCGACGATGTTGAAGGTGCCATCGGCTTGGCAGCACGACAAAAAAGTGTTGACGCTGGCGTGGTGGGTGTCCCGGTCCATCTCGACCATGCCTTGCGGGGAGATGACACGCACCAGCTCAAGCATATTGACCAGGGCTTCGGCTTCAAGCGTACCCGCCATCTCGGCCGCATTGGCAAAGGCATGCACACAGACGTAAGCGCCCTCGCCAAAATTGGTCAGCACGCCATTGCCGTGCGGCCAGATGCCATCGATGCCGCTGTGAAGCGCCAGACGCCGCAAGTAGTGCCGGTTCTCGGCGGTGTCGAGCGACATGAAATAGCTGTTGCTGGAGTAAAAACCCTCGCGCACCTCCGGTGGCAACTGGCCGACCATCATTTCGTCGTAATGGCCCATCACCACCGCCATGCGGGCTTTCAGGCCCAGCGCTGAAAACCGGGTCAGCAAGGCGACCTGGTCGCTGCCGGCGAAATAGGGCACAAACACATCAGCCCCAGAGCGGGCCACCTGCGCCAGCAGCCGGTCGATGTCCGCCGGGTCAGCGCCGATGTCCAGGTATTCCTCACCCACCAAGGTGCCCCCGAGCTGCGCCAAAGCCAGCTTGGCAGCATCAATCGAGCCGCGCGGCCATTCGTAGTTGTTGCCGGCAAAAAACATCTTCAGACCAAAGCGCTGGGCCATGAAGTGAATCATTTTGTCGATTTGCTGATTTGGCAGCGCCGCAAAGTGAAAGAAATAGCGCCCGCTGATGCTGCCCTCGTAAAACGAAAAATTCAGCAGCGGGATGCGCCGCGGCTCGGCCACCTGCGCGGCCACGGCGATGCGCGAGTTGGACAACAGGTTGCCGATGAGGGCGACGCAGCCATGCGTGTCAATCAGGCGCTGCGCTGCTGGCACGGCGGTGTCGGGCAGGCTGCCATCGTCTTCAATGATGAGTTTCAGCGGCCGCCCGAGCACGCCACCGCGTTCGTTGATCTCGTCGCAGGCGATCTGCGCCGCCCAAACAATTTCAGGGCCATAAAGGGCGACCAAACCGGTCAGGGGGGGCATCAAGCCCAGGTGAATGCTTTGCATCTGTTTCTAACGAAGGCGTGAAGGTGAACCTAACAAACCGCGAAGCTGGGTGTAGGTGACTGGCAGGTTGGCTTTCATTGGAATTCCCTCACACCCAACGGATCATCAAAAGTTGGTCCGGTGCGCGACTTTGAACAGGGGTCGATTCGCGCGCACCTTGAGCGGCGTGACAAGTGTTGATACAACTGCATGGTTCACCTTGACATCGAGCTTGAACACCGCCATGGACGCCACCAGTTCCTGTGCCTGCTCGGTCAGGCTTGATGCCGCAGCCGCCATTTCTTCCACCAGCGCGGCATTTTGCTGCGTCACCTGGTCCATTTGCGTCACTGCTTCACCCACTTGGCTGACGCCCAGGCTTTGCTCATGGCTGGCCGCGCTGATCTCGCCCATCAGATCAGTCACGCGCTTGATGGCGGACACCACCTCGGTCATGGTGACACCTGCCTTGTCCACCAGCACGCTGCCCTGCGCTACCCGGGCCACGCTGGTGTCGATCAGGGCTTTAATCTCTTTGGCGGCAGAGGCACTGCGCCCGGCCAGCGCACGCACCTCGCTTGCCACCACCGCAAAGCCGCGGCCCTGTTCGCCGGCGCGGGCTGCTTCTACCGCCGCGTTGAGCGCCAGAATATTGGCCTGAAAGGCAATGCCGTCAATGACGCTGATGATGTCGGCGATCTTGTGCGATGCGTCGTTGATGCCTCGCATGGTGGCCACCACCTCGGTCACCACCTCGCCACCTTGCTCGGCCACGGTGCTGGCATCGCGCGCAAACTGGTTGGCCAGGCGCGCACTGTCGGCGTTTTGCTTGACAGTGGCGCTGAGTTGCTCCATGGAGGCAGCGGGTTGTTCCAGCGCACTGGCCTGGCTTTCGGTGCGGGCGCTCAGGTCGTGGTTACCCGCAGCAATCTGGGCGCTGGCCGTGGCCACACCGTCGGCCCCCTGGCGCACCTTGCTCACCACCCCAATCAGATTGGTTTGCATGGTGGCAAACGATGACAACACATGGCTGATTTCGTCTTGTCCCTCAACTGTCACGACATGGCTCAGGTCACCTTCTGCGGCTGCATCGGCGGCCGCAGCGGCCAGCTGCAAGGCTCTGGACATGCCGCGAATCAGCGCCGCGCCAAACAGCACCGCAAACAACACGCCAAGAAAAATGATGGCGAATGAGACCATGCGCGTGGTTTCATAACGCGCCACGGTCGCATCGAAATCGGCCTTGCCAACGTCAAGCTGCAGTTTCTTCATGGCCTCAAGGCCATCGTCGGCGGCAGCATACAGCGGTCGAATCTTCTGCAAAACCAGGCTGTTAACGCTCGCCATGTCGTTGGCACGCAAGGCAGCAACTGCGGGTTTGAATCCTTCATTGACCAGGCGTTCGCGATCCTGGGCAAACTTTTTGGCCAGCACCGCTTCTTCGGGTGTCAGGAAGGATGCCATGTAGGCAGTCCATGTTTTGCTGGCCGCTGTGATGTTGGCCTCAACTTGCGTGGCATGCTTGGCGATTTCGTCGGAATAAATCAGACTGTTGGCAATGGCGAGCCGGCTGTCCAGGAGGCTTTCGTTAATCTCTGAAAGCTGCGCCAGGGGCACCATGCGCTCCTCGTACAGTGATTTGTACGCAGTGTTGGACTGACCAATGCTCCACAGACCCTGCGCACCCATGCCAATCAGCAGCAGCGAAACCAGCCCAACCAGAAACATCAGGCGCGTGGAAATTTTGAATTGATTCGTGACCATTACTCCCTTTTGCCCATCCTCAGTGCGGGATGGCTCGTAAACACATACGCGCTGCGCGGACGGCGCAAGCTGGCGGGTTAACGAGACAGGGGTAAGGTCTCAAGAAAAATCAAGCATCGAATTCAAGGATGTTTGATCTTGGACAAATCGTAACAGAATAAACCAATGCGTGTGTTGCTAACGCAAACACTGCATGGCATTCATAATTCAAGTTTGACTCATAGCACCGGAGCCCAGCATGGCACAAACCGCGCACAAACCCACTTTTACCGGCAGTGATTACCTGAAGTGGTAACGCTGCGCGTAAGGGTAAGGGTAAGGGCATGCCAATGTCACAAAACAGCCCAAATGATTGCGCTAGCTCGGCAGGTTCATGGGTTGGATGGCTCGCTCTGCGTGAGCGCTGCGCGGGCGGCGCAACCTGGCGGGTTAAAGAGTCGGGGGAAAGGTCTCAGGACAAGTCAGCTATCAATGCCGCAGAGGCAAACTCGAACGGACTATATACACAAAAAGTGACACATGCTTGCATGCGGGGGGCTTGGGTGTCGCACCAATCATCCTTTGGGTCCAAGTAACACGCTGTAGGAGGTATCCGCTCAAATTGATTCATCCAGAGCCACATGGGATGGTCGTGAATTCGCCAGGATGGATTCGAATGCATCTTGTGCCGACTCGATGTAGCCCGCTTTTTCCATGGCAACAAACAGTGC
>Ga0105046_10020027_pt1 | contig 10134 bp, 9 predicted proteins | sample MAT03_FD_78385 | JGI IMG/M metagenome (GOLD analysis project Ga0105046, IMG submission 78385) | Freshwater microbial communities from Lake Fryxell liftoff mats and glacier meltwater in Antarctica - MAT-03 (megahit assembly) | ecosystem: Environmental > Aquatic > Freshwater > Ice > Liftoff... | reverse complement strand
GTCCTTCGACATCGAGGAAACCAACAAGACCTTCATGGAGTGGGAGCACCACAAGATGGAGAACATCATGGGCTTCCGCGACAACGCCTACCGCTCGCTGATGACCGGCACCATGGCGCCGAAACACCACACGAAGTGGATGGAGGCGATGGACGATTCGCTGGAGAGCTATCTGCAGACCAAGTGAGGTTGCGGACGCAGACGCGACACTTAAGGCGAGGCTAAGGCGTCGCCAACCGGGCTTTCTTCTTGTTGTTGCATTTTCCGCACAATAACTCGACATTGGCGGCGCGACCGGAACCCCCGCGAGATCGCGGAATGATGTGATCAAACTGGAGGTCTTCCGTAGAGCCGCAATGGCAGCATTTCCCGCCGTCACGCTTCCAAACAAAGGCCCGAATGTCGGAATCGATGGTAGCATAGTCTTCTTCGGATCGGACGCGGAGACGCGGAGAGGATGGGGATATTATCCTCTCCGTATTACTGCGAAGCCTGACCTTACGTGGCTTAGGCAAAATGCTCACAGAGTAATCCCCGCCAACGTCGATATATCTTCCAGTGACCGTTTCAGGTTCCGAAGCATGATGAGCTTTTGCGCATTGCCACCCTTGAGGTCTTGAATATCACTGGCTGGTGCAGCCTTGAGAGCTTCGGTAGCAACCTTCACCGCGTGAAATAAATCGCTTCCCCGCGACGGATCGTTGGTAATCAGTATTTTAGCGGCCTCTTCAAAGCCATGTGTATCAAGAGCTTTTTCAGCTTGCGGATTTTGCAAAATATCCGGAAGCGAGCGCATCTGTCGGGAGTCTGAAATACGGTCTTTGTCTAGCCAGCCGTAGATTTTCTGGCGGAATTCGGCACTCTCGTCATATCGCGCCCTGAGATCCTTTTTCTTCATCAACTCCTGAAACAGAGAGAATTTCTTGATGTTGGCGGGCACCGGATGGACTTGAAGGAAATCGGTAGTTGCCTTGTACGCGCTCAGATGTTCACTGATTTTGCTTTTGCTCATTCGCAGATGATCGCTCAGCCAGTCGTATGTTTTTCCATAGACATGGAAAAGGTCGTGGATATGCTTTCCCTGCTCGTACGCATCCCATTTTATTTTTCCAGCCACATGGAAGTCGGCCAGCATCACAGCAATGTCCTCTTCGGTAAGGTTCTGCTCGAAAACATGAGCCGGAATCATCGCGAACCGCTGGTCGCCCGGGTATTGTTCGGCAAGATGACGATTGCATACTAGGCGCGTGTTCCCCTCGCGAACTCGATATTTGCCTCCCATTGGTTGGACAATAATCGCTTCGCGGACCCCTCCGTTCTGAAAGATTGACTGAGCCAACGCCTTAGCCTGATCCTTGGCCCAGATCAGTTCGTCCAACTTAGCTTGTGTAGTGGTGCCAGCCATCAGCCCAACCAGATACTGCACTCGTGGATTGTTGGGGTCGAGCTCAATTTGGTCGTTCGGAAGGCGGGTCACCGTGTATGTAACCTGCTTGCCTTGAACCATCGCATATTGGGTATTCATTTCTCGCTCCTCCGGTACTGGATAGTACTTTCTAGTACCGATAGTACTAAGCCATTGCCTTGTCAGGCGGTACGCTACGATACCGTGCTCGTTGCGGCCGAACGCGGGCAACTGACGAGACGTGGCGAGGCCACGGCGATAAACGCTCACTTGGCAAACTGCGGCGAGCCGTGGTGCTGGGCGATGCGCCAGTCGCCGTCCGTCTTCACCAGCGCCCAAGTCATGCGGTAGGGGCTGGGCCTGTCGCCGTCGGCGAAGTCGACATGGCCGGCGGTCACGACCACGTCGGGCGCGACCTGGCGCACCTCCGGCATGGGATAGGACTTGACGCTTATGGTCGGCGGGCGTCCGGCGAAGTAATCCCTGATCCTGCCGCGACCCTTCTGCAACTCATCCACCGACCCGAACAGGATTGCGTCCTCGGCATAGAGCGCCATGTGGCGGTCGAGATCGTGGGCGTTGAACGCCGCGATCCACTCGGCAAGCAATGCCTCTACGGTCGGCGTGGCGGTCATGTCGTTCCTCCCTGAAATGGGCCTCCCTGAAACGAGGCGGAGAATGCACGGCATCCTGGCGGACCGCAATCGACACCTGAGCGGGTCAGGCCGGCTACAAGAAAATGGGGCGCGTGAAAATGGGGACCGGCCGACGGCCATTGCCCGCGTAACCGGTTGTAATTCCACGCGAGGCCGGAAAATCCGGCCACAATCTATCCCCCCATTTGCGACCTGCTCGATAATGGCTCCGACGCGATGGGAGGGCGCATGGACTGGAACCGGGCAATCGGCGAGGAACGAGCGACGCTGGAGCGCATCGTCGCGCTGCTGCTTGCGCTCGCCGATCTCGCGGAGCTTGCCTGCTGTCGCGGCGCTTCCGTAGGCCGCCTGTTGCTTAGCATCCTGCGGCCGGCCGAGGACGCCATGTGGCAATTTCTGGATGATGAGCCCGCGCCGGCCGCGACAGGTCGGTCCGGCTACCCGTGCGAGGAACTGGCATGCCTCGCCGCGCGTCTGCGCGCGTTCGCGGCTATCCTGGCCTGCTGGGCGAAGCTGGCATGCCCGGGCAGGCAATGCAGCGCTTCTCTGCCCAACCCTGCCCGGTTCTTGCGCCCACGACGCGTCACCGGCGGGTACGACCTCTTTGGACCGGCTCATGTCGACACGTCATAGCTGCGCTGCGAGATCGTCGACAGCTAATGCATGTCACCCAAAAGTGGGAACCGGTTTTGGGAAAACGACATGCATCAAACAAAGACTTAACTCCTGCTTTCGCAAGCCATCGCGGAAGGCGAAGGCGCGTGCGTAATGCTAGAGCGTTTCAAGGCTAGATTGAATCGTTCTGCCGGAGGCAATTCGGGTCAAGGTCGAGGGCTTCGGCGCAGGGTCGATGTGGTGCATCGACCAAGACGAAGACCGAAGGATTTGGCCCGAATTGGCCCGGCCCGAAGGGTTTGCCGCTGGCGGGCGCCCGCTTCGTCATCGGACAAACAGAACCGGTTCAATCTAGCCTTGAAACGCTCTGGGACAGATCGCCTGTCCTCTTCTCATCCCAGCCTGGCCCTTGCCTTCGCACTCCAGGCGCTGAACAGCCGGTCGGCGATGATGCCGATGAAGGCGATCGCCAGTCCAGCCACGATGCCGCGCCCGGAATCGGCCTTGGACAGCGCGATGAACACCTCCTGGCCGAGGTCGCGCGTGCCGATCATGGCGCAGATGATGATCATGGCGAGCGCCATCAGGATCGTCTGGTTGATGCCGAGCATGATCTCGGGCAGCGCCAGCGGCAGTTGCACCTTCCAGAAGGTCTGCCGCTTCGTGCAGCCCGACACCACCGCCGCCTCGATGAGCGCCGGAGGCACCTGCCTTATGCCATGGTTCGTGTAGCGGATCGCCGGCACCACGGCAAAGGCCACGGTCGCGATCATGGCGGTCACGTCGCCGACGCGGAACAGCATCACCACTGGTATGATGAAGCAGAAGGACGGCAGCACCTGCAGCGTGTCGATGACGGGCGTGATGATCTTCTCGAAGCGGTCGCTGCGCGACGCCGCCAGCCCGAGCGGTATGCCGATGAGGCAGGCTATGACGACCGAGATGCCGCACAGATAGACCGTCGCCATGGTCTTTTCCCACAGGCCGGTCACCGCGCAGAAGGCGCTCAGCAAGGCCACCAGCATGGCGAGCCTGGCGCCGCCGAGCTGCCAGCCGGCAAGCCCGAGCAGGAACACAGCGCCGAGCCAGGGGAAGCCCTCGCAGAAGGCGCGTACAGGGTTGAGGATGTAGAGGATGAGGAACACGCGAAAGGCTTCGATCGCGTCGAAGAAGTTGATGGTGACCCAGCTTACCGCCGCTTTCCAGGCCGGAGCGGTGGTGAAGGTGATCGCCTTGGGCACATCGGCGAAGAAGGGGATGACGAGGCTGAGCAGCGTGGTGCCGGCAAGCAGCACGAGCGCGAGCGACAGGTTCGGATAGCGCACCCAGAAGCTCTGCCCCTCGGTCAGTTCGCCATGCACCTCGGACTGCCGCCGCGCCGCCGCCTGGCTGAGCCGGTCGAGCGCGATGGCCAGCGCGACGATCGCGAGCCCCGCCTCCATGGCGTCGCCGACCTTGAGGGCGCGCAACGCGAGCAGAACGTCGTAGCCGAGCCCGCCCGCTCCGATCATCGAGGCGATGATGACCATGTTGAGCGCCAGCATGATGACCTGGTTGACGCCGACCATCAGCGTTGGCCGCGCCGAAGGCAGCAGCACGCGCCACAGCTTCTGCCTCGCCGTGCAGCCGGCCATCGTGCTGAACTCGGAAATTTCGGTCGGCACGCGCGACAGGCCGAGCATGGTGGCGCGCACCATCGGCGGCGTCGCGAAGATGGCGGTCGCGATCATCGCCGAGACCGGGCTGTTGCCGAACAGCAGCAGCATCGGGATCAGGTAGGCGAAGGTCGGGATCGTCTGCATCAGGTCGAGCGCCGGCGACACCACATACTTTTCCACCCACGGCCGCTCCCAGGCCCAGATGCCGACCAGCAGGCCGGTGACGATGCAGAACGGTACCGCGATTGCGATGAGGCCGAGCGTCAGCATCGCGCTCGTCCATTTGCCGAACAGCGCGATGTAGAGGAACAGGCCTCCCGTCAGGAGGCCGAGCCGCGTGCCGCCGAAGGCGCGGCCGGCGAGAAAGGCGGCCGCGCAGATGCCGACCCAGGACAGCCGCGGCAGCACGACGGCGTCGGCGCCCGCGCCGATCTTGAAGTTCTTCGCCAGGAGGTCGAGCGCAAAGTCGAGCGGTACGCCGAGCACGGCTGTGATCGAACGCGTCAGCCAGGTCAGGTTGACCTTCAGCCAGGTCATGATGACGCTGATCCAGTCGGCCACCGGAACCACCGCCTTGGCGGGGTAGGCCACCGCCCAGGAGACCTGTTCCCGGGCGAGGAACAGCACGAGCACCGCGCCAAGCGCCGCTGCCCAGATGGCCAGCCAGGTGTGGGCCGGCCTCGGGCGGTCCGAAACCGTGTCGGTCGCCGCCGTCACGCGGAAGCCCTGCCACGATCGATGCCTGCGAGCAGGTCGATGACCGCATCGGGCGTAACCTCGCCGATCGGCTTGCCTGACCCGGTGGCAACGGCAAACGGCTTCCTGGCTGCGATGATCTCGGCGGAAAAGCTTGCGACGCGCGCGTCCGGCGAAACCGTGCCGGCATGCTGCCCCTTGCCGGCCGGGCGCATGATGCTCCTGGCGGAAATCACCTTGGCGCGCTGGACGTCGCGGGTGAATTCGGCGACGTAGTCGGTTGCCGGGCTGATCACCAGCTCCTCGGGCGTGCCGACCTGGATAACCTCGCCGTCCTTCATGATGGCGATACGGTCGGCAAGGCGGATCGCCTCGTCGAAGTCGTGCGTGATGAAGACGATCGTCTTCTTGAGCACCGATTGAAGCCGCATCAGTTCGTCCTGCATCTCGCGGCGGATCAGCGGATCGAGCGCCGAGAACGGCTCGTCGAGGAACCATATCTCCGGCTTGGTGGACAGGCTGCGCGCGATGCCGACGCGCTGCTGCTGACCGCCCGACAGTTCGCGCGGATAAAAATGCTCGCGCCCGCGCAGGCCAACCAGCTCGATCACTTCCCGCGCCCGCGCCTCGCGGCCGGCCCGGTCCACGCCCTGTATCAACAGCGGAAAGGCGATGTTTTCGAGCACATTGAGGTGCGGCAGCAGCGCAAAATTCTGGAACACCATTCCCATGCGGTGGCGGCGCAGTTCGATGAGTTCCGCCTCGGAGATCGACAGCAGGTCCTTGCCCTCGAACTCGACCTTGCCGTAGGTCGGCTCGACCAGCCTCGACATGCAGCGCACCAGCGTCGACTTGCCGGACCCCGACAGGCCCATGATGATGAATATCTCGCCCTGGCGGATCTCGAGGTCCACGGACCGCGCCGCGCCGATCAGCGCCGCCTCGACGAGTTCGGCCGAACTCGCCTTGCCGTTGCGGCGCTGGATGAACTCGGATGCGCCCGAGCCGTACAGCTTCCACACATTGCGGCAGGCAAGCTTGATCGGGCGCGTATCCGCGGTCTTGCCTGCGACTGCAGGGGTGTCCTGCCAAGCGATCGTCATGCTCTGCCTTCTATAACCCTGGAAAGTTCAGCGGCCCCGATCGTTTGCCCGAGCGGGGCCGCTTGTTCATGTCGCGACGCTTACTGCGCCCAGGCTTTCCAGGTCGCTTCGTTCTCCGCGATCCAGGCGGCCGCGACGTCTTCCGGTGTCTTGCCTTCCAGATCGACCTGACCGCTCAGCCCGTTGAGCACGTCGGTTGGAATCGTGTAGTTCTTCGCCACCTTGTAGGCGACCGGCCATTTGTCCTTCATGCCGCCCCAGACATATTTGAAGATTTCGCCGGTTGGCTTGCCGCAGTCATACTGCGCGGATGTGTTGGATCCCCATGCCGGATCTTCGTAGCATTCCTTTGTATAGGCCGGAAATTCGACCCACTCGCCCTTGTATTTGGCGGGCGCCCAGTGCGGCGAATAGAGCCAGAGCATGATCGGCGCTTTGCGCTGGTAAGCGGAGTCCAACTCCGCGAACATCGCGGCGTCAGTGCCCGCGTGGATGACCGTGAAGGGCAGTCCGAGCGAGACGACACGCTCGTCGTCGAAACCTTCCCAGGTCACCGGCCCGCCGAGATAGCGGCCGTTCGGCGCGGTTTCCGCCGTAGAAAACGCCTCGGCGCATTTCGGGTCCTTCAGCGCTTCCCAGTTGGGCAGGCCAGGACATTTCTCCTTCATATACTCCGGATACCACCACTCTTCCTTGGCCTGCGGGCCAAGCGGGCCGAGATTCTCGGTCTGGCCCGTAGCGTCGGAGGCGGCCATCGCCTCGCCGGCCGTCGTCGCCCAGAACTCCATGCCCATCGTGAGATCGCCGTTGGTCAGGCCGGTTGTCAGGCTCGAAAGGTAGTCGGCGGTCGGATATTCGACCGTATAGCCGAGCTTTTCGAGAATCCCGCCCATGATCTTGGCGTTCAGATTGACGCTGGTCCAGTCGAACAGAGCGATCTTGATCGGGTCGCTCGATTCAGGCGCCTGCGCGTTGGCCGCCGGCGCCCACATGCTTGCCGACACGAGCGCTGCCGCGCCCATCATTAAAAACTTCGATTTCATTCTATGCTCCCATTGTACGAACTGCATTCTTTTGCCCCTGATTCTTGATGTGGCGCCTGGTTGAGTGGGCCGCGCGGTTGCATCCGCGTTTTTCATCCTATGAAAATTTATATACCAACGTTCAGGCCGCGCAATGGCCGCCGGCTTACGGGTTGGCGATTCAATCCTGGCATTTGCTCCCTCGCTATCCAACTGTCCGCGCCGGGTGACCGGCGTCCTGGCAGGCCTTTGCCTAGAACAGGAAGTACCGCTGCGCCATCGGGAGAACCGTCGCCGGCGGGCAGGTCAAAAGCACGCCGTCGGCGCGGACTTCATAGGTTTCCGGATCGACATCGATCCGCGGCGTCGCCGTATTGAGCTTCATCGACGCCTTGCCGATGGCACGCGTGTTCTTCACTGCCAGAAGCTTCTTCGCCACGCCGAGCTTCGCTGCCAGCCCCGCGTCGAGCGAAGCCTGCGACACGAATGTGACCGAAGAGGTGGTGCGCAGCTTGCCGAAAGCAGCGAACATCGGCCGGTAGTGCATCGGCTGAGGCGTCGGGATCGAGGCGTTCGGGTCACCCATCGGGGCGGCGGCGATGGAGCCGCCAAGCAGCACCATTTCCGGCTTCACGCCGAAGAAGGCCGGGCTCCACAGCACCAGGTCGGCGCGCTTTCCAACCTCCACCGAGCCGATCTCGTGGCTGAGGCCATGCGCGATGGCGGGGTTGATCGTGTATTTGGCGATGTAGCGGCGCACACGGAAATTGTCGTTGTCGCCGGCTTCCTCAGGCAACGGCCCGCGCTGCCGCTTCATCTTGTCGGCGGTCTGCCAGGTGCGGATCGCAACCTCGCCGACGCGGCCCATCGCCTGGCTGTCGGAGGAAATAATCGAGAAGGCGCCGAGGTCGTGCAGGATGTCTTCCGCCGCGATGGTTTCCTTGCGGATGCGGCTTTCGGCGAAGGCGATGTCCTCCGGAATGGAGTCGTCGAGGTGGTGGCACACCATGAGCATGTCGAGATGCTCGGCCAGCGTGTTGACCGTGTAGGGCCGCGTCGGATTGGTCGAGGACGGGATGACGTTCGGATGCGACGCGATCTTGATGATGTCGGGCGCGTGGCCGCCGCCCGCGCCTTCGGTGTGGAACGCATGGATGGTGCGGCCCTTGATGGCGCGGATGGTGTCCTCGACGAAACCTGACTCGTTCAGCGTATCGGTGTGGATCATCACCTGCACGTCGTACTGATCGGCGACTGTCAGGCAATTGTCGATCGCGGCGGGTGTCGTGCCCCAGTCCTCGTGCAACTTGAGCGAAGAGGCGCCGGCGAGGATCATCTCTTCCAGCGGCGCCGGCAGCGTGGCGTTGCCCTTCCCGGCGAGCGCGAGGTTCATCGAAAATCCGTCGAAGCTTTCGATCATGCGCTCGATATGCCACGCACCTGTACAGGTCGTGGCGAGCGTGCCATGCGCCGGGCCCGTGCCGCCGCCAAGCATGGTGGTGACGCCGCTCATCAGCGCCTCGTCGATCTGCTGGGGGCAGATGAAGTGAATGTGGGCGTCCATGCCGCCGGCCGTCAGGATCTTGCCCTCGCCGGCGATCGCCTCGGTGGACGGGCCGATGATGATGGTGACGCCGGGCTGCGTGTCCGGATTGCCGGCCTTGCCGATCGCCGCGATGCGGCCGTCCTTGAGCCCGACATCGGCCTTGTAGATGCCCGTATGGTCGACAATCAATGCATTGGTGATGACCGTGTCGACAGCCCCCTCGGCGCGCGTCGCCTGGCTCTGGCCCATGCCGTCGCGGATGACCTTGCCGCCGCCGAATTTCACTTCCTCGCCATATGTGGTGAAATCCTTCTCCACCTCGATGAAGAGCTCCGTATCGGCAAGCCGCACCTTGTCGCCCACGGTCGGCCCGAACATATGGGCATAGGCGGCGCGGGAGATTCTGGCTGCCATCAGAGCTTCCCCATGATCTTCTGCTGGAAGCCGTAGACGGTGCGGCTGCCACCGTAAGGCACCAGCGTCACGTCGCGCTCCTGCCCCGGCTCGAAACGCACCGCGGTACCGGCCGCGATGTCGAGGCGCATGCCGCGCGCCTTGGCGCGGTCGAACTTCAACCCCTCATTGGTCTCGAAGAAATGATAGTGGCTGCCGACCTGGATCGGCCGGTCGCCGCTGTTGGCGACCTTGAGCGTCAGGGTGGGGGCGCCCGCGTTGAGTTCGATGTCGCCCTCGGCCGTGATCACCTGTCCGGGCACGAAGCCTGCGCCGGCCATCATCAGCTCCCGGTCACGAGCCAGAGCCCACCCAGCGCCGTCAGGCCGCCGGCGATGCGTGTGACCAAACGTCCGGCCGATCCGCCCGCGACCCTGCCCAGGCCGAGACCGGCGGCGACGCCCAGCGCATGCAGGAACGCGGTCGAAACGGCAAAGCCGACGCAGAACGCCAGTGCTCCCGCTTCGCCAAGTTCAGCGCCATGCGCGTCGCCGTGGAAGAAGGCGAAGAAGCCGACCATCACCATGCCGACCGCTATCGGGACCTGCAGGGCGACAAGCGCAAGCAGCCCGATCACCACCACCGAGGCTGCGATCACCGGTTCCACGAAAGGCAGACCGAGGCCTGCCAGTGCCACCGCGAAGCCCGCTGTCATGGTGACCACGAAGGCGGTCGGCACCAGCCAGACGGCGCGGCGGTCTCCGGTCTGGGCAAGCAGCGCCGCCCACAGGCCGACGGCGACCATCGCGAGAATATGGTCGAGGCCGAAGAGCGGGTGCGAGACGCCGGCCATGAAGGAGCCATGCCCTGCTGGGTCGAGATGCGCGAAGGCTGGGGCGACGGTCGCTCCCAAAATCAATGCGGCGGCGGCGAGGCGTTTGATCACGGCTTTATAATCTCCCTATGTCACGCGGCTTTCGGCGCGCATCCCTCGGCCTTGAGGACGCGTTTGGTCGATGCGGGGTGTCTGGCGAGCGCGG
>Ga0105046_10020022_pt1 | contig 10135 bp, 5 predicted proteins | sample MAT03_FD_78385 | JGI IMG/M metagenome (GOLD analysis project Ga0105046, IMG submission 78385) | Freshwater microbial communities from Lake Fryxell liftoff mats and glacier meltwater in Antarctica - MAT-03 (megahit assembly) | ecosystem: Environmental > Aquatic > Freshwater > Ice > Liftoff... | reverse complement strand
GATTTCGTGGCCGAGGACAGTCGGCAGCGGCGTCGAGCGCCGGCCGAAATAAGTGTGCAAGTCGCTGCCGCAGAGGGTGCACAGCCTAACGCGGACCAGCGCTTCGCCAGCGCCGAGGTATGGAAACGAGCTCTCGATGAATCGCAAAGGCAACCCCGGCCCGTCGAATTCCACGGAGGAGATCATGGCGCGGCATTTCCATGGGGTTGACCGGCGCGTCTGACGCACAAGATGCCGCTCATGATCATCAGCAAAGTGCCCACGACGGAAACGACGAGTGCGAATGGCACGATGAACTTCAAGCGGTTGAATTCCCCGAAAGCGAGGTCGCGCAGCAATTGCAATAGCACACTGCCGGTGTAGCCGACGCCGTCGGCGAGTTGGATCGCGAAGGCCGCGGTGCCCAGAAACCGGCTCGCCGCCATCATGCGCTCGAAGAGCACGGCCCCGAACGGTACGTAAGCCAAGTACAAGCCGACGCCCATGGCGACCATCCACGAGTAGCCATCGACGGCATCGGCCATGAAGGCGATAGTGCCGATGCCGATGATCGCGAATCCGATGGCGATGACGCCGTACACGGCCACGAGCGCCTTGCGGTGATGGCCGATGAGGTTCAGCCCGGCGAGCGCCGCGATCACGCCGAAGAGCGCCCACTTCTCGGTCGACGAAAAGATCGCGCGTTTGTCGCCTAAGCCGAGGTCGTTGAAGATTTCCTTGCCGTAATGGTCGCGGAAATCGCGGAAGGCCGTGAGGAAGAAATAGGCCACGAGCAACAGGCCGAAGCCGATACCGTAATGCCGGAGGAACGCGACCCGCTGCGCCCGGCTCATGGTGCCGCGCTCGGAGCGCACGGCCACATCGGCGCTCGACGGCGGCGGTATTTGATTCAACAGCAGTACGCCGATGAAGAACGGCCCGAGGAAAAGCAACCCCGTGACCACGGGCATGTACGCCTCGGCGACGCCCCACGTTTTCATGACGATGTCCACGCCGATGTCGCGCGTCGCGGCCCCGGCGATAATGTACGAGCAGCTCATCCCCGCCACCATCACCTCCGTCGCCCGCCGGCCTTCCAGATACCGCAGCACCAAACCCCAAACCATTCCGAGCGGCAAGCCGTTCAGGAACATCGCGAACGGTTTGAAATCCGGCGGCAGAATGGCGAAGAGGTACAGCGCGGTCTCGGCGAACAGGATCAAACCCAAAAGCAACAACCAGCGCCGCGATGCTGACACCTCGGAGCAAAGTTTCGTCCCGACGTACTTCGAAAGCATGTAGCCGATGACTTGCGCGATGACGCAGGCCGTCTTCAGTTCAATGCGAGTCTCGAAGAAGCGCGAGCCGGTGAAGGTCGTGGCGTCGAACGGCTTGCGGAAGGCGTACATGCAGAAGTAGGTGCCGAAGGCCACGGCCGCGCAGTAGGCGATCAGCAAGGCCAATGGCGCACGTTCCAAGAGCCCGGCGAAACCCCGCGTCGAAACGACGGCTGTAGCGTGGAGCACTGTGGTTCTCGATGCTACGGTGATTTCTACAACCGTGTTGTAGAAACGCCGAAGCCGGATGAACGAGAAGTTTCAATGAAGCATCGCCACAGCCGTTTCGACGATCGTGTCCACCTCGGCCATGGCTCCGACGCCGAGGTCGCCGCATGCAAGGCGCTTGGATATCGGCGGCACGATCTTCAAGTTCTTCGCGTGGTCGTTGATTTGTTGCATCAGTCCTTCTTCATCGAGATCGACCGAAATTTCATCGACTCCGAAATCCGCCGCGAGCGAGCGCAGGTGCTTCCTCGTCAGCGGATTCAGCCACATCATGGTGTTCATCGCCGGGGCGAGCACGACCGGCTTGTTCCAATCCCACGCCCGCCAGACGCATGTGAGCGCGTTGTCGCACAGCCCGGCGACCAACTTCGCCAATGTGTTCGCGTCCAGCGGGGCGATTAGGAACGCGTCGGCCCAATTGCGGAGTTCGATGTGCAACACCGTGTCCCCGCGCCTGTAGCCCGAAGCGGGCCATTCGTCTTCATCGAGGGAAATCGACTTCGCATCGCGCTCGGCGATGTCGAAGAAGTGTGTCGCGGCGGCAGTGGCGACCACACGCACCGAGTGACCTCGGATCGTCAGGGAATCGACGAGGGCCGGCACGCGAGTCGCCGCTACGGAACCGGTCGCGCCGATCAGGATGTTGGCCATGTTGTCATGGTAGCCCGCACGGGGCGATTCTCAAAACGGTCCCTTGTCCCACGGCCCGGTGATCGCGAGCGTCAAGCCGGGCGTCTGCAGATTCGCAAAGAGCCATTTGCCGTCCGGGCTGAAGCAGACGCCGCTCCATTCGAGTGCGCGGAAATCGCCTTTGAAGCCGTTCTTTTCGCCGTTCAACTGCGCGTTGTTCTCGGCGAATGCGAACAGCTGACCATCGGGCGTCAAGCCCTGCAAGCGCTGCCCGAGGCGGTCGCCGTCTTCGCACATCACGAGGCAACCGCGCGGGCTGGCGCACAAGTTGTCCGGCATGTTCAGCACTTCTTTTCCGGGTGATTCGAACAGCAGTTGCAACTTCTCTTCGCCTGGTGTGTAGGCCCAGACCTGCCCCTGTTCGGCGTCGCCGCCCGTGGTCGCATTCACGAACAACCGGCCTTCGTGGTAGAAGACCCCTTCGAGCCGGGCGAACATCGCCCCGCCTTGTTTGGCCCCTTGCGCGAAGACGCCTTTGCCGTCCTCTTTGTTCGGTTGGTGGACCAGCGTCGGGTCGGCAATCGGCACCCAGCGGACGCTGAACTCGGCCTGCGCGGGAACTTGCTTCCGCAAGTCTTCGCGGGCGGTCACGGCCAGCATCTCCAACTTACCGCCGCGGGCGAGGTCGCCCGGTTTATGCGGAATCATGCGGTACAAGCCCGAGGGATTGCTGTCTTCGGTGAGGTAAACGATGCCGGTGCGCGGGTCGATGGCCACGGCTTCGTGGACGAACCGCCCGAGATCGACGAGCGGCTTCGGCGGTGCCGACGCGGACCCGCCGGACACCTCGAAGACCCAACCGTGCGGCTTCGTGTAGCCCACCGGTTTCTTGTCTTTGGCGTCGAGCGTCGTCGCATCGCCGACGTTTTCTTCGGCACTCAGCCAAGTTCCCCAAGGGGTCGGGCCGCCGGCGCAGTTCTGAATTGTGCCGTTCAAACTGATCTCGCTGCTCAAGTGAGTTCCCGTGGCCATGTCGAAGACGACCGTGGTGCATCCGCCGGCGCCGAAAGTGTCGAAGGCCGACTCCGGTTTGCCGAATAGCTTGCCGCGACCGCTGAGTTCGTGGTTGCGGACGATGACGGCGCGCGTACCTTCCGTCCGAATGATCGCCATGCCGTCGTGCGCCCCCGGCGTCGGCGTGCCGTCGTCGAGGGGGTCTTTCGTCCACCCGAAACTGCGATAGCGGAACCCGGCGGGCAATTGAATCAGCGCCAGTCCGGTGTTCTCGTCCTTCGCCGGGGCGAGCGGCCCGTACCCGGCCGCGTTCGGACGGCGCATCGAGGTGGCGGCTCGCCACGACAGCGCGGCCAAGCCACCGACGATGGCGGTGCCGCCGGCGATTTGCAAAAACTTCCGTCGGCTCGAGCCGTGCACGGGAAGGGTATCGACGGACATGTTCATTCTCCGGGCCGATGACTCACCGAAATCAGCCTACGGACGCGCGCGGAGTCTACAGGGTTCCCAGCACAAATACATGAATACTTCACAGACCCAGCCGGCGCGCGAACTCAGCGGATGCGTTCCCAGAATTCGCCCGGCGGGATGTCGGTCGCGCGCACGCCCGACGCCTCCAGTTCCTTCGCCACCAATTCCTCCGCGGCAGCCAGCGTCATCGGCCGCCGTTCCACCTCCGGTTTCCCGTCTTCGCGAATGTTCCACATCGCGCGCACTTCGAGTGCGTGACCCAATTGCCGATCGGGCACGTACGGTGGCGGCTCCGGTTTTTCGATCGGCGTGGAAGTCTTGGCCACCGGCGCCGGAGCCGGAGCCGATCGAATGATGGTTTCCGCTTGCGCTTCGAGTTCCTCTTGCTCCTCGCCGTCGATTTCTTCCTCGTCGGCATCTTCCGTCGCCCAGCGGTTGCGACTTTCCCGGTCGAATTCCTCTTGCGCTTCGGATTGCGACGAGCTCCCCGCCACCGGCCGACTGTGCCGCATCCGCGTGCGTTCCAAATCGATCAGCGTGTTCGCCGCGGCGGCGACGATGTTTTCGTTCCGGCTGGTCAACTGGCCGCGCAGCGCCAGCGCCGCCTCGAAAACGATGTCGCTCCAAAGTTTGCCGCGCTCGCGTTCGCTTTGGGGCAGCATCGGCCGGGCCGGCGGGGAATCGAAACCGAGTCGGTTGACGGGTTGATGGACGGGTTGTGTGCGGGTCATGGCGAGCTTCCGGGGAACGAGTACTGTGATCAATTGTTGTAGTATACTTATATGCACACGGACGGGTAGTTGTCAAATAATTCCGCGCAGATTTGGCGAGCCGGCCGCGTGAGCGGTCGGAGGAATTGGAATCGAGACGGCGAGCCGGCCGCGTGAGCGGTCGGAGGATTTGCGATGGAAAGGCGAGCCGGCCGCGTGAGCGGTCGGAGTTCTAATCGTGTTACTCCGACCGCTCACGCGGCCGGCTCGCCGGCGGAATTCTCGCGACTTCAGTCCGGCATCGCCGCCATCGCCGCATCGAGGTCGCGGGTGATCCGCCGGCGGATGCGGAGTTCGTCCTCGTCCAGCCAGCGTCGCAGCTCGGGGCCGAGGCTGAAGTCTTCGTTCACGATGGCCGTGATCGCCGTGTCGATCATCTCCAGCGCCGGCAAATCGAAATATTGCGATGTGGCACCGGGACTGGCGATCGGCCCCAACCGTTGAAACAGCTCTTCCAACCGGCCGAGTGCCAAGCGGGGCGGCGCGTGGGCCAAGGCCCGGCAATAGGCCAAAGACGCGCGGCCGCGCTCGCGATCACCCGGAACGCCGCGTACGAACAATTGCTCGCGGGCATCGTTCAACATGCGATTGCCGCGCTCGGTCTCCCCGAGCGTGTACCAGCCGATGGCGGCGCTCAAATTCAATTCCGCGTCGTCGCCGCCGATGCGGTACCAGCGCGCCAGAAACTGGCGCAGTTCGTCCGACGCTCCGCTCCGCGCGAGCGCGCGGAATAACACCGGGGCGGTGCGGCGCAGGATGGCACGGGTCGGCGGGTCGCCATCGTCGAGCGCGCGACACAGACTGCGGAAGAGTTCTCGCAACGGCCCGGGCCAACCCTGACGGACGCAAATCCGCGCGACGACTTCGACGCAGCGGCCGGCCGTGCGGGTCATGTAAGCGGCGGTTTCGGAATCTTGGATCGCGCGGATTCGGACGGCTTCGGGCAACAGCTCCAGGGCGCGGGGGGCGAACGCGAGGATCTCGCGCAGCAGTTCGCGCGGGGCGTCGATTTCCAATAGCGTCAGCGTCGCCCGGGGTAAAGTCACGGCTGTGCCGTCCGCGGCGACCACGTCCAGAATCGCTCGAATCGCTGCGGTTGTGGGTGTGCGACACGCGAGCAATCGGGTGAGTTCCCGACCGAGGTCGTCGTCGCCGATCAGCGCGGCGAGAGGCCGGCCACCGAATTCGGACGCGGTCTGACTCCCGCCGAGAATTTGCGAGTGGCTCAGCAACTTCGCGACCGCGTACGTCCCCAGTTCCGTTCGAGATGCACCGCTGTGTTGCGCGCGTTCCACAGCCGGTGCCGCCATGCCCAAAGCCAGTTGAATCTCGGCCCGAAAACGCGACGAGAGTTCACGTTGAACGCCGAGTGTGCAGGGACTTCCCGGCTCATTCGCCAGCGCCCGATTCGCCGCATTCGACAATTCGTTCGCTTGGCTGACGCCGCCGAGTTTGGCGAAACCCCAAGCGAGCATCCCATCGGCGTATGCTGCGGTGCGGGCACTGTCGATATCGACGCCGGACCAATTGGCCCGGTTGTGCGCGGCTTGCTTTTTCAACCAGCGCTGAATTGGCTCCCGGCACCTCAGCAGCCAATCGCGCGCCATCGCGTAGCGATCACCGCCCGCCGCACCGCGGAAACGCAAGAACGACGGCGTGTCGAGTGCGGCCAAAGCCGTATCGCCGTGCAACCGCGCAAATAACCGATCGCGCCCGTGCGCCAATTGCAGCACGTCGCCGCCACTCTGCCCTGCCAAGGCGAGGCGGGCCAGCCAGACCAGCCGGCAGGGCAGCGAATCTTCGAGCGATTCCAAATTTTCCGACGCCGCTTTTAGGTCGATTCCCGCGGCGGCGGACGACGTGCGGATCAATTCCACCAAGGTGGCGCGGACAGCGGATTGGGGCTGTCGCGATTCGAGCTTCGCCCACTGCGTCGCCCACGTCTCCGGCGGGTGAGCGGTGTCCCAGAGGGCGTGCATCCAACCGAGTGCGGCATCGACGGGGTTACCGGTCTCGGAGTACAACTCGGCGAGCTCGGCCCAAAGGCGACCGGGATTCTCGCCGGTATCGCGATCGAAGAGTCGCTCTTCCAATTCGGCACGCCGCGCGAGTCGCTCTTCGAGCGTCTTGGCCGTACGAAATGGCACTTCGACCGTCCGCAGCGTGGAATCCGTGGGATCCTGGGGGTGAGTCGGGCTCGATTTGGCGAATAGTTTTGCCGCCCATTTGGCGAACCACGACCGCGCCGATTCTCCCTGCGACCCCGCGGACGCAGCTGTTTCTCGGTGCGCGAGCGGTGTTGAAATTGCCGCCGCAGCCGGCGCGGGCGCGACCACGAACCCGGCCCAAGCGAAGGGGCTCGCAGCGACACTCGACGCCCGGTGGAATCGCGATGCGGGTATCGAATAGCGAATCCAAGCGGACAGCGGACGAAATGCCGACAGCGCCATTCGGTGTGCGCGCGGCGCGTCCCCGTCTTGTTCCAGCCACACGAACTCCCCGACCCGGAGACAGAATGCCGCTTCCAATGCCGCGCCGCGAATTGGGGGTGTCAATTCCCGATCCACCGGCACCATGAGCCGATTCGCCCGCGGGTGCGGGGCAAAAGCTCGGCCAGCCTCCGGCCAGACCGCCGAGACACCCCGATTGTGCGCATCGCGCAGCGCGAGCGTACTGCCTAGCACGGGGTGCTGGAACGGGGCCAATTCGAGATTGTTCAGCTCGCGCGGATCGATGGCGGCGGCGAACGCGCCCAGCGATCCGATCTCGCCGGGGATGATCCAGAATGACTCGCGCACCAATGGACCGGAGCTGCGTTTCAGCCGGATGGGCACTCCGATACCGGCCAGTACACCGACATCCGGAGGAACCGCCCGCTGCGGTCGCAACGGGAACAATTCGCGCGCGGCCAGCCAAGGGCCGTGGGCGAGTGTGCGCCATCCCGCCGCAGCCGACACGAGTATCGTGCTGGGTTTGTCCGGATCGGGACGACCCGGAAACGGGTGCTGCCAACCCGATTCGACCCAAAAGTCCGACTCGGCCCGCCTGTAACTGCGAATGTCATCGTCCCGATCCGGTAAAGCCCAATAGTGCGGGGCCGATGGCACCCGGACAAAAGACGTTTCACCCTCGACGCGGTAAGCCTCGACGGCCGTGCCGCAACGGGCCAGCTCGCGAAGAAATCGGGCCAGCCGACGGTTGGGAACCTCGAAGATCGCGGGGTGTTCCGCGGGTTCGCCGGCGTGGAGTTTCAGCGGTAGGGCTTCGGCCCAGCAGGCGAAGTCGCGCCATTCCAGTTCGGCCGGTGCCGCGAACGGGCGCACCCCGATGTGGGCCAAGGCCGCCAAGGAATCTTTGGACAACGGCGCGTCCGAGCGCACCCAGCAGCCGCCCGGCCCGGCCGCTGCCGCGAGGGGCGTCCGCACGACCTCGGCCGGGACGATGCCGGACGCGAGGGCGAGGCGGAAGGCGTCGAGGTTGGGGAAGAACAACGAGGGCATAGCCGGCACCCACGGGTTCAAAGCCGACTGGTTTGCAGGGCGGTTTTCATGTCGCGGTGGATGCGTCGGCGGACGAGAAACTCGTCTTCATCGAGCCAGCGGCGACCGCCCGGGCCGAGCGCGAAGTCGTCGCTGACGATGGCGAGCACGACTTCCTCGACGATGGAGAAATGCTGCTCGGAATAAAAGCGGGCGTTGGAGCCGCCGATGGTCGTGCGGTTCGGGTCCATTTTCTGGAACAACTCGGCGAGCCGATTCAAGCCGCTTTCGCTCTGGCCTTGGCCGATCGCGCCGATGTACGCGCGGCAGAGTTTCGTGTACTCGATGGAGATCAACTGCCCGACTTGCGAGCCGATCGGCTTGGCCGCGGCCAAGAGTTCGGCCCGCGCTTCGTCGAGGATCGGATCGGCTTTGTCGAAATTACCGAAGTAGAGCCAGCCGCCCGCCAAGCTGAGTAGCGCGCGCAGCGCGCGGCCCCAGTCGGAGGGTTTCGAGGCCAAGCGCGATTTCAACTGCGCGATGGTGCTGCCGTCTAATACGAGCTGGTAAAGCCTGTTGAGGAGTTTGTCGATTTCGTCGCGCAGGCCGAATCGCCTCAGGCATTTCAGGCATTGCGGCGCGACGCTGTTCACCAACTCGAAGCGCATTTCCACGGGCTTCGCGGCGACGAGGGCGATGAACTGATCCAAGAGTCTCTGGACGTGATCGCGGCGGTCGAAATGCGCGGCGAAGAACAAGGATCGCTCCAGGAGTTCGCCTTGCTTCTTGGTCACTTCGGGAACCTCGGCGAACGCCGGGCTTTCCCGGAGGACCTCGGGCACCATGCCGAGCAATTCGACGGTGAATGCTTCGCCGCCGCGGATCGCCCACGGCAGGGCGGCGTGCAGGGTCATCAGATGCACCGCCGCCAACGGCCGTGGGGTCTTTCCACCCACTTCGCCTTTGTAAAGGGAGCGCACGCGGCGGATCATTTCGGAGGCGTGGTGGACTTGGTGCAGGTTGAACAGCGCGAGTTCGAATTCGTCGCCGGAGCGCGGCGTGTTATTCAGCCGGTCGTGCTTCTCGAGCGGTTCGAGAATCAGTGAGAAACTCCGCAACCGCATGATGGCGTAATACGCGTCTTTGTGCGGGCTGTTATCGACGTTCTTGCCGGCGGCGGCCAAGGCGTCGATCGCGGCGGCGAGTTCCGGGGGGAGTGACCGGGCCGGTAGTTTGCCGGCGAGCGCTTCTTCGATCCGGACGAGGAACGATTGGACGAGGTATTTCTTCGCCAGGATTTTCTCGTCGATTTTGGTGGCCGGTTCGATGTCGCGGCGGGCGGTTTCGACGATGGCCCGCGCGGCCGAGGATTCCCCGAGTTTGGCGAAGGCGAAGGCGAACAGCAAATCGATGTACGGGAGCGTCGCCCGGTTGTCTTTGGCGAGATACACGTACGGCGAGGCGCTGGTCGATTCGGCCCACTTGCGGCAGGCGCTGTGCAACTTCGAGGCTTGATCGCGCACCATGCGCAACCGCTCCGAATCTTTCAGCCCGGCCGTGCGGAGAAAGAAAGGCAAGTCGGTCTCGGCGTTCAGACCGCTGTCGAGCAGGCGCTGCAAGATGCGGTCGCGCATGCGGGCCAAGCCGAGGACGTCGTCGCCGGTGTGCGCGGCCATTTCCAACGCCAAGAGCCAGACCGCCCGCACCGGTAATTTGGAGTCGTTGGTTTCGAGAAATTGCTGAATCGCGGGCAAGCGGCCGCGCAGCCAATCCGGGATCGGGTCGATCGTCAGCGCGGCCAACGCGGCGCTGGCGAGTTGGCGGACTTCGATGCGGTCCGGGTTCTGGCTCCGCAGGGCCTCGTCGAAATCGCATTCCCCGATAGCGTTCGCCCCGAGGATCGCCCCCCGATTCGGATGCTCGGTGCGGTACCATCCCTGCACGAGTTCCGGCGGAAGCGAGTCCCGTTCCCACATCGCATTCACCCAGCAAATCGCGGCTTCCGCGGCGTCGCCGGCACCGGTGTTGGCCTCGGCCAACTCGGGCCACAGTGTCTGCCGCTCCGGTCGATCGAGGCCGCCCTCGAACTGTTGGAATTGGTCTTGGAGCGCTTGGCGACGGATTTTCCATTCGTCGGTTCGCCGCGCTTCATCGACCGGCTTGAGACCGGCCGCTGCGGGAGACTGCGTCGATTTGGAATCGGCGGTTTGCGCTTCGGGTAGCAGCG
>Ga0105046_10020021_pt1 | contig 10136 bp, 9 predicted proteins | sample MAT03_FD_78385 | JGI IMG/M metagenome (GOLD analysis project Ga0105046, IMG submission 78385) | Freshwater microbial communities from Lake Fryxell liftoff mats and glacier meltwater in Antarctica - MAT-03 (megahit assembly) | ecosystem: Environmental > Aquatic > Freshwater > Ice > Liftoff... | reverse complement strand
TATTACCTTGCCACCGGTGCCGACCTGATCGTAATTGGTGAAGGCGAACAAACAATGATATCGATTGCGGAGCTTTCGAGTGCGGAGCTTTCGAGTGCGGAGCTTTCGAGTGCGGATTTCGGAATGCGGAGTGCGGAATATCCCGTTGAGCATCCGAACGGTGGAATGAGTGGCCCAATCCGCAATCCGAAATCCGAAATCCGCACTCAAAAAATCCGCACTCAAAAATTCCGCACTCAAAAATTCCGAAATCCGCATTCCACATTCCACACTGTGAACGGTTTGGCTTATTTGTTGGAAGATGGTTTGGTGCATAAAACGCAGGTTCGGGAAAAAATACGCGACATTGATGACTTGCCTTTCCCGAATCGCCATAAAATTGATTTGGAAAAATACCTTACTGTCTGGAAAACAGCGCATGGCCACAATGCTGTGAGCATCAGCACCCAGCGCGGTTGTCCTTATACCTGCAAATGGTGCAGCACTGCGGTATACGGGCAAAGTTACCGTCGCCGAAGCGCGGAAAATGTGGTGGATGAGATCGTTTTTCTGCAAAAAAACTACGATTTCGACCTCATCTGGTTTGTGGATGATGTGTTCACGGTGAGCCATAAATGGCTGGGCGAATTTCACGATGAACTAAAAAAACGGCAGGTGACCGTACAACTCGAGTGCATCACCCGCGCCGACCGCCTCAATGTTGAAGTACTAAAAATGCTGCGTGCCTGCGGTTGCTTTCGCGTGTGGATTGGCGCAGAAAGCGGCTCCCAGCGCATCATCGATGCCATGGATCGCCGCGTGGATGTGGATCAGGTGCGCGCGATGATCAAATCGGCCAGGAAAATAGGCATTCAGGCTGGCACCTTCATCATGCTGGGCTACCCCGGAGAAACGGAAGCTGATATCCGCGAAACCGTGGAGCATTTGAAAGATTCCAATCCCGACCTGTTTACCATCACGGTGGCCTATCCCATCAAAGGAACAGGGCTTTACGAGGAAGTGGAATCCACCGCTTCTTCCGACATGCCATGGGCGGAAAGCACTGATCGGGATATTGATTTCCAACGGACTTATCCACGGCGCTATTACGATTTTGCGGTGCGCTGGACGGTGAACTCGGTGCATTGGCATAAAGCGAAATTGGCGGACAAGCAGTTCACTATCAATGGATTGAAGTTATTGGCAAAAGTTGCTGTCGCGAAGGCTGGGATGGTTTGGTATCGCAGGTGATGTGATTAGTTGATTGTTGTTCGTTGTTCGTTGTTCCTTGTTTGTTCTCATTTGCCCAATTTGGTTTGGCCATCTGCTAATGGAGTATTTGTTCGATAGTGGGCGAATGCGTCAATATAGCAGGATGCCCAACAAAGTTTGAGTGAATGAGAACGATCAACGAACAACTAATAACCATCAACGAACAACCAACAACTAAAAATTAGGCTCCCGTGTAACCTTATAAATCGCATCCAACAGCCCATTTTCCGGCAAATCACTGCCCAATTGCCAAAACATAATGCCGCCCAGACCTTTGGCTTTGGCGAACCTTGTTTTTGCTTCCACAGATTTCACATCGTCGAATGTGGCAAATTCATTGCGGGATGCGCTGTAGGCATAAGGTGCCTGCGCAGCAAGATCCCGATAGAATACAAAGTCGTTTTCGGGGGTAAGCAAGCTGCTAAAGTTTTTATACGGCACGAACGATTTAAACTTCCCTTTTTGGTAAAGCCCCGTGTTGATATTGGCGACATTGACCCAGGTGCGGGCGTAAAAGGCGGCCCCGATCACAATTTTGTTTGCCGGAACCCCCAGTGATTTCAGTTCTCGAACGCCATGGTCAGTTGATGCTTCCTGGCTTTCGGTGGAAAAAATCGGCGTATGATGGCCCGTGACAGTGCTAAAACCACTCACCAGGTCATAACTCATCAGGTTGACGCGGTTGACCAAGGGCATTACCTTCGTCCATTCTACCGATTGATCGAAAAACTTGCCAAAACCGCCTGCTGCGAAGCTGATTTCGGCGTTTTTCCCAAGTGTCATTCGCAGTATTTCCACCAATTGTGTGAAATTTTGCTTGTCCTCCGGCTTGTATGGATGCTCGGGAAAACCTTCGATGACGGGGTATTCCCAATCCAGGTCAATGCCGTCAGCGCCGTATTCCTTCATTAATTTTTTTACAGATTGGGCAAATTCCAGGCTGCCTGCTGCCGTAGAAAACACGTCAGAACAGGTTTTGCAGCCACCCCAGCCGCCCAACGAAAGCAATACTTTCAATTTTGGGTTTTCCCTTTTATAGGCTACTAGCTTCAGAATGACCAGACTATCTTTTGCATCATCCACGGCTAATTTTTTCCCTTTGAGGTGGCAAAAACTGTAAATCACCTGGGTCATTTGTTCCCATTTGTATTTCTCCAGGTCGCTGCCATCGCCGTTGTAGTAGGCGATGATGTCAAAGTTGGGAGTGTTGCTCTTTGCGCTGGCTGTGCCTGAAGGGGCTTTGCAGGAGAGCAGTAAAGCAAGAAGCACAAAAGGCAGGCAGATATGCTTTATCATAAAAAATTGTTGCAATTAATGCGAATAATGGGTTAAAATAGACAAATGGACAAAGCTGCTGCAATTGCTCAAAAAATGTGGATCAAGAGCATTTTTCCATTTCTGACTTTTGAGCATCTTGAATGTCGGTTTTTTGAATGGGCCAATTGAAAAGACTTTCAATTGTTTGTCATCTGGTTGAAACTGAGGTTAAAAAGAGGGCATCGGCTGCTTTTTTGAATTGCTAAACTTGAATTGAATCACCTTTGACCAGTTTTATCGGGGTAAACAATTCAGAGTTGCCTTTTTTTAGGTTTTCTTGGTGTGATTTGTCTGAATAAATCTTATTTGCGCAAACAGCTCTGTCGAATAAGCTGGGCAACATATTTTAACAGGCTCCAAATCGTTTTTGGCAGCGGAAGTGATGCCCAAAATTCAAGGGAAGGGAGTTTTCCCTTTTGAGGAAATGCAATTGCACGAAGTTTTACGCCCCAAAAATAGAAACCTTTTCGGAAGCAGTATGACTTTTCGGACAATTCAGGAGCCACCACGCCATATCTTTTACCAGAACTAATATCCGCATTACTCATTATTTTTCATCTTCACCTCCAAAGTTTAATTTGTGTTGCATGCTATTAATGAATTTTCCTACCAATTCACGGAGGTATTTCACCCCTGATTTTAAGTAGGTATTTTCAAGTTCTAGTTCTATTACACGAGCTTTCTCTGGCTGTAAAAACGTATTGGCCTCCAGGTCAAATTGTTGAATTGCCTCGATAGTGCATTGAAACGCAACAGATAGCAGTACTAAATCCTGTTCCAAAATGGCTGATTTGCCAGCCTCCTTTCGCTGATAAGTTTTGATATGCGCGTGAGCAAGACTACTGGCTTCTTCTTGGCTAAGATGGCGTAAAAGCCGGATAGCGCTTATTTTGAGGCGGAGGTTTAGCATAGATGTTTTTGTGTTAAACGAAACGATGGATTAGAAATAGGCTACGAAAGTAAATAATGTCCTGCAAAAGGACAAATTTGGGGTATATATTAACATTAATACAGGGCTACCTTTGTACATCGTTTCCTGCCGAGTTGGCCATTAGGTAGTTTGCGACGAAGTTCTTTTTATTTTCTCATTCAAAAAAAATCATACTTTTATGAAAAAGAAGTTGCTAATGCTTTTAATAGCATTTGCAAGTGCTACAGCTGTAAGTAAGCTGTCCGCAGAAACATGGATCGTCTACACCGTCAATGGTGCCACGCATGTTTATCACACATTCAGGGATATTAATTGTGACACTTTTGTGCCTGCGCCTGGTGTCACAATAGATGCCTGTTTCCATTAATGATGAAATTCTATGATTATTTCAATCAATAGGAAATGCTGGGTGGGTCTATTCCACCTAGCATTTTTTTCGCCAAGTTTCTTGCAGCATACTTTTGCTCAAAATATAATAAGAAACCCGTCTTTCGAGAAAATAGACTCAAACAAACAGAAAGAATGTTCAATTTCATTTGAATTAATTGATGCAGTTTCTGACTGGGAGGGGATAAATACAGTAGACTTTGCAACCTCTACCGTTCCTTTTACGATTCGATCTGGTGCTGCTAAAATTTTACCGGTTTCTGGAAAATGCATGCTAGGAGTATACCTGATGGATATGGGTGAAGGTTCGCTGCCTGAGTCTTTTTTTCAAAAACTTTCCTCCCCATTATTGGCAAATGCCGTGTACCGCATTAATTTTTATGTTCACTTCCGCACTCAAGATCGGTACATCTTGGATAATATTCAAATCAAAACCACCAAAGTAAATCCTTGTATTGTCTCCCGGGAGAATTTGAAGGGCGAAACTTTCATAATTCCGATTGAAGCTAAAAAGATTACTGAAACTGACTGGCTTCACCTTTCTTCTGTATTTTCTCCGAAAGAAGATGCCGATTTTTTAGTCATCGGATATTTCGAAAACAAAACTAAATTAAATAAAAAAAGTGGGAAAGGTGGCGAGCACGGAGTTTACGCCTTCTTTGACGACATAGAACTGGTTTGTCTTACACCAAATGCCAAAACACCGCCAATCTTTGTTGAATTAACCAGCTCTGAAAAAGAGCAAGCAGAATCTAAAAAGGCACAAGAACCACTAACAGTATTAGTGGATAAAATATCCCAATATGATGCCATCCCAAGCGTTTCATTTGACCATAATTCTTTTGAAATGGCACCACTTTTCAAGAAGATTTTGGGAGAGATGGTTCCGGGATTACTTCAGAAGGGCTGTCCTATTCGTATTGAAGGACATACAGACAAAACAGGAGGAGGTATATTCAATGAGCAGCTTGCGCGTAATAGAGCACAGGCAGTAGCCGATTTTTTTATTAGTAAAGGCTTTCCAAAAGAAAAAATTCAAATTGAGGTATTTGGAAGCTCCAAACCAATTGCTCTCGGTGATGATGACATGTCCCTTGGTATGAATCGCCGAGTAGAAATTTCGCAAGTGTGCAAGTGAAACGAGTGCAATGGTAAAACATTTTTGCAAATAAATTATGCGTCCCCCTGCTGCAAACGTAGAGGCTCATACCAACTCAACCACCACCGACTAAAGCTGGTGGCTATGCGCCGAAATGCTTGTGACCAAGTGTTACTTGCATGAGCAGCTATGCATAATCATCCACTAGCCTTAATAAAGTAGCAACAAAATCAATATTTTTGCAAACTCTGCATTCATCAACAGACATACATACAGAAGGGCTGATTCAGATTAACCGGATCAGCCCTTTTTCCTTTGCCTCCGAATAGTCTATTCTGAGCCACCAGTTCGTGTCCTACCATATTTGAAAGCTCTCACAGACCCTTGTTGAAGTTGTTAATCCCGAAAAGGGAGTGAGCATGATAACTCTAGGTAAGGCAGCGAAATCTATGTCAAATCTTAACCCTATTTATGCTCCTCAAAATTCAACTTAAACCCGATCCGTTGATTCGGCTCCTGCATTTCATCATCGTAATCCTCCCAAGCCGTAACATCGCTGATAAAGGTTTCCAAATGTTGCAAAATATACGCCTCCTTCAATTCCTCGGGCCGATAAATTGATAGGGTTTTAGGCGGCTGCGGCTCTCCATATTTTTCAACATAAGGAATATTGACCAACACCAGGATTTTGCCATTGAACAATTGCTGGTACACCAAGGATCCATTTTGTTTGATCAGGTCGCGGTGTATGCCATTGCCAACTGGTTCGCGCAAGCCACTGGCCTCAGTGCCAAGATTGAGCACAACGGCACCAAGGTTCTGTATTTCATCACGCTCTTCGATGTTGAACGTGAAGCCGCCCGCTTCGGCAAGTGCTTTGAGCTGCGTTATAATATGCTTTTTCAAGGTTTTATTCCAGGTTTCCCGATACTGAAGGGTATTTTGCAACATTTCTTTATACCGTTCCACCTTGCGTCGTAAGTTAATTGTTTCTGCTTCTGATACTGCCATAATGCGTTTTTAATTTATGGATATGACGCAAAGTAAAGACAACCCTTACTTTTTCAGCAAAATTTGGCCATAAACTTAACATATTTCTTCTTTCTGAAACAAATACTTATTACATTTGCGCCCGCTTTTCAAAACAGGTTTTTTTCGAAAAACATGTTGAAAAAAAGAAAGGGGCAAAGGCTTCGCCCCGAAGTGGAGCCCAATAAGTATTAAACTACGTAAAGCCTCAAAATCAACCGTTTAGCATTATGTTACCAGACGAAGAAAAAGAAATCAACCAAGAGCAACAAGAAGTGACTGCCGCTGCTGAAGAAACAGTATCCGAAGTTACCGAAACTGTTGAAGAAGTGGTTGCTGAGCCCCAGGAAGAAGTTGCCGCAGTAGCTGAAGAAGCTGCTGAAGTGGTGGCTGAAACCAAGGAAGAAGTCGCTGAAGAAGCTGTTGAAGTGGTTGCTGAACCCCAGGAAGAAGTCGCTGAAGAAGCTGAAGAAGCTGTTGAAGTGGTTGCTGAACCCCAGGAAGAAGTCGCTGCAGTAGCTGAAGAAGCTGTTGAAGTGGTGGCAGAAACCCAGGAAGAAGTTGTCGCAGTAGCTGAAGAAGCTGTTGAAGTGGTGGCTGAAACCAAGGAAGAAGTCGCTGCAGTAGCTGAAGAAGTTGCACCAGTTGTTGAAGCTGTTGTAGCAGAAGAGCCAGCAAAAGCTGTTAAAGCCGAAAAAGCTCCAGCTCCAGCCAAAGCAAAAGTAGCGTCAGCATCTGACGACGATGAGGATGAAGATGTAGAACTCCCAGTTTTCGACGATGTACAAGCCGGTGGCGCGCACGACGATTTTAACTGGACCATCAACAAACGTGGTACAAAAGCATATTCCGCAGAAGAGCACGCTAGAATGCTTGCAGAATACGATGCTACCCTTAGCTATGTTGTAGAAAACGAAATCATCACCGGTCGCGTTAGCGCGATCAGCGGTGGCGATGTTGTACTCGACATCAACTACAAAAGCGACGGCCTTATTTCCCTCAACGAATTCCGCGACATTCCCGGTCTCGCCGAAGGCGACCAGGTAGAAGTTTACGTTGAAAGCCAGGAAGACAACCAAGGTCAATTGGGCCTGTCACGCCGCAAAGCAAAAATCCTGCGCGCTTGGGAAAGCATCGTTGACTCTTTCAAAAATGGCACCATTATCCGCGGTTCTGTTATCAGCAAAACCAAAGGTGGCCTTATTGTGGACTGCAACGGCTTGGAGACATTCCTGCCTGGTTCACAAATCGACATCAAGCCGGTTATCGACTACGATCAGTACGTTGGCAAGATGATGGAATTCAAAGTTGTTAAAGTTAACGAGCAGATCAAGAACGCTGTGGTTAGCCACAAGGCCCTGATCGAAAGCGACTTGGCTGAACAGCGCGAGCAAATCCTCGGTAGCCTTGAAAAAGGCCAGGTACTGGAGGGTATCGTTAAAAACATCACCGACTTCGGCGCATTCCTTGATTTGGGTGGCGTTGACGGTCTGTTGTACATCACCGACATCAGCTGGGGCCGTATCGGTCACCCAAGCGAAGTGTTGGCGCTCAACCAGCGTATCAATGTGGTGGTACTTGATTTCGACGAAAACAAGAAACGTATCAGCCTCGGCCTCAAGCAGCTTACGCCACACCCATGGGATGTGTTGGCAGCTGAAATCGGCGAAGGTTCTACCGTTACAGGTAAAATCGTCAACATCGAAGATTACGGTGCATTTGTTGAAATCCAGCCAGGCGTAGAAGGTCTGATCCACGTGAGTGAAATCACTTGGGGCAACCAAAGCGTTCACGCGAAGGAATTCTTCAAACTCGGCCAGGAAATCGAAGCCCGCGTGGTTACGGTTGATCGCGCCGACCGCAAAATGTCCCTGTCTGTCAAGCAATTGACATCAGACCCATGGAGCGACATCGAAGAGCAATTCCCTGTTGGAACCCGCTTCACAGGCGTGGTGAAAAACATCACCAACTACGGCATTTTTGTTGAATTGACAGAAGGCGTAGGCGGTATGATCCACATCAGCGACCTTTCCTGGACGAAGCGCTACGCACACCCAAGTGAGTTTGCCAAGCCTGGCAGCGAACTGGAGGTGATCGTGCTCGACATCGACAAAGATAAGCGTCAAATCAGCCTCGGCCACAAACAGATTCTGGAGAACCCATGGGATGCGTTCGAAACGCTGTTCCCTGTAGGTTCATACCACGAAGCTACCGTGAACAAACGCGACGACAAAGGTGCCACTTTCCAGATGCCACACGGCCTCGAAGCATTCGGCCCTGCCAAGCACATCCGCAAAGACGACGGCAGCAATGCTGAACCAGGCGAAGTGCTGACGGTAAAAGTCATCGAGTTCAACAAGGACGAACGCCGCCTGCTCGTTTCGCACACGCGTTACCTTGAAGATTTGAAATACAAAGCAGAAGCAGTCGTGAAAGCTGAACGCGCCAAAGAAGATGGCGAGAGCGCAGCGGCAATTGTAGAAGTACAAAAGAAAGTCGAGAACGATAAAGAAACACTCGGCGATCTTGCTTCACTTGCAGCATTGAAAGATATTCTGGAAAGATAATTTCTGGTTGACTTTCAGTCATTTATAAAAATCCCCGCGCCAATAATGTTGGTCGCGGGGATTTTTTTATTAATACCATCACAAATCATACTCCGCCCGCCAATCCCTTACCGGAAGCCGATCCAGCGGATACCAATTTCCCCACCAATCAAAATATTCTAAGTTGTTGAAATTCAGCTTGTAATCAAACTCGCTCGGCACGTCGTACACGAAACCCGGGTAGTAATATTCCCGGTTGTTTTCCATCGCAAATTCAATTTCTTTCAGCATGGTGTAGGTGCCAAGGCCACGCTGCCACTCTTCCGGCTCGTAGATGCCATAGTTCGCCGCCAGGCTTTTCCGACCAACGTGGAAAAAGCTGGCAGCCACCAGTTTGTCTTCTTTGAACACATCAAACTCCACGCCGTAACAGGGCATGATGCTGCTGAAAAAGCTGAAAAAACCGTAAATACTTTGCGGGCGATTGTGGGTAAAGCGCCGGGCATGCCGCTCAAACAACAGTTCGTGCATCGGCTGAATGTTGATGGCCCGGCGGATGAGGGTAAGATCTTCGTTGCGGCGCAGGTTCTTGCGCTGGCTTTTACTGAACTCAAAGCCATCAAGTTTGATGCGAAGCAGCACCACGCGACAAGGTTGGCCGCGCCATTCCCAATAATTGCGGCGAAACAACAAATCCGCCCAATACGTCCAGCCATCTTCGCAAAAGCGGTCGAAGACCTGCGTGTGCAGCGACTGCATGGGCGCATATTCTTCAATCAAGTGCGGATTGAAGGAAATGTCGCGGAGCTGTGGGAGGGTCTTCGGTTGCAAGGAGGTAATGCGTTGAATGAATTGACGGATTAATCAAATTTAGGACGCTAAAGTATGCAGAAACAGGCACTTTACTTGGGATAGTCCCCGTTTTTCTCGCTATTTTTGCGCTCCATTTTACAAAATTCAGGCAGTTTTAGCATCTAATTATATTGACAATCAAGATATTAGGTAAAAAATTTCCACAATATTTGCCCGCCAGCGTTGGCCGTAAGCCTTCGTCGGCAGGACATCACCCATAACACAACAAGCAATGTCAAAAGTTCTCATCATAGGCGCCGGCGGTGTAGGCCGCGTAGTAGCCTACAAATGCGCCCAGCACCGCGACGTGTTCGGCGAAATCATGCTCGCTTCCCGCACCGTATCCAAATGTGACGTCATCTCCGATGCCATTCATGCAAAATACGGCGGCAAAAAAATAGAAACCGCCCGCGTCGATGCCGACAATGTAGCCGAAACGGTGGCGCTCATCCGAAAGTTCCAACCCGATCTGCTGATCAACGTCGCCTTACCCTACCAAGACCTACCGCTGATGGATGCTTGCTTGGAAACGGGCACCAACTACATGGACACCGCCAACTACGAGCCAAAAGACGAAGCCAAGTTTGAATATTCCTGGCAGTGGGCCTACCAAGATCGTTTCAAAGAAAAAGGCATTATGGCCCTGCTCGGCTGTGGTTTCGATCCCGGGGTGACCAGTATTTTCACCGCGTATGCCAACAAGCACCATTTCGATGAAATCCAT
>Ga0105046_10020020_pt1 | contig 10136 bp, 7 predicted proteins | sample MAT03_FD_78385 | JGI IMG/M metagenome (GOLD analysis project Ga0105046, IMG submission 78385) | Freshwater microbial communities from Lake Fryxell liftoff mats and glacier meltwater in Antarctica - MAT-03 (megahit assembly) | ecosystem: Environmental > Aquatic > Freshwater > Ice > Liftoff... | reverse complement strand
TGCGCCCGAGGGCGGGCTGCTGTTGCACCTGGGCATGTCGGGCTCGTTGAATCTGGCTGATGCACCCGGGCCAGCCGGCGTGCACGATCACTTTGATCTCGATACCAGCCGCGGCCTGCTGCGGCTGACCGATCCAAGGCGTTTTGGCGCGGTGGTCTGGTCCGACGCGCTGCACAGCGATCCGGCGGCGCGCTTGTTGTCCCGGCTGGGTGCCGAGCCCTTTGACGCCGCGCTGACACCGCTGCGCCTGCACGCCGCGCTTCAAGGGCGCAAGACATCGATCAAGGCCGCTTTGCTGGCCGGTGACATCGTCGTCGGCGCGGGCAACATCTATGTCAGCGAGGCCTTGTTTCGCGCCGGCATCAACCCGCGCCTGCGCTGCGAGCAACTCAGCCGGCCGCGCTGCGAGCGCCTGCTGGCGGCGCTGCGTCTGACGCTGGCGCGGGCCATCGAGTTGGGCGGCAGCACGTTGCGCGATTTCAAGGACGCGCATGGCGTGGCCGGCGCCTTCCAGCAAGAGGCCCTGGTCTACGGCCGCGAAGGCCAGGCTTGCGGCCGCTGCGGCGGCCAGGTGCGCCGCATCGTGCAGGCCCAACGCTCGACCTATTTCTGCGCCAATTGCCAGCGTCGTTGAGCCAGCGTCGTTGAGCCAGCGCCGTTGAGCCAGCGCCGTTGAGCCAGCGCCGTTGAAGAAGTCACGGCCGCAGCAGCGGCCAGGCTCAAATCACCGGGAAACAGTAATTGACGCCAGGGCTGCTGCGCTAGCATGGCTTTTTAACCACCGCAAGCCGCGATGTCGAGTTCGATGCTGGCCCGCCTTGACTCGCTCGCCAACTGGCGGCGCGCGCTGGAGCGCGCGATCGAGCAGTTGGTGGACCGCCTGGCCGACCAGGCGCTGCTCGATCCACAGTGCCGGGCGCTGGCCGCCGCGCTGCGTCAGCGCCTGTCGTCCGACCGGCTGGTGCTGGCCTTTGTGGCCGAGTTCTCGCGTGGCAAGTCCGAGCTGATCAACGCGCTGTTTTTTGCCGATACCGGTCACCGGGTGCTGCCAGCCACGCCCGGTCGCACCACCATGTGCCCGGTCGAGTTGGCCTGGTCGGCCGATCAGCCGGCCTCGCTGGCGCTGCTGCCTATCGCTAGCCGCAGCGGCGGCCAGACCTTGCAGGCGCTGCGCGAGCAGCCCGAGCAATGGCAGCGCCTGCCACTGCCGGTGGGCGATGGCGAGGCCATGGCGCAGGTGCTGCAGCAGGTGGTGCAAGTACGCCAAGTCACGGTGCAAGAGGCCCGCGCGCTGGGCCTGTGGCACGACGAGCAGCCGCAAGACAATCCGCCGCTGGATGAAGACGGTCTGGTCGAGGTGCCAGCCTGGCGCCATGCGCTGGTCAACTACCCGCATCCCTTGCTCAAGCGCGGCCTGGTGGTGCTGGATACGCCGGGGCTCAACGCCATCGGCGCCGAGCCCGAGTTGACGCTGTCGCTGCTGCCCAGCGCCCACGCTGCGGTGTTTTTGCTGGCGGCGGACAGCGGCGTCACCCGATCTGATCTGGCGGTCTGGCGTGACCATCTGGGTGATCGCGGTTGCGAGCGCTTTGTGGTGCTGAACAAGATCGACGCGCTGGCCGATCCGCTGCTCGATGCCGCGCAGATCGAGACCCAGGTGCAACACCAATGCGAAGAGGCCTCGCGCCTGCTGGCCATCGGCCGTGACCGGGTGTTTGCGCTGTCGGCACGGCAGGCCCTGACGGCGCGGGTGCAGCACGACGACGCCGCGCTGGCCGCCAGCCGCTTGCCGGCGCTGGAGCAGGCCTTGCTGAACGAGCTGCTGCCGCAGCGCGGCCGAGTCATCGGCCACATGGTTGACGAAGGCGTGCTGGCCTTGCACCAGTCGGCTTGGCGACGGCTGGCCGATGGCCAGCGAGAGCAGGCTGAGCAGTTGGCCGAGCTGCAGGGTTTGCGCGGCAAGAGCGTGGCCCGGCAGCGCCTGCTGAGCAGCCGGGTCGAAGCCGAGGCGGCCGAATTTGAGCGTTGCGCGCCCAGGCTGGCAGCGCTGCGTGCGGTGCTGTCGCGTCAGCAACAAGCCTTGCTGGAAGAGTTGTCGGCTGAGCGGCTGCGCGACATCGTGCGCCAGCTGCGCGACGGCGGCCGCGCCAGTCTGTTGAAGTTGGGCGCGTCACGCAGTTTCACGCGGCTGGGTCGGCAACTGGCCGAGCGCATGGCGGTCTGCGAGCGCGACCTGTTTGAGCTTGAGCAATTGATGGCCGCCAGCATCGCGCCTTTGAACGCCGATTGCGGCCTGGCGCTGCAGGCGCTGCCGCACCCGCCGCTGGACCGCTTCAAGCGCGAGCTTGATCGGGTGCAGCAAGGCTATAGCCGCTATACCGGCATCAGCCAGCTCTGGCGGCTGGCGCAGCCTGATTTTCTGGACCGCTTGTGCCGGCTGCTGCACGCCCGCTTGCGCGAGATCTTCGAGGGCGTCAGCCACGAGATCGAGTTGTGGGGCCTGGCCATGAGCCAGCAGATCGACGAGCAGTTGCGCGAGCGGCGACTGGCGCTGGCGCAGCGGCGCGAGGCCCATGCGCGTGTGCGCTCGGCCGAGCACGGGCTGGAAGCCAGCATCCAGGCGATCGAGGCGCAGCAGTTGCAGACGCAGCGCCTGCGCGCCAGCCTGGCCGTTGAGATCGACAGCCTGCGCACGCTGGCCGCCACACCGCCGCAGCCGGCCGCCGCGCGGCGCGCCAAGGCTGCGCCGCGCGCAAGGCTTGCCGGCGACGCCTTGCAGCGCGGCGCTGCATGAGCCAGGCGCCGGCGCGGCCGCCGGGCCTGGCCACCGCGTTGATCGCCTGGCAGCGTCGCCATGGCCGCCATGATCTGCCCTGGGTCGGCAGCCGCGATCCCTACCGTGTCTGGTTGTCAGAGATCATGCTTCAGCAGACCCAGGTCAGCACGGTGCTGGCCTACTACGCGCGCTTCCTGCAGCGCTTTGGCGATGTGGCGTCGCTGGCCGCCGCGCAGCAAGGCGAGGTGCTGGCGCTGTGGAGCGGCCTGGGCTATTACAGCCGGGCCCGCAACCTGCACCGCTGTGCCCAGCAGGTGGTGGCCGAGCATGGCGGCCAGTTTCCGCGCAGCAGCGCGCAGCTGGCCGAACTGCCTGGTATCGGCCGCTCGACGGCGTCGGCCATTGCGGCCTTCTGTTTTGGTGAACGCTGCGCCATCCTGGACGGCAACGTCAGGCGCGTGCTGAGCCGGGCGCTGGGCTTTGACGCCGATCTGGCCCAGGCGCGCAACGAGCGTGCGCTCTGGTCGCAGGCCGAAGCGCTGCTGCCCGAGCAGGGCGTCGAGGCCTATACCCAGGGCCTGATGGACCTGGGCGCCACGCTGTGCAGCCGGCGCCAGCCCGGCTGCGAGGCTTGCCCGCTGGCGGCGATGTGCGTGGCCAGGGCTCAAGGCCGGCCCGAGGCCTATCCGGTGAAGACGCGCAAGCTCAAACGTGGCAAGCGCGCCCATGCGCTGCTGTGGCTGGACTGGCGTGACCAGGTCTGGCTGGTGCAGCGGCCGCAGACCGGCGTCTGGGCCGGGCTCTGGAGCCTGCCCGAAAGCGAATCCGAACTGGCGCTGTGGGCGCGCGCCAGCGACTGGCCCGGCGAGGGCCGGCCGTTGCCGCTGGTCAAGCATGTGCTGACGCACTTCGACTGGGCGCTGCAACCCTGCCACTGGCCGCTGCCGCACCGCCTGGGCGCCGCTGCGCGCCAGCGCATCGAGGCCAGCCTGCCGGCCGGGCGCTGGGTGCCGCGTACCGAGGCGCTGCTGCTGGGGCTGCCGGCGCCGATCCGCCGCTTGCTCGAGGCCGGACCGCCGGCCTGACCGTGGCGCGCCGCGCGCGGCGACTACGCAACTACGCGACAACTGCGCAACTACACCAAGCCCTTGGCCTGCAGATAGTCCTGCACCAGCTTGAGCCGCAGCAGCGGCTCATCCAGTGCCATCAGGCGCTGCTTGGCGGCGCCCGAGATCGGCAGGATCTCGCACCAGCGGTTGGCCACCCAGCCGGCGTCATTGAGCTGGAAGGGCGGCAGGAAAGGATGCTGGTCTTGCGCCTTCAGCGATTCGATGGCCTGTCTCAAGGCCTGGGCCGCGCCGGCCAATTCGGCCGGTACGGTCGCAGCGGCTTCTGCCTCGGCGATTGCCGCCTCTGCCAGCCAGAGACCGTCGCCGCGCTGGTGCCGTGCGCCCAGGTGCACACGCTGGCCGCCGACGCAGCGCGCACGCAGGATGCCGGGCTGCTCGGCGTCTACGTCCTGCAGATGGGCGAGCACGCCGATGTCGTCGAGCAGCGTCTTCTGGCTACCGCTGCCGCTGCCGCGCAGTTCGCCGCCCTGGCGGATGCGCACCACCGCAAACGGCGTCTGGCTGCGCAGGCAATCGCTGATCAAATCAAGGTAGCGCGCCTCGAACACCTTGAGCTGCAGCAGGCCGCCGGGAAACAGCACGGTTTGCAGCGGAAACAGCGGCAGCGCGATCCACGGCCCCTGGTTGGGGTCGCTGGCGTCGGGCAATCGGTCAGCGCTCATTCGAGCCCATCCAGCTCACGGTGGCGCAGCACAGTGCCACCGTGGTCGGCAAAGCGGCGGCCGAGCTGCTCGACCATGTAGACCGAGCGGTGCTGGCCGCCGGTGCAGCCAATGGCCACCGTGACATAACCGCGCTGATCGGTGGCCAGCGCCGGCAGCCAGCGGCGCATGAAGGTCTCGATCTGCTGCAGCATCTCGCCGGCCTCGGGCTGGTCGGCCATAAAGGCCGCCACCGGCGCGTCGCGTCCCGACAGCGGCCGCAGCTCGCGGTGGTAATACGGATTGGGCAGCACCCGCACGTCGAACACATAGTCGGCGTCCAGCGGCACGCCGTACTTGAAGGCAAAGCTCTCGAACACCAGGGTCAGCTGGTTGTTGGACGCGGCCACCAGATCGCGTACATGGCGGCGCAGGCCGGCCGGGCGCAGGCCGCTGGTGTCGATGATGGTTGAGATCTCGCGCAGCTCGGCCAGCATCAGCCGTTCGAGCTCGATGGCCTCGATCAGCGCATGCTGGCCGCTGCCGCCGCCCTCGGTCTGGTTCAGCGGGTGCGGCCGGCGGGTCTCGGAGAAGCGGCGCACCAGGGTGTTGGTGTTGGCGTCGAGGAACAACGGCCGGATCGTCACGCCTTCAGCGCGCAACTCGTCGATCAGCGGCACCAGCGCAGGCAGCGAGCGTGCGGCGCGCACATCGACGGCGATCGCCACGCGCTGGGTATAGCGCGGATGGCTCAGGCCCATGTACTCGCGCAGCAATTCGGGCGGCAGGTTGTCGACGCAAAAGTAGCCGGCGTCCTCCAGCGCATGCAGCGCCACCGACTTGCCCGAGCCCGAGATGCCGGTGATTAATACCAGCTCGCGCAGCACTGCTGCAGCCGGCTGCAAAGCGGCGACGGTCGGGGCAACGGGGTCAGGCGGCTGGCTCATGCTTTGCTGCGTCGGCGCGGCGGCGGCGGCTTGGCCGGGCCGTCGTCGAAGGGGGCTGAAGTTTGCTGCAGCATGGCCTGGGCATGGGCCAGGCTGGTGCCGGCCAGGCGCTCGCCGCCGAGCATGCGCGCCACCTCGGCGACGCGGGCCTCACCCTGCACGGGCGCCACGCTGCTGGCGGTGCTGCCTTCATCGGCGGTGATTTTTTGCACCAGGTAATGCCAGTCGGCGCAGGCGGCCACCTGGGCCAGGTGGGTGACCGCCAGCACCTGGCGGTTGCGGCCCAACTGCTTCATCAGCGCGCCGACGGTATCGCCCACGGCGCCGCCGATGCCGGCGTCGACCTCGTCGAAGATCAGCGTGCCGGCGTCGGCCTCGGGGCTGGCCTGCGCTGTGCTGACGGTGATCGCCAGCGCCAGCCGCGACAGCTCGCCGCCCGACGCCACCTTGGCCAGCGGCCGCGGCGTGCTGCCGGCATGGCCGGCAACCAGGAATTCGACCGCCTCCAGCCCTTGCGATTGCGGCGCCGCCAGCGCCGTCAGCGCCACCTCAAAGCGGCCGCCGGCCATGCCCAGGGTCTGCATCGCCAGCGTCACGGCCGCGCCCAGCGGGCCTGCAGCGGCGCTGCGTGCGGCGCTGATGCGGCGCGCCTCGCGCCGGTACTGCTGCTCGGTTTCGGCCACGCGCGCTTCGAGCGTGGCGGTGTCAAAGGCCGCGTCCAGCGCCGCCAGCTCGAGCCGCCACTGTGCCAGCAGCGCCGGCAACTCGGCGGGCGGGCGGCGGTAGCGGCGGGCCAGGCCAACCCAGGCTGACAGGCGCTCGTCAAGCTCGGCCAGGCGTCGCGGATCGAGATCGGCATGGCCCAGGTAGGCATTGAGGCCGTGGCTTGCGTCCTGCAACTGCGCCAGAGCGCCCTGCAGCGACTCGATGATGGGCGCGATGCGGTGGTCGTGCCCGGCTACCTCGCCCAGCGCGGCCAGGGCGCGGCCGGTCAAGCCCTCGGCATGGCCTTGTTCGGCCTCGCTCAGTTGCTGCAATGCGGCGCGCGTGGCATCAATCAGCGCCTGGCCGTTGGCTAGCCGCTGGTGCTCGGCATTGAGCTCGGCCCACTCGCCGGCGCCCGGCGCCAGCCGGTCGACTTCAGCGATCTGCCAGGCCAGGCGCTCTCGCTCGCGCAGCAAATCGTCGCCACGCTCGCGGGCGCCGGACAGCGCTTCGGCCGCCGCTTTGCGCTCAGCAAAGCGCTGCACCAGTTCGGTGGTGTCGAGGCCGGCCTGGCGGTCGAGCAGGGCGCGTGTGGCAGCGGGGCGCGTCAGGCTTTGCCAGGCATGCTGGCCATGGATATCAAGCAGGTGATCGGCGGCCTCGCGCAACTGGGTCACGGTGGCCGGGCTGCCGTTGATCCAGGCCCGGCTCTTGCCCTGGGCATCGACCACGCGGCGCAGCAGCAGCGCGTCGGGCTCGTCGCCGGCAAAGCCGGCCTCGTCCAGCCAGCCTGCCAGCGAGGCGGGGGAATCGAATTCGGCGCTGATCTCGGCCCGCGCCGCACCCTCGCGCACCACGCCGGCATCGCCGCGGCTGCCCAGCGCCAGCTGCAGCGCGTCGACCAGGATCGACTTGCCCGCGCCGGTCTCGCCGGTCAGCACCGAGAACCCGGCGTGGAATTCCAGCTCAAGCGTCGGCACGATGACAAAGTCGCGCAAGGCGAGGCGGCGCAGCATGTCAGGCCGCCCACCCCAGGCTTGGGCCGCAGCGCGGCGCCAGCGCAGCGCGGGGTTTTCCAAGCGGACGCCTCGGATCCGGCTTTGCCGGGCCGATGGGGTCGCTTCGGGGGGGGGTCACGGTCCTCCCTCGTACCAGCGCAACTTGCGCCGCAAAGTGCCGAAATAGCTCCAGCCGCGTGGATGCAGAAACCGCACCTTGTGTTCCGAGCGCTTGATCCGCACCTGGTCGCCATGCAGCAGGCTGGCGAGGCCCTGCATGTCGAAGTTGGCCGAGGCGTCGCGGCCCGAGACCACGGTGATGCGCATCGGCCCGGTGTCGGGCAGCACGATGGGCCGGTTGGACAAGGTGTGCGAGGCGATCGGCACCAGCACCCAGCCGGCGATGCTGGGGTGCAGGATGGGCCCGCCCGCCGACAAGGCATAGGCGGTTGAGCCGGTGGGTGAGGCCACGATCAGGCCGTCTGCGCGCAAGTTGGCGACAAATTCGTCACCGATGTCGACCCGCAGCTCCACCATGCTGGCGGTGGCGCCGCGGCTGACCACCACGTCATTGAGCGACAGGCACTCGAAGATGCAATCGCCGTCGCGCCAGACCTCGCCTTCGAGCATGGCGCGCAGGTCTTCCTCGTAGTCGCCGGCGATCATCGGTGCCAGCGCCTCGCGGTACTGGCCCAGCGGCACGTCGGTGATGAAGCCCAGCCGGCCCTGGTTGATGCCCACCAGCGGCACGTTGTAGCGCGCCAGTTCACGCGCGATGCCCAGCATGGTGCCGTCGCCGCCCACCACCACCGCCAGATCGCACTGCGCGCCGATCTGCGCGGTGCTCAGCGCCTCGAAGCCACTGACGCCGGTGCTTTGCGCGCTATGCCATTCAAAGGAGACCTCCAGGCCCTGGCTGACCAGGAAATGGGCGATGTCTTCGAGCAGCGGACGGATGCCGTTGGCCTGGTATTTGCCGACCAGCGCTGCATGTTGGAATCGACGGGGCATGCGCAGAATTACACCACAGGGGCTGCACCTCAACCGGCGGCTTGCAGCCTGTCCTTACAATGAAAAATCACCGATGAAAAGCGTATGGACGAGCGAGCCCGCAGCCTGCTGAAGACCTTGGTCGAGCGCTACATCGCTGACGGTCAGCCGGTGGGCTCGCGCACGCTGTCGCGGGCCTCGGGGCTGGAGCTGTCACCGGCGACCATCCGCAACGTGATGGCCGACCTGGAGGATTTGGGCCTGATCGCCAGCCCGCACACCAGCGCCGGGCGCGTGCCCACTGCACGCGGTTACCGCTTGTTTGTCGACACCATGCTGACGGCGCGCCAGCCGCTGGATATCCACCACACACCGCCCGAGATGGCCGGCGTGCGCGAGCAACTGCACCCTGACCAGCCACAGCGCGTGATCGCCCAGGCGGCACACCTGCTGTCCAACCTGTCGCACTTTGTCGGCGTGGTCACGGCGCCCAAGCGCGCAAGTGTGTTTCACCACATCGAGTTCTTGCGGTTGGGCGAAAAGCGCGTGCTGGTGATCCTGGTATCACCCGAGGGCGATGTGCAGAACCGCGTCATCTTCACCGCCCGCGACCATGCGCAGAGCGAGCTGGTCGAGGCCAGCAACTACCTCAACAGCCATTACGCCGGCCTGGCCATCGACGAGGTGCGCAACAAGCTCAAGCGCGAGGTGGACACGCTGCGCGGCGAGATTGCGGCGCTGATGCAAGCGGCGGTGCAGGCCGGCAGCGACGTGCTGGCCAATGACAGCGAGCAGTTGGTGGTCTCGGGCGAACGCAACCTGCTGGGCCTGCAAGACTTTGGCAGTGACCTGCGCTCGCTGCGCAAGCTGTTCGACATGTTTGAGCAGAAGACCGAGCTGATGCGTTTGCTGGAAAACTCCAACCTGGCCGAGGGCGTGCGCATCTACATCGGCGGCGAGTCGGGTGTGGTGCCCTACGAAGAGCTGTCGATCGTCTCCGCGCCCTATGAGGTGGACGGCCGCATCGTCGGCACGCTGGGCGTGATCGGCCCGACCCGCATGGCCTATGACCGCATGATCCAGCTGGTGGACATCACCGCGCGGCTGGTGGGCAACGCGCTGTCGGCGCCCAAGTAGCGGCATCGCGTTGGCATTTGCGCTGGCGCGGGCTCCGGCACTTGCTGGTGGCCTGTACTTATATACATACAAATATAAATCTCTATGATGTTGGGTCGCCATGGCCCGCTATCGGAGCGGGTTGATTTGCAACAACTCACAGGAGACATGCCATGAATTCCACGCCCCGTCGTCGCAAGATCGTCGCCGCCCTGGCCATCACCAGCGGCGCCCTGCTGGCCCCGGTGGCCGCGCAGGCCGACCAGTTCATCAACATCCTCACCGGCGGCACCAGCGGTGTGTACTACCCGCTGGGCGTGGCGTTGGGCAAGATCTACGCCGACAAGATCCCCGGCGTGCGCACGCAAGTGCAGTCGACCAAGGCCTCGGTGGAGAACCTCAACTTGCTGCAAACCGGCCGCGGCGAGATCGCGCTGGCACTGGGCGACTCGGTCAAATCGGCCTGGGAAGGCGAAGAGGAAGTCGGCTTCCCGAAGAAGCTCGACAAGCTGCGCGGCGTGGCTGCGGTCTATCCCAACGTGATCCAGATCGTGGCCTCGCAAGGCAGCGGCGTGAAGAATTTTGCCGATCTCAAGGGCAAGAGCCTGTCGGTGGGTGCGCCCAAGTCGGGCACCGAAGTCAACGCGCGGCGCATCTTCGAAGCCATGGGCATGAGCTACAAGGATCTGGCCAAGACCGAGTACCTGCCGTTTGGCGAGTCGGTTGAGTTGATCAAGAACCGCCAGCTCGACGCCACGCTGCAATCGGCTGGCCTCGGCGTGGCCTCGATCCGTGACCTGGCCAGCTCGCTGCCGATCACCGTGGTGTCGGTG
>Ga0105046_10020016_pt1 | contig 10138 bp, 9 predicted proteins | sample MAT03_FD_78385 | JGI IMG/M metagenome (GOLD analysis project Ga0105046, IMG submission 78385) | Freshwater microbial communities from Lake Fryxell liftoff mats and glacier meltwater in Antarctica - MAT-03 (megahit assembly) | ecosystem: Environmental > Aquatic > Freshwater > Ice > Liftoff... | reverse complement strand
GGTCATCCTCGACAATCTCTCCAGCCATAAAAGCCCAAAAGCCGCCGCCATCCTCAAGGCTCGCGGTGCCTGGTTCCTATTCCTGCCGCCCTGCAGCCCCGACCTTAACCCCATCGAAATGGCATTTGCCAAGCTCAAGGCGCACCTGCGAAAGGCAAAGGCTCGAACCATCGACGCGCTATGGAAAGCCGTCGGATCAATCTGCGAACTCCACTCGCCCGACGAATGTTGGAACTACCTCAAGGCAACAGGTTATGTTGCAGATTAAACGCTCGATGCTCTCGCCCCCGCACGCCCTGGTCTCGATTCACACCTGCCTTCACACTGGACTACCAGCGTTGCGCCGACCAAGTTTCGGTGTGCAAGACTCCAAGGCCTTTTCTAACAGCTTCACGTCAACTCTCGACCTCGCCAGCGCGGCGCCGAACCCACAGGAAAGCCTTTGGGGTAAGGCACGGCGCAACCGTGCCATCAACCGATCTGGTGGCGCAAGTGCGCCGACACTGCCCGTAAACTCGTCGATGATTGGGGCCTGCGTTTCCAGTAAAGTGCCATCCATTTCGCGATCTATGTAAGTGAGAATCATCGGTCCTTCAAAATACGCTCTCGGGTCCTCACCCGAGATGGCACCAAGCTGCACGGCGACCCTATCCGATTCCATGCGCCCGCCTTGGTCGTAGTTTGATGTCGCATCTAGAATTGCGTCGTAGCTCAGGATTCCCTGTTCGCGAAATCTGGCAAGCGCAGCGAATTGCGCGAGACTCTCGACGACGAATGCACTTCCGGGCGCGTGTTGCGGTACCACCCGATAGCCCCACCATTGATGGGCAACCTCATGGGAAAGCACCAGTCTCGACGACCTGGCTAGGTCACTGCTCGCCCGCTCATGCCCCATCACATGCTCGCCGATAGCTACCCCTCCGAGAAAGGAGACAGCATCAGACCAGTGCGCCGGCATCTCGACGAACCAATGGCTGCGTGTTGGCGGTGGTCCCCACCGGTCGGCAAATGAATGCAGTTCCTGACGCATGTAATCTTGAACTTCAGTAGCAGAGGTCTTCGAATAGGCCGCCAGATAAACATCGACCCCTAGGCCATCGCAGTTCACCGAACACTTTTTAACCCGGAATTTCGCTGCTGCGAGCAAGAGGTTACCAAGCGCCTCGGCGGGAAAATCAAGCTGCCATCTGGCACGATCGCCAGTTTGCGAAACCCGTTGTGCGAAGGCTACAGACATATCCCGTGGTGCGTCCACACGCATTTTTGCGACGAGAGGATCGTATCCGATGTACGATCTGCCCGCCCGACAGGCAGCGCCGTTACTGTCCGCGATGCACGCGCTCGATGCGGGGAGCGGAACGAGTTCGTCCGTTCCGAGGAAGACAGCGTCGCCCATCACAATCCGCTGCGAGGCAATATCAAATGTTTCGGTCGCATCGATAGTCGCTTCGAATTCGATCATTGCACTGGCACCTACGCCAATGGCGGTATCCAGCGCAAACGCTTCAATATTGGCGCCCGACGCCACAAGCTTTGCTTGTTCGCCATCGATGCTCAGGCTTGCTATTCGGAACGTGGGTGCTCTCGACAACAGCAGGACCGACGTTGGCGCTCGACTCTCATTTTTCACATCAAGCCGACCACTAATTTCGACGGTTCGGCTTCCGGGCAATAACGTAACGTCGAGGTCGGCCGACAGGGCGCGCATCTGCGCGTCGGATTTCTTTGCGATGAGCTTGATCATACGATCGCCGTTGGCATAATGGCGGACCGATGCTGCGCGATCATCGCTGATCCGAGCTGCAAGAACACCTGCTCCTGTCAATATGACGATGATCGCTAGCATTGCTGCAAGATTTGAAAGGCGCGAAAGCGATTTGTCGGGAGCATGATCATAATCAGAGTTGGCTGCGTTCCGGCGCTTCGACTGGCGATCCTTCATGATGAGCAAAACCAGCAGCATTGCGACGGTGATCAACAGCCAGTAGGACCGGGTCAGCCAGCCCGCTTCCAGATTGACGACATCAGTCGAAGCCTGCGTCACCTCGAATTGGGACGATGTGCCGAACCCTATGAACGAGATATCCACGCCGCGTTGCGCTAGAAATATGACCACTGCGATATAGGTAATGAAGGCCAGCAATGTGAGCCACCAGCGCGCCAAGAGCGAGTGAACAAAAACAGCAAAGACCACGGCTATAGATATATCAAACAGCAAGGCCGTCCATATCTGGCCAGTGGCGGGGTGGCGAAGGTCACTGAGTTCGGGAAGCGCCAAGCGCATGGCCAACCAAGTTGTGATTGCGAAAAGCAGCGCCACCGAGATCGATACGACCGGTACGATGACAAGCGCGTAAGCGAAGCTGCCATCCGCCCATCTTGCGGCAATGCTTCGACACATATTGACGAGAGACGGGGCAACCACAAACAGCGCCAAGGCAACAAGGATCGGAGAAAACTGGTTAATTACGCCCAGTGCAGCCATCGGCCCCATCTGAACTTCGAAACCATAAAAATCGCGAGTGCTATTGGCGACGAGCAGCGCAAGAATGCTGCCATATATAGTCGCGCTCAGGAGGGTCATCCAGATATCAAAGAAGCGTTCTTCGGAATTAACCGCTGCGTCCTCCATCTTCATCGCCGGACCGCCAGCCCGATCAGCACCATCGCGCAAGCCGCACTGATAGTCAGCGCCGCAAGGCTGGGATTATACAGGCCCAGCAGATCAAGCTCGGGTGGTGGGTCATTAAAGCCGAAAACGTAAAGCGCAATACAGGCGATGGCTGTACCTAGCAAAGGGGTGCCGAAACGACGAAAAGCGACACTCTCCCAGAACGCAAGCGCTATCAACCCACTGCTCGCAGTCAGCGCTTGCACAACTGGCATCCCTGCCAACGCGAATCCCGCTGCAAGCAACATCGGGCCGACGATCGATACAGCGTGGACGAAGTCTGCGGTAGGTTTCTGAAGCGCCGGCTCGCAGGCCTCTAGCGACCTGGAGAGTACGAGCTCCGGGTCGCTGATTCTATTTGCGATCAGTAAGGGGACCACTGCCAGCATGATAATCGCGATGCTCGCGTGTTCTGGAAGGGCAAGGCCTGTTCCGGCTGCCGCCAAGAGCAGCGCGATTGCGAACGGCGATGAGCGATAGAGGCGCTGCGCCGTTGCGATAAACCCGATCCAAGCAAGCTGCACAGGCTTGCGGGGCGGCACCTCCGGTTCAGGTTTCGCAGGAGCGACCGTCGGAACACCCTTGATCGCTTTTGCCTGCCACATGGGCTGCCCATTCCGATGTATCAGCCCACCCAGTGTCGAGGCTCCAACCACGCCGACCATCACCAGCGCAATAAACGAGACCCCCTGTCCTGCAAGAATGCCGAATTTCGAGTCTGGGAGGCTCTGCCATGCAAATCGGCTTCCTTCAGTCACCGGCAAAAAACCAAGTGAAAGGTCGGCACCGTGCTGCTCGGGTCCAAGCAACTTAATCAGCGACTTGGTTCCGATCATATCCAATCCGCCGTTCAAAGAGAAGATTAGCACCGCCACCCAAAACACAACGAGCGCAAACGTGCGCAGAAGAGGATTTGGCGGCAGCGTCAAATCAATAGCCATCCCGGCAATGATCGTAACCATGATGGCAGGTAACACCAAAGCCAGAAACAGGATGAAAGCTTCAAAAGAAGGGAGGCCATCATAACGAAAAGCGAGGGTCACGGACAATGCAACGTCGGCAAAGATACACAGACCTGCTCCGTAGACCAGATTTGCGCTAGCTCTCGCGAGGACGAGAAATCGTGGGTCCTCGGGTTGCGTTCTCAAGGTTTGCGTTAGGCGAAGACGCGCATCGCGGGCATTACCAACATCAAGGACAAGCGAAAAAATGAGGATCATCAGGACATTCAGAACGATCCCAGCCACCAGCAACGCCGTATCTGGCCCCATTTGCGGAACCAGCCCCCCGACCTGAATGATCGCGTAATTCGCGTTGGGGGCTGGCGTGAGCAATGCACACAGCGCGAGCAATACGAAAATGACGGTTAGTAACCTGCGGCTCCGTAGGCGCATTGCAAGTTCGGCTTGCACCGTCGCGGCAAACGAACGGAAGACGGCAGATAACTTCATCTAAGCGTCAGTGTCTGAGCGTCGAGGCGCAGAATATGTGCGCCCACATCGACGGCTTCATCGACGTGGTGCGTACACAGAATGACAACGCGATCTGTCGCGTGCTCGGCAAGGATTCGAATATGTCGCTGGCGCGCGCTAGGATCTACCCCCGCAAACGGTTCATCGAGCAAGCAAAGCGACGCCGATGCATTCTGGAAAATGAATGCGAGGCCCAGGCGTTGCAACATCCCTTGACTAAAGGTCGAGAGCCGTCGATCCGCTTCAACCTCCAGTCCCATCATCCCCAACCAGTACCGCGCGTCGGCCTTGGATGCCCGTTTGCCTACCCCTCGCAATCGACGGAAATAGACCAAAAACTCGAATGCCGTGAGCTCAGGATAGGCTGTGAAATTCTGCGGCTGGTACATGGATTTCTGGAGGAACGTCCTGCGATCAAGCCGTACATCGGCATCATCCAGCTTAATCGTGCCAGCTTTTATCGGATGCAGCCCCATGATTGCGCGAAGCAAGGTCGACTTGCCCGAGCCATTCTCTCCCGTTAGTGCGTAGAGGCCATCGATCAGCTGAAGGTGATCTACTGACAGCAGGCTCTGGCCCGCCGGCGAAGCAATCTTCAGACCATAAAAAGCCAATTGCGAAGGCATGGGGCGTTACTTTCAAAAAATTAGGTAAGAGCCATGGAGCGTGACGGTGGTACACCCTCATATTCGATCTCACCATCAACCAGAACGATAAGGCGATCGACATCGTCCAGCAACTTGCCCTTGTGGGCGATGATGAAGATCGTCCGTTTGCCTTCAAGTTCCCTTAGTGCTGTGGCTATGGCATTTTCGCTGGCTGGGTCGAGCGATGCGGTAGCTTCGTCGAGGATTAGCGTACCTGGATTTCCGGCCAGCGCGCGCGCGAGCGCTATACGCTGCTGCTGGCCGCGCGAGAGATTACTGCCATTTTCCTCAAGAATGTGGCCAAAGCCATCGGGCAAAGCGCGGATGAACGATGCGATGTGCGCGAGTCTCGCGGCGTTCTCGATGGCTGCGTCATCAATATCGCTGCGGCCGAACCGGATATTATCCGCTACCGACCCAGAAAATAAGAAGGGGTTTTGTGGCACCACCGCGACCGCTCCGGCTGCATCACTGTGAAGGCCTGAACGCTCGATCTCGCCCGAATTTGGCTGGATCAATCCGAGCATCAGCGATGACAGCGTACTCTTGCCGGCGCCGCTTTCACCTACCAGCGCAGTCGTCTTTCCAGCAGGAACGGTAAACGAAACGCCTCGCAGTACATCCGATGCGGCGTTCGGGAAGCGAAAGCGAACATCGGAAAAGCGATATCCAGTGGGTTCGGATGATCGCTGCGGCAAACGGAGTTCAAGCACCGTCGGGGTCGTTTTGTAAACACTTCCTGCACTCAACATTCCTCGATGCTTAGCGTACAATGCCGCTGCCTGGGCGAGTCCACCTGCCGAGGTTCCTGCGTTCATCAACGCCGCCACGAGGATCAGGACGTAAGTGACAAATGCGATGAGATCGCTTGCTCGAATCCGGCCCGCCTGAATTTCGATCACACCTGTGTACAACACAGCAAGTGTTGCCATCGCCAGCACGATGAACAGGATCGGATTGATGATGGCGAGAAACCGCTGATGCCGTTGCAACAATGAGAAAAGGCTTGAGAGCTGCGTCCTGAATCGACTCACGAAATATTCGCGCCTCGAAAATGCTTCTATCACATAGCGGTTATTCGCCGATTCGAGCAACGTACCGATCACCTGAGATCGCTGCATTTGTGCGTTCAGAAGCGCGCGAGTGACAAACCGGATCATCAGCAGGCTAAGCGCCGCGACCACCGCAGAACTCGCGAGAGTGACCATGGCCATCGTCGCGTTGATCCAGAACATCGCGATGAGCGCGCCACACACGAACAGGACGTGACGCAGGAAAGCGATAAGTGTGTCGCCCACCCCCATCTGGATGATTGACAGGTCCGACACGAATTCAGATGCTATCTCCCCGCTCCTTTGCTGCCCGTCGAGCAGAAGTGGACGCGAAAGCAGGCTCTCAAAAAACCGCGCGCGCAGATCATTTCCGGTACGCTCGGAGGCTATCGCTACAAGATAGCCGTAAATCCCCGAAAGAATCGCCTGACCCATTCCAAGCATCGCGATCTCGATGCCCGGCTGCATCATCGCATCAATCGATACGAAGTTTGGGTTCGCAGACGTCGCCTCAAGAAACTCGCCGATTTTTTTTGGCAGAAATAGTACCAAGACGGTGGAGGCAACCAAGGCGGCAACTGCGATCAGGTATACGGTCCGATGCGGTAAAAGCATCGGCCGAAGCTCCGCTAGAATTTTCACGACATTGAACCAGTTTTTTGCTGCATTTTTTGTGAGAACAGTTTTATGAGCCAGATAGCATTAAGGGTGACAGGAAGACGAAACGCAGAATCCCTTTGCCTTTCGTCGATATTTTGTTCGTTTAATGGGTCGAAAAAGCCGTAGCTGCCCTCTCTCGTCCTTTGCAATGCGACAAAAGAGATACCCTCGGTCACGAAACCGTCGATATGGTCGCTTGAAACAAGGAAGCGCAAGATGTGGGTCGCAAAGTCAATCCGGTAGTCCCGAAGTTCGGCCAGAGCGAGAATGGCCAGCAGTTCGGCCACCTGCGGAGAGGGATTTTCTCCGCTGGCAATAGCCAAATCAACCCTGGCCGCAATTTTTTCGGATGGTTCGAGTAACATCTCTCCACATTCTTTGAACGCCCTATTGATCTTGGTGGGGGAAGGGCCGATGCCGACATCCGCGAGAAGCCGTTCCAGACGGAGCATGCGGCTTTCCTTTGCCATTGCGCCCTTCGCTTTCGCGAAATGTTCAGCGACAGTCCCGGCGAGATTACGGAATGCCGGGGTGTCGGCGTTCACGGCCTTCAGCGACTTGAAATATTCGATCAGCAGGATTGTATCGAGTTCTAACTCCTCGGGCCTCGGATGCGAATTGATTTGCTGTGCGAGTTCTTCCGCCTCCTCGAGCGCGCGCGCGATATCCGCAGCCCCGGTCCTTCCGGTCAAGATACAGGACCGCGCAAATGTGGCCGTCGTTACAGCACCGAACTCGCTCAGGCCTGCGACGTCAGGCTTACGATACCGATCGAGATATTCGAGTGTGCCGCGCGCCTGTTCTTTGGAAAGCAATGCGTCGATGTTCATTGTTTATGGCCTTCAAGAAACGCGATGAAAGCAATACTGCTCCGAAGGCGCAGCCCGATGTCCGGACGATCCAGAAACTCTGGATACAGGACGTGCTTCTGTGGTGCGGGCAGCAGATCGTAGTTTTCCGACTGAAACCCGGACAGCCATTGGCGAGCGGTATCAAGCAGCAGTTTATTTGTTGGAAAAACATCACAGCAAATATAGGACAATAGTGCAACCCAATTGGGATCACCGGTTCGCAGGGCGCGTACAAGCAGTGCGCTAGAAAAAAGATGAGGACGACGTGCCTTCGGCGTCTGGTTATAGGCGATTAGGCTCGCGGCATGCATCAGTGCTGTGATATCATACTCATCAGAGCGTGACCGCAAGACCCGCTTATCGATCATATCTCGCAATATATTGTCGGAAATCACCCCGCCTTCCACAGTGATTGTAGCCGTGTAAAGATGGGCTGTAATCGCACTGGTCGAAAGATAGGGCAATTCGCTCATCAGCGAGATTCGGTTGTGGATCAACTGTGCAATCTTGTCTGTTCGCGAAGGGAGAAACCCCTCGTGACATGCAGCCAACGCTACCAGAACGGCTACCGGATAAGCGAGATCATTATGTGAGAAGAGAAGTTCCGTCAGAACCTCTTCTTCTAGCCATTTCGCACTAATACTCGCAGCAATCTCGACGCAGTCGTTGAGAATGGGCAGTCGCGGGTCGATAAGCAAGACCTCGGCAACATAAGAGATATTCAACAAGCAGTCTGTCGAAGGAAAGGATTTAAATTCGGTAAACAGTCGCTCGATCGACTCCGCTATTATTGCGCCTTTACGCACGTGCCGCTTACTTCGCGATGAGATGAAAGAGGATCGCGGCAACCAGTGTCGTATGATAGACGTCTACAAAGCCTGCCGTGCCACGGTTCATCTTTTCCCTTATGGCCCATGTTGGCGGCACCGAACCGTCCTGCGCCATTTGAGCCAGAAACCGCTCCGTTGCAGTCGATACAACAAGCTGTTCGGTAGCGCTCGTCGGTTGTGCATGAAATCGACAGAAATACCAGCAAATCAGGAGTTCGCCGAGAATGTCAGCGTTATCGATCCTCAGCATGATGACCACCAAGGCGATCAGATGCTCGCGGACTCGCGCGACGGCTTCATCGCCGACATGCGATCCAACCGGTACCTCACCGAAATTCGTGAGGTAAAACAAGGCATGGGTGAGTGAGTATACATCATCTAACGAATAACGGCAGATGAGTTGGCCACGTGAAAAAGAAGTAAGCGCGAATGCCTGAGCGATTTGTGGCCCGTTGTCGACACCGTTGAGCAGCGCATTCGAGTGAAGCAGTTCCATTTCGCGATATGGCATGCGGTCCATTCCGTCAAAAAATCCTAAGGCGGAAAGCGAACTCAAGTAATCTCTATCGAAAGGCAGTTCAACGCCAGACGCATCGCAAAATTCGGCCAGTGTGGCCAGAGGAGCGCCAGCGGCAGGATCGAAACGTGCGAGCTCATGCCAGTCAAAAGAAGCGATTTCAGCAATGGCAAACGCGTTCAGCTTTACAAGGTAGGGATCCTTCACAGCCCAAGTACGCGCCAAGGCGAGAAATAAAACCAGCTCAAAAATTGGCTTCACCCGCCAAGGCAATTCGTTGCCGGGAATGGGGACAGCATCAGCATCTGCATGAATGGCGAACCCTTCACGATTTTCATAAAGCCACGCGCATGTCTTACTGCCAGCGTCACTTACTGAGCGTCGCCTCACCCAACCAATTAAAGCTTTCATCTCACACCGAACGCGCTAGCACAATGATTATGAAGTGGACGGACGAGGCCACACCCCGCCCGTCCCTCAATCCCCAAACGTAAATCAGTTCGGCCATACAAGCGCATAATTCTTCGTCGAGAACAAAACACCCCAACGCGGAAGAGTGGCATTCAGACCAAGGTTGGCATCAGAGTTGATGTCACTGCGGGTCGAGTCCTTAAGAAAGTTGAACATTTCTATACTCCTTTTTTGAGCTAAGCAACAGCTTTCAAAAATTTCAACCAAGCTGTCGCGATTTGTATTTGACGAAAATGATTCGTACAACAACAAACGTTGGTATTTTCGTATACAGGCCAACTTTAGAAATATCTTCTCCAGCTTGGGTGTAAACCGGACTCAGTTGATCTGAGGTATCGACAGTCAATATGTCATAAGCCAGCCCGTTTTTGCTGATTTCTCACGGCGCTACTAGGGGCTGGATGCCAAGCGGAATCCGCTGGTGGCGATCCTGGCGGTGGTCGCGTTTGAACTGTTCTGGTCGAAGCTGAAGGTGGCGCTGGTGGCGAGTGGGCTACGGACAGCGCAAAGGGCGTGCAAGAGTGCCGCCGGACGCAAACTATGGAATGAAGTGCTGACCTTCAAGCATGTCCTGAGCCAGCACTCGAAGGGGTGCTGGTGTTGCAGGCGCTTTACAATCTGTCGGACGACCAGACCGAGTTGCAGTGGCGCGATCGGCTGTCGTTTATGCGTTTTGCTGGGCTAGAACTGGAGGACGCCGTTCCCGACGCCAAGACGCTGTGGCTCTCCCGCGAAGCCCTCACCAAAGCGGGGGCGGTTAAAGGCCTGTTCAATCAGCTTGACGCCTTCTGTGGTTGCCGCCGGTGAAGTAATACCAACCTGCATTGATCATGACCCACGGGCCCATGTGCGGCGTCCGATGGACATGATGTGCCATGGCTGATCGATGAGCCTGTTCCAGGCTTCACAGCAGTGGTCGATGATGTTGTCGTGGGAGGTGAAGATGCGGTTGGAGAGCCAGTTGTCG
>Ga0105046_10020015_pt1 | contig 10138 bp, 6 predicted proteins | sample MAT03_FD_78385 | JGI IMG/M metagenome (GOLD analysis project Ga0105046, IMG submission 78385) | Freshwater microbial communities from Lake Fryxell liftoff mats and glacier meltwater in Antarctica - MAT-03 (megahit assembly) | ecosystem: Environmental > Aquatic > Freshwater > Ice > Liftoff... | reverse complement strand
TTTTTTATTCTTTGCAAACTCAGCTTCGGCACAAAAAATTTACGGCACCGTATTTTCAGATAAAGGCGATCTGCTGCCTTATGCTTCTATTACCATCAAAGGCACATCTACCGGCACCAGCGCCAATGATAAAGCAAAATTTTCATTTACCGTTGCTCCAGGAACTTATATCGTTGTGTGCCAGTATATAGGCTACAAAACGCAGGAAAAAAATATTACGGTTAAAAGGGAAGATGCAGAACTTACTTTTATTATTACTGCCCAGCAGCTTGATATGACTGAAGTGATTGTGAAGAGTGGTGAAGATCCTGCGTACGAGATCATCCGGCAGGCCATTAAAAAACGATCTTTTTACAATGAACAGGTATCAGGTTTTGAATGTGGGTTGTACACTAAGGACCTGATGAAACTGCGAAAGCTTCCAAAAAAAATACTGGGCCGCAAAATACCGGATGAAGATCTAAAAGACATGGGGCTCGATAGCAACCGTAAAGGAATTATTTATTTATCTGAATCGGTTGCCAAAGTATATGTGCAGCAACCTGATAAATTTAAAATGGAAGTAATCAGCAGCCGGGTGAGTGGCAGCGATGGGTTTGGTTTTACATTCCCAACTTTTATCAGCTTTTATCAAAACAATATTTCTGTTTTTCTGGATCGCTTAAATCCAAGGGGATTCGTATCACCCATTGCCGATGCAGCCATCAGCGTGTACAAATATAAATACCTGGGTAGTTTTAATGAAGATGGAAAAGAGATCAACAGCATACTGGTAATTCCACGCCGCAATTACGAACCGGTTTTTTCCGGCACCATCAATATAACCGATGGCGATTGGCGCATTCATAGTCTTGACCTTGTACTTACAAAAACATCGCAATTAGAAATTGTAGATACGCTGCACATAACCCAGTTTCATGTACCCGTTGGTAATGATGTATGGCGTGTAAAAAACCAGCATATCAATTTTACTTTTAAACAGTTTGGTATTGATGCCATTGGCAATTTTGTATCGGTTTATTCTGATTATAAAATTAACCCGGTGTTTGCAAAGAACAGGTTTGATAAGATAATTGTTAATTACGATACGGCTTCCAATAAAAGGCCGGTAGCTTATTGGGATACCACCAGGCCAATGCCTTTAGAAGCTGAAGAAAAGATGGATTATAAAGTAAAGGACAGTATTTTTTTGGTTAATAAAGATTCCATACTAAGCCAGGCTTCGGTTGATTCGATGAATAAAAAACAAGGCAAACTTAAGCTATATAATATTTTCTGGAAGGGGCTTAACCGTACAAAATACACCGTAAACGGCAACCACAGTTGGGGAGTAGAACCTTTGCTGCAGGGCCTGGAATATAATACCGTAGAGGGATTAGTGGTTAACTTTTATCCCTATTACAACCGTTATCTTAAAAAAATAAAGACCAATTTTTCTTTTGAACCTAACCTGCGTTACGGCTTCGGCAATACACATCTCAATGCCTGGGCCGATCTCATCTTTCGTACCCGTGACTGGGAAACCGATAAAAAATTAAAGCGGCAAAGCTGGACAATTTCCGGAGGTAAAAGAGTAAGCCAGATTAATAAAGCAAATCCCATAACCCCACTTTCCAACAGCATCAGCACATTGCTTTATGGCAATAATTTTATGAAGATTTACGAGAATTATTTTGCATCTGTAAGCTTTAGTAAACGATACGAAAGCGGTTTACGGTTTAGTGTAAATGCTTTGTACGAAGACAGGATGCCACTTAACAACACAACCGATTTTGTTATTTTTAAAAACAACGTAAAAAATATTACACCTAATTATGCTTATAAAGATACCATACCATATCCCTCAGTTGCACACCAGGCCATAATTGTAAGTTTTGATATCAGTATTAAACCCGGGCAGCGGTACATTCAATATCCTAACCGCAAATTGTCGCTGGGTTCAAACTACCCAACATTTAGTTTAAGTTATACCAAGGGCATACAAAATATTTTTGGCAGCGATGTAAATTTTGATAAATGGCGTTTCAGTATAAACGATGATAAGAATTTTAAACTGGCAGGTTTATTAAAATATAAAGTGGGCATTGGCGGATTTTTAAATACCCGTAAAGTTTTTATTCAGGATTACCAGCATTTTAATGGCAACCGCACCTTAAGAGCCAGCGAGTATGTAAACAGTTTTCAACTGGCAGGGTATTATGATAACAGCACGGCCAGTTCCTTTTATACTTTTGGCCACCTGGAGCATCATTTCAATGGTTTGCTCACCAATAAAATCCCTTTGTTCAAGCGCCTTAACTGGAACCTGGTTGGCGGCGGTAATGCCTTTTATGTAAATGGTAAAAATAATTACGTAGAGGTTTTTGCCGGCCTGGAGAATGTTTTAAAAGTCTTTCGGGTAGATTTTGTGGCCGCTTACAGCAACGGTAAATCTACCACAACCGGTATTAGAATTGGAACAGGCGGCATACTAGGGGGCAGTATGGGTAGAAATAATTCCCGTGGCCGCCGTGCTTCATTAAGTTTGTAAAAAAGGTTCCTCAACATAACTATAACAGGGCCTGTTTCTCTACGTCGTCTGCTCATCTTAAACTACTTATAAGTCTGATTTTTTTTTCAATAACTTTACTGCTCAATTTGGTTTGCCTGCAAGCATCCAATATTTTGTAGCATGGTCTCACGTCCTCGTCGAACCATGTTACAAAAAATTTCTCTTTTTCATGGTCTTACGCCCCCGTCTCACCATGAAAAAGAGATCAAATTAAAAACTTATGGCAGTATTACACAATCGTATTTCTCAGGCGGAATTAAAAAAACTTTTGTACGCAGAAACGGAGCATCGTACCACCATTTCTTTCTATCAATATTTTCAGATAGATGATCCCCAACTTTTTAGAGACGAAATGTATAAGGCACTCAATACATTGAAAGTATTTGGCCGTATCTACATTGCAACCGAAGGCATTAATGCACAGATAAGTGTGCCCGATAGTAATGTGGAGGCATTCCGGCAATACCTTAATACCATTGATGCGCTGCAAGAAATCAGATTAAATATTGCGGTGGATGATGATGCTAACCCGTTAGTAGTAAATGCAGCCGGCGCAGGTGTACCGGTTACAAGGGGTAAATCTTTTTGGGTACTTAAAATAAAAGTGCGTGAAAAAATTGTGGCCGATGGTATTACCGATGCTGCTTTTAGTATGCAAAACAAGGGCAGTTATGTAGATGCAAAACAAATGAATGAACTGCTGCAGCAGGATGATACCATTGTGATTGACATGCGCAACCATTACGAATACGAAGTGGGCCATTTTGAAAAAGCGATTGAAATACCCAGCGATACTTTTCGGGAGCAGTTGCCCATGGCGGTAGATATGATGCAGGATAAAAAGGACAAAAACATCATTATGTATTGCACCGGTGGCATACGCTGCGAAAAAGCCAGCGCCTACATGCTGCATCATGGGTTTAACCATGTGTATCATTTAGAAGGGGGTATTATTAATTATGCAAGAGAGGCAAAAGCCGCCGGGCTTGAAACAAAATACATTGGTAAAAATTTTGTGTTCGACGACAGGCTGGGAGAGCGCATTACAGAAGACGTGATAGCCAAATGCCACCAATGCGGCAAGCCCGCCGATACACATACCAACTGCAAAAACGATGGCTGCCATTTATTATTTATACAGTGCGATGATTGCGCCATACAGTTTGATGGCTGCTGTACGGCTGAATGCCAAACAGTTTATAATTTACCAATAGAAGAGCAAATTGAATTGCGCAAAGGAATTGAAAAGGGTATGATGGTATTTAATAAAAGTAAGAAAAGGTTGCGGCCCAGGTTGGGGGAAATGTAGCTTTTTATAGAAGAGGTGACACCTTTTTAAAAGGTGTCACCTCTGTGTAAGTGTATTATGTTAGCTTATCCAGTTCTTCATTTACCAACCGCTCCGTTTCTTCATCATTCAACTCAACCGGTACAAATTTTTCGCCTATTATTTTTTCGTACAGTTCAATGTATCGGTTGCTGATGGTTTGTATCCATTCGTCGCTCATCTCCGGTACGGTTTGCCCTTCTTTACCCATAAAATTATTTTCAATAAGCCACTCACGTACAAACTCTTTACTCAGTTGTTTCTGGCGTTCACCAGCAATTTGGCGATCTTCAAAACCATCGGCATAAAAAAATCGGGAGCTGTCGGGGGTATGTATCTCATCCATCAAAACAATTTCACTGCCCAGTTTACCAAACTCATATTTGGTATCTACTAAAATCAAACCTTGTTTGGCGGCAATTTCTTTTCCACGTGCAAATAATTGCAGGGCATAATTGCAAAGGGTTTCCCATTCGGCTTGGGTTGCCAGGTTTTTGCTGATGATTTCTGTTGCCGAAATATCTTCATCGTGGCCTTCAGATGCTTTGGTGCTCGGCGTAATAATTGGAGTGGGGAAGTAGTCGTTCTCCTGCATGCCTTCGGGCATACTAACACCACATAAAACCCTGCCACCGGCCGAATAAGTGCGCCAGGCATGGCCGGTAAGGTTACCCCTAACTACCATTTCTATTTTAAAAGGGTCACATTTTTTACCAATACTTACCTGGGGAGCAGGTACCGATAACAGCCAGTTAGGGCATATATCTTTGGTTGCATGCAGCATGTAAGCAGCTATTTGGTTTAACACCTGTCCTTTAAAAGGAATGGGATGTGGTAAAATAACGTCGAATGCCGAGATGCGGTTACTGGCAACCATTACTAAATAATTGTTGGAAATTGAGTAAACATCTCTTACTTTGCCGGAGTAAAAACCTGTTTGCTGCTTAAATTTTAACGATTTCATGCAGCTAAAATACCAACAGCGGGTTTAAAACAAATCAATTGCGCCAAATAAGTTGTTAACAGCCATGGAAAATAAATTTTTCAGGTAGAAATAACAATGCTTAATTTGCTTAAATATTTAAAACCAAAAAACGAGATATGAGAAAAGTTACAAGCTATTTGGTTACATTTTTATTGGCTAATATCATTACGATAGCAGCTTTTGCACAAAATGTAACCATTAACGGCAATGTGAGAAACAGCAGTACAAAGGAAGGATCTGGTGCTGTTTCTGTAGTAGTAAAAGGCGAAGACAATGGTACTTTTACTGACGATAAAGGAAATTTCAGGTTAACGGTAAAAAAATTACCGGTTACTATTTTAATTTCTTCGGTAGGATACGAATTACAGGAGGTAACTGTTTCAAATGCCAGCAGTTTAGTACAGGTTGAATTTAACCCTACCAACATACTAGGGCAGGAAGTTGTGGTTGCGGCTAACAGGGTTCCCCAAAAAATACTGGAATCACCGGTTTCAATTGAAAGAATTAGTGCAGCTAATATCCGCAATTCGCCAGCCAGCAGTTACTACGATGTGTTAACCAGTTTGAAAGGTGTTGACGTTACAACTTCTTCTTTAACTTTTAAAACACCAACAACCCGTGGTTTTAACAGCAGCGGTAATACCCGTTTTAACCAATTGGTTGATGGAATGGATAACCAGGCCCCGGGCCTTAACTTTTCTGTTGCTTCCATCATTGGTTTAAGCGAACTGGATGTTGATAATATTGAACTTTTATCGGGAGCTTCTTCTGCATTGTATGGGCCAGGCGGTATGAATGGTACTTTGCTTATCAACAGTAAAAATCCTTTCAAATACCAGGGTTTATCTGTTTTGGTAAAAGAAGGTATTATGCATGTTGGTTCTAACAGCCAGCGACCTGCATCGGCTTACCATAACTGGACCATGCGTTGGGGTCAAAAAGTTTCAGAAAAATTTGCATTTAAGATCAATGCGGAACTGTTGCAGGCTAAAGACTGGCAGGGCAGGGATGAAAGGAATTATCAAAGGGCTGCTACCGGTGGAAACGTAAAAGCAGGTAACAGAGCAAGCGACCCTAATTACGATGGTATAAATGTTTATGGAGATGAAACCACCGCTGAAATAAGAAGTGCAGTTTTAAACGCTATTGGTTCTTCGGCAGCTCCTTTCCTTAAAAACTTTATTGATACCTTAAACGGAGGAGCTCCAATTAATGTATCACGTACAGGTTATACAGAGAAAGAAGTTACCAACCCAAACACTGTGAATTTTAAATTGGGTGGTTCTTTACACTATAAAGTTACAAAGCATACGGAAGCTACTTTTGCAGCTTACTGGGGAACCGGTACCACGGTTTACACCGGTAGCGAAAGATATTCGCTGAAAGATTTTAAAATGGGCCAGTATAAACTCGAATTGAATAACAGGTATTGGAATTTAAGGGCTTACACTACTCAGGAAAATGCTGGTGAATCTTACAACACAACTATTGCGACACGTTTATTTAACGAGAGCTGGAAACCAAGTGGTGGTGCTACTGGATGGTTCTCACAATATTCTCAAACTTATTTAGCACTAAGATTAGCAGGTGCTACCGATGCAAATGCACATACAGGTGCCCGTGCCCAAAGTGATATAGGACGTCCTGCTGCGGGTAGTGCCCGGTTCGTTACTGCTTACGATTCTATCCGTAAAAAGCCAATTAAAACGGGTGGAGCTTTGTTGCTTGATAAATCAGATTTATATAGCCTGGAAGGCAATTATAACTTGAGCCATTTAACCGGTAAATGGGTTGATCTTTTGATTGGCGGTAATTACAGGCAGTATGTATTGAATTCTGAAGGAACTTTATTTGCTGATTCTGCAGGCAGGATCAAGATTTCAGAATATGGTGCTTATTTGCAGTTAAGCCGTAAAATTATGAACCGTGTAAATTTAACAGTATCTGGCCGTTATGATAAGAATGAAAATTTTAAAGGCAGGATAACTCCAAGAGCTACTGCATTGATTAAGATTAAGGAGAATAACAATTTCCGTGTTTCATATCAGACAGCTTATCGTTTCCCATCTAATCAACAGCAATTTATTAACCTTGCTGTAGGTAGTAATGTATTCTTAATAGGTGGTAATCCAGGTTTCAGGGAGTTTTACAATTTTGCAGCAAAACCAACTTATGACTTTGATGCATTGAGAGCTGGTAGTATAGTAGCATTTAATCCAAATGATTTAAAACCTGAATCTTTATCTTCTTTTGAAGCCGGATTTAAAGGTTTGATGATGCAGGGTAAATTATTAGTGGATGTTTATGGCTATTATGGAATTTACAAGGATTTCTTAGGAAGAAAAGTTACCGTTCAACAAAGTGGTGCTGCCATTGCATTGAAGGATACATCATTGGGCAGAAGACTTTCAATACCTGTTAACTCAACAGATAGAGTTAAAACCTATGGTTTCGGTTTAAGTTTAGATTACAGGTTGCCGCTTAATTTCACCATTGGTGGTAATGTGGCTTCAGATATTTTGAAAGATGTACCATCTAATTTTGTGGCTTATTTCAATGCACCAAAATACAAGGCCAACGTAAACGTTGGTAATTCAGGCTTTGGTCCGGCTAAACGTTTAGGATTTAATGTGGCTTACCGTTACCAGGGTGCTTTCCTGTACCAGGGCGATTTTGCAACCGGAAACTTACCGGTTGTACACACATTGGATGCACAGGTTAGTTTAAAGCTGCCTAAAGCAAATAAATCTATAATTAAACTGGGCGCAACCAATTTACTGAATCAATACTATTACAACGCAATTGGAAACTCACAAATAGGTGGATTATACTACCTGAGCTTTGGGTATAATATTTATTAATCGTTGAGCATAAATTGATCAAACAAACAACAAATAAAATTTTAATTATGAAGTATATAACTAAAAAGATCAGGATTCATTTTTTGCTCGCAATTGCAGCAATGATGTTTATTTTATCTTCCTGTAATAAAGATCTGGAGCAGTTTGCAACACCGGTTGTTGTAACACCAGCAGGCCTTGCCTTAGGCGAAACTATTGCTACTATAGCTGATGATAGCCTGTATTACAGGATGATTGTGAGAGGCGGTATGTTGAGTACTATCAATACCAAGTCAAACATTTTTACCATGTTTGTGCCTAACAATGCTGCAATGAGACAATTTGTTACAGCAGCATCTGGTGGCCTTGTACCGCCCGGAGCTCCTGATGCGATTGTTTCAGGTTTTATTGCTAACAGTCTTCCGGTTGCCACTGCAGCAAGTATTGTAAGCTACAATATGATGCCGCAGTCTATTAGAACTGCAAGCATACCTAACACTTTTCCTAATTTCTTTTACCCAACCAACTTAAATCCAACTACTGGAACAGCCGGATTTAACCCGCTGGTAAGGTTATTAACTTTTCCCAGCACACGTAATGGCGCCTGGGTAAATAATATACCACTTGTAGGGATAAATTTAGCAGCGGCAAATGGTATTATACATACTGCAGCAGCCTTGCCGGCACCTCCACAAAAGGTTTTGGCACAAAGAATTTTTGTAGATGCAGATATGACTTACCTGGCAGCTGCTATACAGCGTGCAGACAGTGGTGTAGCACCTGTAAATTCTTCAAGCCTTGTTTGGGTGTTAAGTAATTTTGGGCCGAATATTACTGTATTTGCTCCAACCAATCTTGCTTTTCAACAACTGCTTACAGGTCAGATAACTTTGGCTTTAATTGCACAGGGATTTCCGCCTGCCACTGCTGCTGCCACCGCTGCAGCACTTGCCTCAACCCCTGCCGTATTTACTAACCCTTTGCTTGCAAATGTACTTACACCAACAACTGTAAAAGGTATAGTAGTTTATCACCTACTTGGGAGCAGGGCTTTTTTAAATAATTTTCCAACAACTGCAACCTCTTATCCAACTTTGCTTAACAGCGCTGTTCCATCACATCCGGGCGTAAGCCTTACTTGTACATTTACCGGCTTTTTTGTTTCGGCTGCAACTGTAAAAGGTATTGCAAATCCTACAGCATCAAATATTTTAATTAACCCTACACCAGAGCCAAATGGTACCAGCGACCAGTTCTTTGTAAATGGTGTTTTGCATAAAATAGACCAGGTTTTAAGGCCACAATAATATTCTCATACTTTACTAAAAACGGGCTTCTGATTTCAGAAGCCCGTTTTTTATTACCCGTTTTTAAAAAACACGTATCTTCATGGTATAAAAATTAAATTTACACGTATGAAACAGAAACTTACTTTAAGCATTGATGATAAAATACTTAAAAAAGCCAAGGCTTATTCTGGAAAAAAAGAAGTATCTCTTTCTCAGCTCTTTGAAAAAACAATTAACCTTATTGATAATGAAGAGGCGGTTAAAATTAACCCTGCCATTACCGCATTGCAGGAGCTGTTTAGTATGCCCGGAAAAAAATATAACAAAGCTGATTATTACGAAAGTAAAGCGAGGTGAAAATATTTTTAGATACGCATATTATCATCAATGCTTTTGTTTATAATGATGTAAAAGCTGTTTCTATTGTAAATTTTATAAGCATAAACCACCCTAAGCCTGTAATATCTTCACTTACAATTGCTATATTAAATTATTACCTGGATAAAAAATACCGTAAACCTGACAATAAAAAGAAGGCAGCAAAATTGCTAAACGAATTATTTGAAATGAGTACAGCATCGCAAAACGATATTGCTAAAATGCTTTTGTACGATGATTGGGAAGATGCATTTCAATATTTTTCTGCCTTGCAAAGTAATTGTAAACTTATTGTTACTGATAACTATTATGATTATTACTTTAGTAAAATAAAGTTGATGAGCGTTAATGAATTTGGAAGTACATACTTTTAAAATTATAAAAATCAGACTTCAGAGTTGGAGCCCGATTTCATGTAATCATATATTTGTTGTTACACATTAAACCTGAAATGCATCACATCTCCATCCTGCACCAGGTATTCTTTACCTTCAATACGTAGTCTTCCGTTATCACGACATGCAGCTTCTGAACCATATTTTAAAAAATCATCGTAAGCAATTACTTCCGCTTTAATAAATCCTTTTTCAAAATCAGTATGTATCACACTGGCCGCCTGTGGCGCTTTCCAGCCTTTTTCTATTGTCCAGGCCCTTACTTCCTGTACGCCTGCTGTAAAATAGGTAGACAGGTTTAAAAGTTTATAAGTTGAATGAATCAATCTGTCCAGCGCAGGCTCCACCATTTTATATTCTTCCATAAACATGG
>Ga0105046_10020013_pt1 | contig 10138 bp, 6 predicted proteins | sample MAT03_FD_78385 | JGI IMG/M metagenome (GOLD analysis project Ga0105046, IMG submission 78385) | Freshwater microbial communities from Lake Fryxell liftoff mats and glacier meltwater in Antarctica - MAT-03 (megahit assembly) | ecosystem: Environmental > Aquatic > Freshwater > Ice > Liftoff... | reverse complement strand
GAGCAATTCTGTATCACCGGTAGAAGTTCAGGGTAGATTTTTTAATCTGGATATTAATGCCTCTGCAAATGCAATGGCTACTGCAGATGTTATCATAGATAACGGTTTGCTATTGAACAATGGTAGATTGGATTTGGGCGCAAATCTTGCAATTATTGAAACTACATCAGCAACTGGGGTTTCCAACACAAGTACTAGTTGGGTCAATGGTGTTTTGAGGAGAAAAGTAATTGCCGGGACAGATTATTCTTTTCCAATAGGAACGGGTTCGATTTTGCAAAAAGCATCTGTTAAAGTGAACTCGGTATCAGGCGGTTTACAATATTTAAACGCTGGTTTTAATGCCGGAGATCCAAATACTATCCCGGTAAACTCGATTGTAACGCCATATCAGGAGGGTCTTTCATACTTTAGTGCGGTATCTCCTGAAGGTTTTTGGAGTATCAATCCAAATGCTGGCTCTGCAAACTATGATATTGCATTGTTTCCTTCTTTTTATGGTTCTTTTGCAAAATATAGCATTTTTAAGCGATCAACAGGCGGATTTGAGTGGGCTATGTTTGGTAGCTTAAGCAATCCTGAAAGTAGTTTGACATTTATTCAATCCGATGGTTCAGTAAGAAGGACTGGATTGGTAGGGTTTAGTGATTTTTCATTGGCTGGAGGTGAAGAACCTTTGCCTTTGGATTTTATCGATTTTCAAGCAACCAAAAAAAGGAATTCTACCAGATTAAACTGGAAAATGGCTGACTGTTTGAATAAAGGACGATTTTCCATTTTTAAAGGCAACAATACATCCAACATGAGCAAAATGGCTGTTGTAAATGTGGATAAAGTTGATTGTTCGCATGATTTTGAATTTGAGGATCTTGATGAAAATCGATCAATTTCAAGAGTTTATTATAGAATTCATGCAGATGCAGAAGGTGAAAAGCCAGCCCAGTCACAAATAAGAGTAGTTAATTCTGGTTCCAGCACCGAAAAACCTTTTCTTTCTATGGTTCAAAATGAAAACAAAAAGTTTGAATTGATAGAAAAGGACTTTGACTGTACAGGTTTACGGGTAATTGGCAACGACGGCAGAGTACTTGTTGATAACCAAAAGCCAGATGGTAATATTTTAAATCTGAATCACTTACCAAACGGAATTTATCTGGTTGAGATGCTTAATAATGGTTGGACTGTAAGGCAAAGGATTATTGTTGGGTTTTAATAGAATCAAAAAGCGCATGGATATATTCGATGCGCTTTTTGATTAAATATATGCATTTATAACTCAGAAAATCAATTCACAGGAGCCAAAACCATCGCCGTCCTACTCGTGATATACAATCCTATTTTGTTGTCATCATACGTAAAATGCTCTGTATTGGCTTCGTGTCTGGAAAATCCTCCAAAGCCTGCATCATCGGAATTTAAAATTACTTTATAAGAACCCGCCGCTGGCAGATGAAATGTATAATCGAAAATACTTTTCTCAGGGTGGAAATTGAAAACAAAAATCAAATCTTGCCTCATAAATATGAGGATTTTATTCTGATTGTCTATATATAGTTCTTTTGAAAAGCTGTCTTCCAGTACTTTATATTCTCTTAAAAGTTTTATCATTTCCCTGTCAAAATCTAGCAGAAATTGATATCGCAAATGCCCTTCTTCTGATAAACTCCATTGCCTTCTGGCATATTGATAACTCCATTCGTTGCCTGCTCTTGGAAAATCTATCCATTCGGGGTGGCCAAATTCGTTGCCCATAAAGTTGAGATACGCATCGCCTCCAGCCGAAGCAGTTACCAATCTGATCATTTTATGCAGGGCTATGCCTCTGTCAATGATAAAACTTTCGGTTTGTGTGGACATATACCCATACATTTCAGCGCCCATCAAACGGAAAGCCAAAGTTTGGTCGCCTACCAGAGCCTGGTCGTGGCTTTCTGAATATGCCACAGTTTTTTCATCATATCGCCGGTTTGTTAGCATGCTCCACAAGTCATACATATTCCAGGCTTCATCCGATTGTTCTTTTATGATTTTGATCCAGAAATCAGGAATTCCCATGCCCAATCTATAGTCAAAACCCACGCCACCAGCGCTTTGACTTTGGCCCAATCCCGGAAACCCGCTCACATCTTCTGCTATAGTAATGGCATCTGCATTGGCAAGGTGAGCCACTTCATTTGCCATTTGTAAATACAGATAGGCGTCCGTATCTACTACATGGTTGTAATAACTATGCAAACCATCAAAACTATGGCCAAGGCCGTGGTCATGGTAAAGCATGGAAGTGACCCCGTCAAACCGATAGCCATCAAACTTATATTCTTCCAGCCAAAACCGAACATTACTCAATAAAAACTGAAGGACTTCTGGTTTTCCATAATCGAAAATTTTCGAATCCCAGCTAGGGTGATTTCCCCTGTCGCCAGATCTGAAGTATTGGTGATCTGTTCCGTCAAATTCATTTAAACCTTCAAAAATATTCTTAACAGCGTGAGAATGAACAATATCCATAATAACTGCAATGCCTGCTTTGTGGGCTGCATCTATCAGTTCTTTTAATTCCTCAGGTGTGCCAAAGCGGCTGGATGCTGCAAAAAAACTCGAAACATGGTAGCCAAAAGAGCCATAATACGGATGTTCCTGCACCGCCATTAGCTGAATGCAATTGTAGCCAGCTGTTACGATTTTAGGTAAAACAATATCTTTAAAATGGATATATGTGCCCAAACCCGGCTCTTCCATTGCCATTCCAACATGGGCTTCATAAACAAATAATGGTTTACTTCTATCAAAAGTGAACTTATTTTTGAATATATATGGTTTTGGAGGCGCCCATATCATGCCTGCAAAATCTTTCGTACTTTCATCCTGCACAGCATACCGGATATAGGACGGAATTCTATCTAAAGTGCCATTTTTGGCGTGTACAATTACTTTTAGTTTTTGCTCATGGGCCAGATGTTGCTTTTCAGAATCTTTAATTTCAATTTCCCAAACGCCATCTCCATTGTTATGTAATGGGTGACTTTCTCTGTTCCAATCATTAAAATCTCCCGAAAGCCAAAGTTGATATGCTGAAGGGGCCCACTCTCTGTAGGTCCAGGATTTTTTTTCAGTGTCATACTGAAAGCCGAAAGTATTATATGCTTTCGAAAATAAGTCAAGCGAACCATAGGCGTCCTTTATAAAGGTTGTCATGCCCAAATATCGATAGTGCCAATCGCTGATTTCTTTGGCATATACTTGAAGCTCAGGACTATTTTGGAGGATGGCCAATGCAGGTTTTGGAATCATTCTTATTTGTAAAAAAGGAAATGTAAATGCAAGATTAAGATAAACTGATTGCAAGGTTCAACCAATTCTTTTCAATTTGTAAAAATTTTAAACCAAAGTGGAAATAATTGCCATTAAGTTTACATTTCTCTACCTCAAAAACAGAATTCAATTAATGGCAAAATTGCTGATTGTGATAGGGTTACTTGCATTATTTGCTGGAACCATTCTCTATTTTTTCCCAAATGCATTTCGCTGGTTTGGGAGTTTACCTGGAGATTTTCATACCGAAAACGAGAATATTTCTTTCCATTTTCCTTTTATGACCTGTTTGCTCCTCAGCATATTTGCTTCACTTATTTTTTGGTTGTTAAAAAAATGAAACCACTTGATTTTGTCTGGGTTTTTGTTGGAAGTGGCTTTGGTGGATGTATGCGCTATTTGCTCAGCAATTGGATTGGAAGAACAGCACAATTCCCAATATCAACACTCATTATTAATGTTTTAGCTTGTTTGATTGCTGGTTTTTTGGTATCACGTTTGGGTGTATATGTACTTGGAAACATGGACATGCGGCTACTTTTAATTACCGGTTTTTGTGGAGGATTCAGTACTTTTTCAGCTTTTGGAATCGAAACTTTTGAATTAATCCACAAAGGTTTTTGGTATTCTGCTTTTGCTTATTTGATGCTCAGTATGATTGCCGGTGTTCTTGGAGTATTGATCGGAATGAAACTAAAGCTCTGAAAATTTAGATAAAAAAGCAATTTTGACGTTCTTGCATGCCTCAATGAAGGTTTTTTCATATTTATTTATAACACTGTTTTTGGGTTTCACCAGCTGTTTCACTGTGCCTGAGTTTCCGATGGCACCATCCATATCTTTGAACACTGCTTTCTTTCAAGAAGAACCTCAAACGGATTATATCTATTTGACAATCAACTACAAAGATGGAGATGGCGACCTGGGTTTGAACACAAATGATCTTACAGTTTCTCCTTTTACTGAATTTATAGATTCAGCAGGAACACAGATCAGAAATCCCAATCACTTCAATATTTTTCCAGTACTTCAAAGAAAAAATGAACAGGGCGAATACGAAGATGTGCTTGCAGCCAACTACGATGGAATTTTTCCCCGTCTAAGAGAAGCCAACTTTAAAAAGGGACCAATTGAAGGCACTTTGCAATATAAAATGGGATCGATTAATTTTTTCGGTCAGGATAGTTCCATAGCCAAGGTTAGAATTTATATTAAGGACAGGAACTTGAATAAAAGCAATGTAATAGAAACACCACCTTTTCCTGTAATTTACAGATAGAAGTTTAGAATATTGGAAATGGAAAGTGATATTAAAAAGGAGAAAATAGTTATATATCAAATATTTACCAGGCTTTTTGGTGTAAATAGTGAATTAACTTTATTGAACGGCACAAAACTTCAAAATGGATGTGGCACCTTCGAAGATTTGTCTGATAAAGCATTGCAATCCATTGTTGATCTGGGTGTTACTCATATCTGGCTTACAGGAATTATTCAACATGCTACGCAAACTGCCTACCCTACACTTGATCTGAAATCTGGTCATCCCGCAATTGTAAAAGGAAAAGCAGGTTCACCTTATGCCATAACTGATTTTTTTGAACTTGATCCCGATCTGGCAACAAAGCCTGAAAACAGGTGGACAGAATTTGAAAATTGTTTACAGAGAATTCACAATCAAGGGCTTAAACTAATTGTTGACTTTGTTCCAAACCATACTGCCAGAATTTACAAAAGTGAATATGCCAGAAAAATTGGATTGCGTGATTTGGGTCAAAACGACTTTTCTCATGAGTATTTTCATCCCAACAACCATTATTATTATATTCCGGAACAAGCTCTACAAATACCTGACAATCAACTCGATGAATCAGGTCATTTGTATGAAGAATTTCCTGCAAAAGCTACTGGTAACGATTGTTTTACAGCCAGTCCTGGTGTGTATGATTGGTATGAAACGGTTAAATTGAATTACGGATTCAATTACCGCAACCACCAATCTTATTTTGATCCGATTCCGGCAACATGGAAATATATGTTGGAGGTTCTGAAATTCTGGTCAGAAAAAAAAGTAGATGGTTTCCGTTGCGATATGGTTGAAATGGTGCCTGTTGAGTTTTGGGAATGGGCAATACCGCAAGTAAAAGCAGATTTTAAGCAACTCATTTTTATAGCTGAAGTATATAATCCAGAAAAGTATAACAGCTATCTTTTTAGAGGTAAATTTGATTTTTTATATGATAAAGTTGGTTTGTATGATGTACTGCGAGCTATTGTTGAAGAAAAAGGCAACACAAATCAGATTACCAATGTTTGGCAGAATCAGGAAGGATTTGGAGAGCGCATGCTACGGTTTATGGAAAACCATGACGAACAGCGGATTGCATCAGATTTTGTAGGCAAAGAACCTGAAAAAGTAATTCCAGCAATGGCCATTTCAGCATTTTTAGGGAAAGGCCCTGTTATGGTGTATTTCGGTCAGGAATTGGGAGAAAAGGCGGAAGGTGCAGCCGGCTTTTCTGGCGATGATGGCAAAACAACCATATTTGATTATTGGAAAGTTCCCAGCATTCAAACATGGCAAAACGGAAATAATTGGGACGATAACCTCTTGACTGACCAACAATCAGGAACCAGAAAAGCGTATAAAAAAATACTGGAATTTTCTCAAAACAGAGTTATTACACAAGGTAGTTTTTTTGATTTGCAGTATGCCAATCAGGCAAACGGTGCATATAATTCACTTCAATTATATAGTTTTTTAAGATACACGAAAGAGGATAAGTATTTGTTTGTGAATGCCTTTGATGATGAAAACGCTACTGTTCGTATAATAATACCTTATGAAGCATGGCATAGTATGGGCATTTCTGTGGATGGAAATTGTAAACTTATAGATCCTTATGGATTGCAAAAACCGGTAGATTTTTTTGTAAAAATCAGTTTTTGGAGTGAAGGAAATTCGGCTGGAATTTTAATACCAAATCAAAAATATAATTTTCAAATCTGGAAGATTGAAGTTCAGTAGTTGATGGAGATTTTTGAAAAATTCTTTTTTGCAACACGCAAAACGCTTCTATTAAGTTTGGTATTTGGTGTTCTTCTTTGTCTTATTTTAATATTTATAGGCAATGAAGACGGGTTTTTGTGGTTTAATACTACACTTACCCCTGTTTTGGGAAGACCAGCTGCTTTTTTTAGTCAGTTTGGTGAATGGTATGTTATGATTTTTCTTTTAGCAAGTTGCTTAAGGATTTCTATTCGGAAATTTATATCAGTGGCCTTCACATGGATAATCGGTGCTTGCCTTTCCTGGATGTTTAAACTTTGGCTTTTTAAGGGTTTGGCCAGGCCGTCGGAGTATTATGCTAGTCAAAATATTCCTTTACAATTGGTTGACGGCGTGGACGTTCACTCTTACAATACTTTTCCTTCAGGACATACGCTAACCGCTTTTTCATCCATAGTGTTGTTTCGGTTTGTATTTTTACATCTTAAATCCTGGCAAGAATATATTCTGGTTTTTTTTGCCATCGCTTGCGGACTTAGCCGGATTATTTTGGTGCAACATTGGCCTGAAGATGTTTTAGGTGGGATCGTTTTAGGTTTGTTTGCAGGATATTCGGGTGTTTTTTTTAGTCTGAGAATCAGTAAAAATGAAAGTTTAGACAGGTCTGTTATTAAATTGTAAAAATTTATTGCACTACCTCTATAATACTGCCTTTCTCTTCGTCCATTCTTATTTTCAGGCAGTTGTCTATTTCCTGCTGCATTTCTTCTATATGTGAAATAACGCCAACAATCCTGTTTTCATGTCGAAGCTGACGCAAAGTATCAAAAACCAGGTGAAGTGATTCTTTGTCAAGTGAGCCAAAACCTTCATCCAAAAAGAAGAAATTGCGATTGCTTTTTGTAAGATTTCTAACCGTATCAGCCAGAGCCAAAGCCAAAGAAAGTGAGGCTTGAAATATTTGGCCACCACTCATAGTTTTGGCAAGTCGTTCATGCCCGTTATTTAAAAAATCCTTTACATAAAAGTTGTTTTCTCCATCCAAAACCAAGCGTAGTTTTTGCTTTGTGAGTTTAAAAAAGCGCTGATTGGCCACTTCCACTACATTTTTGAGATATACAGATGAGACATAATTGACAAAAGCGTTGCCTCTGAAAAGTGCGGCTAAAACATTTAGATTATCTCGCCTGGCTTCCAGTTTTAACTTTTCAAGATTCAATTTTTCTAATTTTTGTACTTTGCCTTTCAATAATTGTTCTTGCTCTTTCAAAACGGCTAATGTTCCTTCTCTTTCTGAAATTTGCTTTTTGATTTCCTTTAGATTTTCAGTAGTTTCAATCCATTTCACTTCTTCAAATACCTGATTATCAATCTTAATTTCAAGATTTTTTAACTCGTTTAAAATAAAATTCAGGTTTTCGAAAAAGGAGTTGAGCGCAACTTTTAACTTTTCAGTATCCAGATTTTCAGAGAGTATTTGGCGAATCTCTGCCAGGTTTCCTAAACTTTCATTCTCAATTTTGATAGTAACTCCATTTACGTATTGACTTTCTTCAAGCCTACATTTTTCTAAATTTTCTTTTTGAATTTCTAGCGTTGCTGTTAATGCAGTAAATTTCTTGTCAACTCCTTGAAAAATAGTTGTTTGAAGTTCAAATTCTTTCTTAGTTTTTTCGATTTGACTGTTTAATTGCTTGATTCGATTTTCTATTTCTGTCAGACTGAATTCTGTTATTTCATTTTGATTCTGAATCTGATTTTTCAAGTTTAAAATTTGCCCATCTAAACTGGCAACTTGCTCATTGATAGCATTTAACTTTGAATTTTCAGGTTCTATTCTTTTATCAGTTTCCGAAAGGATTTGCTCTTGTTCCCTAATTTTCTTTTTTAAATTACTTGCTTCTCTTTGCCTGGCTTCCAGATTTTTATATAATTCCTGCACTTTTACCTGTCCATGTTCTTTAAAAGGATTTTCAGCAAATTCCAGGTTGTGTTTTTCAAAAACTTCCGCATTGATTTTTAAATCATTAATTGAACTGTTTCTCTTTTCAACTTCTCCAAACAATTTGGTTGATATTTCTTGAAATAATTTTATTGAAAGTTCTAGTTGTTTAACTTGGTAATTACTACTAACTATTTGTTTTTGAGCGTGTTGCTGCAATGCACTTACATCTTCTGCAGAAACAATGTTTGGATGATGCATTGAACCACATAATGGACAGGGTTCATCATTCACCATTTGATTCGAAAACTGAAACAATTGTTCCTTTTTGGCCAATTCGAATATATGATTCTGAATTTCAGATATTTGAATTTCAATTTTTCCCTTTTCAGCCTCTAAAGCCAAAATAATATCTTTTATTTTTGTTTCAGTATTGATGTGTGGCAGATTGTTGAATATCTCACTTTTCAGTGTTTGATCTTTGGAAATCTTAAGTGAATCTATACGCATCTGGATTTCTGTCAATGCTTCATTTTTAGTTTTCTTTTCCGCCAAAATTCTGGTTTCTTCTTTGAAAAATTGAAGCGCCAAAATGATTTGATTGCTATCTGATTGCTCAGATTCAAGTTTTTCCAAATGATCTTTTTCTGTTTTTAATTCATTCTGAATCAGTAGTTTATTTTGAATTAGTTGTTCCAGGCCTAGCTTTATTTTTTCTGATTCAGCCTTTTTAATATGAAAATTCGATTCCAAATTCAGCCTTTCCAAAAGCAATTTTAAATCAGAAATCTCATTTTCCAATTTTGGCAATAGGGCATTTTTTGCTTGAATAATTTCAAGCTTTTTTGTTTCAACTTCTAAGTTTTGGTTGGTTTCATTCCAATCAAAAGTGGTTTTAGAAACTTTTAATTCGGCTTCTGACAATGCTTTTTTGGCACCATCCAGAAGTTTAATATCTGAATCAAACTTCCTGAATATCAATTCATATCTATCTAATTTTTCTTTTTTTAAATCGAATTGAGGCTTTTGCAACTCAAGAGTTTTCAGCACCTCTTTCTTTTTAAATGCTTCGTCAAAGAGCTTTTTTAATTCATTCAATTCTAAGAATTGCTTTTCCAGCTTTACCAATTCATCTTTTTCACTTTTTAAAAAATTCTCTGAATCGGATATTTCAATATTTTTCGCCTCAATGTCAGTAACTTCTATCAGCCCAATTTCTAAAAGTTGGCCTTCCAGCGTGTTAAGTTTTTCTTTGTTGTCACCAATAAACACCGAGACCTTTTGGTTAAAATCAAATTCATTAAGTTTTGGAAAAAGCTCCAACATCATTTTGGTCCTTTCGCCACCTGTTAACTGCAAAAAATCAGAAAATTTGCCTTGGGGAATTATAACGGTTCGCTTAAAATTATCATAACTTAAATTGAAAATTGAGCTGGCGTCAGAAATGTTTAATGGCAACCAATCGTCTGACTTCCATGTATATGCAAACCGATCGAAGCTTTTTGGATCACCATTCTTTCTGCGTCCATTTTTTACAACAAACCGATATTTATTTTGATTTTCACCACTTTCAAATTCAAAATCTATCAAAAAATCCTGTGCAGCCTGATTGAAAATATTCTGATTCAGTGCATCATTTTTCCCAACTCTTTCCACCTGCCCATACAAAGCAAATGTAATGGCATCAAGAATAGATGATTTTCCACTGCCCACAGCTCCGAAAATTCCAAAAAGATGACTTTTTGTTAGATTTTCGAAATCAATTGTTTGTTCTGTTTTGTAGGAATACAATCCTTTGATTTTCAGTTTAAGTGGAAGCATAAGAATAAATTATGAGTTATAAATTATAAGTTATAGATTAAGGATTATCGGTT
>Ga0105046_10020012_pt1 | contig 10138 bp, 8 predicted proteins | sample MAT03_FD_78385 | JGI IMG/M metagenome (GOLD analysis project Ga0105046, IMG submission 78385) | Freshwater microbial communities from Lake Fryxell liftoff mats and glacier meltwater in Antarctica - MAT-03 (megahit assembly) | ecosystem: Environmental > Aquatic > Freshwater > Ice > Liftoff... | reverse complement strand
CTTCTTTATATTTCTTGGTGGGTATTGTGACAGTGTTTGGTGTTTCAAGGTTTACAACTGACAACAAGGGCGACTTTTGAGCAAGTGCTTGAAAATCCCGTTGTTTTTCAGTTTTGATGGTGACAGCTGCTAGGGAATCTGCTTGCAGTGTAGCGCTGGCTCCCTGCTTTTCAACTTGAGGCACTGCTGAAATCAAGTCGTGGTCAGCACTTTTGGCGAATACCAATCCTTGGGCTGCGTTATTATATAACGGCTTGGTCAATTCAGTTGCTTGCAAGGGTTGCTCGTCGCGGGGTTCAAGATTTCTTTTGTCAGATTTCGCAATTTTAGTTTTTTGGGATTGGGCTTGCTGTTGTTTTTGAAGTATATTTTTGGCTTTTAAACCTGTCTTTTGAAGTGCTGCTGAAGTGTTTTCGGGTTCAACGATTTTAGTTCCAATCGTCGGTTTTTTACTGGCATCGTTTATAGGGAAACTGGGCATGGTAGATGAAGGCAGTGTTGTTTTTTGAGCCGTCTGATCCTGTTGCGCTGAAATTTTTTGCAGTTTTTCTTCATAATATCCTTCCACACAAACCAGTCGCGCCATCAATATCAAGATAACCAGAACAGCTACCATTGGCCAGCCAAAGCGCCGCCAGGCATACCAAACGGGCTTGGGCTCCTCCTCCGGCAATTGCTTTTCAATCCGCTCCCACATATCGGTGGCCGGATCCTCTGCGTAGTCATCGAACGAACCTTTTACATAGTCGTCGAGACGCTCATCTTGTATATTTTTTTCCATAGCGGTCAGGCAGTTAGGCTTCCTTCGAGCAGGGCACGAAAATGTGCTTTTGCGCGTAGTAGTTGTGATTTGGAGGTACCCACAGAAATGTTGAGTATCTCCGCGATTTCGGGGTGTGAATAGCCTTCCAAAACGTGCAGGTTAAAAACCGTGCGAAATCCGGGCGGCAGTTTTTGCAGGATTCGGATCATGTTTTTGGCCGGGACTTCTTCGCCTAGGTAGGGTTCAGGCTCTGAGGCAAAATCCTGGTCGCTCAGTTCCACCAGGAGTGGGCCTCTGCGCTGTTTCTGTAATTGCTGCAAGGCTGTGTTCACGAATATTTTCCGTACCCAGCCCTCAAAATTGCCTGCACCGGAATATTGTTGCAGGTCGCGGAACACCTTGACGAAGCCTTCTTGCAAAACATCTTCGGCATCCTCCCTGCTGTTGGCATAACGCAGGCAAAGGGCAAACATCTTGCCCTTGAAATGCTCGAAGAACGCTTTTTGCGCTTTTCGCTCGCCGCGAATACAAGCTTGCAGGTTGGGCTCAGTCATGGATTTGAAGGTACGGAGAAATCTGTGTCAATATGGGTAGGTATGTTTAAATGGTTAGGGGTTGCATTTAGTGGAAAATATTTGCTGCTATAAAATATTTTGCTCGAAATGCAACCCCTGGCCCGAAACGCAACCTTCCCCTATAGAACGCTTTCAAACGAAATGGTTTTCCGGAATTTAACCTTGTTCTACAACTTACAACACGATCATTCACACACACAAATTTATCTAACATGAAAAAGACATTGAAATTTTTTCTTTTGCCCCTCATTGCGATGATTGCGATCTTCGTCGCTTGCAACAAAGACAACGCAGCATCCGTCGACGAGGCCGTTGACGAAGCGCTATATTCTTTACAGGAGCGCGGCGGAATGGGCAGGTTTGGCTGCTACGAGCTTGTTTTCCCGGTCAGCATCACCCTGCCGGATGGCACGGTCGTTGAATTGGATTCTTATGATGACCTGAAAAGTGCCGTTCGCCGCTACTTTAACAACCATGATCGCCCGCGCCCACACCGCCAGCTATTCCAGTTTGTATTCCCGATCTCCGTTGTTTCACAGGATGGAGATTTGATTACCATAGACGATCAGGAAGGTCTGTTGCGCTTGCGTGCCGATTGTGCTGGTACTTTCGGCAACCACGGCCCGCAAGGTCACGGGCAGTATTTGTCTTGCTTCTCTCTCGTGTTCCCAATTACCATTGAGTTCCCGGATGGAACCACCGCCGAGGCAGCAGACCGTATGGCTTTCCACCAATTGATCCGTACCTGGCGTCAGAACAACCCTGGTGCGCAGGAGCGTCCAAAAATCGGGTTTCCACTTACGGTGAAAATGGCCGATGATGGCAGCTTGGTTACCGTGAATAGCAAGGAGGAGTTGCGGCAGTTGAAGCAGGATTGTGCGTTATGAGTTATGAGTTATGAGTGTGGACAGCATTCTATTCCAAACTGGAATTTGTTTTTCAGCACGTAAGTTTGAAAATTGATACGCTGGAAATTTGCCCGGGGTGCTGAAACAGCATGTTAAGCTGAAGGACAACCGAGGTGCATTAGTCACCGTTCAACCAATCGCGCATCACAAAAAAAGCGCGGGACTTTTCCCGCGCTTTTTTTATTTTCAATTCTAGAACAATACTTACACATTGATACATATATATTCTAAAACCATGCCAAAAACATGTAATGTTTAAATCAATTGAGATAATGTATCATCCAGTTAATGTCATACTTATCCTCAAAGCTTCCGAAGTATGCGCCCCAAAACATGTATCGGTCAAGTGAACCAATGGCAAAGCAAGCGGCTGAATAGTTGCGGGATTTAGAATTGTTGGGCAACCATTCAAACCCAAAGGCAGTCTTCTTGTCAAAACTTACTTAACATGACAAAAAATACCATAATTCTTGCCTGCCTTTGCGCCTCCTTCACGGCCGCCCAAGCCCAACAAAACCACCTTAAACTTCACTTTGGATACGAATTTGCCAACCGTGTAATACTGCAACTGCCACAGATTGGCGACACGGGTCAAGGATACCAACGCGATTATGAAACACGCCCCCTTATTGCCATCGGTTTTGCCCACGAAAAAGCCAGCGGTAATTTTTGGGAAATAACAGGGCGAACCAACGCATTCATTGGCAGCCAATCTGTTTATGATTACCCAATAGACTCCATTCTAACAGGCCCTCTGTTCGAATTGGGCAAGGAGCGTAACAACCATGCGCAGCTTCAATTCGAATACAACTCGCTGCAATGCACTTCCATTGACAAAGAAATAAGGCCCTATCTGGGGATTTTCATCAGGGCTTCCAGTCAATGGGCTTCTTATAAACCTGCTACAGCGGAGTTCTTTCCGATGGATCGGTGGTTGACATCCTTTTCGCCAGGCATTGTGCCCCGGCTTTTCTTAAAACTAGGCAATCGTTGGCAACTCGACCTGAGCGTCCCGGTCGTATTGGGGAGCATTAGCTTTGATCGCACCACGATGAAAAATCCGGCATTGACGCCCGCGCAGCAGCGAAATTCTATTGTTGATATGGATATACTGAGTACGGAAACACAGATCAGGCTGGGCTTTGCTTATCGATTGAATAAAGTTGCTGCAGTTAAATAGCTTTTACACAAACCTAACTTAATAAACATGACAAAAACTATCGTAATTCTCGCCTGCTTCTGCGCGTCTTTCACGACCGCCACCGCCCAACAAAACTATCTTAAACTGTATCTCGGATTTGAGCTCGCCAACCGGCCGACGCTTAAACTACCTACTAGGGACATTGTTGCTGGCCCTGTTTATCAGGGCGGGTATGAAACGCAACCATTTTATGCAGTTGCATTTGCACGCGAAAAAGCCAATGGCAATTTTTGGGAATTATCGGGACAAACAAATGCCTATTTAGGAAGCCAACCTGTTTATGATTTTTCAAGCATGGATTCTACGCTTACATTCCCATTTAAAGAATTGGGTAAGCATCGGAACAACTATGCGCAACTTCAATTCGAATATAACTGGCTGCAAGGTTCGGATAAAAGCATGAAAGTAATTCCTTACTTGGGACTTTTCCTCCGGGCGTCCAGTCAATGGGCTTCCTTTGAGCCATCCGCATCTGAAAACTTTCCCGTGGATACCTGGGTTACGTCGTTGTCGCCAGGCGTTGTTCCCCGGCTACTCATAAAAGCAAACAAGCGCTGGCGCCTCGACCTGAGCATTCCTGTCAAGCTTGGTAGTATTAGCTTTGAACGCAATACCTATGGCGACCCAGCCTTAACCCATGCACAGCAGCGCTCTTCCATTGCTGATATGAGTATGTTCAACTTGGAAACACAGATTAGGCTGGGTTTTGCTTATAGTTTGAACAAAGCTGCTACATCGGCACAATAAATTTGCTAAAACAGGGCATGCCTTATCTTTTTTGTTTATACTTGCGGTGCCAATTTGGCGCAAGTTTGATGCAATTAAAATTATTTTACGAACAGTGTCGCGCCAAAGGCACTGGTACAAACCAACGAAAACAGTATGAATATTTCAGCACTCGATGAAAATGGCAAGCCCGTAGACTGGTGGTTTATTTATAAAATTCCAAAGCTCGGACAGGAACCCGGTAAACCAAGTACCACCGGTTATGAATACATTTATTTCGATCCCAATATCAACAAAGTTGTCAATTCCCCCAACCTGCTATCCCAAGATAAAGGTGCCCTTGACCTGACGCTAGATGCCATTTTTACCAAACCAGACGCCAGCACTGGTTGGATACTCTACAACGACGAGGTGCCCGAAAGCGCTAATATGCACGACTCGAGTAGCTTTGGCCACAACAAGGGCGTGCTTGCGTTTGATACAGCCACCAAAACAGCTATTTGGCTGCTGCACTCCTGGCCTAAATATTCCGACCCCGGCGCAAAGGTTATGCCGACACCCCAGTACGGGCAAACATTTCTGTGCATCTCCCTGGACATGGCTACCGCAAGTCAAATTGCGGCCCAAATGGCCAATCACCAGGAACCCCAGGTATTTTTGCCCCGAATGCCCGCGTCACTGAGCAAAACCGATCCCCTTTTCTTGCTGACAAAAAACGTGGATACCAATGCTACTGGCCATTCCAATATCCTGGATTTGAAATCACGCGGCGGCTTGGCCTTTAAGGTGATTGCCAAAAACCGGAAATGGAACAAAGACTTCTGGAACGAATTGGTTGGCCCAACCTTACAAGCCGATATGAATGTTGAAACCTGGATAAGGGGACCAATCCCGCCCACCCTCGACAGCGATGGCGTACACAAAACCTTTGATGTGAAGTACATTGACCTGAGCGCATTGGGCATAGGCGTGCCCTGGGCTTGGCCAGAGACCCACGACCACGCAAAATGGGGTATCACCATCGATTCTGACTGGGTATGTGTGGGTGATATTAACCGGATGATTTCACAACAAAAACGCGGCGGCGGAACCATTGCTTTTCAAAACAACGTACTCTGGAGTGCGCTGGCAAAAACCGACTTGTTGGTAGCGCCTCCTGGCCACAACAGGACGGAAGCGCGTGCGCTCGTGAAAGAGACCCATGAGTCTCCGCATAAAATTGTAACAGCTACTCCTGCGAAGAAAAAAGCAGCGCCAAAAGCCAAAACAGGAAAGCCAAAATGAGTCGATCAGGGTATGTATGACATCACATTTTTAAATGTAAAATTTTGAGCCAATATTTAAAGCCTAATGTAAAACAACTCCAATCCAAGATCAAACATATCGTAGTGCTGATGTTGGAAAACCGCTCCTTCGATAACCTGCTCGGCTGGCTGTACGCCGATGAAGCACCGTATAACAAACCTCCAGATGGGCAGCAATTCGAGGGGCTTTCCTATGATTTATGGAATCCCTTGCGCAACATTGATGCGGATGGGATTCCATTCATTGAAAAGGTGCCTGTAGAAAAGAACGGCCAATTGAAAAAGCGTCGCGGAGAATCCGTTCCAAACCCCGTGGATTTCACCTTGCCCAAGCCCGACCCCGGCGAAGGCTATCGTGATACCAACCACCAACTATTTGGGGAGTACAATGTGGCCTTGCAATACCCGCCGCCGCCCACCAACATGGGCTTTGTCGATAATTATCAGCATGCGATGCTGTACGGCAGCTTCAGTTTTGGCGATGACCCCAGCAACCCCAGGTCTATAATGAAATGCTATACGCCGGCGCAAACGCCCGTATTGAGTAAATTGGCCCGGGAATTTGCCGTATGCGACCAGTATTTCTGTTCTGTACCCAGCCAAACAATCCCCAACCGCGATTTTGTGCACGCCGCCACCTCCACCGGACATGTCAATAACAATCCCGTGGCGCAATGCGATGCCCGAACCGTTTTCAACCAAATCCAAGATGCTATTGATGGGGGCAGGAAAGACCTCAGCTGGGGCGTTTTCAGCAATAATCTTGCAAAAAAAGACGACGTTAAAGACAAAGACGGGGAATTTGGCGGCGACCATTTTTCCCTAACCCGGCTTATCATGACGCAACTCCATGACGCGCGGTTCAACGATAATTTTTCAACCATCGACAATTTTAAAAAGCTGTGCAAAAGTGGGAACCTGCCCAGCTATGCGTTTTTAGAACCGAATTACGGTGGTGAAGGCCAAAACGATCAACACCCGCCAGCCGATATTCGCCCCGGGGAGCAACTGATCGCCGACATTTACAACAATCTCAAGGCTTCTCCTGCATTTGAAAATACCCTCTTTGTCATCACCTACGATGAACATGGGGGCTGCTACGATCACTATCCGCCGCCCAGTGGCGCTAAGAACCCCGACAAAAGCAATAAGCCCGGTCAGGATGGTTTCCTTTTCAACCGTTTCGGGGTAAGGGTGCCTTGTGTGGTGGTGAGTCCTTACATCAAACCAGGGCTGATAGCTAGGCCTGCTGGCTATACGCCTTTCGATCATACTTCTGTTATCAAGACCATTCAAAACTGTTTCAAGCTGGAAGGAAACCTGACGGAAAGGGACAAGGCTGCACCGGATTTTTCTGGCTTGCTCGGTTTGGATGTAGCACGAACTGCCGATATTCCAAGCGTTAAACCGCTAAAGTGGGATGGGGATGCCGCAAAGGATTCGGTCAACGAATTACACCGGCTGTTGGGCAGCATCATGGAAGAAATAACGGGAAAACCGGCACCAGTTTCCAGCGATGTTTTGGAGTTTGTCCAGCATTCCTACAATGACCTGTTTGGTACGAAGCGTAAAACCAAGTCAAAATAGCGCTTTGTAGCACTGAAACCTTGTCGTGCCCGTTGTGGCGTTGCGGGGAACGCTTTTTAGGACTTGTATTTGATTGTGCGCTAGCGCTTCTTTGGTCGCTTCTTGATTGGTTTTTTATACTTCATATCCCGCATCCACTTCGTTTTATTGCCCTTATTGTACTTCTTGTTCTTATCCTTTTTTTCATGAAACGCCCCCTGTGATTTTTTCAGTGTTGGCGCTTTCAAATAGTTCTTTTCCGGATGCGTGAACTGCTCGTCAATGGTCAGTTCCGTGGAAATTTCCAAGTCTTCCGGCAAGGGCAGCATCGGAATCTTCTTGTCCATCAATTCCTCGATGGCCTCCTGGTTTGGCAACTCGTTGGGTGCAATAAACGTAATGGACGCGCCCTCCATATCTGCACGACCGGTACGTCCGATGCGGTGTATGTACATTTCCGGCACATCCGGCGTATTGATGTTGACAACGTGGGTCACATCAGTGATGTCGAGGCCACGTGCAAGCAAGTCGGTGGTGATAAGGCCACGCAGGCTGCCTTTTTGGAAAGCGATTACGGCATTGAGTCGGAAGTTCTGCGATTTATTGGAGTGCACCACGTCGAATTGGTCGGGGAACTTCCCTTTCAGGCGTTCGTGGGCGACATCGGCCATGCGTTTGCTGGGGCAAAATATCAGTACCCGCTCCATGGTTTCGTCCTGTTCGAGCAGTTTGGCCAGCAGGTTTATTTTGGTAAAAAAATTGGGTACATGATAGCCGCTCTGTCGAATTTGCTCCAAAGGCGTGCCCATACGGGTAACTTCCACGTACTGGGGTGCGTTGAAAAACTCATCCAATATAGTGTCTACTTCTTCCGTCATGGTAGCCGAAAAAAGCAGGTTTTGTCGTTTTGGTGGCATCATATCGAGGATGCGGGTCAGCTGTGGACGGAAACCCAGGCTCAGCATTTCATCCACCTCGTCGATGACCAATTGGCGGACGCCACCGAGTTTGAGCACTCGTGTCACCGCCAGGTCGATTAAGCGTCCAGGGGTGGCTACGAGTATATCTACGCCACTGGCAATCAGCAATTTTTGGGTATTGATGTTGGTGCCACCATATACGCCTTCTACCCGCAGGTTCATATAAGTGGTCAATTTCTTAATATCACTGACCAACTGTACCACCAATTCTCGGGTAGGCACCAAAATTAGCACACGCGGCTCTTTTTGTTTGGAAAACGTCAGTTGTCGTAAGATGGGTAGCAAGTAGGCGTAGGTTTTACCCGTGCCTGTTTGGGCGATGCCGACCACGTCCCGGCCCGACATGATGATGGAAAATGCTTTGTGCTGTATAGGGGTTGGCTCCTCAAAACCTAAGTCGTTTAAGGCGTTGCGGAGGGGGTTATTCAGGTTCAGGGTATCAAAAGAGAGTGTCATGCAGGTACTTTGGCGCGAAGGTACGCAAACTAAATCACCTGAAATCCATGGACATAAGGGTCTTCGTCGTCAAACAGTATGGTATTGAACCCGGTAACGATGGCCCAGCCTTCAATACTGGGGCGCATGGCGGGTCGTCCGGCCACGATGCACTCCTCCTCGATGCGTCCAATAAACTTGGAACCGATGATACTTTCATGCACAAAAGTATCGCCTGGTTTGAGCAAACCCTTGGCATACCACTGTGCCATACGGGCGCTGGTGCCCGTGCCACAAGGCGAGCGGTCGATGGCTTTGTCGCCATAAAAAACGGCATTACGGGCTGTAGAGCCGGGATCTAAAGGTTTTCCGGTCCAAAGGATATGGCTCAAGCCTTGTATCGTCGGGTTTTCGGGGTGAACAAAACTGTGTGTTTCATTGATGCGCTGCCGCATCTCCCGCGCCCACGCAATCAGTTGTTCGGCCCTAAAATGTTCCAAGCCTGGAAAGTTCTCCTGTGGGTCTACGATGGCGTAAAAGTTGCCGCCGTAAGCTACATCCACTTGCAATACACCCAAGTCTGGGCATTCCACCGAAATATTTTCCGCGGCAAGAAATCCGGGAATATTGGTGAGGCGCACCCATTTTACCTTTCGGCCTTCTTGATGATAGACCACCTCCACCAGTCCGGCAGGGGTTTCGAGCCGCAGCTTGCCGGGCACCTTCGGTGTTACCAAGCCTTGCTCAATGGCAATGGTAACCGTACCAATGGTACCGTGGCCGCACATCGGTAAGCAGCCGCTGGTTTCGATAAAAAGTACCGCTACATCATTCGCCAGATCATGTGGCGGGTACAAAATACTGCCGCTCATCATGTCGTGGCCACGCGGCTCGAACATCAGCCCTTTGCGAATCCAGTCGTATTCCCGCAAGAAATGTTGCCGCTTTTCGCTCATATTGGCACCTTCCAACACCGGCCCACCGCCAGCGACCAGGCGAACAGGATTGCCACAAGTATGGGCGTCGATGCAGAAAAAGGTTTTGTTCATAGAAAAGAGGGTTTCAGGTTTCAGGTTTCAGGTTTCAAGGTTTACGCGATCTGTTGTTAATTTTGAAATGGAGTTTCAAAGCCACGAACCAATCGCGTAAACCGGAAACCTGAAACCTTGAAACCTGAAACCGTTACTCCGAAACGTAGAGTATGGTATCCAGCACCGCCCGATAAGGTATGTCAATATTCACCAACATGCTGCCGTAAACATGGTTGGGGAAATGCAGGCTATCATAGCCAAAGGCGATCAGCCAGTGTTTGCCTTCTGGTACTGACTCCAAACAGCCACGGGCATCAGCGCCCGTTTGGAATGATGCGTCGAAATAGGACGGTGCTTGGTCGTAGCCTGGAAAACTGTCGGCATTGTACTTCAACCAAATCTTCGCATGTGGAATAATTTGTCCGTGGTGCGAGGTAAGCACACAGATTTTCGTAGGCAATGGAATTTCTTCCGGCCCCGCAGGGCGGCAGGCCTGGAGGCTCAAAATACTGATAATCAGGATAAAGTATCGAGTTGTCATGTGCGTCGGTATGGTATACAAATGTAACGCCTAACTTGCTTTTCTGTTTTGAAAACGGAATTTGTTTACATTTGACACGCCTAACTAAACAACTACCACGACTTATGG
>Ga0105046_10020011_pt1 | contig 10139 bp, 9 predicted proteins | sample MAT03_FD_78385 | JGI IMG/M metagenome (GOLD analysis project Ga0105046, IMG submission 78385) | Freshwater microbial communities from Lake Fryxell liftoff mats and glacier meltwater in Antarctica - MAT-03 (megahit assembly) | ecosystem: Environmental > Aquatic > Freshwater > Ice > Liftoff... | reverse complement strand
TTTACAGTTAAGCTACCACCGGTCTCACTTGCCATGAGAGCTTCGACTGTGTCCATCGCGCGCACTACGGATTTCGTCATCGGCCCCCGAGCCGGCCAACGATCGTCACCGGTTTTTAGGAATTGGTCCCACGTATAGCCGATCAAATCATCTTCCACACGCGGTTTGCCATCGCCATGAAAAATCAGCGGTTGATTGGGCACTTGTTTCAGTTCGGCGACGACACTTTTGGTCGCAGCCGCGACGGCCGCCAATTTGGAATCCAGTCCTTTTGGTGCTTCGCCGCCATTGCCGCCTCCACCGATAAACATCAGAGCCTTATTGGAAGTCGCTCCCTGCGGTTTGAATACAGTCAACCAGTGTTGCCAAAGCGGTCGATCCACTTCGTCGGGACGCAACCAAGTTTGTGATTTGAGATCAATGACGAACAACGTCCCACCCGCGGTGACTTGAGTGCTTACCACACTCCATTTAAAACTGGAATCAGCCTGAGCGACGTAACGATCAATCGCCGTAATCTCTTGATTGATCATTACAGGAGTGATCGGATTCGGATCGCGAACTTTGCTATCGGAAACCACAGACTCCTGTGCAAGGTTGGTAGTTGCCGTTACAAGTTGAGCAATCGCAATCAAAAAAAATCCATACAGCCTGCGCATGTGTCGAATCCTGAAGAGGAAAAAACTGAAAGTTCGCTTGAAACTGCACTTAGTCTACAACAAGACAGGCTTGGGTTCAATCACTACAACTAGCCGATTCATAGGGCGAGAGGCAGTTGAAATACTACCGTAGCCATTTCGTGGCTCGGGCGTCTCGCCCGTCAAAACATGGGCGGGACGCCCATGCCACTTGGTATGTTTGCTTCTGCCGCTCGCATAACTAAGGTCTGCGACGTCGCTGCCAAAGTCGTCGTCGAATATCTTCGGGATCTGCGAGGTCCAATCGGTCACGAAAATCTCGGTACTCTCCCTCCATTCTGTCATAAGCTTCAATCAAAGCCTCGGTGGATGAGAATGCCGCGTACGATGGGAAAAGCCAGAGATTCACCACTTTGATTTGCTCCGCTTTGCTAACTCCCTCAATCAGCTTTTTCGCAGTGATCGAGAGGTGTGGCGTCAGCTTGCCGATCAACTCTTCCTGGTCCTCCAGAATTTCTATTCGTTGGTCAAATAGCCTGGCAAGCAGAGATCTTGTATCCATCACTCGGTCGGGCAAAACGGCGAGAATCAATGCGGGGTGAAAGGTTTCTAAATCCCATTTCTCCAAGGCTGCCTTTTCGTCATCTGAAATTCGGGTGGCGTAATACAATGCCGCACGCATGCAAATCAACTCTTTCAAGAACTCGAATCTCCGGTCCGACTTCATAACAGCCATGTCGTTCCTTTTTGAGCTTCCCATGCTATCGAGCACCAAACCCAAAACATGCACTGTCTCCTGGATCGATTTGTGATCGGGCAAGGCTTCGATTTGCGATTCGATGGCAGCCAGTCTTGTTCGTGTATCGCGATCCAACTTGTTCATTCGTTCTCGATCGCTATCCAATTTCGACACCTGCAAGGGAGTTAAGCTTTGGACCCAGGTCTTGCGTTGCCAAACCGAATCGGGAGGCGGTGGCACAAATTTGTCTTGAAGATTGTCTCTCAAGACAGCGATCGCTTCGGTTTCTTTACTGAGTTTCACTGCGATGCTAAGTTCATTAACATCTTCCAGTCCGCGCACGGCAGCAATCAGTCCAAGATCCTTTAGCTCGCGTCGTGCATTAACAAAGATCGCGACCAAAGCGATCACGGCCCCGAGCGATGCCAGGCTAACGATCAAACCAATCGATCTCGACCATTTCAACCAGTCGCTTGTCTTGCCAATTGCCTTCGCGGAAGCGACGATCTGATCGGATGATTTGTTGGTTGTCGGCGACGCTAGGTCCTTAATCACTAACTCGAGTGTACTTTTTGTGAATCGCTGGTTGTGAGGCGTCTCGGGAATCTCATCTAGCAAATCGTAAGCTTGCCGCAATTCAGCCAAACGCATCCGAAGCTTTTCGTCGTCGACAAGACTTCGTTCAAGCTGTACCGACTCGACAGACGACAATTCACCGTCAAGGTAAGCAGTCAATTGTTCGTCGACCATGTCCAAGTCTGGGAGGTTCATTCCGTGATTTTCTCCTTCCTGGAGTTTGCAACCTTAGAGAGCGGAATGCCTGCTTCGTCGTCCAATGGGACCGTTGAACCGGGGGGCAAGCCGTTTGTAATATACGGTTCCAATATGTTTTTAATGTTGACTCGAGCGCGGCTCAGAAGTGACTTGATCGCTTTTACGCTTAGCCCCATCGTTTCCGATATTTCTATGTAACTCATGCCCTCGAATTTGCTTAACATCAGAGCGGTCCGCTGCCGATCACCTAGAGCTTGTAAAGCTAGCATGACGGCTTCCGAGCGTTCCAATCGTTCCATCTGACGCGTAGGCTGGAATCCGCTTGGAGCGACTGCGATGTTCTCCAAAACGAGCTGGGAGGTTGAGTCATTTTCGTTTGGTGACAATTGGTACTCATGGCGGTGGGACGAATCTCTGACGTAGTTGGACGCCACGTTGTGCGCGATTCGGTATAACCAAGTGGTAAATTTGGCGGTAGGAGTGTAAGTTTTGCGAGCTTTGTACACCTTGAAAAAAACGTCTTGTGCAAGATCTTCGCACTGCTGAACGCTTCTAACCCAACCCTGCATAAACCGCTGTATTTTCCCTTGGTGCCGATCGATCAACATTTCAAAAGCAAACGCATCATCATCCCTAACGCGCAGCATCAACCCCACGTCGGGGTCAGCATTTGCATTTTCGAGCGGACTTTGCGAATTAGACAAGGTATTTTTTGCGGAGGAATTTAGGTAACTGCTCTATTTGAACCCAAGTTGCCATCAAAGGTTTTGACGAAAGGTCAAAACTTTCAAAGCATTCCTCCATCATAACCGCTTCTGCTACAGGACGACATTGAGTCGAAGAATGTGGCCATCTGGATGCATTAGGCGAAACTCTCTCGAACCCCAAGCTTGATCGGTTACGGGTAGAACAATTTGCATGCCATTTTCGATCGCCTTTTCATAAAGCTCCTGCAAATCCGAAGGCTTGGATACCCAAAGGCTAATCCAGTTCCCACCGCTTTCATCATCGTTTGAGTTGACATGCATGGGCCATTTCCCGCCTCGCGACCCCTGTGCATTTAAGCAAAGAAAAATTTGGACTTTGCCACTCCCGACGCCCGCGAAATCAGCGACGCCATTGTCGTCGCTGTCCTCCATGTCCTCAATCACCCCGCCACTATTCCAAGTAAAGGTTCGGCTCCAGCCGATCTTTTCAAACCACTCTAAACTCGCTGGGACATCGGACACGTTCAAAATCGGCGTAATGAATTCGACCTGCGGTAACACGAAAGTACTCCTGATCGGGCATTTTTAAGAATCGCTAGTCGCCGATTATGAAATATGCTTGTGAAAAAGTCTCGGTACACGTCGAATTTCTTGAGAAACTTAATGCCAATTACTAGCTGCTGGAGCGGCGTGGCGCAAGCCTGGGCACAAGTAAAAACCCGTTAATGTTAATTTTCGCGAGTTGACTTTTGCTTTACAAGCGCTACTATCTCTCGCGATTCGACACCTAAGTTCGTTTTCAAAAAACTTTATCCACCGGAATCCCATTCATGCAACGTCGTTTTTTCATAGGTTCCGGAGTCGCAGCAGTTGGACTTGGGTGCGTGGGTAATTCGATTTTCGGCAATGATTCAAGTTGGCAAAACTGGCGAGGACCGAACCGGGATGGTTTGATTCCCGGCGCTTTGTGGCCTGACTCGTTGGATGAGAGAACGCTGCGGCCCGTCTGGGAAAAGGAATTTGGCGATAGCTATTCAGGCCCGATTTTGAATAGCGATTCTGTGTTCACCACAGAATCGAAATCTAGAAAGGAACGCGTTTACAGTGTTTCTAAAGCCAACGGCGAAATCAATTGGAAATACGAATGGGATGGTTCCATGACGGTTCCGCTTTTCGCGGCAAGGAACGGTAGCTGGATCCGCTCCACACCGGCGACCGACGGCGAAACACTTTTCGTTGGCGGCATTCGAGACGTACTAGTAGCATTGGACTGCAAGAGTGGAACAGAACGGTGGCGTATCGATTTTGGAAAATTGACTGGCAAGATTCCCGATTTTGGAATGGCTTGTTCTCCGTTGGTGGACGGCGATCACATCTACATTCAGGCTGGAAAAGGTGTCTCAAAACTAAAAGCGTCGGACGGCACAGTTGTTTGGAGTGCTCTTGGCGACAGCGGCGACATGATGAGTAGCGGAGCGTTTTCGTCTCCCGTGATTCAAACGCTGAACGGCAAGCGGCAACTGATCGTTCAGACAAGAACCAAATTGGCTGGCCTCGATCTATCCACAGGCAATCCTGATTGGAGCCACGAGGTGGCGGCTTTCCGTGGAATGAATATCTTGACACCAACGCTTTGGGACAACGCGATTTTCACAAGTAGTTACGGAGGACGCTCCTTATTGATCGATGTGCCAAAAAATGAATCAACCAAAGTTCGTTGGGAAAACAAACTCGAGGGTTATATGTCCTCACCAGTCATCATCGATAACTTCGTCTACATGCATTTGAGGAACAAGCGATTCGCATGCATGGATCTGCAAACCGGTAAAGAACTGTGGACCACGAAACCGTACGGCGAGTATTGGAGCATGGTTTGCAACGGCAAACAAATCCTTGCCCTTGACCAGACCGGTCAATTGCGTCTTATCGCGCACAACCCATCTGAATTCCAACTTCTTTCGGAACGCCAGGTATCTGAGCAAGAAGCATGGGCGCACCTCGCAGTTGCAGGGAACCAAATCGCAATCCGATCGCAAAAGAAGCTAATGCTGTTTGACTGGAAAGTATAACTCGTCGAAGGTCGTTCATCTCAACTGAACAAAAATGAGCAGTCTTCTCGCGCACCGCCACCCTACTTAATTCTCGTTCCCTGGCTCCGCCGCTCCGCCAGGGAGCGCACTGCTCCCGAGGCTCTGCCTCGCATCGCAATGAGGGCCCAGCGCAAACATTCACGGACTCGGCAGGCAGAGCCTGGGCTGCGCGACAGAGACCAGTTTGACTGTTTTTTCACAATTTGTTTTCTTAGGTTGGATACCCAGGGCGGCGCTTCGCTTTGCCCTGGGCTGCTATGTTTAAGCCCGTTGGGCTAAAAACGCAAGAACGCAATATAGCTCACAAATGCAATCCACTCTTCTTTCAGCATGCGTTAAGGCATACGCGGAACAAAAGGCACATCAACATAATTCTTGCGATCTTTTATTTGTCACACAGCCCAGCTGGGCTGTGCGACAAAGGGCAAAGCCTTGGCACCTGTTGGTGGCGATCAGCGCGGAATGTCAAATCGAGCCCGGACTTGCCAATTCTTCGCTGCGCTCACAGACGGAATTTTTTCTGATTACAATACGTCGCAATCGGCGGTCAGAAGGTTCTGTTTACCTGCAAGCAATTGAAGTGTTTTGGTTCGATCACTCTCTAAAATTACGCGGCTTGGTCTATTCCAAAGCGTGTTGGTTTTCTTCGTGCTCGCTGTGTTTGAGTGGCAGATTGCTTTAACGGGATTCTCTCAGTCGACTCGAGTCTTTGACTCTCCCGAAGCCGCTCAAGCAATGAAGGACGGGTTCCCCCAACGCTCACAGGGGTCGGTGACAAACTGCGGCCCGACGTGATCGACAAGATTGTTGCCGAGGGCGCCAAGGATCGGCCCTACATGGTTACTCGCATGCCTGGCCTCGGTGCCAACACGACGCCAGGACTGCGCGAGAAACTGCAAGTGTTATATGTTCGTCATGCGGCCAAGCCGTCTCACATTCCTGAGGCGAGCAGCGTCGAAGGAAAAGAACTGATCATTGCTGGACGTAAACTTTCCGGTAGCAACGGGCTGTCCTGCATCATGTGCCATCGCTTTGGAAACAAGAGGACACCGGGCATTCAAGCCATCGATCTGTTAACCATGACCGAGCGATTGCGCGAGGACTGGTTTCGTCGCTACATGTTGGCTTCGAATGAATATCGTCCAGGTACTCGTATGCCGCTCAGTTTCCCCGATGGCAAATCCGTACTAGCCACCGTTCTCGATGGCGATGCCAATCGCCAAATCGATGCCATGTGGCTTTACCTGTCGCAGGGCAAGGCCGCGAATAAACCAACGGGATTGGACGCAGAAGTGATCATCTTAAGCGCGGACTCGAAAGCGGTAATCTATCGTAACTTCATCGAGGGAATTGGCCCTCGCGGAATTGCAATCGGGTATCCCGAGCATGTCAATCTAGCGTGGGATGCCGGCAACATGAACTTGGCTATCCTATGGAAGAACGAATTCATTGATGCAGGGAAGCACTGGACTGGTCGCGGCGAAGGTGTACAAAGCCCGCTAGGTGACGCAGTCGTCAACTTCGAAAAAACATCGCCAATCGCGAAGTTAACATCGTTGAAAGATGCTTGGCCGACGGAGGCCGCCAGACAACGAGGCTACCAATTCAAAGGCTATTCGCTAAACCAAGCCGGACAGCCGAGCTTCAAATATGGTTTCGCTGATGTGGAAGTCGTGGATTGGCCTCGACCACGAGCAAGCACTTCGAAGGAAGTGGGATTTGACCGCGAACTGAAGATCACGATCGCAAAGCCAACGGCTGGCCTGATTGTGCTCCTAGCCCGCGGGCAAATTCAACCTGAAAACGATGGTGGATTTACTTTGGACAACCGCATGGAAATTCGCGTAACGGGAGTAAAAGCCGAAGTCCTTCAAATCGGCGACCATCAAGAATTAAGAGCCTCGCTACCGAATGCCGGCGAGATTATCGTCGGGCAATCGATTTCCTGGTAAACCACCTCACCATCTTTAAAAACATCAGACGCTATGAATCGACTACTCCTATTTTTTGCGTTGGCGATCTCTTGCCTACAGACAGTTTCGCTCTTCGCCGCAGACCCAAAGGAATCTGATTTCTATCGCATTACGACTTTTGAGACGCCATTGGACAGTGTCCTGGAGTCAGGTGTTTTCAATCAAATGTCGGACGGTCGACTTGCAGTTGCAACGCGTCGGAGTGAAATATGGATGATCGAAAACCCTTTTTCTGAGAACGTCGAATCCAAACAGTTTAAGCGTTTCGCTCACGGTTTGCATGAGCCGCTCGGATTGGCTGAGCGAGACGGTTGGTTGTATGTAACGCAACGAAGCGATGTTTCACGCCTTCGCGATAAAGATGGTGACGGAATCGCCGACGAGTTTGAGATTATGGGTGACGGATGGGAGATCTGTGGTGACTACCACGAGTACGCGTTTGGCTCGAAATTTGACAAGGACGGAAACATTTGGGTGGCCACCTGTTTGACAGGCTCTTTTGGTAGCAACGTTCCATACCGAGGCTGGTGCCTTAGAGTCACCCCAGATGGCAAGACCGTGCCGACGACCTACGGGCTTCGATCTCCCGGTGGCATTGCGTTTAACTCCAACGGAGACACTTTCTACACCGACAATCAAGGGCCTTGGAACGGGGCACCTGTGGTCTTAAGCACTTGGTTCCTGGAAAATTCGTTGGACACCCAGGCGGAAACAAATGGCTCAAGGATGCAGAGCCCTTTCGCGGTGTTTCTGCGGTCCAGCCCAAAGACGATAGCCGAATCATAGTGGAGGCGAGCAAACATCCCGATTTGGTCCCAACGGCTGTCTTGTTTCCTTATGGCAAGATGGGGCAGTCGGCAAGCGGTATAGCATGCGACACAACCGGCGGTAAGTTCGGTCCGTTTGAAAACCAACTCTTTATTGGAGAGCAAACACACAGCACCGTGATGCGAGTGGATCTAGAGATCGTTGGCGGGCAATACCAAGGCGCTTGCTTCCCGTTCCGTGCTGGTTTTCAATCCGGCGTTGTTGGCGTGGAGTTGGCTCCCCGAGGTGGTCTATTCGTGGGCGGTACAAGTCGCGGTTGGGGATCGCGAGGAACCCGGAATTTTGCCATCGAACGACTTGATTGGACCGGCGAAATGCCCTTCGAAATCAAGACGATGCGCCTGCGTCCGAAAGGATTCCTTCTGACTTTCACCAAACCGGTCGATGCGAAAGCGGCAAGCGATTTAACAAACTACACCATCGACACGTACACTTACATTTATCGCGAACAATACGGCAGCCCCGAAGTCGATCAAACAAAGCCAACACTGCTATCCGTCAAGGTTGCCGAGGATCGAATGAGTGTTGAGCTCACGATCGACGGACTTCAGATCGGACATGTTCATGAATTGCATGCCAAGGGTGTTCGAGCACAATCAGGAGAACCTCTATTGCACAACGAAGCTTACTACACGCTCAATCATCTTCAGGCGTTCTGATTGCGCGGCCAAAGTGCAACGACATTCGCGAGTAAAACGCACGCCCCTCCGATTAAAAGTGGCAGCGATACGATCTCGTTCGGATAACCCATCTTGAACTCCAGGACTCCCAGCATCTCCGGTAAGAAAAGTGCCCAAAGCGATGCAAAAACCGGCTCGCTGCTGTAGATGACGGACGCTTGTACCGCCGTGATGTGTGGCTGATACTTGTTCATTCCAAGAAACGCCAGTACTGAGCAAAACAGTGCAAGGAAAAGAATAACGGTCACAAAGACAGGAGAAAAAAACAATGCCCGCCAAGAGGACCATGCGTGACCCGAGTGACTTGAAACCGACGCTAGTGAAGTCGAATGGAGGGCCGCGAATGTCAACAACGCAGCAACCGTCACGATCAGAAACATACCCGGCGTAATGGCCGTGGTATTGATTCTCTTTCCGTAGTAATCGACGAGGAGCAGTTGGCCCGTGAAAAGAACCGCGCCCAAGGTTGTCAGCGTATCGCCAAGAGTCCACTTGCTAGTCGCATCCGATGCAATGCTGATCCCGCCCGAATCGAAAACAATTAAGCCGGTGAGAATGGAGACTCCCAACAGGGCAATTGCGACGCCGACCAATACGTTGATCGAAATGGCCTTGCGAAACAGAACAGCCGAAATTAGCGGAGTGAATACGGTGGTCAGACTTGTAAGAAATCCGCTTCGGGAAGCCGGAATGGTAGCTAATCCCATGACCTGCAATACTAGTCCGACATAAAACAAGAGCCCAACCAGTACCCCTGCTCGCCACTCAGCTTTACTTGCGCTGCGTACTAAATTCGGGCAGACGAGAAATAGTAAAAGGAACGCCGCTAAGAACCGCATCCCAATCATGCCGGAAGAGAACGCAACACTGAGCGAACTTGGTACGGAGTTGTTACTCAGACCAAAGAACTGTTCCATTTGCAAATGCAACGATCGCATAATCGGAAAGGAGAGTCCCCAGAGTGCGTTGACGCCCACCAATGCCCAGACCGCGATCCTTTGTTTTCCATTGTTTTTTGATTCCGACTGAAGCCACACCATTCGATTGCTATTTCCTCAACTTGATCCATCACACTACCATGACCACCACGGCGGCTATTGTAATCAGCGAGTGCGTGATCGCGGCAAATTGAATGCTCGCATTGAATCAATCTCTATAGGAGTTTTCCAATGTCTCAGGTTAGTAGTAATGTCATCCAACCCACGACCTCGTCGGCTAGCACTGCAGCAAACTCTTTGAAAGGCGGAGGTCTCAACGATATTGACTTGAACGAGTTCCTCAAATTGATGTTGACCGAATTGCAGAACCAGGACCCCTTGAATCCAACAGACAATGCCGCATTGCTTCAGCAAGTCGGTGAGCTCCGCGGCATTAGCTCGAATGATCAATTGGTCACTACTCTCAAGGGATTCTCGAATACACAGGAGCTAACGACCGCCAGCAGTCTAATTGGGAAGACTGTGAAGGGTTTGGATGTTGCGGCAAAAGAGGTAAGTGGCGAGGTTACGAGTGTTTCGATCAAGATTGACGAAAAAGATCGCAACAAGCGCCAGGTCCAAGTTCATGTTGGCGATCAAATTGTCGATATCAAAAATGTCCGCGAGATCGAGGACAAGGTGATACCGCCCGCTGCGACCTAACGCACGCTTTTGCTAGCCTTAGACAGCTAGCCCTCATCTCGATCCTCGTGGGCAATGGAATCCATCCTAG
>Ga0105046_10020009_pt1 | contig 10139 bp, 7 predicted proteins | sample MAT03_FD_78385 | JGI IMG/M metagenome (GOLD analysis project Ga0105046, IMG submission 78385) | Freshwater microbial communities from Lake Fryxell liftoff mats and glacier meltwater in Antarctica - MAT-03 (megahit assembly) | ecosystem: Environmental > Aquatic > Freshwater > Ice > Liftoff... | reverse complement strand
GTCATAATCACGATCGTATTCTTGAAATCGACTTTTCTGCCCAGGCTATCTGTCAGAATTCCATCATCAAGCACCTGAAGCAGGATATGGAAAATATCAGGATGTGCTTTTTCAATCTCATCCAACAGAACGATTGAATAAGGTTTACGTCTGACTTTCTCAGTCAATTGACCGCCTTCTTCATAACCTACGTACCCCGGAGGTGCACCAACAAGCCTCGATACCGCGAATTTCTCCATATATTCGCTCATATCTATCCTGACCAATGTATCTTCCGAATCGAAAAGATATTTGGCTAAAACTTTGGCAAGATGCGTTTTACCTACTCCGGTTGGCCCAAGAAAAATAAATGTTCCGATGGGTTTGTTCGGGTCTTTCAACCCTGCACGGTTTCTGCGAATGGCTTTAACGACCTTCTTTATGGCTTCATCCTGACCGATAATACTTCCGGCGAGGTCATCTTCCATACAAATCAGTTTATCGCTTTCGTTCTGGGCAATACGCTGCACCGGAACCCCTGTCATCATAGCAACAACTTCAGCAACATTTTCTTCGCTGACTTCGACTCTGTGAATTTTCGATTCTTCATCCCAGCGGCGTTTCGCCGATTCGAGCTCTATCATTAGTTTGCGTTCAGAATCGCGGTACTTAGCCGCTTCTTCAAACTTCTGACTATGAATGGCTTTGTTTTTGAGCTTTTTAACTTCTTCAATCCTGGTTTCAAGTTCAAGAATTTCAACCGGAACCTGCATATTGGTAATATGCACACGGGCACCGGCTTCATCCAGTGCATCGATGGCTTTATCGGGAAGATAACGGTCGGTTAGGTAACGGTTAGTCAAAGAAACACAAGCCTTTATAGCTTCCGGAGCATATTTTACAAGGTGGTGGTCTTCGTACTTTTCCTTGATATTATTCAGGATCTCGACGGTTTCTTCCACTGTGGTCGGGTCAACCAGTATTTTCTGGAACCTGCGTTCGAGGGCACCATCTTTTTCGATGTATTGACGATATTCATCAAGGGTTGTGGCACCAATACACTGGATTTCACCGCGGGCCAGTGCCGGTTTGAACATATTACTGGCATCGAGCGAACCGGATGCATTTCCGGCACCGACAATGGTATGGATTTCGTCGATAAACAGGATAATATCCCTGTTTTTCTCCAGCTCATTCAAAACTGCTTTCATCCGCTCTTCGAATTGGCCGCGGTATTTGGTACCTGCAACTAATGAAGCCAGATCTAAAGTAAAAATACGTTTGTTAAAGAGCACCCTTGATACTTTACGGGCAATGATCCTTAGCGCCAGTCCTTCGGCAATGGCTGATTTACCAACGCCTGGTTCACCAATAAGTATCGGGTTGTTTTTCTTACGACGGCTGAGAATCTGGGCAATTCTTTCAAGTTCCTTTTCACGTCCAACAATAGGATCGAGCCGGCCTTCTTCGGCAGCTTTGGTTAAATCGCGGCCAAAATTATCGAGAACGGGTGTTTTCGATTTTGAATCGGTTGCTTTTCGCACACCACCGCCAAAACCTTTTCCTTCTTCGGCTTCATCATCCGATGAACTGCCGGGTAATTCGTCATGAGGCGAATTGAACGATGTATGCTCCTCGTTGGATATGATCGATTTCAGTTCGTCACGAACAGAGTCATAATCCACGCCGTATTTGCCTAATGAACTGGTAACGAGGTTATCTTCGTCTTTCAGAATGGCCAATAGCAGGTGTTCAGTGCCTATCAATTCACTGCTAAACATTTTTGCTTCGAGGTATGTAAGTTTTAATGCCCTTTCGGCTTGTTTAACCAATGGCAGGTTCTCTGCCGATTTGTCACGTTTTGCCGATGTTCCTATGGCTGACTCTATGGATTTGCGAACTTCGTTCGTATCTACGTTCAAAAGATTCAGAATCTGAATGGCCATTCCTTCACCCTCACGTATGATCCCTAATAGTAAGTGTTCCACACCAATATAGTCGTTCCCAAGTCTTAGCGACTCTTCACGGCTGTATGTGAGCACATCTTTTACGCGTTGAGAAAACTTTGCTTCCATTTTGTGAGAATTAATTTAGTTGATTTAGTTAAATTTTACCTCTAATCAATTACAATCCGGTGATGAATTAACAAATAGCCTTTGCCTTATGTTCTGTAGTATAATTCAAAGTTACGCATATTCATGGTTAAAATCAACAATCAGTTGAATTGGGTCAGTAAAGATGGTCAAATTCAGGAAATCAAATACAATGCCGTTTTCCTTTTCTTAACAAAGTGTTGTTAGTAAATAGAAGAATTTAGCCAGTGATTTGAGATTTTTGTAAGCAAAAAAATAGTACTTTCGTATCCCTTAAAAGACTACATTAATTCTTTAATTTTGACCGGGATAAGTGATGGAAAACCAAGAGAATGGCGAAAAAATTGTTAAAGTTAACATTGAAAATCAGATGAAATCGGCCTATATCGACTATTCAATGTCGGTAATAGTGTCGAGGGCCTTGCCGGATGTTCGTGATGGGCTGAAACCGGTCCATCGCAGGGTTCTTTTCGGAATGCTTGATTTAGGCGTATTTTCCAACAGAGCTTATAAAAAAAGTGCAAGAATAGTAGGGGAGGTGCTTGGTAAGTATCATCCCCACGGTGACACTTCAGTTTATGACGCCATGGTAAGAATGGCTCAGGAATGGTCGCTCAGGTATCCGTTGGTTGACGGACAGGGTAATTTTGGCTCTATCGACGGTGACAGCCCGGCTGCCATGCGTTATACCGAAGCGAGGCTGCAAAAGATTGCAGAAGAAATGCTGGCCGACATTAATAAAGATACCGTTGATTTCCAGTTGAATTTTGACGATACATTGCAGGAACCTACCGTTTTGCCTGCTCAGATACCCAATCTGCTTGTAAATGGGGCGTCGGGAATCGCCGTAGGCATGGCTACAAATATGCCTCCGCACAACCTGCGTGAAGTGATTGATGGTATCATTGCTTACATCGATAATCATGAAATTACTATTCCGGAGTTGATGAAATTCATCAAAGCACCCGATTTTCCAACAGGTGGGTTTATCTATGGATATGAAGGTGTTAAAGATGCCTATGAAACCGGGCGTGGAAGAATTGTTATGCGTGCCGAAAGCAAAATTGAGATTGACAGCCACGGTCGTGAAAGCATTATTGTCTCAGCCATCCCATATCAGGTTAACAAAGCTGAAATGATCAGGAAAACGGCTGACCTGATCAACGATAAAAAAATTGAAGGCATTTCAGATATTCGCGACGAATCTGACCGCACAGGAATGAGAATCGTTTATGAACTGAAGCGCGATGCCATTACCAACGTGGTATTGAATAAGTTATATCAGCTTACACAACTGCAAACCTCGTTCAGTGTAAATAATATTTGTCTGGTTAAAGGACGACCGATGCTGTTGAACCTGAAGCAGTTGATCCATTATTTCGTGGAGCACAGGCACGAGGTTGTTGTCCGTCGTACCCGTTACGATCTGAATGAAGCTGAAAAGCGGGCGCATATTCTCGAAGGACTTCTGATTGCCCTTGATCACCTTGACGAAGTAATAGCCCTGATCAGGGCCTCCAGGACGCCGGAAGAAGCCCGTAACGGGCTTATCGAAACATTCAGCCTTTCCGAATTACAAGCAAGGGCTATTCTCGATATGCGTCTGCAAAGGCTTACCGGGCTCGAACGCGATAAAATCAGGGATGAATACAATGAACTCCTCAAAATGATAGAGCATTACAAGAATATTCTCTCAGATGAGACACTGCGTATGGACATTATTAAAGCTGAATTACTTGCTATAAAAGAGAATTACGGCGATGAAGCCCGTACCGAAATTGTTTATTCTGCCAGTGATTTCAAGATTGAAGATACCATCGCCGATGAAAATGTGGTGATTACCATTTCGCACATGGGTTACATCAAGCGTACCATGCTTTCGGAATACCGTCGTCAAAACAGGGGAGGCCGCGGGGCCAAGGGTTCTGATATAAGGGATGAAGACTTCCTTGAATACCTTTTCGTTGCTTCTATGCATAACTACATGCTTTTCTTTACAGAGAAAGGTAAAGTATTCTGGATGAGGGTTTTTGAGATTTCAGAAGGTTCCAAGACATCAAAAGGCCGTGCTATTCAGAACATGATCAATATTGAACCCGACGACAAGGTCAGGGCTTTCATCAACCTGAAGAGCATAAAAGACGAAGAATATATCAACAATAACTTCATCATTCTCTGCACCAGAAAAGGCGTTATCAAGAAAACCTCGCTTCTGGCTTACTCCAGGCCAAGAATTAACGGAATCAACGCAATAACCATCCGCGATGATGACCAATTACTGGAAGCAAGGCTTACCAGCGGGACCAGCGAAGTTGTGATGGCCTTGAAATCGGGTAGGGCTATCCGTTTTAACGAAAAAACGGTAAGACCTATGGGTCGCAATGCATCCGGCGTACGCGGAATTACACTTGCCGGGCCTAAGGATGAGGTGGTTGGAATGATCTGCATGAACAATAATAATTTTGATATACTCGTTGTTTCGGAAAACGGTTATGGAAAGCGTTCAAACCTTGATGACTACCGAATAACAAACCGGGGTGGTAAAGGCGTAAAGACCATCAATGTTACCGAAAAAACCGGCCAGCTAATTTCCATAGATTCGGTTACCGACAACGATGATCTAATGATTATCAATCGTTCCGGACTGATTATCCGCATGGCTGTTGCTGATTTAAGGGTTATGGGGAGAGCTACACAGGGTGTCAGGCTGATAAATCTTCGCGAAAAAGATTCAATTGCTGCAGTCACCAAAGTTGAAGCAGATGTAACATCTGCAGATGATGAAGAACTGGCTGAACATACTGAACATCCCGTACCGCCCACAGAGAGCGGATTTGACACTTTTCCTGTAGAAGAAAACCCTGATTCTGAAGTGGAAGATGACCCAAAGAAAGAAGACGATGACGAGAACGGCAGGGATATTGTTAGTGAAGATTAAACCTTATATATTTGCATCGTCAAACCAAGGGTATTAAACAAACTAAACATTTCAAAATGAAAAAATTATCCCTGATTTTCTTCGCTTTTATAACAGTAGCTGCTGTGTTTGGTCAGAAAGCACTCCGTACAACCGCTTTTAACGATCTGCGCAAAGGCCAGCTTGATAAAGCCATGCAGAACATTGAGCCAACTATTTCTGACGCTTCGACTATGAGCGACCCCAAAACATGGTTCTATCGTGGAAATATCTACCTTCAAATCCACATGAGCACCAATCCTGAATATAAGAATTTGGATCCGAATGCTTTGGATAAATCTTATGAGTCCTACAAAAAGCTGTTGGAACTCGATGCCAAAAAGGAATACTACACCGAGGCGATTCAGAACATCTTTGTTATCAGTGAGCAGCTTTATAATCAGGGAGTTAATCATTTTAAAAATGGAGATTCCCTGAATTCCAATGCAGATTTAGCCAAAGCCAATGCAGATTTTGCCAAAGCTAAATCGGACTCTACGAAAGCAGTAGCAGATTTTTCGAAAGCATTGCTATCATTTGAAAGGGCAGTAGATGTAAATGCTACTTATGGAAGTGTTGATACCCTGGCAATATTCAATGCAGGTTTATCAGCCGACAAAGCAAATAACTTTGCCAAAGCAAAAGAATACTACGGTAAGGTGATCGTGATGAATTTCCCTCAGCCCTTGGTATTTAACTCTTTATCTGATGTTTACCTGAAAGAGAAAGATACACTGCAGGCCCTTGCAACGATTCAGACCGGACGTGTAAAATATCCGGACAATTTTAATTTGCTTATAGCTGAAACGAATATATACCTTGCAGCAAAGCAAAATGACAAAGCAATGGCCAACCTGCAGGAAGCTGTTAAGACAGATCCTTTAAACCCGACCATTCACTATGCGGTAGGGGTTAACTACTTTACAATGAATAATTTAGCCGATGCAGAAAAGAGTTACCTCAAAGCAATTGAAATTAAATCCGATTACTTTGAAGCCAACTACAATCTGGGTGCTCTTTACGTTAACCAGGCTGCGACTTTGATCGATAAAGCCAATAAGTTACCGCTGTCAGCGACTGCCGAATATGACGCATTAAAGTTACAGGCTGATGATGTACTTAAAAAATCAATCCCTTATCTCGAAGCAGCTTCAAAACTTGATCCTTCAGATAAAAGTACATTGCTTTCTCTGAAAGAAATTTACACCAGACTCAATATGCTTGATAAACGCAAAGAAATTGAAGCAAAGCTTGCAGGCTTGTAATATCTGTTTCAATAAATTTTAAAGGCTGCCTGAAAAGGGCAGCCTTTTTTGTTGTAATCAAATCCAATTTCCTTTGATAATAACAAGCAACCGAAATGCGTGGTTTGCTTAATTATTTATATGTAGGTGAGGGTCAGGAAAATGCAATTTGACATAATATTAATTATGATACATTTATATTCGAGAATACAGTCGATAAATTTACCAGATGTTGGAATTTATCTTGTTCATTACAATGTAAGGCACATATCGTTTTAACGGATTTTTTTTCAAGTCAGCAAGTCCAAATGAAATATATAACTTTTCATAATAATTATGTAACAGTTGAGGTGACGATGAGCTTTATCTTTGATGATGAATTAACAAGTTTAACAAAACTTTTATTTCAGAAAACCAATTAACATTAACAATTAAACAAACTAAAGTCATGGGCAATTTACTTTACATCATCGCAGTAATTTTGATCATAGGATGGGCAATCGGATTTTTCGCATACAGCGCTGGCAGTATTATCCATATACTACTTGTAATAGCGGTTATTGCTATTCTGTTTAGAATAATTCAAGGTAGAAAAGTATTATAGTTTCTCTCATTATTTCTGCATCACCGAAAAAGATATTCTCCTTTCTTTTTGAAAAGTTGCAACATCGTTGAAGCATGAAACAAAAAAGCCTTGAAAATCAAGGCTTTATTTGGCATTATGTGACCCCGACAGGATTCAAACCTGTAACCTTCTGATCCGTAGTCAGATACTCTATTCAGTTGAGCCACGGGGCCATTTTGAGAGTGCAAATATACGTATTTCCCCGGATTTTCAAATTTTTTGCTCTAATTTTGCTCCTCCCCTCTCAAAAATTTCTTTAAAATGGAATTAAACTGGCCTAAAGAACTTTCTGTTGCAATAACCGTTTCAGACAAGGACGGTAAAATTATAGAAATGAATAACCGGTCTGCTGAGGTCTTCGCAAAATACGGTGGCTACAGCCTGATCGGCAAACAATTGAATGACTGCCATCAGCCTGCATCGCAAGAGATTATGGCTGGTATTATTCAAAATCAATCAGTCAATGTTTATACCATCGAAAAAAATGGTGTTAAAAAACTGATCTATCAATGTCCGTGGTTTAACAATGGTGAATATGCCGGTCTGGTTGAACTCTCGATGGTAATTCCGGAAAAATTACCGCATTTTATCAGATAAATTCTATTCCTGTTTGGGCGTTTTTCTTAATTCTTTCTTCTGCGAAACGGCCTTTTTATCCTGAATCCTGGATTCTTTTGCTGCCCTGCCCGGTTTACTGGCTATCCGCTTCCTGACCGGCTTTAATGCTTTGTAAATCAGAATATAGAAGCGTTGCAGTACATCCTCCTTATTTGCTGCCTGGCTCCTCTCCTTCTGTGAATACATTCTGAGCGCACCTTCAGTGCTGAGCCTTGATTGCAGTTTTATCAGCAGTGTTTCTTTCTGATTGTCCGTCAGTAATTTTGAAGCAGGGATATTAAACCTGATTTCAACCCGTGTTTCAGTGGTATTTACGTGCTGACCACCCTTGCCACTGCTTCTGGATGTTGAAAATACAATTTCCTTTTCCAGTTCGGGCAGTCCGAATTGTTCCATATTTAAAGTTTGATACAAATTAAAGGAATCTCAAGGTAGCAGGCAAAAAAAAAGAGCCGTTGAACGACTCTTTCTAAAATTATCCACGTTTTATTTTGATGCGGTCTTGATGGTACAACCAATGGCTTTGGTAAAATCAGGCTGAGGGCTTTTCCCATCCATTACAGCGGTTAACGCATTTTCAAGATACTTTTCCTTCACGGCTTCCGCATCCTGTGAGTTATCATCAATTGCCCCGATATAAGCCACATTGAAAGATTTACCTTGTTTATTCACCAGAAAAACATGCGGTGTACGGGTTGCTCCATATTTAGGATAAACCTTCTGTCCTTCGTCTAAGAGGTAAGGAAATGTAAATCCTTTTTCAGAAGAACGTTGCTGCATTTCTTTGTAACCATCAGCAGGAACGATTGCAGGATCGTTTGGGTTTATGGCTATTACCGGATAGCCTTTTGCTTTGTACTTGTTATCCAATGCTACAATCCGGTCTTCGTAGGCTACCGAAAACGGGCAATGGTTGCAGGTGAAAATAATTATAAACCCCTTGGCATCAGGGAAATCGGCGAAAGAGACAAACTTACCGTCCACATTCTTTAGTTTAAAATCCGGAGCTTTGTCGCCCACTTTAACCCCCTGGGCAAAAAGTTGAGAAACTGAGACAATCGTCAGTAAAATGGCAGAAATGATATTTTTCATTTTTTAATCAGGTTTTGTTTAACAATGGTTTGTAATTCTTCGTAGGTAAAACTCTTTTCGTAAAAAGTGCGAAAATTTCTGTTGTAGAAAACCGTTGCCGGCAGTGCGCCAGACCATTCAGGCGAAACCTTGTTGATCCAGGAATTTGCGTCCGGATCGTTCAAAAGGATGACCTGTGGACTGAGCCTGTATTTTTCAATAAATGGTTTTAACCGGGTATCCAGATGCTTCAGAAAATCAAGGCTGACAAGGACAACTTTGACCTTTTCACCGCTGAATTCATCGTGAAGCTTTTGGAAATAAGGCATTTCCTTTACACAGGGAATGCACCAGGTTGCCCAGAAATTTACAATATAAGTGGTGTCGTTTCGCTGATTCAGCAATGGTTCCAGCCCTTTAAAGTCGGTAACCAGGACATTTTGTGACCTGAGCGTGGAGGTAAAAAGTAAAAGTAGCAGGACAAGTGCAGTTAGTCTCATTTTAAATCAAATTCATAAGCTAAACACTATTTTCAAACTGATTGTTCAAAAAGCAGGCTGTAAGTTTGAGTAAGATGAATAAAAAATACAACCGGGAGAATAATCAAAGACCAGGATAATAAAATAAATCAAACTTTGAGTCCACTTTCGAAACGAAGAATTTGACACCAACCCGATCACGTACGTACGGGATCGTGCCACTAAAACACTATCCGCCAGTTGGTAACACCAATTATAAATTATTGAAATACAATATTATACAGAATTTGGTGTCTTGGAGCATTGGTGTCCAATCTTTTTTTTTGACTTTTCGAAGCAGGCTTAACTTTTTACTTCGTACTTGTGTAAACGGCTTTTCCGTCAATTACGGTCATTATTACTTTTGCCTTTGGAATTTCCTTTTCGGGAACCTGCATAATATCACGGTCAATTACAACAAAATCTGCATTCATACCCGGCTCAATACTTCCCCTTCTGTTTTCTTCGAAGCATGATTTGGCCGCCCATTTTGTGATGGACCTGAGCGCTTCCTGACGGGTGAGGCCATTTTCTTTCTGGAATCCTGTTGCTGGTTTGCCTTTTAAATCCTTTCGTGAAACCGAAGCATAGAACGTAAGCAATGGGCTGATGTTTTCAATCGGGAAGTCGGTACCATTGGGTATCCAGCCACTTTGCTGCATCAGGGTTTTATATGCGTAAGCATTCCTGATGCGGGAATCGCCGAGCCTGCTGCGCGCCCAACCCATGTCAGAGGTAGCATGCGTGGCCTGAACGGAAGGAACAATGGCAAATTCACCAAATAGTTTAAAGTCGTCGGGATGCACGACCTGTGCATGCTCAACGCGCCAGCGCAGGTTATTTCCGGGAAGCAGGTAGTCGCTGTAAACTCTCAGAACTGTCCGTACGGCAGAATCTCCAATGGCATGTGTATTCACCTGGTATCCGTTATCATAAGCCATCACACAATATCTGCCAAGATCTTCAGGAGTAATGGTTAGAATACCATGTTCTCCCGGAGAATCGCTGTATGGCCTGAGCAGGCATGCCCCTCTT
>Ga0105046_10020005_pt1 | contig 10140 bp, 8 predicted proteins | sample MAT03_FD_78385 | JGI IMG/M metagenome (GOLD analysis project Ga0105046, IMG submission 78385) | Freshwater microbial communities from Lake Fryxell liftoff mats and glacier meltwater in Antarctica - MAT-03 (megahit assembly) | ecosystem: Environmental > Aquatic > Freshwater > Ice > Liftoff... | reverse complement strand
TACCAGATGCCCTGAATTCAAAGGGATTAAGACCCCCACAGTTCGTGTGGGTGATCTTCGAGGTCGGGAGATACCAGATGCCCTGAATTCAAAGGGATTAAGACCAATTCGCCACCTCCAAGTCCAGTCCGTATACGGGAGATACCAGATGCCCTGAATTCAAAGGGATTAAGACATTTCGTGTGCATTCAGGATGCCGCACAAGTCATGAGATACCAGATGCCCTGAATTCAAAGGGATTAAGACGTCAGGTTCGATCTGGCCTGCGCCGGGTCGGTCCGAGATACCAGATGCCCTGAATTCAAAGGGATTAAGACGCACAACACCATCGCACTGCTGCGCATAGTGCGAGGAGATACCAGATGCCCTGAATTCAAAGGGATTAAGACTTAAGCATTTCCGTGTCGATGCCGTACAACCGCGAGATACCAGATGCCCTGAATTCAAAGGGATTAAGACCCAATCAAGGTGTCCAGTTAGGCGTTTCCCTGGAGATACCAGATGCCCTGAATTCAAAGGGATTAAGACATCGAACAGACAGGCACACCGCACAGACGCATGGGAGATACCAGATGCCCTGAATTCAAAGGGATTAAAACTAATTCTCGTGGTGGATGGTGTCGCCGAGGGTTCGCGCTACCAGACACGTGTCAACGCCGTGTTGCGAACCCATATGCAAGCCTGGCGCATTGTCCGATAGGGCGCTGAAAAGCGGCATTCTTCCTGTTGGGCCGGTTTGCAGGGCCCCGAAGCATGACGGCCATCTTGCTCGACGACGATTTCCTCGGCGATGCCGTCGGAAAACGCTTCCCGCTCGGCGTCGCCGCTGCTGTATGGGAAGTGCAACTGCCTACCGTCTCAAATGATGCGCCGGTCGCCAACAAGGTACTTCCGGTAGGTGCCCACCCAGCATGGCACCGCGCAAGGCATCGCCAACCTGGCGAGCGCGTATTCACGTTAGAGAGAACCACCGCCGTCGGGCAGAATCGACCGATCAAGGAGGAACCCATGAACGCACCGCTGGCCCTGCCCGCACTCGCCGAGATTCGCGCCCACGAAGACGAGATGGTGGCGATCCGCCGCCAGATCCACGCCAACCCGGAGATGGCCTACGAGGAGTTCGCCACCTCCGATCTGGTGGCTGAGCGCCTTACGCGCTGGGGCTACGAGGTGCACCGGGGCCTTGGTGGCACCGGCGTGGTCGGCACATTGCGCGCGGGCACATCCACGCGGCGTATCGGGCTGCGCGCCGACATGGACGCACTGCCAATCGAGGAGACCACGGCCAAACCCTGGGCCAGCAAGGTGCTCGGCAAGATGCACGCCTGCGGTCATGATGGCCACACCGCGATGCTGCTGTCGGCCGCGCGCCATCTGGCGGCGACACGCAACTTCGACGGCATTGTGCACCTGGTGTTCCAGCCGGCCGAAGAAGGCCTGGCCGGCGCGCGCAAGATGCTCGAAGACGGATTTCTGGACCTGTTCCCCTGCGATGCCATGTTCGGCATGCACAACATGCCGGGCCTGGCCGCCGGCAAGTTTGCGGCGGTGCCGGGGTTTGCGATGGCCAGCGGCGACACCTGCATCATCCATGTGCGCGGCATCGGCGGACACGGCGCGGTGCCGCACCATGCGGTCGATTCGGTGGTGGCCGCGTCGAGCATCGTGATGGCCTTGCAGACCATCGTCTCGCGCAACGTGAACCCGCTGCACACCGGCATCATCTCGGTCGGCGCGTTCATCGCTGGCGACGCGCCCAACGTGATTCCCGGTGTGGCCGAACTGCGCCTGACGGTGCGCGCGTTCCGCCCCGATGTGCGCGACCTGCTGGAGAAACGCATCACCGAGATCGCGCAGACCCAGGCCGCAGTGTTCGGCGCCACGGCGGACGTGAACTACATCCGGCGTTACCCGGTGCTCAACAACCATGCCAAGGAGACCGCGTTCTGCCAGCAGGTGATCCGCGACTGGCTCGGCGACGACGGCCTGTTGGCCAACGCCGAGCCGGTCAGCGCCAGCGAAGACTTCGCGTTTTTCCTGGAACGTGTGCCGGGGTGTTACGTCAACATCGGCAACGGTGTGGGCTCGGTCGGTGGATGCATGGTGCACAACGCCGGGTATGACTTCAACGACAGTGTGTTGTCGACCGGGGCGAGTTATTGGGTGAAGTTGGCGCAGGCTTTTTTGAACAAGTAGCCTGAATGCGCCAAGGCGCGCCGCCATTTCCAGCCGGACTTCGCGTGCGTCCAGGCCACTGGCCAATGGCACCGCCAGCATAACGGGCTGGCCCGCGAGGCTATTGTCGAGGCGATCAAGCCCAGCGCCAGATGCGCCGCACGACGAGAAAGACGCGGTAGCTCGGTTCGAGCAGCCACAGGCCTGGTGCGCTGCCCAGTAGCCGACCCGCCCAGGCCCAACGCGGCAGGACACGCCACAACTCGGTAAACGCCCGCGCACCGCTGACCAGGCTGCCATCGGCCCGGCGCAGGTGCAGCCGCGCCATGGCCGCAGCGCGGGTCAGGCCGGTGCCCAGCGCGGGCGCTTGGCAATGCGCAACGTCGACCCACTGCACGGCGCCGCCACCGGACTGGCTGCGGTACATCTGGATCTCACGAGAGCAGACCGGGCAGGCGCCGTCAAAGTACACGGTTGCGGTCGGTATGTTGGATGCTGGCATCTGAGGAATGTACACAATAACCAACTCAAATCGGTTTCTACTGGCGATAGATGTATTGGACGCCATGTTAATACTACTCAAATACAACTCGAATGCCATCTTCAGCATGGACACCAAGAGCGAGCGAGCCCGCGTCAGTTGTTGGGCGTCGACGCGGCCTGTTCGGCTTCACCCGGGTCCTCTGCCTCGCCCGGCGGCTGAACCACGGCGCGGCCAACCCACTGCTGTCCACACCAGCACCTGCCATCGGGATCGATGATGCAGGTTCCGCTGCCGCAGCATCGAGGGTCATCGGTGTTCATGTGTTGCTCCTTGCAAAATTGTTCATTTCGACGCGCTACGGCCCTGCGCCCAGCCGGCAAAGCGGACCCGTTCCACGACCATCATGTGCGGTACGGTGAGCGCGGCCAAGCCGACGAAAAGAAGCTGCGCCAGGCGCGTATCGAGCGGCTTGCCATCGGACAGCCACCACACGATGGCGACGCCGGCAGCGGTGATCGACATTGGCCAGGAAGCGACGCGCAGCAGGTGCACAAGTGTTCCAGCGCTGGAGTACTCGCGCGTTCTCAGCACATGTCGTGCGCTGTGCATGCAGCAGAAAAAGATGGTGAATCCGATCAGCGGGGGTGCGAAGCTCAGCAGCGCCGTGACCGACACCAGTTCGATGCTGCGCGTCAAGTCCCGCTGCGCTGTGGCGATTGCCGCGACACCGATGGCTGCAACCCAGGGCCACGCGGCCCAGTGCAAGGCTGCCACTATGGCTTGCGCAGACGGCAACCCGGCCAAAAGAGCAAATAGCTCTGAGACCTCAGCCGAATGCAATAGGAGGGGGCAGAAGATGACAGCACCGCCGTACAGCGTTCGAAACCACGCCGGTGTCATGCCCTCGGGATCGCCTGAGAAGTGAAGCGCCGAGATGAGCAGAAATGCCACCAGGAAAAAGCCCGGGGCAAACCACCACAAGACCACGACCAACGCAGCAGCCGCCAGGTAGGCGATCGTGAACAGGCTCCATCCTGCGGCCGACTCAATGCGCGTGAGTTGCCGCACAAAGACGGTGTCTAGCGCGCCGTGCGGAACGCCCAGCAACAAGATGACCGGTGACAGCACCGCGAGCTGGACATGCGCATCGAGAGGCGGGAGCCAGAGGCTCACAACGAGCATCAGCCAAGCCAACGCACTGAATCCGAGGCCTTGCAATCTCAGGCTCATACAACACCCCGGACTTCGCGGATGCGGCCACGACGCCGCGCCATCGCCAGCGCGGCGCCAACGAACGGCAAAACAGGCATCGCGGCCACTACCACAAGGCTGTCGACGACGCCTGCGTCGCCACTCAGAAAGCGAATGACTCGGGCCGGGTCGGTGCGGCTGAAAAGCGAGAAGAAAAGAGCCCCACCGAGACTCGGGTTCGCACGCAACACATCAAGGAAAATGCGGTCCATCACGCGCAGCGGCAATGGGTCGGGCCGATGCCCGACCGGGTGGCCGCAACGCACCAGTGCGTCAGCACATTCGCCAGCCCAGCTTTGAATGCGCTGGAAGGCGTAGCCCGTGCTCGCGCGGGCGCCACCGGCCATCACGCCGACCTTGACATGGCTTTTGTCCGCCGACCCCGGGGCCTGGTTCAGGCCCATCGGCAAGATACCGTGCTCACTGCGCACGGTCGCGAAGGGCGCGCCGCCCACGCGCTGCGCAACCGCGGCGTCGAGCCGGGCGCTCAGCGCTTCAGGTGCCAGCGGCGTCGCGCTGAACACCGTGACCTCGACGAGCGCCCGCGTCGGCGTCACCGGCAAGACGTAGACGAACGGCACGTCGCGCGCATCCGGCGCAAGGAAGTTCATCAAGTCCAGCGACAACGGGTCGAACACCGCCGCGCTGCATTCGATCTCGTGGCCGTAGAAAGATTGCCACAGCGTCGCACCGTCACGGCGCGGACGCTGCGACGGGCGCGTATCGACAACCGAGCGGGCCCTCACGTTGCCTGCGCTCGTGCGGATGTTCCACACGCCGCCGCTATGGCCCAACTCGCCGACGACCGACGTTCCGAGCCTCAATGCCAGGTTCGGTGTGCGGTCGATCAACGCCTGGGCGCTGGCGTAAAAGTCTTGCGCTGCCACCATCTGGTAGGGCGTAGCCCCACAGTCGAGCGACACACTTTGACCTGCATGCACCACCCGCATCGTTTGCCATCGATGCCGGGTCGGGTACGGCGCGCGCGCATTAGAGTCTTTCCAGTAGCACCACGTCCGGTCGTTCGTGTACTCGGTGCGCGACTCGATCACCAGCGTGCGGGGGCAGCGCACGCCCTGCGCGGCAAGTGCCATCGACAGGCTCAGCCCAGCGCACCCACCGCCAAGGATCGCCAGGTCGAAGACTTCAGACATGGCGGCTCTTGAGCGACGCCTCGGCGCCAAGGAACGCCGACAAGGCGCTGTGCAGCGCGGCATCGTGGTGCCGCGCGGGCACCCAGAATCGGGGGCGCAACGGGGTCGACAAAAGCGCCCGCAACGTCACCAGGGTCTTGGTTCGCCTTGGCACAACGGTGCGCCCGAGCCAGTACGCGTTGTCGTGCTGTCGAAGTTGCGTGCCGATGGACCGGTACACACGCGCCGCGACCAGGATGCCGCAGCGCGCACTGACCGGCAGGTGGGCCAGGCCCGCTTCGCCGCTGCGGTAGTAGCGGTCGGCGGTGTCAAGGAGCGCGTCGATGCAGGCCTTCAATCGAGGCTGCAATAGCAGCGCTGGGTCCACCAACGCTTGTGGCGTCAGGTCGCCGATCATCGATGCTGGCAGGTAGCGCCGTCCGGCGGCGGCATCGACAGCGACATCGCGACAAATGTTCGTGAGCTGCATCGCGATCCCCAGGTCGACCGCGTGTCGTAGCGCGACCGGGTCCTCACAACCCAGCACCCTGCACATCATCGACCCGACGGTCCCGGCGGCCTTGTAACAGTAGCGGATCAGCGCGCTTTCGTCGGCCAGGCAAACGGTGTCGAGATCCGACGCGATGCCATCGATGAAGGTCAGGATCAGCGGGGTCGGAATGCGGCACTCGCGCGCAAGCGCGATCGCGTCGGCAACGATCGGGTTCTGCGAGGCGCCGCGAGCGAATTCCTGCGCAATGAGCGCGAGGGCCGCACGCGGGTCCTGGCCTGCAACGGCTTCATCTGCGAGGTCGTCAACGTAGCGGCAAAACCCATATAGCCGGGTTGCGCGCGCGGCGTGGACCGACGCCATCCAGCGGCGCGCCCAGTGAAAACTCTTGCCCTTGCGCGACAAAACGAGATCGGCGCCTTGCAGCGCAGGCGTCGAGCCTCGACCCGGGAAGCGCTGAGCGGCGATGCGCGCCGCAGGGACAAGCGCGTCCATCACCTTGGCCGAGCACAGCACGCCAGGCAGCCCGGCACCGGGATGCGTTCCGGCTCCGACGAGATAGAGATTGCGGATACCCTCGGCCCGGTTGTGGAAGCGGAACCAGGCCGACTGGCGAAACAGCGGCGCCACCGAAAACCCCGCGCCGTGGGCGCTGAGGTAGTCGCTGCGGAAGGATTCGGGCGTCTTGTGGAAGGCGCCCGTGATGCAGCCACTCAGGCCCGACAGGATCGTCGCCTCAAGCGCTGCAACGATGCGCGCCTGCAGGCGCGGCCCTTGCACCGCCCAGTCGATTGCGCCTTTGAGGTTGGGCACGGGACACAGCACGTAGAAGCTGTCGCAGCCGGTCGGCGCAAAGCTGGCGTCGGTAGCCGTCGGTCGATGCAGGTACAGCGAGAAGTCTTCCGACAGCACCTTGTGGTGGAAGATGTCGGCCAGCAGTTCGCGGTACCGATCGCCGAGCCATATGGTGTGGTGCGCGACGTCCGGGTACTGACGGGTGGTGCCGAAATACAGGATGAACAGGCCCATCGAGAACTCGGCCGCGGCAAGCTTCAAACGTGCAGCGGGCGCCTGGTCCTCCGCCCGGATCATCTCGCTGTACAGGTGCGCAGGGTCGGCGTTGGACACGATCACATCGGCGGCGATGTACGCGCCGTCGGCCAGCGTGACACCCGATGCGATGCCTTCATCGACATCGACGCGCTGCACGGTCGTGTTGAGCTTCACATCGATTCCGTGCCTGGCCATCAAGGCGCCAAGCGCGGCCGTGATGGCTGCGGTGCCGCCCATCGCGAAGTGCACACCGTGGGCCCGTTCGAGGTAGTGGATCAGGCCGTAGATGCTGGTGGTGTCGAAGGGATTGCCGCCCACCAACAGGGGCTGAATCGAAAACGCCTGCCGAAGTTTGGGATTCTTCAGGTGACGGCAGACAAGCTGCCAGACGGTGTCATGACTGCGCAGTCGAAGCAGCGCCGGAATCTGCTTGAGCATCGCGCTAAAGCGATGGAACGGCACGGCCGACAGCTGCACAAAACCAACGTTGAATATCTTCTCGGACTGCACGAGCAGGCTGCGGTATCCGGCGCAGTCGCCAGGCTCGATGCGTGCGATCTCGGTCAGCGTTTCGTCCAGAGTGCCGCCGTAGTCGAACTGGGTGTTGTCTGAAAAGTGGAACCGATACCAAGGCGTCAAGGGCACCAGCTTCACATGATCCGCGAACTTCTCGCCGAACAAGGCGAAGAGTTCCTCGAACAGGAAGGGCGCGGTGATGACGGTCGGCCCGGCGTCGTGCTTGAAACCGCCGCGCTCAAAAACCTGGGCCCGTCCACCGAGACCCGCGCAGCGGTCGATGAGCGAGACCTCGTAGCCTTTGGCGCGCAGCCGCAGCGCTGCCGCAATGCCGCCGAAGCCGGCGCCGATTACCAGTGCTTTCATGGTGCGTGTCTCGACGAAGGAATCAAATCTGTCGACTCGACTCCTTCTTGGCGACTAGCGCTTCGCCGCCTGCTCCGTCTCGCTGACCGCGACCGACCAGATGATCAGACCGAAGGCGATCTTGTTCAACACATCGGCTGCGTTGTAGATGATGTTGAGCGCGTTCGAACTGTCTGCCGGGTTGGCGCCAGTCAAGTAGCCGAAGAAGTACCCGACCGGGTAGATCGCCCAGCCGAAAGTCACAATCAGGCGCATCGTGTTAAAGGCCGACCGGACCGCGGGCGGTGCATTCTCTGCACTGATCTTGCCAGCTTGGCCGAGGAAGATTTCGTACAGGATGAACGCCCAACCCGCCATGCCGATAATGAACGCCGGCCAGACGGACAGGTACCCCGCCTCGCCCAGGTAGCCACCGATCAGCATCACCAGCGTGCCAATCATCAGACGCCAGAAGATCCCGACGTGCACCTTGGTGATCGCTGCCAGGATCAGATAGAACTCGATCATCAACAACGGCACCGTGATCAGCCAGTCGATATAGCGAAAGACCGTGGGCGTCGAACCGGTGGCCACCCAGACCTCGCGCATGTAAAAGTAGTGCACCGCTGCCACGAGCGTCACCAGCCCCGATACCGTGAGCGAGGTCTTCCACTTCGGCGACACGCGGTCGCGTTCCAGGAAGAAAAATGCCGTCGCGGCGATCAGCGCCATCGATATGATCCAAAAAGAGATCCCGACGAAGTCGTCTTGACGCAGCGTTTCGACCGCCGCTGCTTCAGCGGTGCCCGAGGCCGCTGCAAGCGCGGCTCCGATCAAAGGGAGTGTCATGGCTGCCAGACGTGTCTTGGTCCAGAAGCGGTTTGTCGCTGTCATTGGTTTGTTCATGGTTCTCTGTCGGTAAGTGCGCAATAGTGCTAGTTAACGTCGACGCGCCGAAGCTGCGTGGCGGTTGTTTTCGTCAGGTGGATTCGCGCTGGCTTTTGACCGGTGCTCCGTCCACAGCCCGTCCAACGTCGACCCACTGCGCGGCGCCGGCAACGGACTGCCGGCGGTACGCCTCGATCTCACCGGGGCAGACTGGGCGGGCACCAACCAAGTACACGGTTGTGGGGGAGCGGATGGTTTCTGGCATGCGCGCAATGTACACAGTAACCGACGCAAATCCGTTTCGAATTGGGATAGTCACACAGAATGCTGTGATAATCCGACTCAAACTCAACTCTAATTGGTTGCACAAGATGGTCACCAAAAAACTCGCTACTACCGCCAAGCTGCATGGCGCCGCTCCATCGCCCCACTACCGCAGCGGCGCCGTAGCACGCATGGCGCGCATGCCAGTGTCGACATTGCGCATTTGGGAACAGCGCTACAAGGTAGTGGCGCCCGCCACCTCGCCGACAGGCCATCGTCTTTACTCGGCCGACGACGTCCAACGCCTGGCGCTGCTCAAGCAGTTGACCGATCACGGCCACGCCATCGGCGCGATCGCGGCACTGAGCGCGGCCCAGTTGCAGCAAGTGGCCAGCACCCACGTCACCACTGTCGCCAGCGGACGGAACCCGCCAGTGCACCGACTCGCACCCTGGCGACTGGTGGTGGTGGGTACCGCGTTGGCGCGACGGCTGCAGCGCCCTGCCGTCGCTCAGGCCCTGGGGCGGCCACCGAAGGTTGGCGCGGTCTTCGACACCCTGGCCCAAGCCGCCGATGCCGCCCCAGCAGCCCAAGCACTGCGCGAACAGCCGATCGACCTGCTGCTTTGGCAAGCGTCGAGCCTGCACGCCGGCTCACTTTCCGAATTGCAAGCGGCGGCACAGACATGGGGTGCGCGCTGCGTCGCGGTGGCCTATCGATTTGCCGGTGCGGCTGCGATAGCGCCGTTTGCCGGCGCCGAAATCGCATTGCTGCGCGAGCCGCAGGACGATAGCGCACTGGGCGCTTGGCTGGCAGCAATTGAAAGCGCAGCGTCCGCGCGCAGCGCTGAGCCGAAAGACACGTTGTTTCAGAACGAACCGCTGTGGTTGCCGGCCGGCGATGCTGCCGTCCGGCGCTTCGACGACGCCGCCTTGACAGACTTCGCCGGCCTGTCGTCAACCATCGCCTGCGAATGCCCGCGCCACGTGGCCGAGTTGCTGATGCAGTTGTCGAACTTCGAAGCCTACAGCGCAGACTGCGAGAGCCTGAGCCCTGCGGACGCCGCGCTGCATGCCTATCTGAAGCGTGTGGCAGGAGCCTCGCGAGCCCTGTTCGAAACAGCGCTGGAGCGTGTGGCGATCCACGAGGGCCTGATGCTGCCAGTCTGATGCGAGGCGATGGGAAGATATCCCCAAGGCAGCATGACAAGCCCGAACGGCGCGCACTGCGGCACCTTTATGCACAGTCAACTTCCAGTTTTGGGGTCATACAGTTTTGGGGTCAGGCCTCAATACTGTTAGTTTAATAGAAGTTCTGAGACAATGTGCTCCATCCAACGACGGAGCAAGCTATGGCGCGAACCAAGGCAACTCTGGGTTCTGGGGCACGGCTGGCGGACTACCTGAGTGCCAGCCTACTGGCACGGGTGGTGCCGGCAGAAGTGGTTCATGACGTTCTGAACGCCCACCAGCGTAATTCGCAGCGGCTGCGCAGTTTGCCTGCCGTGGTCGGTGTCTACT
>Ga0105046_10020003_pt1 | contig 10141 bp, 11 predicted proteins | sample MAT03_FD_78385 | JGI IMG/M metagenome (GOLD analysis project Ga0105046, IMG submission 78385) | Freshwater microbial communities from Lake Fryxell liftoff mats and glacier meltwater in Antarctica - MAT-03 (megahit assembly) | ecosystem: Environmental > Aquatic > Freshwater > Ice > Liftoff... | reverse complement strand
TGACGTCACGCTTCCTCAGGGAGAGTCTGTCTGAAAGGCAGGAGAGGGGCGGACTATGTGAACTTGTTGAGGTTCTTAAAAAGGAAAAGGGGCTCAGTTCGTTTGACATCGCTCGTCGGCTTATACGTTCAATCAGAGCCAAGTTCGACTCTTGAAGCAAATGCAGTGCCGTTTTACTCGAACTACATCGTTGCCTGTCTTCGATCTACAAGAAACCCAATCGTTCACCAATCAGAGGTGGCGGAATCAACCATTACTTGTAAATGCGAATCATTCGCCGAATCAGAGGCGTTAGAATCGCTGGTGCAACTAAGGCAATGAACAGTCTGGTATCGAGCAATGTATACACACCTCGATCAGCAATGCTCGCTAGCGATGGAATCTGAGTTCCTGCGTAAACGAAGACCATAGTAGCCGGTAGTAGCCCAATTTGCGTGGTCCACCAAAACGTCTTCGTCGAGACCACGTTTGTCGCACCTGCTAAATAGTTTACAAAGCTAAAAGGAGTATGCATCAGTCGTAACATCAGTAAATAGAATCCAACATTGGATGCGGAATTGCGACGAAAAACCTCAATGTAAACTCCCAAACGGGATTCGATTGCGTCGCGAAGAAGTAAACGACTGGTAAAAAACGTTAGCAACGCAGCGAATGTTAATGCGCAATCCACCATGATGGTTGCCGGCCAAAATCCAAAGACCCAACCGCACACAAACGTCTTTCCAACCGTCCCAGGAATCAATGACAGGCATATATAAAGTACGAATCCAATTATCCAGGACTGGACTGGCTTGATTCGCACAAACGCTCTCACATAAGATTCATATCGTATGAGCATTTCCATCGACGAATACCTTTGAGCTGTTAGGCCCAGGGCTGCGATGAAGATCACAATCGCGATGGAAGCTATAATTCTCTTATGGACTTGCCTCATGTTGATAGCTTTAAGACTTGATTATTACGTTTCATTGTCGAAAGCCTGGCGCCGAAATGTATGCCGGCTCATCGCCTCGAATTCGCCCGTCTCGTGAAAGTAGATGTAATGAATGATTGAGATGAAATACCGCCCTACCTCAACTAAATTGAGTGAATTCTTTTCCCGCTCACGGCCACGTCCACGCCTGGAAGTCGTTGTTCCACACTGCACGCAAATGATGCCGCGATCGCGGTGATTACCAGAGTAAAAGTCCAGCGAGTTGCCGATATAGGCTCGGTGAAGGTGTCCTCCCAGAATCATGTCGACGCGTAAGTCGACAAAACGCTCTATGGATCTCTTTGCTTTCGGCATGATGCTGTCGCTTAGATAGTCCGGAGCTGGAGCGAAGTGATGGTGAGCGACCACAATCCGAACAAGATCCGAAGGGACTCCACGAAAGGCTTCCTCGCACCCCTCCAATTGCCACTTGTTAATCCTACCATTGCTGATCGCGGTTCGCGGTGCGGTCGAGTCAAGTCCTACGATGACTGCTCGATCGAGTCGAAGAATCGGATTCAGTTCCTCAAAAATGATCTCTCGGTAAAGTTGTAGAGGGTGATTCCAACGCTCGACCAGACGATAGAGAGGGACATCGTGATTTCCTGGAATCACCAATTGAGGAACCTTTGGAAGCTGTAACAGGAATGCCTTCGCAGCCAAAAACTGGTCTCGTTTGGCGCGCTGTGTCAAATCACCACTAACGATGACAGCATCGGGCTTTAGCAGCGGAGCGATACGAAGCGCTGCCTCACCGACCAACTCGACATACGGCGGTCCAAAATGGAGGTCCGAGATATGAAGCAGCCTCAGTGAATCGACTTCCGACTGAATAAAGTCGGGTAGCGGCGTAGGTAACATAGAAGTCAGATTAAGCTAGGAAAGATACCTTTTGCAGCGAAACAAAGTGCTGTCGCTCGATGCCGTGGAAAATAGTGAAGTAGGCACAACAGTAACAAATACCGTTCCAAAATCTTGAATTTTTTTTCTGCTCGCTCAATAGCACTACTTTTTCTTGCGCTCCGGGCTCATGCTCAATGAAATGGTGCTCGTGCCCTTAATCGAATGCTAGATTACTCGATCACGATCACGAACGATGCATAAGAGTTGCCGCCTATCCATTGTAGATTTCGCCGAGAACTATCAAATTCTTTTAAAATAAGCCGTTGGTGGTATGCGATCTGCCAATATGTTCGTGGCGTAAGCTTCCAGCTTGCGATACACCACATACACCTCTAGCTGCTTGATAAGGCAAGCTGGAAGCATACCCCACGTAAAAACTTGACTCGCCTTGGCCCACTGGGACACTTCAATGCAGTTCGGAAACGTTCTCTTACTAAGATTCATCGCCGTAATTTTTTCGGCGTTGGCGATCGGAACAGTTCTTCGGCTGATCGCATTGCGACGAACATCCACGAACACGGCTAGTGCTCGTCGCAGCAGTCTGATGACTTGGTGGGCATTGGCAGTGTTTATGTCGCTTGCTGTATTGATGGGCAAGTTTGGTATCATTCTCTTACTTGCAACCGCTGGCGCTCTTGGACTTCGAGAGTTTCTCAAACTGATTGGCTGGTACGTCCTCGGAACTCCTACTGTGGTTGTAATGAATGTTTTAGGTGCGGTTTATTATATTCTCGTCTGGTTTGGCTTCGGTGAGTTAGTGCGATGGATGGCACCTATCGCTTTTCTCATCGCTATCGCCAGTACAAGATCACTCTTAGGACTTATGGAAGGTTACATTCGAACGACCGCCGGGGCACTTTTGGGATTAATGGTGTTTGTCTACGGACCGTCCTATGCCTATTTCGTCACGACGCTTTCGGAGAACCAAGATCCAGCAGTAGGAGTAGTTGGTTGGTTTCTCTTCCTCGTCGTTTTGACTGAGGGGAATGATATTGCTCAAGCGCTCGTCGGACGTGCAATCGGCAAGACGAAAATTATTCCTGATACGTCCCCAAATAAATCTCTCGAAGGCCTTTTAGGAGGAATCGTTGTCACCGTTGGCTTGGCTGTCGCCCTTGCTCCATGGCTGACAACTTGGACGCTCAGTAGAGGCTGGACCGGAGTCTGCATCGCGATGCTTTCGGGCCTGCTTATCTCAATTTTCGGGTTTTTAGGGGGCACAAACATGTCTGGCATCAAACGGGACGCGGGAGTCAAAGACGGAAGCATACTTTTGCCTGGCCAAGGTGGCATGATAGATCGAATCGATAGTTTGACCTTTTCCGCTCCTGCCTTTTACTGCTTCGTCCTCTATGCAACACGGTACTTCAATCATGGAATCGAATGAAACGAAAACCGAAAAGGATGACAACCCAATGCGAGATCGCATCCTAACGATCCCCAACGTCATCTGTTTTGTCCGGCTTTTAGGGGCACTGTCATTGATCTATTTTGCATTAGCCAACAAAACGCTCGTTTTTACATGCGTCTTTGTTGGACTTAGCCTAAGCGATTGGATCGATGGTCGGTTGGCAAGATGGTTAAATCAGCGATCCGATTTTGGAGCAAGGCTGGATAGCTTCGCCGATTCGGTTCTCTATGGCAGCCTGCTATTTGGAATGATTTGGATGCGTTGGGATGTTCTTCAGTACGAAGCCTTCTGGTGGATCACGGGGCTGTGCAGCTACGCATTGACCACCGGAGCAGGACTTTGGAAATACGGACGAATACCCAGTTATCACACTTACGGGGCTAAGATTACGCAATGGCTTATCCTACTCGGCGCAGTCTGCCTGCTGCTAGACTTTTCGATCTGGCCCTTTCGGATCGCGATACTCGCAGGAACAATCACCAATCTTGAAGCAACAGCAATCACTTGGATCCTACCGGAATGGCGTGCCGATGTTCTGTCATTGTCTCATGCTCGTGTGATTGAAAGCGGTGGCAAAGAATTGTCAGTGTTCTAAGCCACATGCGATCCGGTATGACATTTGCATTAGCGACACTCCCGGATGGATGAAAAGATACCATCCATGGTTTGCTGGGGTTATATATGACAGTTAAATTATTTAGCGTAATCCCAGCTAACAACCATCTTCTACAATTGGCCGGAAACAGTCCAATCTGGCACCAACTCGACCTACCAACACTCACATTAATTAGATGCCTACCATTCTTGTCGCAGATGATGATCGCTCAGTTCGTTGCTTGTTGGAGAATTGCCTACGCAACGCTGGGCATAGTGTCCTAGTTGCTTGTAACGGACGCCAAGCCTTAGAAATGTCTAGAGATCACTCAGTGGACAATGTCCTCATGGACATGAGCATGCCGGAGGTGGATGGCTGGACCGCGCCACGGATGATTAAAGATGTGATAGATCATCGAATTCAGATCATTGCAGTTACAGCCTATTCTTTACCAGGTGACCGAGCGCGAGCGATAGCTGCGGGCTGCACGAAGTTTCTTAGCAAGCCCATTGATACCAACTTACTCGCGAAGACTATAGCGGAAGCATTGGTAATTCGCGAGAAGATCGGAGATAAGGAAATTTAAGATTGGGAATAATAAATTACGTAGATTTTGTAAACGTTTTGGATCGCAGTTTGCTTTTAATAATTAATGGATCGTGCAACCTTTTTTGCATGAAGATCAACCAAGTAACGAAATGGACCTCCCTAAAATGACGATTCAACTTCGAATCCGGCGACAATGCTCGCTAGCTTTCATCCCGTTGACATTGGCGGCAGTCTTTGGCACCTGGCAGGATGTATTAGCACAAAACCAAGCTCAACAATCGCAAATCCCGAGCCTTACCCAGCGAAACGGAAAGGCCGATGCGCAAACAACAAATGATATAAAAAGTACTCAGACGTTCGACGAGCGTTCAGACGAAGAGACTCTTGATTTGGGGGTTTTAACTGCTTCTTGTCCTGCAAATGCGGTATGTGTGAAGCAAGTTCTACAAAACAGTCCAGCTGACGAAGCGGGTCTTGAAGCCGGTGACTACTTGTTGTCAGTTGACGGAAAACAAATCACCTCGCCTAGCGGACTGAATAAGTTGATTGCAATTATGGGGCGCGACAACGAGGTTGCGATTAAAGTGTGGCGGGAAGGTAAAGAAATGGAATGTAAAGTTCATTTAGCTTCAAAGTCTGAAGAACTCCCTAAGTGTCACGATGCCTGGTTGGGAGTGATCCTATCAGACGAAAAAAATGGTGGCGCCAAAATCGAACACATCGTGACCGGTAGTCCCGCTTCAAAAAGCCCACTGCAAGAAGGTGATGTTCTTGTAAAAGTCGGCAGCGTTGAGATTCAGAATGCGAAGTCCTTTCTCGAAAAGATCGAAGGTATGGGGCCCGCAGATCCCCTGTATCTAAGCTTTCGACGCGAAGGTCAAGTTTCTGAGGTAGAGGTAAAGTTGGGAAGTTTTTGCGACGCACCAATGGCGTTTGTAAGGCATCTAAATTCTCAGCATCTAAATTCACGCCATGATGAACAGCAAGGTACAAATGCCTCCATCGAATTGATGGATCGAGCTATTGATGATTTGCGAAATCGAATTCGCGAGCTACGCGATGAGGTTCGCGCGATGAAAGATGTTCAACCAGCAGAAGGTGCGAAACCAGCTTCGGCAAACCAGGGTGACGTCTCGATTTTGCCTAATGATGGTAAGTTCAAATTTGTTTCGCAAATCGACTTTCAAGTTGGCCAGGGCAACAATCGGCAGCAGAATTATAATCGAGGATACAATCCCTATCGCAACAATTACGGTAATGGCCAGTACGGGCAAAGCTTCTCGCCCAACCTTGGATACGGATACCAAAGTCCGTACGGCGGTTCAAACAATTATTATTACCGTAACAACAGCCAACCGTATTACTATGGCGGCTACAACAATAACTGGTATGGCAATCGACCTCGCTCGGGCATTCAAGTTGGCCCTAACATGGGCGTTTACTGGTATTGATCTGCTTAACATTTGTTACTTACCCAAGAAAACTTAAGTATTAATCCGGCCTTCATTTTACCGCAAAACGCTTACCCGCTATTTTTTCGGACAGCGTCTAACAGGGATATTCAACAATGCCTTCCATTATCACTCGCGGCGGTACTGAGCTTTACTTCAAAGAATGGGGGGAGGGGCGACCATTGGTGATGATCCATGGTTGGCCGTTGTCCGCAGATAGTTGGGACGACGTTGCGGTGCCGCTAGCAATCGCCGGCTTTCGAACCATAGCTTACGATCGACGAGGCTTTGGCCGATCGGGCCAACCGTGGGAGGGATACAATTACGATACGCTTTCGGATGATTTAGCAGATATTTTATCGATCCTTCAGCTCCAAGATGTCACTCTAATTGGGTTTTCGATGGGTGGCGGGGAAGTAGCCAGATTCTTAACTCGCCACGGAACAAAATGTGTTCGTTCTGTAGCATTGATCTCGTCCGTTGTCCCGTACATGCTGAGAATGGAGACCAATCCAAACGGCGTGCCGCAGGACGGATTTGACGAAATGCTAAAGGCATTGACCGACGACCGCCCGCATTTTTTCACCAAGTTTTTTCGAGACTTTTATGGTGTTAGCACACTTTCTAACGCCGTGAGTCCTGAATGGTTGTCTTGGACACAGTCTATGGCCATGCAAGCGGGATTGAAGGCGACACTGGATTGCGTCACTGCTTTTGGAACAACCGACTTTCGTACGGATCTCAAATCCTTTACTCTGCCAACCTTGATCGTACATGGCACACAAGATCAAACCGTTCCGATTGACGCCACAGCGCGGGTAGCAGCCAAGGCAATTCATGGCTCACAGCTTATCGAATACGAAGGTGCGCCCCACGGTCTTTTCGCTACCCATCGAGCTCGACTCGTTAAAGACTTGCAGAGATTTTGCGAGAGCACCTGATTCAAAAGTGTTCTTTAGGGAACCGTGACACATACCAGAAGTGATGAATCTTCGACTGAGTGCAATTCGTGCGGTTAAGATGCCGCTAAATACAGAGTCTTTCATGACGTGAGTTCAACCGATTTGTCCATTTGCTTTTCATCTTTGACATTGGAAGCCTGCGAAAGGCCAACTGCGTCGACGGTAAACAATCCGAACAAACTCAAAAAACATTTCGACGAATCGTTTCTTCATTCCTTTAGAACAGTCTTGGAAATCTAAATGCTCAGCAACCCAAATTGCTAAGCCATACGACTTGATGGCAAAATTCGCGTCAGGAAAATGCTCTACCATCGGTTCAGATGTACCAAAAATTCAGATTCCGCACAATTTATGATTGACACCCTTGAAAAGTTGTTCGACTAGAATTTTCGGAGCCGTTTCCAGCTATCTCAGACGTAGCATTTAATCGATTGCGGTATATCATCCTTCACTTTGCCACTTCTGCTGCCAGTGAGTAGCGATAAAGATCAATGCAACTAAACTGTTAATAGTCGCGTTGGCTTGCATAGATATAGTTTCCGAACCGCGCAGAGCATTGTCGCTCAAGAATGTTTGACACGAACTTCGGCACACTAAATGCTTAGATGGATTTCCAAATAAGACAACGCAAACTCAGCAGGTTCGAAGGCGTACGAGCACGTCAGATTATCCAGGTTTTGAAATGCGATATTACGTACTTGCGACAGATTACGATGGAACCTTGGCTCACAATGGTATTGTATCCTCGAATACTATTGATGCATTAAAACGATTGATTGCGTCAGGTCGCCACCTTATTCTGGTGACCGGACGGGAATTGCCAGAGCTTAAGAGCGTTTTCGAAGATCTACACCTATTTCGGTGGGTTGTCGCCGAAAATGGAGGCTTGCTCTATGAACCATCGAGCAACAAAGAATATCTGTTAAGCGAGCCACCTTCCGAACGACTTATTTCCGCGTTACGTGAAAAAGGGGTCGGTAATATATCAGTTGGGAGATCCGTAATTGCGACTTGGAGCCCATTTGAACACATTGTACTGGAAACCATTCACGAGCTTGGTTTAGAACTCCAGGTCATATTCAACAAGGGTGCCGTGATGGTTTTGCCAGCCGGTATCAACAAAGCGTTTGGACTAGATAAAGCTTTACTGGAGCTAAAAATTTCCAGACATAATGTTGTCGGCGTCGGTGATGCTGAAAACGATCACTCTTTCTTGCAAATGGTTGAGTTTTCCGCAGCTGTCGACAATGCACTTAATAGCCTAAAGGAATCGGCTGATTTAGTATTGCCGGCTGGTCACGGTGACGGAGTAGTTTATCTAATTGATCGAATCATTAACGACGATTTGGCGTCGCTCGAAAGAATGCCTCGTAGGTATCCTCTAACCATCGCAACCGTTGGTGAGGATACCGTTGCTCTACCAAATTTTGGTGGGCCGATCCTGATTTGCGGTGCGTCTGGAAGTGGGAAATCTACCTTAGCGAATCGAGTAGTCGACTCAATTCAAGAGCAATCCTATCAATATTGTTTGATAGATCCCGAAGGGGACTACGAATCCTTCGAAGGCGCAGTCGTACTGGGTAGTCCAACGCTTGCTCCCCAGATTGAAGAGGTGATGCATGTATTGGAGCAACCCGGTGTCAATGTGGTCGTCTGCTTAACTGGAGTGCCGATACCCGATCGCCCATCCTACTTTCTAAAGTTTCTCTGCAGTTTGCTAGATCTGAGAACTCAAACCGCTCGGCCACATTGGCTGATCCTGGATGAAGCCCATCATCTTCTGCCAGCAGATTGGAATCCGTCCAACGAATCCGTTCCCTCGAATTGGACCAATGTGGTCCTAATCACCGTCCAACCCAGCTTGTTACCTGCCTGCCTACTGGCTCAAGTCGAAATCATTGCGATTGTCGGGAAAGATCCGGAACTAGCGATAAAAGATTTCGTTTCCGTCTCTCAGATCGCTCTCCCGATTTTGCCAGACTCAGAAAGTCAGGATGGCGAAATCCTAATTTGGAACACGAAAGATTCGTCGACTGTTAAGCGATGCAAGCCGATCAAAAGTCTACGCGAGCACCATCGGCACCGGCGCAAGTACGCCGAAGGGCAATTATCGCCGGAGCGAAGCTTCTACTTTAGAGGGATTGATAAGCAACTTAATTTGCGAGCTCAGAACCTTATCCTGTTTTGTCAAATTGCGGAAGGTATCGACGACGAAACGTGGGTTTTTCATTTGATTCGAGGCGACTATAGTTGCTGGCTTGCAAATAGCATTAAGGATGAAGAACTATCGCAAGAAGCGAGTCGAATTGAGGGACTAAAAAACGTCTCAGCACTAGAGAGTAAACGAATGATGTTGGAAGCGATACAACTATCGTACACGCTTCCTGCAACCTCGCTGCTTGAGTTGCCTGGCGCGGGCTAAGTTAGGTGCGAGCTAAGTTAGGTGCGAGTGGTCGTATCCACAATGCTCTCTATCCACTATCTGATGATACAGGTAGCTCATGATCAGATACGAGAATTTTGCGCATCTCTTCAGTCTTATAAGAACTAAGGGGACGTTTGACCGTGAGATTGCTGCAGTTGCTGGTTTCCGAACTTTTTGCCGAACGAGTTGGGCTCTATATCACACGCACACTAAGTTAAATCGTCTGGAACTGTCACTTATCTATCGATGTCGCTCAATTAACGGCCCTTCCGGAAGCCGTACATCCCCTGTTAGCAATTCTTGATCTCGAAGTGCGTCGACCGTAGCTTGAAGTGCAGTCGCGATCTTCGGAAGGTGGTCTCTCAACAGCTGAGTCCACGAACCGCAATTAGCAAACTCTATCGCTGACTGGGTCAAGTCTACTAAAGGCTGAGCGGCAAATTTCTGTGATAGCTCTAACAATTTGCTAAGATCCCTCTTGGATTCAAGAACCTGTCCTCGTGTGAGGTCTAGTTTAATAGTAGCATAAAGCGTCTCCGCCTCCTCCTTAAATGTCTTTGCCGACTCCGAAAGCTCTTGCGCAGATGGTTCGCGGCAGATTAGGCGCGCGGCGGGTAGATCGACTTCTATTTGAATGGACTTAGGTTCGTCAATGGTCATGAAAATCCTTACTGCGTTCTTAATTCCAGGAAGTTGCGAAATGAACTCTGAGCACGTAGCATACCAATTCACGTGATCCTTCGGAATTGAAAGCCGCATTGAATGACATAGGCTAAAAACAGCTTGGCAACACGCCAAGACTGACAAATTTATCTAGCTATGAAGGGTTTGGATTTCTGGAAAGCCGTTCAAAGAATTCCCTCAGTTTTGAT
>Ga0105046_10020001_pt1 | contig 10142 bp, 8 predicted proteins | sample MAT03_FD_78385 | JGI IMG/M metagenome (GOLD analysis project Ga0105046, IMG submission 78385) | Freshwater microbial communities from Lake Fryxell liftoff mats and glacier meltwater in Antarctica - MAT-03 (megahit assembly) | ecosystem: Environmental > Aquatic > Freshwater > Ice > Liftoff... | reverse complement strand
TTGCAGGTACCGCACATCGCGGCGTACTATATCCAGGAAGGACAGGTGGTAACGATACCGGCGTCCTACGAAACATCCGGCGCTATACCCATTCACCAACAAGGGGGCTGTGCCGGGCGCGGTGGAGTGTTGGTTGATCCCGAACGTACGCCCGATGTCGATCGGATCCTGGGTGCTGCGAAATCCGTCTTTGTTCAGGTCGCGGTGTACTTTTACGTTTTGGCGTTGCACCAGGGCGGGTTGTTTGCCTTTGTGCAGGCCGTCTACCCAGGCTTTGTATTGTCCGAATGCGATCCTGGCCGCCCCTTGCCGGTTAAGCGGATGCCGGGTATAGACCGTGCCGGGTTCGGTGGTCGACTGGTCGTTCACCACCATTTGCGGTTTTCCGCCGGGTAAGATATGGATCACGATACGGCGGTCGTTCCAGAGGTTAAAATCGTCTTTATCTCGCTGACCATGTGCGTTGATGCCTTCTACATATACAATATTGTACATATCCGGACTACGGGCGATCCAGTATTGCTTTTTGACCATATAGCGCAGGATACGTTTGGCCAGGCGGGTAGGCGCATCGTCTGCGGGGTTGTTTTCAAACTGTACCGGCAGAAAAGTATCGCGTTGTGCGATGCACAAGGCGCGCAAAAGTTCAGGCTGAAGGATTTTATCCTCGTATTCCATGCCTGTGAGCCTACAGAATTCCTGCACGGCTGCACCAGAATTTACCCCGATTTTGCCATCGCCTGTCCGCACAGGCCCAAAGGGTTTTTGGGCATCGCCGTCGATTTCCGGGTCTAATATGCCAAGTTCGCAGAGCCGGGTTTGCAATTCCAGGGCGGCTTTTTCATTGGCGGACTGATTGAGTTCATCGGTGGTAACAAAGGCGTTGCCTGTAATAATATCCTGAAGAGAATTATACATGATTCGGGTTCATTTGGTTTCCAATAAATGGAGCATAGCCGCAGGATTCAGGATACCGAATCCGAATTCCACATCGTCTCCTTTTGTGATCGTTTTATTGGCTTCCGCCGAGTTTCGCAGCATATCCAGCAGCGACGCCGGGGCAAACAGCCGGTTGTGCTCGCGTTCCCATTGCCGTACTAAGGCTAAAAACCCGGCTACGTAAGCAGCCGCTATCGCGCTTGTTTTCAGGTTGTCCACCGCATTTTGTTGCGGGCCCGATGTTAGCAGACCTTCTCCGGGCGCAAGCAGGTCGAGTTTATAACTCTTGGCAGAAAAAGCGCAACGTTTGCCGTACACATCGTGGGCCCCGACGGATAAAACGCCTTCCAAAGCGGCGGGAAAACGTTCTTCCGGGCGCCGTTCGAGCGAATTGCCGACAGGGGCGACGAGTAATACGTTGCGGTCCTTAGCACGGTTGATGAGCTGATTGAAAACCTGTTTTTCAGCGTCGGGTAAATCCCGAAAATCGACCAACATGGCCACAATATCGGCGCCATTGTCTATAGCCCATTCCAAGCCGGCAAGTAAAGATGCGGGTGTAATTTCCTGATCTAAATAGCCGACCTGTCCGATAAGCAAGGTTGATTCCGGCGCCACACCAAAAGCGAGCTTGCCCCGGCCAGCCGCTATTACGGCGGCTTGGGTACCCAGGCCATGTCGGTCATCAAAGGTTTCTTCCGAATCGGCCAGCGTGGTGAAAATGGATTCCAGCGATCCGGCCAAATCGGGATGGTTCAGGTCAGCCCCCGTGCTAAGCAAGGCAATCCTGATCCCCTTACCGGTGAGACCGCGTTGCTGCCACCAATCGCGGGGCAGGGCATTGTGTTGTATTCCCCAGTTGATCTTTTGTGGGCTCAGGTTGCTCCAATCGGTCACCGCAGGCGGGGACGAAGCGGAGGAGCGAATAGATTCAAAAGCCGGATCCGGAAAAGACAGTACCGGATCAGAATCCCTGCCCCGATCGGCCGGTACCGAAACATCCACATCGGACACTTCACCCCTGGGAATCATTTCTCCCGGGTCTTCACGCACCATAGGCTTTTGCGGCGTTTCTGCAACGGAGGGTATGTACCGGGTTTCGCCGTCCGGTATGCTAAACCCTTCCGGCAGGTGTTCAGTATCGAAAAAAACCATAGTCTCCACCCGCTGTGAAGCACTTTGCGATTCCGGAGGGATTATCGCCACAACCGGCGAAATCCCGGTTGGCAGCGGAGGAGTGGGCGGCAATGGCGCCGGCGGAGGTGTTACAGCAACGGGCGGCACAGTTATTACTACAGGCGGCACGACAACAGGCATACCCATGTTGGCATCTGCGGGAACCAGCTCGGTACCGCCCGACCAATAGTACCAACCGTTTCCATCGCGATACCAGCGGTCATTGTTGTTGATGGAAAACGCGGCCAGATAATATTTGTCCTCAACGTTCAGCACGGTGCCTTTATAGATAATTCCGATCGGATCGGCCACCGGCAGGCCGAGGTTGTTGCGGATAAAAGTATCTTCTTGAAATTGAATTTTCATGGTTCCTGCATTTGGATGATGGTAGGTTTATCCGACTGCTTTTGTGCTTTTTCGGGCCGACTTGGTGTCCCGCGGACCGGTGCTTTCCTCGTCGGTTTGAGGCGATGGCGTGGCGCCGCCGGTGCTGTACGGAGGCGGCCCGGCCGGCGGTTGATAAGCGGGACTTCCGCTGCTGCGGATACTGATCAGTTTTTTCAATATTTCAAACCAGAACGGCGCCCCGAAAGTGACGGCGATGCCGGTGAGGATCAGGCCGGCGAGCTTGATCAGCCACCAGGGTATGCTTCCCCCGCCTTGTTGCTCCGTCCAGCCTAAGCCGAGGGGCGATTCCACCACGTTTTTATAGGTCTGGATGAGCTCTTTCGCTTCTGTGGTGGCCTGTTCCAGTGGTTTATTTAGGTCGAGCGGCGCCACCCTGTCGTGCTTTTCCGTATATTCTGTCGCGATATTGACAAAATCTTGGCGGAGGGTGGAATTGGCGGATAAACTCTTGTAAATCTGAATCGTGTCGGCATTAAACGCCGCTGCCAATGCCAGGCCTACGCCGAACAGCCACCATTTGGTCGCCCGTTTGTACCAGTCCGAAGCGCGCTCCATCACTTCGTCGAACCAGTGCTCGACTTTTTTCTTAAAGCCCGCAATTGTCCCGTCCGACTCGCGCAATAAATACTGCAACAGGCGTTTGAGGTCGCTGTCGGGCAGATTTTTAATTTTCTGGGCCATTTCGGTTTCGTCTTCCGATCCAAGGATATCGAACAGGATGGAACTGAACGTGCCTTTGTTGACCCAGCCCGGTAGGCAATAAGGCGTAATGCCTGATTTACCGGTAGTCGCGTACGACAGTTGTTGAAAAAACGGGTGTTTTAAAAACTCGCCGATTTTGCCGCCGAGCATATTTTCCAGGGTTTTCAGCAAATGTTTACCCCGCAGCGACAAAAAGGCGGCAATAATCTCCATGACGGTGGAGGTAAGCAGGCTAAAAAGCAGCAGAACAAAAACAAGGCCGATAACGACGCTTAAAATAGTTAGCATTGCTTGCATAGGAGTATTAGAAATTAGAAGTCATTGAAGAAATTGGAGGTCATTGAAGAAATTAGAAGTCATTAATTTCTTGCATGTCTTTACACAACTTTATTTTCTTTTACGAATTCACGGTTAATGCCAGCCATCAGGTTGTCGTATGTGATCACATTCGTACTATTAGACAGCGCCTGCAAACAACAATAGTGGACTACGTTGACGATGTTGGAGCCGCTGAGTTCGAATTTTTCCGCGATTTGCGCGAGATTGATGCTGTCATCCAGTTTAACTGCCCCCGGAAAGCTCTGTTGCCAGAGCGTGAGCCGTTCGGCCGGGCGCGGCATGGGGAAATACACGATCGATTGAAAACGCCGGGTAAACGCCTCATCCATATTGCTTTTAAAGTTGGAGGCCAAGATACTCAAACCCGGATAATCTTCGATACGTTGCAACAGGTAGGAAACTTCCTGGTTTGCAAAGCGGTCGTGCGCATCCCGGACGCTGGTGCGTTTTCCGAAAAGCGCGTCGGCTTCATCGAAGAAGAGTATCCATTTTTTGTTCTCCGCCCGGTCGAACAGGGTGGACAGGTTTTTTTCCGTTTCGCCGATGAATTTGGAGACCATCATCGACAGGTCGATGCGGTAGACGTCGTGGCCGGTGGCTTTGCCGAGCAAGCCAGCGGCCATGGTTTTGCCGGTACCCGGGGGACCGTAGAACAGCGCCCGGAAGCCGGGCTTCAGTTTGCGGTACATTTTCCAGTCGTACAGCAGGGTATCGTTGTGTTGGATCCAGGTTTCCACCTCGCCCAGCATATCTATCGTTTGGGCATTGAGTACGAGATCCGACCATTCCAACTCGGTTTGTACCCGTTGCGCCGGGAAGCCGCTGTTCATGGCCGGCGGGGTGATGTAGCCGAGGGTGAACAGTTCGACATATTCGGGATCGAGGATGAGCCGGCCGCTGGTGACGGGCTCGCCGGGTTTCATGTCTTCGAGGTACAAAATTTTCTCCTTGACGAAAAAGTGCTGGGACCCGAAGATTTTCTGCACTTCCAGGCGCCGTTTCAGGTCCGCAGTGCTGCCGAGCAGAAAATGTACGGTTTCGCCCGTGGGCAGAAAGCCGCGGTAGTTGGTTCCTTTCACGCCGCCTAAGGCCGGGAAATCGCCTCCCTGGGGAACAAATTCCTGGACGACTTCGTCGAACATCTGGGGCTGCACGTGGGGTACGAGCGCGGCGATGAGCGCTACGAACTCGTCGACGCTGAGGCGGCGGTGTTGGACGAAGCGGGTGAAGGGGGCGTCGTCGTCCTGGAGTACGGGGATAGGGGGTATGGGGGGAGAGGGCTTGCCGAGGTACTCGGCCAGGCGGAGGTGGAGGAGGTTTCGGAGGAAGGAGAGGGCTAGAGGGAGGTTGGAGGACATTTTGTTTGTTTCGATTTTAGTTTTATGGCAAGCCTTTATTTCACACGGAAAAATTTATCTGTTATCGATGCTGTTCGAGCGCTACTATATGCACCATCAGTATGTCCTCCGAAAGACTGGTAATTATTACTTGAATCTACTTTCGTAGCAACTATCTCCATGTGAATTCCGGTTGCCATAATATCTCCGGGGCAAACCAACGAACGGTCTGTTATTTCTTCGAAATAGGCTCTCAATTTCCCATTTAAGTTATATGTTTGAAGGGCATCATAGTAGTGATTATTTCCAGCCACTGGTGGGGCGAGTCCCGCCTGATGAAGGACGTCATAAACAAATAAGTTACAAGTATATTCATTACCCCAGTTTATTATGTAGTTTAAGTCCGGCAAAGGGTTTTTCGCACCTTGAGCCAATTCCCATTTGAATGCTTTTGTTCTTGCTCCTTCCAAATTTCCATTCGGGGAATACCACCAGCCAGCGCTCGCACCTTTATCGTACGCCGTGCCAATATCTCCTAAACATCTACTTGCAGCGGCAGTTACTATACTTGATGCATCGGGGCATGGCGTTGTCGCCGGCGGAGTCGTCGTCGTTTGACGATTAACCAGGCTTTCATTATTATTGAATTGGTGCCCCACATGCACCAATTCATGCGCCAGCAACCGCTTGCCACCTTCACTGGAAGGTTGATATTCGCCACTTCCAAAAACAATATCCCGCCCGCTCGTATAAGCCTTCGCCTGTATGGCCTGCGCACTTTCCGACGCCCTGCCATTCGTATGAATGCGCACCTGCGAGAAGTCCTGTCCGAAGCGGCTTTCCATAAATTGCCGGGTGCTGCCGTCCAATGCCTGTCCGCCGCCGGAGGAAAGCACGTCGGAGACAGCCTGAGGAGCGGTTTTGCCGCTCGCATCGCTGCCGCCGGATTCTTTCCGCTTTACGCCTTGCTTTTCTTCTTCTTTGTACTCACAGGCCGTGCATTTGCGCAGTACGCCGCCACTCACAGATGTCAACGGCATCCGTTGCACGATAGGCACATCGCCCTTATGCATGCGCATTACCTGGTCAGCCACGCGATCGGCTTCCTGCTCGTGGGCGTCACCGGGAGTGTTGACGGTAAGTTTAGGTTGAAAGAATGGCATGATCCGGCTTTTACCACTCTTTTCTGCGCTGGTTAATTGTCTGGTAAACATGATTAATAAAAGAGTTTGAAGATTAAAGATTCGTACCAAGCATCCGCTAAATTACATTAAAATTTATATTTTAATGATCTGATTCCTAAAATCAAATATCATTTTTCATTTACCTTTTAACGGACTGGTTTACATAGAAAATTAAAATACTTTTTCATACATCGTTTTTTTTAAATCTGTTGTTTTCAATAAAGTAATGCCAACATCATCTACGCCGTAAGATATTTTCATTTGATTCAATGCATTAAGGACTCCCTTTAAATGAGCTGCCTGATGCGACATCGGCGTCTTAGGATTGGGATTCTTCTCGGCATTATCTGGATTTAAGACAGATTTGTCTGCCTCATCATCAATTGCTTTTTCCAAGTTTTGATAAGCGTATTTCTTAAATTTATAAGCATCGGTTACTACAATAATATAACGGATAGTACCAGATTCTATGGCCATGAAATAACCAGTTTTTTCCCCTTTTAAAGATTCAAAATCACCACCAGATGGCCCGAGACCCCGCCCATCCCAATTATAGGAACCGGTTACCCTGTTAATTTCTTCAGGGTTATACGGGTGAGTATGGAAATCTCCCTTAACAATGTCCGTTTTTTTATTAATCTCTCCTCCTCGTGTTTGAGGTATACTATGCGCGCCTTTCCCTGGTTTCACATTGAGCGCTAAATGATCTGCTCCTCTTTCTACAAGTGCTCCGGACCATTCCTTTGCATTATCAGTGCCCGGAGAAGATTGAGTCCATGCTTCATTCATCTTCATTGATACTTCATTGCTATTTAAAAATTTAATAGCATTTTGGACGTATTCGGTTGAATCGGCTGGCCAGGGAGTGCGTTGTAATTTTATTTGCTCTTCTGCCTGTTGTCTCATCGGTACAAAATTTCCATTAGCCGCCGAAGATTTATCAGAGGCAAGCATTCTCATTACCTGGTCTGCTTCCCGCTCATGTACATCGTCAAGCTTATTGAAGGTGATCTTAGGTTGAAAGAAAGGAGGAGCTGAGGTTAGCGACGGAATAACCTTAGATTCAGTTGAACGAAAAGGTGCGAACATAGTTTCAAAACGTTTTAGTATGGCAATCACATAACATGCCAATTTAACCAAAATAAACCTTCAAGGACTCCCTAACAAAATGGATGCTCATGGTATATGGCTTTGAAGGGTGTAGCCTGTATTTTTAATTTCTGTAATCAGTTTGTCAAAACTGCTCGCATTTGGCAGAGATTTCGTCAACAAAATTTTTGCAGATTCGTCGTAAAGGGTAATAGCAGCAAAATTAAATACAAACTGCCCTTCTTCGGGCTGCTGGTGTAGCGTAGAGGATTGGCCATTCCCATTCCAGATAAAACCTTTTAATTCCTTTCCCTTGTATATACGGTAGGCTGTTTCAATTCGATCCGGCATCGGAGTTTGATCAATAGAAATGGCATCATAATTTTTTTGCAGCAGTTTTTCAATAAACTCGTCAAAACTTTGGGAAGATTCCAGTGCGTTTCTGATCTCATCTTCAAACATGGTATATCGGGCTTGGCCGGATAAGAACGGATGCATGGGGTAACCTTCCGGAGCGGGTCCAGCAGTTGAAATTAGCGGCCCGGACTGGTCGGTTACAAGGAGGCCTAAAATCCCGTTCTTGTAGAGTGCAAACCGGCGAATTTTCCGTTTTTCAATTTTTTCGAAATGTGTCATTTTGTTTTCATAGTTCGCAGGTTCTGATTTTGTTTTTCGATGAATGTTCCAGCAGGAAAAACAGCAAAATAGTAAGATAAGCAGCGAAAGTTTTGTAAAAATATTTGTGTTACAGCCGATGCTTTCCGGTAACTTACTGGTAATTGATTTACCGGACTTTAAATAAAGTAATATTAGTCGAACAGACATCATTTTTTGGGGTTTGTAGAGGGCAAAGAGGCATTGTTATAGAACGTCTCAAGTAATTTAAATATCGTGGGTTCATGGTCTTTCACCCATTTTTTCGTGTTCTGCCTGGTATCACCTGTATACGGATCTTTGCCACCGTTAGCACCCAAATAAGCATTGCTTAGTTGTGCGAAAAATTCGAGATATGTCTTGGAAGCATAACAACCTTCACGACCGTCTACCCACTGGTTAGTATCCTTCAGATTTTTGGCGGCGGTTTCCTTGCGCTTTTTATAGGCTTCAGAAATAATTTTTTTATCTTCAACCGAAATGCCAAAATTATGAATTGTATGGGCAAACTCATGGCTGTTTGTTGAATAACCTTCGTCATAAGCACAGTGTAATTTTTTGCCATTATACACGATATTGCACTGCCCACCCAGCAAGTTCTCTTCAGTAATTGCCGTATAAACTTTACCATCTACTTCCATACCCCCACTTCCCCGCACGGTGTCGAATATGCGGCCGTCAAAAGTTTTTTTACCTTTTAGGCTGGCAAACTGAGATAGTTCTGTCATGAGTTTGTTGCGCGGCACCACCACTACTTGCACTTTATTGTCAATTAACCGACGGGCCACGCTTTTGTCGCCTTGCATTTGCGCCGAAAGAATGCGAATGGCCTCCTTTTTTGCCTTATCTGCTTCGACAACACTAGCAGGTACAACCAAAGTAATAAAAGCCGCCGCCTCTCCAAACTCTGTTGCCGATAGGTTTTTTTGAAGATCGTCCAATATTTTAGGATCGCTTCGCAGCTTATCGAGCGCTTCCCGGGTAGCAATTTTTATTTCCGCTAAAGTGGGAACCTTAAGGTCCACCATTAGTTTTGCCTGAAAAAATGGCATATTGCTTACTTCTCTGAAGACGGTGCTGTTCGTCGAAGTGGTTTTATATGCCTCATTTTCCATTTTTTTGGCTCGTGTGAACACTTTTGTTTCTTTTAAGGAGTACAACAACCATGGGTGTAAGTGGGGAGGCTTCTTCAACAATTTGAGATACACCTGTTATCAATTGTGTTGGCGCCAATCATTCAGCATTCTCTCCATTCCAGGCGACATAAAATATTGGTCATTTCCAATATAGAAAAGGTCTTTATATTTATTGGCTGACTCATGAAATACTGGTCGTATTAACACATGACGGCCATCGGAAAAAACGGCTTCAACCTCACCCATTGAAATTGCTGTATATAAGGTCTTATTCGGTTTAAGATTTACAATCTCAAGGGCAAAATCTGTCAGTTCGCCGGTATCTTCTATTGTTCCTTTCTTAAAGGTAGGAGAGGATGATTCATCGAAACCGGTAAATAATTTAAAATCAATCCGAACTATTTTGTCGGGTTCTTCCAAATTTGGTTTATGCGTCTTCTTAGCCATTGTAACATTTTTATGATTGGCACAATTGCATCCCAGCATAAAGGCTGCCATCAGAATGCAGATATATTTAAAACGTGTTTTCATTTCAGGTTTACTTTATATGGTAAATACCCTCCGGCGTTTTTACTTTTACTTTATCTGCCTGTTTTAATTTGGCCTGTCCTGCCGCAGTCCCCTTCTCTGCTCCCGATATTTTATATTCTTTACCATTGATATTAAAATACCAGGTGACATAAGGTGAATCCAGAAACAACTTTCCTTTATCCGGATCTTTTACATTGCCGGAGGTATCCAGGGCATCCCCATCTCCTACTACTTTTTTCTTGCCTAACCCGGTACCAAAAGTGTAGTGTTGCGCGCCACCGACCAATTTTCCGGGTAATATTTTTGACAGTTTACTAAGCAATACTTCTCCTTCCGCAGCCCCCCCGCCGACATGACAACCCATCAAAATGAATACCGAAGACGAACAAAATTTTATACTTTTAACTTTTTCTAAATGCTCCTGCTTAGAAGAATGAATCAAAGCTTTATCGTTGTCAACCCTTTGGTTGCCATTTCCCACACTTTGATATCCTTTTGCACCATGTCCGTTTATTTCCAACCTATTCACGCAACTGCAATTATTTTCCTTTTTATCAACGTATTGATTCACTTTTGTGACCATATCGGGGACGCTGGTCACGCCTAATCCGGTGCCATCGGATGGGATGACAGCAGTATCTTTAGGA
>Ga0105046_10019999_pt1 | contig 10142 bp, 10 predicted proteins | sample MAT03_FD_78385 | JGI IMG/M metagenome (GOLD analysis project Ga0105046, IMG submission 78385) | Freshwater microbial communities from Lake Fryxell liftoff mats and glacier meltwater in Antarctica - MAT-03 (megahit assembly) | ecosystem: Environmental > Aquatic > Freshwater > Ice > Liftoff... | reverse complement strand
GTTTTTTAACACCGGCAAGTACCGTTGAGCCAGCGGGCAGGCCGTATCGACGAACGCAATGACGATGGGTTTCTTCGCGGCGAGATCGTCGAGGGTACGGGCCAACGATCGCGTATCGGTGAAGCCGAGGTTCGGGATGGCATCGCCGATCTTGGCGGGTTCGCCTGCGAATGCGACGGTCGAAGCGAAAACGAATGCGAGAAGTAGGCGCATCGCGGCCTCGGCGAGGTGAAGGTGTTATCGCATTAAGTTACCCTTTTACGCAGAGAGAAACAAGCGTGCAATCTCGCGTCATTTAGCCCCCGGTGCGGCTCACCTGCGGTGACCCTTTCACCGGGGGCTAAATTGTGCCAACGCATTACCTACATCACGCCATTCAAAGCCAGGCGTTCTCTCGCCGGGAGGATCGGCCCCATCATGGCGTCGAGTTCCTGCTCGGCTATCTTCTCCTGCCAGAAACACTTCAACGCGACTTGCGCGCAACGCTCTTGGAACTGGGCCGGGGTTTCCTGCAAATCCGGGAACTTGTCGATGAACTCCAGCATCTCCAAGTACGGCCGTTCGTAGGCTTCGAGGATGCGGTGGGCCATCTTCTTCTTGTCGTTCGTTTCCATGTAACCGAGTTCCACGGCCTTGTCGATGCGGCCGGGGCGGGTGCTGATGAACTCGGTGCTGCCGTCCGGCAACGTACGCGGCTGGCCGAGCGCCGGGTCGATCTTGGTGATGTCGTTGGTGGTAACGATCGTGAAGATGCCATCGCTGCGTTCGACGCCGTCGAGGCAGTTCAGCAGGCAGTCGAACGTCAACGGCGACATCATACCGCGGTTCTGGTTGTCGTTGCTTCCTTCTTCTTTCTTCGCGGGCATCATCATCATGCTGAGCATGCCGGAGTTCTTGCGGGCCACGTTTTCGCGGCCGTGGAACACGTTGTCGATATCTTCGATCAGCGCGATGCAGGGCACGTTCATCTGCATCTCGGCCCAAGTGCGCATGAGTTCGTGATTGCTCATCTCCGCGAGGTTGTACACGTAGATCGGCATGTTCATATCCTCGGCGAAGGCGCGGGCGAGCGCCGTCTTGCCGGTGCCGGGGGGGCCGTAGAGCATCCAGCCGCGCTTCCACGGGATGCCTTTTTCGCGGTACCAATCCCGGCTCTTGCGCCAGAGTTCGATCTCGCGGATCAGGTCTTTCACCCGCTGAGGGAAGATCAGGTTATCCAGCGCCTTGCCGTTGGAAGTGGGGCGCTTGCCGAGTTGCTCGGCGTCGTGCGCGAGCAGGCGGTAGGTTCCTTGCTGGTACCAGGCGAGGCCGTTGCTGCCGGAATCGTATTCGTCCGCGTTCTCGCTGCGCTTGGGCACATGGTGGAGCACGAAGCGCGTCTTGGCCACCTGTTCTTGGTCCTCGGCGGCCCACGAGATCGCATTGCGATCGTCGCACGCCTCTTTGAGGATTGCCTCGACATCGACCGTGCCGCGCAGGTAGATCAGGGTGCTGTACACCTTCGTGGCGTTGCTGTTGGCGGCTTCGCCGTTCTTGGTGCCGGAGGTCTTCTTTTCCTGCTGGTTTGTGAAGATCAACGGAAAGATCCAGTTCCAAAAGATGAGCGTGCGGTTGCCGAAGACTTCGTAGGGGATGAGGCCGTAGCGGCCGTCGCGCTGGTATTCCCAGGTAGCGCCATACATGCGGTCGTAGTTGCGCGAACGCTTGTACTTAGCGATGAGGTACGCAGTGATCGCATCGTGGGCCGCCTGAGTCGGAACCTCCACTCGGCGCACCACGAGACTGATGAAACGCCACAGGACGTCTTTCGCCTTGCTCCACATCGTGGCGACCATGCCGAGGGCCGCGCCGATCGCGGCGAGGCCCAACCCGCCGATGCCGAAGTATTCCGTGTTGGTCATGGATGTTCCCAAGGTGTTCGTGCCCTACCGACCCGATCCGGAAGCCGAAGGTTCGCAACGCGCGAACCATTCACGAAAAAACGGCCCCGAAGGGCCGGTATGGTACCGGAACATCGGGGCCGTCGCGAGCATCGTAGGAATGAACAGAAATCTATTCGTCGGGTGAGCTGAGAGATTTCAGAAGAATTGCGAGAATTGTGCCTTGGATCTCTCCAGGAGAGGGCACAAATCAAAAAGGGGCACATCCCAGCCCTTCTTATGGCAGAACAATACTTTGCGACAGTTGCCGTCACTCAAACCGACTTTTGTGCCCTCGAATGCACCCACCTACCCATCGTTCTAATTGTGGCTCACCTATTCACTTCTTCGGCATCCGCTTCACCAATACCAAGCGCACTACGTCTTTGCCTTCGCCTTTGAAATCGGTCGGCCGCAGACCCCCTTTACGGAACACGATCGTGAGTTCCCCCTTTTCCATTTTGTAAATGCCCGGCGTGGTCGTCTTGTCGCCAGCTTGCGGGGAAGCGAAATCGATCTCCGGAATCTTCGCTTTCGGATCGAGGGTGAACTTGGCCACATCGTTCCCGGCGGTCGAACGGATGGTCAGTTCGCCGTTGGCGATGGTCACTTCTTGGTAGTTCCGCAGAACATCGAGCGGGGTGAACTTGGTATTGTCGTACATTTGCTTGAGATCGTAGCTACCGTCCAACTCCGCAGCGGGGTTGGCTTGTGCGGGCGCTTCGTGCGGCATTAAAACCAGCACACCCAGCGTAAGGATTAAGATCCGCATAATAAGTTTTCCGGAAAAAGGTTGAAACTACCCCCCGCCTTCGTGTTTAATCTACACCTTCAAGGACGAACACGACCACCCGCACCGGATTTCCGGATCGGGTGCACCACGAACGGAGTAACACCATGTTCCGCCACCTGATTCTCCCCACGCTCATTGCCATCTTGCTGATCCCCGATTGGGCCTCGGCTTTCTTCCGCCGTCGCACGCCACCGCCATGCTCGGCGGTTCCCGTTCAGAAAGTTCAATTCTACCCCACGGCGTATTCCACTCCGCCTTGCCCGCCGATGTTCTTGGCCCCGGCCGTTTCATGTTGCCCATCCGCGATGGTTGCTCCCGCCCCGAATTCGGTGAAATCGACCGTGCCGCAGGTGGTACCGGAGCGAATGGCCGTACCCAATGCAATCGCCCCGGCCCCGGAAAGCACGACTCCGCCGGTGGCTCCGAAAGTGGAAAAGCCGATTGAACCGAAACCCCCGAGCTTGATTCCCAGCCCCGATACCAAGCTTCCCGAACTCGCACCGGCAGTGCCCAAAATCACCGTGGAAACAATCAAACCTGTTACGGGGGAAGAGAAACTCCCTCCGACCGAAGTTCCCTCGGCCCCGCCGCTGCCGAAGCTCACGTTCGATCCGGTGCCCACGCCCGCACCCACACCTACCCCGGCGCCGGCGAAAGATTCAAACCTACTGCCCGCCCCGGTCTCGCCGGATAAGGTTCTACCGAAGATGGAACTTCCCAATCTCGATTTGCCCTCGGCTCCGCCGTTGGCGATTCCCAAATCGATCGAGGTCAAATCCAGCCCGATCACTGAAGAGAAGGCCGCGAACATCGAAATCTTCCCCGTCGATGGGGTGCTTCCCTCGGATCCGAATGAAAAGCGTTTGGTCACGTTCCGCAACTTCAGCGGTCGCGATCAGGTGCTTACTATCGATGGGAAGGCGTACGTTCTCCCGGCCAAGCACATGGTGGAAGGAAAGCTGAACCCGCAATTCAAACTGCGAGTAGGCACCGGCGAAGTGCAGGAGATGTCGATGCCCGCGAGTGCCGCAGGGATCGAAATTGTGTTGAAGAAGTGAAGGGTGGAGTTGAGAAGCATTTGACACAGAGGCACAGAGAACACCGAGAGAATCAAATGGTCCGATTCTTTTCGGTGTTCTCTGTGCCTCTGTGGCAAATGCTTTTGATTTGAATTTACTTCGCCGCGGCCTTGGCCTTCGCCTTGGCGGCTTGTTGCTTAGCCAATTCCGGCGGCAAGTTGGTCCGGGCCAAATCGACGAGCTTATCGAAGCCTTCCGGATCGTGGATCGCCACTTCCGAAAGCGACTTGCGATCCAACATCACAAACGCCCGCTGCAACCCGGCGATGAACTCGCTGTAGCGCAGGCCGCGCATGCGGCACGCGGCGTTGATGCGGATGATCCAGAGTTTGCGGAACTCGCGCTTCTTCACGCGGCGGTCGCGGAAGGCGAACGCGCGGGCGCGGATCAGTGTGACGATCGACTGGCGATACAGATTGTGCCGGCTGAGGCGGAAGCCCTTGGTGAGTTTCCGAGTCCGTTTCCGTTTAGCCGCATGGGGGCGGCCGCTACTTGCGCGAACCATGGTGAAGAAATCCTATTTCGAGTGTATTGGGTGTGTTTTAGCCGGAAGCGTCAGCGACGATTCGTTTAGGTGTATTTTGGCTTTTCCGAGCCGGAAGCGTCAGCGACGATTCGTTTAGGTGTATTTTGGCTTTTCCGAGCCGGAAGCGTCAGCGACGATTCGTTTGGATGTTGTCGCTGACGCTTCCGGCTCGGAGATCAAGCAATGAGTTAGTATTCGTTCATGGCGATGAGGTACTTCTTCACTTGCGGCCCCAGCGTGATGCCGGCTTGGCGCAATTGCCGGCGGCGTTTGCCGGTGAAGTGAGCATTCAAGTGGCGCTTGCCGCACTTACCGTGCTTGAGCTTACCGGTGCCGGTCACGCGGAACCGCTTCTTCATACTCTTGTTGGTTTTGTTCAGCTTGGGCATGGTGCCCCCTCCGATTTGTGGGATGCAAGGGGGGCACCGTAGTGGTACCGCTTAGTTCCCCGACCCCGACAGGCGCCCGCGGGAAGCAGGCGCGATAACGAAAGCGACAGAACGAATCCAGTCGCTACGTTGGGAATAGCTTAGAGAGAGAGCCAGAATTGGCAATTCCGAATTAGTCCGTCACCTGCCTATTTTCCCGTGGGGTTCACCGGCTTGAGAGCCGTAGGTGGTGGCGCACCGAGAGCGGGTAGCTTCAATTCCTTGATCGATTCCTGTTCGCCTTCGCGCATGACGATCGCCGGAACCGCCGTATCGGGCATGATCTCCACGAGAAGCGCCCGAAGTGCCTTCAATTCGGACGGCACTGGTTTGCCGTTCAACTGGATGAGGATGTCGTTATCGCGGAACCCCGCCTTTTCGAGCGTTCCGCCTTTCCTGATCGTGGTGAGGACGACACCTTGGCCTTTCCCGAGTTTGAGCTGGGCTGAAATCGCGAGGCTGGGTTGTTCGAGACGGGCGTGCAACCGACTTTCTTGGGGAACCGGCGGGGGCAAGGCCGAACCCAGCGATGACGAATCGAGCATCGTGCGGATGTGCAGCAACTGGTTCACCGTGAGTTGCGCCTCGCGCATCGTTTCGCTGGCGGCGGCGCGGGCGTCCTTGTCCTTCGTTTCGCCGTAAGCTTTCGACGCCTTGGCGTGGGCCTCCCGTGCTACCATTAACGCCATGTCGAGTTCCTTGGCCGCCTCTTCTCGTGCCTTCTTGTAGGCCTCTTCGGCGACCTTCAATTTCTGAATCGACGGAAGGTTTGCCAGCGGATCCGTTTTCGCGGCGGGTTCCTTCTTTGGTTCGGCGTTCTTCGGTTCGTCCCTTGCGGGGGTTTGAATCGCGGTCGGGTTCACGCCGGGTGCCTTACCCGCCGGCCCGGCGGCGAACGCGGTGAAGCCGACCGATCCGACCACCGTCACGGCGAGCAACGGGGCCGCGGCGGTTTTGATTTTCGCGATGAACATGGCTTACAAGGCTCCCCGGGTGAGTGCGACGCCACTTGATCGGCTGAGAGTATCCCCTCCGGCAGTGTCGAATGGCCGTGTGGCTGCGACGAAGAATTTTAGGCCGAATTGAGGAATCCCAAAAGAGCCGACGGGTGGGCTTACGCCCACCGCTCACCTTATCCATTACTTCGTGGTGCCGCTCTTGAGCGGCGCGAGCAGCGCGGTCATCTGTTTGCCTTCCATCGAGGGCGGCTTTTCCACTTTGCAGAATTCGAGCAGCTTCTCGAGCATCTGATCGATGATGCGGCGGCCTTCTTCGATGTGCTGCATTTCGCGGCCGCGGAACTGCACCTTCAGAATGACCTTGTCGCCGTGTTCGAGGAACTTCTTGGCTTGGTTCACGCGCGTGTCGATATCGTGGTCGCCCGTTTTGGGGCGCACGCGGAGTTCCTTCAGCTTCTGCTGGTGGGTTTTTTGGTGTTGCTTCTTGGATTGGGAGTACTTGTGCTTGCCCAAATCCATGATCTTGCAAACGGGCGGGCGCTCGGTCGGCGCAACCTCCACGAGATCGAGGCCGATTTCGCGGGCCATTTCGAGGGCTTGCTGGGTCGGCACGATCCCGTGCTGTTCGCCTTCGTGACCGATGAGTCGGATGGGCGTAATGCGGATTTGTTCGTTCATCCGCGGGCCGGTGGGTGGGCGTGGCGGGCCACTGCGATCGAATGGGGGGATGCCTACACTCCTCTTACAGGTAAGGTGTGCAACGGGAACTCGGATTCCGCGCCGCTTGAAACTCAACACATTATGAATAACCGGCATTCTCGCCGGCGTCAATTGATTGGGCCGATTTTTTCGTTATCCAACAGCGCCGGCGAGGGTAGCCGATCCCTGCGATCGAAACGGTGTTGGCTAGCAATAGAATGGTTTTGCCCCGCCCCTTCCCGTTTTCCCGGAGTATTTCATGTTCCAACACGCACGCATCCTCGCCGCCGTGGTCGCTACGGTCTTCGGAGCCGCCGCTATGGCCGACGATAGCAAATTGAAGGTGAAGGAAGGCGATGCCTTCCCAAACGTGCCGCTCGGGGCCGCCCAAATCGAGAAAGCCATCGCCACGAAAGATGCGAAGACGGTGAGCATCGCCGACTTGAAAGGCAAAACGGTCGTGATCTTCTTCTACCCCCGCGCCAGCACCGGCGGCTGCACCGCGGAATCGTGCGGCTTCCGCGACATCGCCGAGAAGTTCCCCAAGGGTACCGTCATCCTCGGGGCGAGCAACGATGCCGAACCCAAGCAACTCAAGTTCATCGCGGACAACAAGCTGCCGTTCGCGCTGCTCTGCGATACGGAAAACAAGCTCATCAAGGAACTCGGCATCGCTAACGCCAATGGCATGGCCGCCCAACGCATCACGTTCATCGTGAATCCGGAAGGCAAGATCGCCAAGATCTACACTAAGGTGACACCGAAAGATCACCCGGCGGAAGTATTGAAGGATGTCGAAGCGATGACGAAGAAGTAGCGGAACGGTTCGCGGCGAGCTTGCATATAGGCTCGCTGCGAACATCATTCCGCCGGCCCATTCGCGGCGTCCGCTTCCGCCGCTTTCGCGTCGGCAAGTTCGTATTCTTCCAACTTCTTGTGCAGCGTGTTGCGGTTGATCCCCAGCCGATCGGCCGCGGCGATTTTCACATCCCGGCTCACTTTCATCACTTGGTGAATCAGTTCCCGTTCCAAGCCGCCCACCAAGAAATCGTACAGCTTCATCCCCGGCGGAAGGGTTTTCTGCACTCCCGCTTTCACGAGCAACTGGATCAATCCGGGCACGTCGTTGGCACCAGCGGCACCGGCTCCCTTACCGCCCCGCAGCAAGAAACGCGGCCTTTGAACCTTCAACAACTCCGGTTGCATCACGCCGTCTTCGGAAAGCACGATCAAACGTTCGATGGCGTTTTCCAATTCGCGGACGTTGCCCGGCCAATCGTGCCCGATCAAGGCGTTCAACACAACCGGCGTATAATCGTCGAATCCGGAAATTCGATTCGCCTCGGTATAGCGTTTGAGGAAGAAGCGCGCGAGCAACGGAATATCTTCGCGCCGTTCGCGCAGCGGCGGTAAAGCGATGGGAACGACGTTGAGGCGATAGTACAAATCTTCGCGGAATTCGCCCCGTTCGACCAAATCTTCAAGTTGGGCATTCGTGGCCGCGATCACGCGCACATCCACCCGAATCGTCCGGCTTTCGCCGACACGCTCGAACTCCCGTTCTTGCAATACGCGCAAGAGCTTCACTTGGAGCTTCGGCGTCATGCTGTTGATTTCGTCGAGGAAAATGCTCCCGCCGTGGGCCGCTTCGAACCGCCCGGCTTTGTTTTCGATCGCCCCGGTGAAGGCCCCTTTCACATGCCCGAACAATTCCGATTCGAGCAGGTTCTCGTGGAGCGCCCCGCAGTTCACCCGGATGTAGGGGCCATCTTTACGGGCGCTGAGTTTGTGGATCGCCTTGGCGATCACTTCTTTACCCGTGCCGGTTTCGCCGATGAGTAAAACGTTTGCCGAACGAGGCGCGGCGAGTTGAACCATCCGATAAACGGCTTGCATGGCTGGTGCCGCACCCACAATTTCGGGCAGTGGCGGCTGGATTTGCTCGATTTTGGGCATTCGATCCGGCTACCTTGGAGAGGTTAGCCACGAAACTACGATGTCATCTCACCGCGTGTGGAATATAGTAGGCGAGATAGCCCACCTTTTCAACAATCTGTTCTAGCGGTGCCAATTTTCTGTGCGAATCGAAGTGTCGATGGATTCCACATTCACTCAGCGCTTTAATGGCTGGGTTCCGCTATTCTGTGAGCATGGTTTCGTTCGCACACGCTTGGGTGTTGGCCCTGCTTCCGCTGGCGTTCGCCATCGGTTGGTGGAGCCTGCGCAGTCCACGGCCCGCGTTGAAACATTCCCTCGTCGCGGCGTTCCGCCAGCTTCCGCGCGGCCGGGCCAACCGCGTTCGCACGTTGCAAGCCGCGTTTGCGGTTCTTGCCGCGATCTGCTGGATCTTCGCCTTGGCGAACCCCCGCCGGCCCGATCTGCACACGAAGATCCCCGTGGAAGGCATTGGCATCGTGTTGGCCTTGGACTTGAGCGGAAGCATGGCGACGGAAGATTTCGTGCCCAGTGCGGGTGCCGCACCGATCAGCCGATTCGATGCCGCGAAGCAAACGCTCAATCTCTTCGTGGCCGGGGGGGCAACGGCGAGCGGCCCCCCGTTCACCGGTCGCCCGGATGATCGCATCGGGCTGATCGCATTTTCTTCGGTGCCGGTCACGGTTTGCCCACTCACGCTCAACCATTCCGTGTTGCTGGCGGTACTCCGGGATCAACGAACGGCCGGGGCGTTGAATGCCGAGACGAACATCGGCGATGCTTTGGGCGAGGGGTGCATCCGCCTCGAAACCGTGGGGCCGGGTCGCCGCAAGGTATTGGTTCTCCTCAGCGATGGCGAACACAACAAGGTCGGGAACGAGGTGCTCAATCCGAAGACGGCGGCGGCGTTGGCCGAGAAATTGCAGATCCCCATTTACACCATCGATTGCGGCGGCGACCCCGTGGGAATCGATGCCGCCGCGATCCAGCAGCGGTTCGATGGCCGTGCGGTACTCGAAGAAGTCTCCCGCGTAACGGGTGGGCAATCGTTCGTGGCCAACGACGGCGAAGACCTGCGGAACGCATTCCGAACCATCGATGCCCTCGAACGTCGGGCCGCTCCCGCGAACCTATACCGGCGATATTTCGAGTACGGCGGTTGGTGTGCCGGGGCCGCGTTGGCTTTGCTCGGCTTCTCCGGCGTATTGAACGCAACCCGTTGGCGAAGGAACCCGTGAACTCACTGGCGAATATCCTCGAATCGACCTTCGGCCCCGGCGGCATCCGGTTCGACCGACCGTGGGCATTTTGGCTCTTGCTCTGGCCATGGATTGCAATGGTTGTTCGTCGGTTTCGACCGAAATTAGCATGGAATGGCCCGGTGCCGCGTCGCAAGGGTCGCTGGGCGGGCGCGCTTTGGTTCGCCGCCGCGACTTCGCTCATTCTCGGGTTCGCCGGGCCGCATTGGGGGAAATCGGAACGCGAAGGCGTGGCCATCGGCCGCGATCTCGTGCTGGTGATCGATCTCAGTCGAAGTATGCAAGCGACCGATCTAAGCACACCGCAACCCCGCTGGAAAGCGGCCGCAATCGCGGCGGCCGATCTCGTTCAATCGGCGAGCCTTCGCGGCGGCCACCGCATCGGCATTGTCGTGTTCGCCGCGAAGCCCAAAGTGCTGGTTCCCCTCACCACCGATCACAACCATTTGCTCCAAATGTTGAACGAACTCGATGGGGATGTGCGACCGTTGGAAATTCGGCCGGACGAAACCACCCCATCGGGAACGCGGATCGGAGCCGCGTTG
>Ga0105046_10019996_pt1 | contig 10143 bp, 6 predicted proteins | sample MAT03_FD_78385 | JGI IMG/M metagenome (GOLD analysis project Ga0105046, IMG submission 78385) | Freshwater microbial communities from Lake Fryxell liftoff mats and glacier meltwater in Antarctica - MAT-03 (megahit assembly) | ecosystem: Environmental > Aquatic > Freshwater > Ice > Liftoff... | reverse complement strand
CACGAGCTAGCAACTCCAGAGGCGAGGGAGTTGTGGCGCAAGCACAAAGCCGCACAGCCGTAACCCTGCGGCGGGCGATCCCAACCCCTGGCCCCTGACCCCCAGCCCTAGCGTCCCATTTTACGGTGATTTGCCTGTTTCGAAACATGGTCTTAACACCTTCCGGCTTATGCTCGTGCCCAAGCCAATATGTCTATCCGGGTCGCGCTGCACCACAGTACTGTTTATAAATTCGATCGCCCTGTGTTTTTCGGGCCTCACATTGTGCGTTTGCGCCCTGCGCCGCACTGCAGGACGCCGATCACGGCGTATTCGCTGAAGGTCACCCCTTCAGAGCATTTTATAAACTGGCAGCAAGACCCCTTCGGGAACTACCAGGCGCGGTTGGTGTTCCCCAAGCCCGCTTACGAGTTGAAGGTTGAAGTGGATCTGGTGGCCGAGATGACCACCATCAATCCTTTCGATTTCTTTATCGATGAGGAGGCTCAGAATTATCCCTTCACTTATGAAAAATCCTTGAAGGCCGAGCTGGGCATTTACCTTGAGACCAAGGCTTGGGGGCCAAAGTTCCTACAGCTGGTGGAGCACGCGAAAAAAGAGATCGCGAAGCCCGAACGCCGCTGCATTGATGTTTTGGTTGAAGTGAACCGCTTGGTTCAAACCTCGCTCAAGTACGACATTCGTATGGAGCCAGGTGTGTTTTCGCCTGAAGAATCACTGACGCGAGAGCATGGATCTTGCCGCGATTTTTCGTGGCTCATGGTGCAGCTGTTGCGCCAACTTGGGTTCGCAACGCGCTTCGTTTCTGGATATTCCATTCAACTTAAAGCCGATAAGAAGCCGCTGCAAGGGCCCGTAGGTGTGCTTGAAGATTGCACCGATCTTCACGCGTGGGCTGAAGTGTTTATGCCAGGCGCAGGTTGGATCGGGCTTGATGCCACCAGCGGCCTTATGGCAACGGAAGGCCACATTCCTTTGGCCTGTACCGCAGAACCTTCCACAGCGGCGCCGGTGTTCGGATCGTTTGGTTGGGATCGAGAACACGAAGACGATAAGTTGAACGAAGAGTTCAAGTTCACGATGCGCGTGGATCGTCTTGAGGATCGTCCCCGTTCAACCAAGCCTTATACAGAAGAGCAGTGGGCGGCGATTGTTTCGGCAGGTGACGCTGTTGAAAAAGCGTTGAAGGCCGCAGACGTGCGACTGACAATGGGTGGTGAACCAACGTTTGTATCGATTGACGACATGGAAGGCGCCGAATGGAACACGGCTGCTGTGGGGCCTGCCAAAGAAAAGCTCAGCGACGAATTGACCCGTCGTTTGCAAAAGCGCTTTGCCGAGGGATCGTTTCTGCATCACGGCCAAGGCAAGTGGTATCCAGGCGAACCATTGCCACGATGGGCCTATTCGATTTACTACCGTAAAGACGGAGAGCCCGTTTGGACGAACCCAGCGTTGCTGGCCGACAGCAAAGTTCCTGGCAAGTACGGGCCTGAAGAAGCGAAGTTGTTTGTGGATGAGCTGGCGCAACGCTTGGCTCTTCCCAAAGGCTTTGCGATCCCTGGTTACGAAGACAACTGGTACTACTTGTGGCGCGAACGCAAGCTGCCCTCGAACGTTGATCCCCTCGAATCAAAGTTGGAGGACGAGCAAGAACGCGAACGCTTGCGCGCTGTGTTCGAGCAAGGGCTACAAAAGGTGGTGGGTTACGCTTTGCCTTTGCGACCCGTGTACGAAACGGACACGCGTTTTCGTTGGGTTACAGGCAAATGGTTCCTGCGATCTGAACGTATGCAATTGTTGCCCGGTGATAGCCCCATGGGCTTTCGCTTGCCGTTGGATTCGTTGCCCTGGTCAAAGCCGGGCGACAAGTTGGTTCATTATGAACAGGATCCAACAGAACGACGCAACGCCTTGCCCACACGTACCTCGTGGGTTCGGCAAGCACGCGACACCAAGAGCCAAGAGCGTATACCTACGCCGGTTCCTCCAGCGCGCAATGAATCGGCAACGAACCTCACGCGAACGGCGTTGTGCATCGAGCCGCGCGGAGGAACGCTGCATGTGTTCATGCCGCCTGCGACGTGTCTTGAAGAGTATCTAGATCTCGTTACAAACGTGGAAGAAGCCGCGCGCGTTCTAGGCATGAAGGTTCGCCTTGAGGGCTATCATCCGCCCAGCGATCACCGCTTGGGCAAGATATCAGTGACACCCGATCCAGGTGTTATCGAAGTTAACATTCACCCAGCCAACAACTGGCGTGAAGTGGTTGATAACACTGTAGCGCTTTACGAAGAAGCGCACGAAACGCGCCTAGGAACTGAAAAGTTCATGTTGGACGGACGCCACACAGGCACAGGCGGCGGCAACCACTTGGTGTTGGGTGGTGCAACGCCCACCGACAGTCCGTTCCTGCGCAGGCCTGATTTGTTGCGCAGTTTCATTTCCTATTGGGTGAACCACCCGTCGCTTTCGTACTTGTTTTCAGGGTTGTTTGTGGGGCCCACAAGCCAGGCGCCACGCATTGATGAAGCCCGCCACGATACCTTGGATGAAATCGAAGTTGCGTTCGCGCAGCTGGATCAATGGGCTTCAAACCCGCCGCCTTGGTTGGTGGATCGCTTGTTCCGCAACATCTTGACTGATGTTACCGGCAACACGCACCGAACAGAAATGTGCATCGATAAGATGTACAGCCCCGACAGCAGCACTGGCCGCCTGGGATTGCTTGAGCTTCGTGCGTTCGAGATGCCGCCAGACGCCCGCATGAGCTGCGCACAGCAACTGTTGGTTCGATCGTTGGTTGCTTCATTCTGGAACGAACCGTACCGCCAGAAGTTGGTTCGGTGGGGAACATCATTGAACGATAAGTTCATGCTGCCGCATTTCGTTGGCCAAGATTTCGACGACATTTTGGCTGACATATCGCATGCAGGCTTCAAGATGGATCGTTCCTGGTTTACCCCACACTTTGAGTTTCGCTTCCCTATTTATGGCCGCTTAAACGTTCGTGGCCTAGAAGTGGAATTGCGCCAGGCGATTGAACCATGGCACGTGCTTGGTGAAGAAGGCAGCGCAAATGGCACAGCACGCTACGTGGATTCAACTCTAGAACGTGTTGAAATCAAAGTGCGCAATATGACGGATCCCCGGCATGTGTTGTTGTGCAATGGCCGCCGCATTCCCTTGACGCCCACGGGCACCAATGGCGAGTTTGTCGCTGGGGTTCGTTACAAGGCGTGGGCAGCGTCTTCCTCTTTGCATCCAACCGTTGGCATTCAAACGCCGTTGACCTTCGACGTGCTTGATACGTGGTCAAAGCGTTCCGTGGGCGGTTGCACGTACCACGTGGCACACCCCGGAGGTCGCAGCTACGACACCTTCCCGTCGAACGGGTTAGAAGCGGAGAGCCGCCGGGTGAATCGTTTCTTCGCAATGGGCCACACACCAGGGCCGATGGCTGAACCGCCGGCAGAGCCCAACCCAAGGTACCCAATGACCCTGGATATGCGGTATCCTGCGCCGCAGCGAAAGTGACCTGGACGCCGCTTGAACTGCCCGACAGCCAATGGCGTGCGCTGTGAGCGCGCGGGTGGGTTATGCTGTGTTTGATGTTTAAGCGCGTTGTTGGCTCATTTGTTTTAGGTTTGTTCGCGGCCGCCTGCGGTGGAGACGAAAGCGCCTACCAAGGCGCCCGCATCCCTGTAACTGTGATGACCCGCAATTTGTATTTGGGTTCAGACATCACGGAGGTCTTGTTGTCACCTTCCGTGCAAGTGGTTCCGACGAAGGCCGCAGCGTTCTGGGCCACGGTCCTGCAAAGTGATTTTCCTGCCCGCGCGAAGCTATTTGCGGACGAGATAGTTGCCACGTCGCCAGATCTCATTGGCTTGCAAGAAGTTGAGATCTATCGCCAGCAGATCCCTAGCGATTTTGCTGTCACGCCGGGCGTCAATGCCACCGAGGTAGTGATCGATTTTCTTGCACTGCTCACCGCCGAACTTTTGGCGCGTGGAGCACCGTACACCGTGGTGGTTGAAAACACCTTGAGCGATGTTGAACTTCCCGTTGCCATGGCTGATGGCGCGCTGATGGATCTGCGCATGACAGATCGAGATGTCATTCTTGCGAAACCCGGCGTTGTGGCCGTGCCTACTGCTAAGGCCAGTTTCAAAAACTATTTGGCTGCGAACATTGGAGGTGCCACAGGTCCTCGTGTTGAAGTGAAGCGCGGTTACGCCACCGCGCAGGTCACCGTTTCAAACGCATTGGGGAAAGCCAACTTCGTGTTTGGCAATGCGCATCTCGAGATCGGTGGTGCCTTGCGTGCCTTTCAAGAGCCACAAGCAGACGAATTGGTGACGCTGATGAAAGCAGTGAAAGGGCCAATGATTTTTGTGGGCGATTTTAACAGCCCAGCCGATCGCTCTGCGACCCGCAGTTACGGTTTTCTTCGCAGCATCTTCGACGATAGCTATGAAACGCTGGGCATGGCAGATCCTGGTTACACCTGCTGCATGGATCTGTTGGCTGCAGGCACGACAGGTGTGAACACCCGCATTGATCTCGTGCTCTCGCGTGGCGATGTGGTTCCCAACAGCGCCACTCTTGTGGGCGGCGTGATGAGAACGCCGCAGGGGTTGTCGGCCTCTGATCACAGAGGCCTCGTGGTTACCGTAGGGCTTGTGCCTTCGCCCTGATCTTGAAGTTAAAGAATCACTTGGCCAGGGCAGCCAAACTTCACTTGGGCTTTCGTGATGTCGCCCTTCTTAAGCTTGTCGCAGTAAGCGCCTTTGATAACCACCGAGCGGTTCCCTGCGCCGTATGCCCAATCGTTCGGGCCCAGCCGTGCCCCGTCGAGTTCAACAGCGATGTTGTCCGGAACGGCAGGAGGCTCTTTAAGAATGAAGGTGCAGTCCGCGGCTTGCGCAGCAATTGAACCCAACGCTGCTGTTAGCTGCGCTTGGTTGGCAGCCGAATAGAATTTAGTATCACCATCAAGAGGTCGGCCGCCCGCAGTTGCAAGTTGGTTGAGCACATCAAACGGATTGACCGTATCAACCTTGATACCTGCGGCAGCGATGCCCACCACGAAGGTAGCAAAGCCAGCCTCGTTCGCGGCGGATACCGCGGCTAGAGCGCCCGCTACATCGCTTTGGGAATCACTGCCATTCAAGCAATTAGGCAGACCGTCTGTTGCCAGCAACAAGAACTTGGGATTGGCTGACGTGCTCATCTTCATTTGCGCCGTAGCTTCAATCACTGCTTTTGAAGTGGGCGTCGCGCCTTTGTCACGCGTTGGAGCGTTCGTGTTCACCGCTGACATGATTTGCATGTGTTGCGTGAGTCCGGGAGCAACTCCAGCAATGCCTGCGGTTTCACAAGCGCTGTCGCCTTCCTTCTTCCACGCGGGAAACATCTTAAGACCCCACAACACACCTTTTTCAGTGTCGGCCAACGTCGTATCGATGGCGGCTGTGGTTTGGCTCCACTTCGTGGGCACACCGGTGTTGCCTTGGGCATCTCGCTGCATCGATCCTGAACGATCGAGCACCAACATGATCTCAGGGGGCAGCCGGTTCAACATGAAGTCCTGCTGCTTACAGAACTTGTCGTCACCTGATCCCGATCCCGATCCTGGACCCCCGCCGCCTTTGCCGTTCATCAGCATGTCGGGGAAATAGCCGGCACCGCCTGACGCTCCAGAGCCTAGGCCGCCAACGTTTCCGCCGGCTCCGAAAACGCCGTCACCTGAGCTGCCTCCTTGTGAGGCACCACATCCGACAGAAACAAAAGCTAGTAATGCGGCGACCTTTACGCATGCCTTCGACATATCTTAACTCCCGGCTGCGACAGTTCAAAACGAACGTCAGTTAGGTAATCTAACATAATTCAGAGGGGCTGCCGGTAAGCAAATGTAAAGCTTCGTATGAGCAGAAATTTGGAGTGGGCCGATGCTTATCGCAAAGTGGGACCCGGATAGATGTTTCGAAAGCGCGACATAGCCATACATTTCGTGGGGATAGGGGGAATCGGCATGTCTGGAATTGCCGAAGTCCTGCTGAATCTCGGCTACCACGTGTCGGGATCTGACCTACATGAAACCGACGTTACCCGTCGTTTGACCACCTTGGGAGCGCGCATTGGCTTCGGCCACCGCGTGGAAAACATGGCTGGGGCCGACGTCATCGTGGTTTCAAGCGCGGTGAAAGCGGACAACCCCGAGGTTGCTGCTGCGCGTGCCAACGACATTCCCGTGATTCCTCGCGCCGAAATGTTGGGCGAGCTGATGCGGGTGAAAGACGGTGTCGCGGTCGCTGGATCACATGGCAAGACCAGCACCACCACAATGCTGGCTTCCGTTTTTGCGGCTGCAGGCATGGATCCAACTGTGGTGATAGGCGGCAAGGCGCAAGCCTTGGGCTCGAACGCGCGCCTTGGCCATGGCGATATTTTGGTGGCCGAGGCGGATGAATCCGATGGATCGTTTCGACATCTGTTCCCGATGGTATCGCTGATCACGAACTTGGATCGTGAACACCTAGATCACTACGGAAGCATGAACGCCTTGCGTGAAGCGTTTGTTGAGTTTGCGAACAAGGTTCCGTTTTACGGTTTAGTGGTGTTGTGTGCTGACAATGCAGAATGCGCTGCGCTTGCGCCGCTGCTCTTAAAGCGCCACGTGACTTACGGTTTGACCGCTGGCGATTACAGAGGAACGTTGCTGGAAACCAGCGCCACCGGAACCCGCATGAGAGTTGAGCGGAAGGGCACCCTGTTGGGTGAAGTGCACGTTCGAATGCCAGGTGTGCACTACGCGCAGAATGCCTTAGGTGCGTTTGCGGTGGCAGATTTCTTGGGAGTTTCGTTCCAGATCTTTGCGGGCGCTTTAGCCGCATTTGATGGGGTTGATCGACGCTTCTCCATTCGTGGAGAAGCGGGCGGCGTGCTTGTGGTGGACGACTACGGCCACCATCCTACCGAAATCGCAGCAACGATTGCAGGCGCACGTTTGTTTGCGCGACGATTGGTGGTCGCGTTTCAGCCGCACCGGTACTCTCGTACGCGCGATCTACTCGCTGATTTTGCGCCGTCGCTTGCCGGTGCTGACCTGCTGCTAATGACCGACATTTATGCCGCGGGCGAATCGCCGCTGCCTGGATCTGCGGTTGAAGATTTGATGGCCACGTTTTCATCTGCCAAAGCGCCAACCTATGCAGGCCGCGCTCGATTGGTTGATGCTTTGTGTGCGCAACTTAAGCCCGGCGATTTACTGCTGACCTTAGGGGCTGGCGACATTACGAAGGTGGGGCCCGAAGTCCTGGCTCGTTTGCGCGCATCGAAAGGTTCGGCATGAACGAGACGCCGACTTTATCGGTTGAGTTTCCTAAGCCCCGGCGTTTTCGACGAAAGTCAAACAAGCGGGTGGTGGTTCAGCGAAAGCCACTTGTTGTCTCTTTTGCGGATGGATTGGCCGCGTTAGGTCGCGGCGTCGCTTTTGGGATGGTTAAGATTGTGCGTCCTTTCGCCGTGGTGGCATTTGTTGCGTTTGTGGTTGCTGGAGGGCGATGGGGACTGCTGCACGTTCTGAATTCGCCCCGGTTCGCGGTAACTCAAGTGATCGTGGGCCACACCCAGCACGTCAGCGAAGCTGAGATTGTTTCGTTGGCAGGCGTGCAATTGGGGGCGAAGTTGTTGTTGGTTGACACTGATGCCGTTGCGGCTCGGGTGGCGAAACACCCTTGGGTGCTTTCGGTACACGTTGAGCGCAAGCTACCATCAGCTTTGCAGATCGACGTGGTTGAACGTTCGTCCGTGGCCGTGGCCATGCTTAATGGTTTGTATCTTTTGGACGCTGAGGGACACGCCTTTAAGCGGGCGACCACCGCTGAAGCGGCCGGTTTGGTGATCCTGACGGGTATTGAACGTAACCAATACGCTGAACGGCCCGACGCGGTCCGCGCGGCTTACCGGGATGCCTTGCTTCTGTTGGATGAATACAATCGTGGGCAAAATCGGCCGAAATTGTCGGAAATTCGTATTGATCCGCGGTACGGATTCAGCCTGCACTTCTTGCAATCGGGGGCCGAGCTTCAGCTAGGCAACGGAACTTATAGTGAAAAATTGGCGCGTCTCGATCAGATCCTAGATGCTCTTAAGCGCGCGGGCCTTGATGCCCCCGCTGTTCTGAGGATCGTTCATTTGGATGGCCCTGCGAATAGCCGGGTCTCGATGCGCCTGTCGTTGGGCGATAGCTGAAGCTTTAGAGACTCGGAGAGACAACAAATGGCACGACGAAGTTCCGACATCATCGTAGGACTGGACATCGGGACAACCAAGATCGCGTGCGTCGTCGCAGAACGCGGCGAAGACGGGGGATTGGACGTTATTGGGGTTGGTACGCAATTGTCACGCGGGCTCAAAAAGGGCGTGATAGTAAACATTGATTCCACCGTGGCTGCCATCAAGCAGGCGGTTGCGGAAGCCGAGGGCATGTCGGGTTGCGAGATCTCGCAGGTCTACGTGGCGGTGGCCGGTGGTCACATTAAGGGTGTGAATTCCACGGGCACTGTGGCTATCAAGGACAAGGAAGTGCGCCCCACAGACGTGGCCAAGGTGTTGGACCTTGCCCGCGCCATCGCGTTGCCCGCCGATCGTCACATCGTGCATGTGCTACCGCAGGAATACCAAATCGACGGTCAAGACGGCGTGCGAGAGCCTTTGGGCATGTGTGGCGTGCGGTTGGAAGCCCGTGTTCACATCGTGACCGCTGCCGCCGCTGCCGCACAGAACATCATCAAGTGCTGCACCCGTGCCGATCTTGAAGTTCTAGACATCGTGCTTGGCCCCTTGGCTTCAGGCGAAGCCGTGTTGGAAGAAGACGAAAAAGGTTTGGGCGTGGCGCTTATTGATATTGGAGGCGGCACCACGGACATCGCAATTTTCTGTGACGGCGCTGTGGCGCACACGTCTGTATTGCCCATTGGTGGCCACCAGTTGACCAGTGACATTGCCTTTGGTCTCCGTACGCCTCCCCATGAAGCGGAGCGCATTAAGCACCATTTTGGCTGTGCGACCTCCAGCATGGTGCAAGAAGGTGAAACCATAGAAGTGCCTTCGGTGGGCGGACGCGAACCGCGCGTGCTTTCTCGCCAGATGCTTTGCCGCGATATAATTCAACCGCGGGTGGAAGAGATCTTCTCGCTTGTAAAGGGTGAGATCGCGCGCTTGGGTTGCGAAGACATGTTGGCCTCGGGCGCGGTTATCACAGGCGGCGCCACACAGTTGCCAGGCATGGCAGAGCTGGCCGAAGAAATTCTGGGACTCCCTGTTCGCGTGGGTGTGCCCAAGAGCGTAGGTGGCCTCGCAGACGCTGTTAAGACACCGATGTTCGCCACGGGCGTTGGGTTGGTGCTTTACGGTGCCCTGCAACAGGGAATCACCGCGCATTCTGAAGGTCCCCGCCGTCGAAGCTTCTTTGAGAAGTTCCGCCGCATGATTTCCAACACCTTCTAGACGCAGTTTGCACCGCTATCTGTGTGGAAACACACAGGGCAACGCATGTTCAGGTGGGCACGAATTGTGATCGAAAATTTTGGTCGCGCGTGTTGCCGTGAGATTCCTTATTACTAGGGAGAAACAAATCCGCATGCTCGAATTCGACGATATTTCGGGAACCGGCCGACCAGTTATCAAAGTGGTTGGCGTAGGTGGTGGTGGTGGAAACGCAATAAACACCATGATCGAAGCCGGTATCCAAGGCGTCGATTTCATAGTCGCTAACACCGACTGTCAGGTGTTGGCTGCGAATTTGGCGCCAACCAAAATCCAACTCGGCCGTGGGCTGACCAAGGGCTTAGGTGCGGGTGCAAACCCTGACATCGGCGCTGCGGCTGCCTTGGAAGACGCGCAACGCATCGCTGAGGTGCTCACCGGCGCCGACATGGTGTTTGTCACTGCGGGTATGGGGGGAGGCACGGGCACAGGCGCTGCACCTGTCATTGCACAGATCGCTCGCGATTTGGGTGCGTTGACCGTGGGCGTTGTGACCAAACCTTTCGGCTTCGAAGGTTTGCAGCGCAAGAAGCGGGCAAACAATGGGCTTGGCCAGTTAACCAAGGCTGTTGACGCTCTGATCGTCAT